>Ga0131853_10011091_pt1 | contig 16472 bp, 11 predicted proteins | sample TergutLab28metaG_FD_92764 | JGI IMG/M metagenome (GOLD analysis project Ga0131853, IMG submission 92764) | Labiotermes labralis P1 segment gut microbial communities from Petit-Saut dam, French Guiana - Lab288 P1 (version 2) (version 2) | ecosystem: Host-associated > Arthropoda: Insects >...
CGCAGCTTCCTGCCGGACAAAACACTGTCATATCCCAACAAGCAGCAATATTCACAGTTACAAACGTGATAGTCTTAACTCTCCCTATTGTCTTTAAAATGCTTACTTAGGGAACTACATACACACATACGTACGTATTCAGGCACTTAACACCCTATGTTATTCAATGACAACAGCTTAACTACATGCATAAAACCAGAGGATTTCCCGGCAACGGTGCCCTTCACGTTATGACGCCGCAGTCTTTGACCATAAGATGGTGGCCACACGTTTCTTACAAACGCTGGTACCCACCGAAAAACTAAACGTCGTCAAAACCAGAATTTTATCATTTAATACGTAGTTGCCTCGAAGATGGCAAGCCTATCTAGTCTGGTATCGTATTAAAAGAGAGTAAATAAATGTATTGACTTAAGAACTATCAGCACCAACAAATGCTAAATTACATATGTTGCGTATTTACTATTAATTTCCTACTACATGTTTCGGCGCAATTGTCATCTTCAGGGAGATTACCAGCGTTGTTTCGACGTACAGCAATAAAACAGTTTTACACAATGTACATTTGACATGCACTGTGATTGCATTATCATTGTAAAACTATTTTATTGCTGTACGTTTTAAGATTGGTGTAAACTCCCTGCGTCAAAACACGTAGCAGTATATTCATAGTAAAGTACATCATATACAGAACCGTGCATTTCTTGGTGCTGATCAGTTCACAATACACGGCATAAACAATATGAAAACGTAGTATTGTTTGTTGATACTTCGGATACTCTATAGGCTCCTGTTTTGTCAAGATGTAACTGCGAGAGAACTCAGTACGCCAGTCTACTTATAAAAAAAGTAGGAAAAAACGCCGGACGTTCAGTTGCCAGGCAAAAGTAGATGTTTTCCTAGAAAAGAATAATGCACTTTGACATACAGTCTACTAGTCCGAGCTGAGACGAAGTCATGACAAGATGCCAAACGAAAAGACCACAACAAATATCATTAAAGGACAAGCAAATTGCCAAATCAATGACAAGACTTGGGTGGTCGCCATATCGTAAATATCGATAGGTATCGACACAAAAATATCAAAACCCTCCGCAGAACGTCTGACAGCGTTTGATGAATGCGTGTGGAAGTTTTTCGCCATATTTCGGCAAACAGCGACTCGTTAAATATAGTAAAAAATAGCACAGTTGTTTGGTTGGTTGTGGACTATACACTACTCTTCATCTCTTCACGCTGCTGCAGAATGACGTATTGCCCTAAGCCAGGGTTACATCTGTTCACACACTGCAACTGCAGTCGCAATTTTAACGCATTCCGTTCCTGCAGAATCACTTTATGCAGACGTTTCCCACTAACCACAAAAGAAAGAAAGAATTCCACGACAAATCGATTAAGTGTTCGACGATACTCGTATCTGGCATGAGCAGGCTGATCTAGAGTTCTGTTGACTATCCTTCAGGGCTGTTGTAGGCATTCTCCCTCTTACGCCCTCTGCCTGACAAGCATGCAAGTCAACATCAAGATCTCCGTCCCAGAGTTTACGAACGCCTATTTCCCCTTCTTCAGTACTGACAGATTCTCGTACATGCTCAAATTCAGACTACTACCAACCGTTATCAGCTGGGTGCCTCACTCGATATAGTAACCATGCTTAAGGTCTGGACGGAGGACTGTAGTTACATTCCCAGGGAAGGCAATTTTTCCCTTCATCAATGAAACGAGACTGGCTCTCGAATTCTCATCCCACATCCCATCTAATGGTCGTAGGACATTTTTTACAGGTAACAGAGGCATCCAGTTGGCCAGTCATCCACCTGGTGCCCGAACTAAAGAAACAATTAAAATACACCCCATAAGTCATTTGTTCAATGCCCGTAATTTCACGAACACCAGCCAAAACACACGTCGTGTCCTTCATTGTCTTTTCGAAGTCGTCACGGCGAAACAACTCATTCTGTCTGCAGCCTACAGTCCGAGGAAACGTGGTCGAAGTCGCGTGGAGAAGCTGTCGGAAATTTGAAACGCTACGTGATTCCGAAGTGCTGACGTCAGTAATTCATTTTCTGTGAATTACTCCTAACGACAGGAGATTAGACGCCTCGTCTCGGAACCATAAGCGTAGTTCTTAAGTTGCATCAGACTATCTTTTAAAACTTGAACGACCATACTATGGAAGTGGCAGTTAAGGAACCGTCACGAAATACGTTTGTGTTCGGATGTTGGCGAGTTCGAATTTAAACCTGTACGTTCGCCGTCACTTTTTGCGACAAACTTCCTCAGACGCAATACCGTGATAATATCGCCACGACCTTGACTCAAAATCAACGTACCATCCGACAGAGAAGACATCGTAAAACCTTACAAAAGGAGGGCTAAAATACAGTCTAACTCTGTTATAACGGCATGAAAGGGACTGAATATTTTGTGTCGTTATAAAAGAGTGGTGTTCTAACCGAGGAGAGCAATGTGACGCACAAACCGATATCGTTATAACCGAGTTCGACTGCAGGGCATATATATAACCTCGCGTGCAAATCCTCAAATATAGGAACACCGTGAGGAAGATGTGAAGACGGTTTTAAAAATTGCTAAGGAAATATAGTGCGACGTGGTTTCGACTGACCCGTCGGTCAGTACACAGGGTGAGCATAAAGTCTTTCCCTGATTACAAACATGTATTACAGGAAAACTATGTGGAATACAAACTTTTTTTTTTTTAGTTTCTAAAATTTTGTGTCATGTGTTTATTGCTATGTTACAGTCGCAAAACCTGCTAGTGTCAAAATGGCGTCAATGAAGGAGCAAGACTAGCGTGTTTTGTGGTAACACGAAACAAAATCGCCGGTCTCGGTGCAGCGGAAATTCAGAAATGAGTACGGACCTCCGCCAGACGTTAAAAGCATCAAAGTGTGGTATTCAAAGTTAGTAGAAACTGGCAGTGTTGGTGACCTTAACAGAAGTGGCAGGCACAGTGTGAGTGATGAGACTGATGCCGTGCGTGTGGCCTTTCAACGCAGTCCTGGTAAATCAACGCGTCGTGCTTCAAACGAGCTTCGTGTACCTCAGAGTACAGTAGTTAAGATTTTGCACCAAAAAACTTCTTGAGTTACATTAAAAAAAGAAGTATGTATTCCACGTACAGTAGTTTTCTTGTAATAAATGTTTGTTATCAGGGAAAGACTTTATGCTCACCCTGTACAATCTAATGCCAACGCAAACTCATTTCTCCATAGACAACAGCCCTCAATGCCCATTGGTCAGAAGCTACGTGGTTGCAGGTAAGGCGAACACATAACTGATTTCTGTAGCATCAACAGTATCTTACCGAGATTCCATGATATACGGAACATGGATCCAATTGTGCGATGCGATGACATGTAGGTTGGCGGACAGGTATCAATGGTTTTAGGAGGAACCAACTTCCATCCTGAAAACATAAGCAGCAATTCCTCCGAAACGTTCACACCTATCTACCAGCTACAGAACCTCAAACCTCACAAACCTGACCCAGCGCTGAACCTAACGTGACAAGATTTCACATACAACAGGCCGGGGGAAGATATGGTGTCGGCACCTCTCAGTACTTTACCCGCAATACGGTGTTACGTTGTGTTCACACCCTCAGGATTATCACTTCTGAAGTACATGCGGCCAGTGACCGAATAACCTGGGGAACCACAGGTAGAAACTGGTAAGGCGTAGCCTACATGGACTTACAACTCGGGAACCGAATTTCATGTTCCCGTCTTTGCAGATTAGGATTCAAATAAGTAAAAGGTAAAGGTAAAGTTATCCCTAGAACAGGCCACTAATTCCCAAAAGGGACAGCTCCCTGGGTAAAGGGGCTCCCTACGGGCTGGCGGGGAACGAATCTCGGGGGGGGGGGGGAGTTTTCTGCACCCGTCCAGGCCCAGTCTCCTACATAATTGGTACCGGGTCTTTCCCTGGGGTAAAGCGGGCGAGGAGTAGCGTTGATCACCCACCCCCACCTAACGCCGAGGTTAAAGAAAGAGTAGAGCTATACATCTACTCTCCCTTTGGGCCTTCAAACCAGTACCTTTCCGAATAGGACGTGGGGGCTGCCACTTCGAAACTCTCGGAGATTTACTGGACGTACGTGTATACATGCAAACTTCACGAGCCGTTCCGTTCACTCACTGCTGATATGCTCAGTGTTAAGTTCTTGGATTCGACCCATGTTCTACTAAGTTCGAGGACGAGAATAAACACAAATTTGGCGGTGCAGAAAAATCTGTGGGTTGAATCGTACAAGGAACGTAAAACCGACTTCACAAACAATCCTTTAAAAGTATGAGTCAAAACAACTGACAATCAAAATAGCAGGTGTCGATGGAGTTTCAATTCATACGTAATTCAAGCTAGGCGGGTTGGACGCATATAGAATTCTTCTTTATGGCCCATTCTGTTCCAAGCAATGCAACTTCCTGTATCGAAGCTAGCCCGTCATGAATATATAGACCATCTTCTTACACCATTCAACACTGTATTTCATGACGGTCGAGTTGTTAAACATCTCTTCTTCGTACTCAAAATTTCCAAGCCTAAAAAATCAGTACGAAGACCGGCTAACGCGATTTTTTGTGAATTCCTACAGGAAAACGCCAAGCACCCTTTTCCTTCCACATATTTTCCAATTCACTAATCATAATATCAACTGACCCTACAGAATGCAAACAACTATAATCGTGGTTAAACAGTACATAAATAAATAATATATAACCTCCCAAGCTGAAGGGAGAGTTTGGCAGTAACCAGTAGGCTGAAAAATTTCAAAATTCTCCGGCATGTTTACATATTGTTTCTATGAGCACAACGGAACGAATCTAACAGTACATTCTGTACGTTCTAATACAATGAATATGGTATGTGAATGCCTGGTCATAAAGGGCTAATGCTCAGAACATTTGCAATGGTTTCATTTCCAGAAACTCGACATGCCTCGGCAGGAGCCCAGCGCCTTTGTGTTAAGCAAAAGGTACGCTTTCGCTTTGGGCACTGCTGTACTTACAAATGTAATTTAGTGACCAGTAACCCGAACTGAAGCATTAAACAAGAACTGGTCGGGGTAGTTTTCCGTTAGGTCGTAAGCTAGGCACAGCTGTCGTATCACATCCAAATGGGAAAAAAAGGGGTATACAGCAGCGAACATGCTAGTTTGAAGACAGCATCGCTTCACGCGTGGAGTAGCATATCAGATAAAACCAGCACACGTGTCCATGGATTCTACGCCGTTTCACGCTCTCCAGAAGCCAATAAAACGTGACCTAAACGATTCGAAAGAGCGATATGAGAAGCCTCTTACACACATCTTTAACAAATACTGATACTACTCAAGGCTGCTGTTTGTAACGAAAACATGCAAAGTGCAAGTACGTTGTCCCCAGAATATAATCAAAATATCCACAATATTCTCCACGAACCAGACACATGCCTGTTAAGTTTTATGACTGCTTTTCGACATTCCTGCATCCTAAGTCAGGGTAGTTCAGTCATAGTTACTAAACAACAGGAGGACCAACTGAGTGATCCTACTCCATGGGTACTAGGAGAGCTTTCACCGGAGATAATGTGGCCAGGGCGTGAAGCTGGCCAGTCACCTCCATCTAGCGACGAGGCTGATGTTTGGAGCTACACTTCCACTCCATCGTGGTCAGTCTTTCATAAAACAATTAAACACGTCCCAATGTTCTCCTTTCATATACATCCATGTTACCCCTCGTTTGTACTGACCGACATGTACTCCTGGAGACACATACTGTCGCATTCTTGCAAAGGTACTGTCCCTGGGTCCGATATCAAGGGGAGTGAAGGCACCACTCCACTCATTCCTAACCTCGGGTTCGTGACCCGGTCTCTGCACTTCCTGGTAGTCTATCAAGAGAAGGACGGGTGAGCACTGGAAGCTTTGGAGAAGGAAAGAATCTCTTTCCCGTACCAATAATCGAAAGTCCCAATTGTTGTTAAGTAGTCACCATTCTTTTTTTTTGCAGAAGTACTGCTGAATAAATGTACACTTGTTTGGGTGCGTGGGCATGCGCTCGCATTTCTTGAATACGTCCAAGCCGGTATGCCCTTAGACTCTTGCCATTTGTAGCGCAGGAGTATCACTAAACAAATTTCCAATGCCAATATATTTATTAGCGGCGCCAACAGTTGCGTCGCCTGGGGATCGTAATACCATCCACTTTCCCAACCTAACAGTCTGCACGTTCCCAGCCTTATTTCGTGATATCACCTTTACGTACAATACCATCCAGCTGAGTGCTGTTCGTTGCCTTTCCTAACCTTTACGGCCAGTCGCGATCATGCTAATAATCCGTTTGGCCTTCACGGTTAAACCACCGTCTCCAGAGCCCAGTTTGTGATAACAGGACTGCAACTTAAAGGTGTGATTGACACAAAAAGTAGACGAGCTGGTCTGCAAGTACTTCCGGGTCACTTCCACAATAACCTTCAGACTGGGCCTATAACCGTACCAAGAATACGCGTTTTACACCTAAGGTATATATATCACGGTTAATTGAAAATATATACAGATCTGACTTCTATATACAGGAAATGAACAAAAAATGGGAACACTCGATAATATAGAAATGGCACTGCTTGTGTTGGCTGCACTGCAAGAACGTTAGTTGTGAGCATCTTTCGTTATTCTTTTGTTTGTTTACGCTGTGTAGTGCCACTGCCATGCATTACAGATCATGTTTAGTATGAGTTCGTATGAAAGTACCGCAAAATGTAAACTCTTCATATATTCAAAGACGACACAGACTGGTGTTGCGCATTTAGCTGTAGCATATGTGATCAAAACGGCTACTTTATTGGGTACATATTGAACAGCAATTTCCCAGGTTATGACAGCGCACACAAATCAAGGGAAGACATCATCGGCTAAGAGGAACAGTAACCGAAAACCAAAACTAAGAGAAAGAGATCGCCTACCTGAAAAAGGACTGTGTCTAAAAATCCCAGAACAGCTGCGGCATAAGGTGACAGCAAAACTCAATATTCGTCTTGAAGACCCGTTTCCACAAAAAAAGTCCGACGTGAGCTTCACAAATCCAACATTCACACTCGAGCTGCAATCGCTAAACCTCTTGTTACTGAAAACAACGCTAAAAGGCGAAAAACAAGGTGTGATGATCACAAAACCTGAACGTCTGATGACTGTAAATACGTAATATGGCCAGACGAGATGAGATGTGTCGTCCTTCACGTTGTTCCCAACAGGCTGTGTTTGTGTTCGGAGAATGCCCAAGGAAGCCTATAATCCAGAACGTCTGGTTCCAATTGTGAAACAATGATGCAGATCTGTGATGATTTTGGCAGCAACATCTTGGTATTCTGTTGGTCATATAATTACTCTGAATGGTCGAATAACTGCCAGTGACTACGTGGACATTTTTCCTAACCAGACGCATTCTGTAGACCACGTTTCCTACCAATGACGCAATTTTTCAAGATGTCAATTCGCCCATACATACAGCCAGAAGTATGCAGTCTTGGTTTGAGCAGCATAAAGATACACTTCAAGACCTTCCCTGCTCAGCACAATCGCCAGACTTATTGTCCAACCACTGTGGACAGGGTTGGGTGAGAAGCAGAATCCCTCCACTATCATCTCTCAATGGACTAGATGTTCATAAAAATGGTACAATATTCCGCTATAAACTATTCGTAACTTTGGTGAGTCTATTCCGAGAAGCTGTATTACAGGTAAATGGTGACCCAACTCAATATTAAGAAATGTGTGCGTCTTTCACAGCTGTTTCCAGTATTGTGTCCATCCCCTCTACATCTGCAAGTCTGAACCTTGACAATAATAAATGCGAAACGTCGAGTGCAAGGTACAAAATGACATTTAAGACTGGGTATTTCCCCTTAAAATTATGCATATAAAATTTGTTCCTTACGTCTACAAAGAATGAGTACTTCGACGCCAAGCTCCAGAACGTGTATTTTTCCGATACGTAATAATAATGATGTATGGCAAAATCTCTACAGCCTGTGCCATGGCGGTCTTATCCGAGCTCATGTTTTGGTCGTCGAAGCGGGCGGGGTCGCGCAAAATGTTCTGCATATGACCTTTCAGCAGTGCAGACACATGAATCAGCAACACACGAGGCGCTTTTTTTTCAACTCAAACAGTGGCGGTATGTTTTGAGTCTGCTTGTGTGGAAAGTATGGCAAAATGCCAGAGTCTAGACAGAGATGGCGCGACCGCAGTTACGGAACTGAGTTCGAGTGACAGTGGGGGCCTTGAAATCGGGCGGCAACCCGCTTCCTACAGCACATGATGTCATTACACTTACAGCGGCAAGTGGAGGGGCGCAGTAATTGCAGACCTTGGCATGACCGCACCGCTTGCTGCAACTTGATACTCATATTCTCCTTACTGTTAACAAAAAAAAGTTCCACCACCGGTCCGTACTAGTTAGTGAGTGACGACATATCCGGCGAAACCTGCTTTAAAGTTCGGGTTACCGGTACCCAAATGGCATATCTTTCGTGCCAAATATATTCCTGCTCCTCACGAGATGGCGGGCCTGAAGTTAATTTGATTACGGTCTAGGCTTGCTCTGGTACCCACCCAGCCTCCAATTCAATGGGTACACCGTGGGCCCTTCCCCTTGGGGTAAACTATGGGGTGTTAGGCTGTAATCTTCATCCAATGTCGAGACTGAGTGTGGTGTGTGTATGTGTGGAAGTACGCCTCCACTTCTCCATGTGCCTGCATGGCTTGTATTCTCAATTTGCCTTTCACCGTATCTTGCAACCTTCAAGCAGAAACAAAATATCGACTGACGTGTTTCAAACGAATTTCAGGGGCATACAGCAATTAATTAATAATTAGTTAATTTCCGTCTTTCAGTTGCAGGCAATCTGCTGTGTAAACAAATGCTTTTAAGGAACTAAAACGTAATTACTGTCCTTGAGGGACCCCCCTCTCCGGGTTCCGACAAATGATTTGTTCGACTTCACAACACACTTGTATCATCATCATCACCACCATCACGAGCCCCGTTCGTTTCATGGAGCGCACCGCCATAATGTTCACACTGCCATCTGCTTGTACTATGCAGTATTGCATGCTCCCTGTTCAGTCTTAGAGTCTAACACAAAAAATTTGCATCACACGCTCGATGTTCCAATATTTCCTCGGCCTCGCAGCGTACGTCACAGTGAATCGGATTGTATGCAACTCCATCACCATAAACTAGGAATTACTTACAGCTACATTTTCGTTGCTTTGACGACGGATCTCTGGGTCACACGGTTAGATTACAGAACTGATCAGAACGTCATTGGCGTTTTTGTCAGACCAGCTCCGGGCGAATTTTTGTAAACCAAAATAAAGCAGAAATTTTCCAAACACCACAACACATCTAACAAGTAAATTGAGGGGCAGCTCATGTTGAGAAGCCATTACCCACTAAAGTGGTCACAAACCTTCCCGCACCCCAACATTCATCCCCGTGTTCGCTGGAGCCTAACCGCTGGTACATATACCTCCCTCCCTTATTTACAATCTAGTTCAATATTATCCCATCTACTCCTGGCTTTCCCAAGCGTTCTTTACATAGGAACAATTTTCCCGTGCTCTTTAACAATTCAAGATACAAAAACTGTTCGAAACGTCCGTCTGCAAACCGAGTGCACCTTCATATCGAGCCGATGTTAGAAGTGACAAGCTAAACCCCTAACTTTCCCTACACAACACGTGTTGCACCTTTATATTTCCTTGCTTGAGAACACAAAAGAAAGCCTAGAAATTAACTTTGAAGTCCACAAATTCCTGGAAGTGCCGCCTGGCTTAATCTCGCAACATGGTCCTACAGCACTTTGTTGTACTTTTCTGCAATTAAGTCTGGACAGAAGGAATTAAGCCACTTTGTCATGATATTGCCATCGGCTGTCGTGATAAATCCAGTTGCTCTTTTTTTTCTTTTCGGAAGTGCCTGCAGGTGTTCCTCGCATGATTCTGGGCTGACAACATAGCTTATGGTTCCTCTCCCATGCATGACGGAACCTAGCATCTGTCACTGTTACATAACACAAGACCAGCTCTAATATGCAAGTCATATACACTAGCAACCCACTTTCCCCTATTCTTAATTCTTCCAATTTCCCCTGTTCTTAACGCTTTTGGAGTAGAGCTGGGAAGAGTGGAATGTTTCGGAAATTAAAAAGTCTTGTTTGTTCATATGCTTCACAACAAAGACTACGAATTTACAACGCATCTGATATTGGGTCGTCCAAACTACAAGTGAAGGTAAAGTTTACAGAACATATATTTTGGAGTATGACGTCGTAGTTATGTACCGACGCTCCTTAACACCATAACCTTAGGTCAACAAGTCTCCCGTTAAGATTGAGGTCGCAAGGTACGCCAAAACGCTAGTGCGTACCTATCTACCAACACAATCATTGCAGTAAAAACATGAAATCTCGCAGTTTTCTCTTGGTTACCCATAACACACCACAAAGACGTACAGCGGAATGACAGTACAGCTCCGCGCACTAACCCTCTGACACTGGAAACCTCCCACACTCCGGTCGCCTGAACTCCAGGAGCAATAACTGTAGTAGAGCTCAATTGAAACCTGATGGCACACGGTGACGCACGGTAGGGGAAGTAAAGGGGAAACATGCGAGTGGAGTGGGTAGCCAGTAGTCTTGCACAGTACCTCAGAACATGGTGTATCCAGCATTACTACCATTACTACCACTGATGCGCACACCTCGCCTGCCAGTAGTCGACTGAACTGACCCCCCGCCAATTTAAATGGACTCGTCCGTTTCGCTGAAAGACCAAATCTGGTTTCTGCGCGTGTGCCATCACGTTTCAAACGTGCTCTACCTATGGGCATCTATTTGTCTCATTCCCGAATAATGCCGTTTCGAAATGAATTTAAGAAGTAACAGTGCAATGAACCTTTAAGTGACAAATATATATGAAGTCTGTTTGTTTCTAAAGCACACAACAGAACTTTTAATCCTGTTTTTAACATATCTTCCTAATGAAAAGAAGAGGGGAATACATACGAGTCTTTGTATGGCTACACTACTTATTTGCATCCCGTTCATACAAAGTCTGTTTCATACCCAGAACTATTAAACGGTTTTTGATTAGAAATGTTATTAGGCGTCTTCATTATAAGCAATTTGGCCAATTTCGTTTAGTCAAAATTTACGCTAAGCTGAAATCAACAGATTTCCTCGTGGGGAAGGCAAAAACTAAGCATATGATTGTATAACACAACTAACTACAACTTACAATTTCTACTTTAAATATCTTTCGATATAATGAATATATAGATGTAAAAAGAACTATGACGCCGTGCAGAATTAATCCAGTAATACGATTAGCTACATAACGATAAATCTACGTCTGCAATAAATGAAGGTTTCCCAAAAAGACGGAAGAAGCCCCAGCCAACGCATCTGAAAAATGCTTAGAGTCTGCCCTTTAAAGCGATGTAGTCTTTACAGTGGCTTATTGCTCTTACCAAACATTACACCAACTTGTTCTAAACGAGTGCAATGATCTGCAGTGATCATGTTCAAACAAGAACATGGCACTCAAGGCTAAGGCAATGAATTACGCAACGTACTGCAATCTCCCAACAGCACATCGACATTACAACAAAACACATCGCGAACACACCGTACATACAAGGTGTGCTGGGAAAAAAATGTTAATCTACAAAAATTAACGGAGGAAATAAAAAAAAGTCTCTCTCTACTAATTATTCTGCTCTGTATGTATAGCAAAGCCGATCCCTGTGGCAGGGCGGTCTAAAGCTTCGGTTTGCGACCGCTCGCTTTGCTGGGACTGCGGGTTCGAATCCCTGTCTGTCTCTAGTGAAAACTGTCTCTTTGTATACTCAAAATGTAAGTTAAAAATTACATAGCAAGGCATGTTATGGCCCACCGATTAATGTAGCAGGATCAAATGGCATTCCTGTAAACCACACAGCAAAAATGGGATAAAAGCAACTAGTAAAGTACAATCCCGGTTTCGTTTAACAAACTCATTATCCTGTTCATGAATTTCTAGATAGATGGCAGACACATGACGTAAAAAAAATCTGAACATGTCTGTACCGCCAACTTCATCGTTCTGGCGTGATATATACAGAACATCAGTTCCACCCACACTAACGACGTCTCGACTCGGTTTTTAGAAACATAAATTTTATTTTAACAATCGGATTTCTACAACATAATATTGAACTTCATCACATATCCTAGAGGACTTGTAACTTTACAACCACCCACTAGCCTACTACCAGATTTTTACAATTATATGCAATCTTATTTCGTAATTTCTTTTCTAAACCTGCAGGGTCCCACACAGCACATCTGTTCGTCTTGCAATATCGTATTGATAGCCAGATGATGGTCGAAAACTACCGCAACACGTAGCAGTAATAGAATAAAGGATTATAGTGGTTTTTGAAGGACAGCGATTTGTTTTTGAATGATCCACAAACACAACCAGATGTAGTCCATTAATTAAAATATGCGACTAACGTTCACATATTATTATTATTATTATTATGTCTACTACATGTCTTTCACTTAAGATTATACAGTACCAATGCACACACATCATGTATATTACATGAGGAATTCATTCCCTAGACCTCCAGTGTTACTCCAATACCCAGATAAATGGAAAATGAAATAGTAAACCGTAAAGAACTCTTAACACCTTTGCATTAAACGTTAGCAGCGTCACGGTCCAGCAACTCCCATTACAGGCAAAGTGAATACGCTATGTGTTGGACGAGCCCACAGCTTCTCTGGAATCGAACTGCGGTCGATAAATCAGCGGCCAGTACCTTTATTGGCCGAACAATCACACGCTCGGATGCACTAACTGGTTAACAGAACCGAACAAAACCTCAAACACCGACATCGACCAGTTAGGATCCCCGAGTCATTTCAATTCACAAATAACAGTTTTACCAACCTGTGGTCCGCGAACATACCAAAACTTCTGTATGAAATTTGTCTTCCCATCGTAACACCTTCGATTTATCATCTACTGTGTATCTCTGCTCTGGCATATTTCACTGCCTGGTGCTTTGGCAGAAAACTATTATCCCTGCTCATATGAACTTAGCATAAGCAACCCTGAAAAACGAAGCTAAGCTACAGTACATCATTTACTAAACGGGTCCGCCCAATATATCGTGCACGGCTGCAATGACCATAATGAAGTTATCTTCTGTATGAAGTTCATGCATCGCCTGCAGATAATGCCATACTGTATGTTTAGCGGGTTGGGTGGGCGACCTCCAATGGTCTTGATGAATGGCACTGGTTGAATCTTGGAGGCTATCACTTTCTCTTAATTTTATAAGAAACTAGGGCCAAAGAAATATCCCGCTTACATAAAATTAATATTTTAATATATCTGCATAAGATCAGGAAATGGGTGTCATTGTTTGGGGCTACAGAATTCCTACGAGTCATGTTACCTTAGCAACTGATAAACATCTTTCGGACAGTTTCCTTTGATTCGCGCTCTGACGAATTTTGAGAATTCCATATCCGTTTCATGACGAAGCGAAAGCCCCTATGCTTGCACCGTGTCCTTCTATATCCATCTTTAACCATGCACTCCAGGATGCTATGGTGCTTTCATGCCCGAGCCCCATAACGTTTGTTCAAATACTTACGTCCCTATAGGAAGTGGTTGACAAAGGATATGTAACCTTCCCACCCTATGGCCGAAACCTGGTTATCACGGGGTGTCCTATGCGACTGATTCAGGCTACCAAACACAGAAATACAATTTTTTCTACAGCTGCTCGGTCGAATGTGGAGCGATTCTTTTTTTTTAAGGTATGAATGAGTCTCAGTCACTTAATTACATACGACAAATTAAAGTTCATGGAGCAGTCGTAACAGCTTACAGTCGCTTATCCAGCAACAGTATAAAATAACGTTAACGCTGTTCCTTGGCTTCGTTAAGCACCACTCCAAGAAGACATAGGACGTGCAAACATGGCTCCACGCATTCGTAAACTCGGCATGGTTAATTCAGTATCGTACATATCGCTCAATGAATACAATATTTTCCACGCACATGTAAGCTTATAGGTAAACCTATACATACAACGCAGAAGGAAGTACATCTATAAACTCCGATAAACAACTCTTGGACGCGACAGGCAGATTATACTCGGTTCTATTCAACAGCGCCAAAGGCCAAAGCCGCACAAGGCTTTCCGTTATTCCGGTTTCTAAATCCTATTTACAGATACCAGCAAGGCCATCTTAAGACCTGGTATCCGCCCATCCTCAACCTACAAAGAACATACACACACAACAAAACATACCACAATGCCCCTAGCAGAATTTGAGCGAACGACCCCGGTGTCCAAACGGCAGAAGACAGTACGCACCGCCACTGTTATCAGCCGGATTCATCTGCTTTGTCTCTACAGATGAACCATTTACTTGGGGGTACTCACAAAATGCCTATATACAATATTTTTATTTTACCGTTTCTTCAGTCTTTCCTCGAGAGTCTACCATAAATTTCATATTTGCGCTGACATTTGTATATCATAAAATTTATATCCGTTATCAATGATAGTTTCCGTCTGGATGGATTGGTAAAAGGAAAAGGTAATGTTCGTCCCAGAACAGATACGGAGTCCCACAGGGGGAGGAGAGGTACACCTTTAATATTTAACCTAGGCGCCATATGGAGCCTCAGGGCCGGTCTGGAAGGGCGTGGAAGATCTCAAACCCACTGGCAATCGATCCCAAGACCGTTCAACACGTAGCGAGTTGCTATACCGACTGAGCTATCACGGCCCACTTTGCAAGGCTTGAAAGATCTGAAATGCAGTAACTATGCCCTATGTACGTATAAGTACATGAAAAATTTGAGGTAAATTTTGACATAAAATATTACATCCTTCTTCATACTATTTTTCGCTGTTACTGTCCAACCAGAACAGACATCAATAGGCCTTGAAGGCCCTCAATACTAAAGTTGCGATAATCCGAATTTCGGCTTGAATGGAATTAAATATGCAGCAGCATAAATTCCCGTCAAAGCACACGGCGTCTAATCCCACAACCACCACATTCTATAGTAAACAGCGGGGCTGCACCAACTCACTGCGCGGCTGTTTGTAGCGTCTGAACACAGTCCAACAGCTGTCGCAATAATGTACAATAATTTCAATTGCAATACGCTGAATTTCCGAACCAAAAACTTCTGTTCTTCAAGAGTCATGTCTGAATAAAAACAAAAGAAATAAGAAACATACCTTGATATTGAGAAATCGTGTCAGGAGTAAGTTTCCTTCAGCTTCAAACACTGCACACTGTACAAGGACTGATAAACACGTGGTCGAGCTATGTACGTCATTATCACAAGGCCAGGATGTGGACGGGATAAGGAAATCATCTCTCCGTCACTGGCCTTGTACTGCAGAAACAAATGACTAAACACGTTGCAAAACAAACCACCGATAATTCATTTGTAATATTACTCATTTCTGAGGTACAAAAAAGTGTACTGAGGAACATGTAACACTGCTTCAGGGGCAGTCCGTGTTGAACGTGGCCCAGAACAAAGCCATTTTGCTTTGACGATAACAACTTCTGGCGTCCACAGATTCCTTGAAGGCAGACTGGACACGGATTAGCGTTTCCTCGGGTATTCTAATTATAATTTCGTTAATTCTTGAAAGAAAAAATGATCCGTTGTTTCGCTGTACGTTGCGAATTTCAGGAGCGCAACCTCAAAGTGAAACGACTTCCTGTCACCAGCTTATGAAAACGTGTTGATGGTTCACGGTAACACATTCTCATAACGTATGTACCAACTGTAGGGCTGTTTTGAAACTCCTAAACTGAAATTTCATGTTATCTTCCGATTTATGGCAATGTGCGATCTGACAAGTGGTATCCATCCACTTACCAGATTACTGGGTTATGTAAACCTGAAAACCGAAACGCATGGAAACCACACCTCGGCGATTGTGAAGGAAACTTATCCATTGCACTTAAAACATACACAAGCACGAGTTAATTCGTGACTTTCTTGTAAAATGTAAATTATGTTAAAAATTTGCGTCACATAAATCTCACTTAAGGTACAAGTTACTGCGAGGCCACATCCACTTGCCACTGAAACTTACAGGTCTATCCCAGGGTGAAAGTGATAAGAATACCGGGGCTGAAATATTTTCCAAAAATCCAGAAGTCAGCTCAAAATTCTAGGCAAAAGAAACGTGACATTAAGCAAGTTCCATGCAGACGGACCAGAATTCTCGATTTACCTGTGAACAGATTTGCACTTTTGTTTGTGGGGGGGGGGGGGGCGGGGGCAATTGATTATGCTGAAATATTTTTGCAGCCCTAGTCCCCAGGGCGACCAGGCACGGGGTATTTGGGCCCAATTCCCCGCGGGC
>Ga0131853_10011092_pt1 | contig 16472 bp, 12 predicted proteins | sample TergutLab28metaG_FD_92764 | JGI IMG/M metagenome (GOLD analysis project Ga0131853, IMG submission 92764) | Labiotermes labralis P1 segment gut microbial communities from Petit-Saut dam, French Guiana - Lab288 P1 (version 2) (version 2) | ecosystem: Host-associated > Arthropoda: Insects >...
CAACAACCTATTCAATGATTAAAAAACTTAGTGAGCGCGGCATAATGCAGAATGAGAAAGCAACAGTAACCACTCTGATTGCGCGTGATGATGTGCAAAAATACGAAGCAGATGTGTTTATTGGTATGGAAATGTCTTGTGATGAAGCGGTGCTGAGAAAAGCAAGCAAGGATATACGCGGCGAACATTCGACATCTTTGTTAAGCCTTGCTATGGAAAGAATTGGCTTATTAAGCCCGATTGCTTTTGGAGAAAGCAACGTAAAGGAAAGAGTGGAAAATGTATTAAGCTTCAGGAAACGATCAAAATGGGTGACTGTTGTTTCTGTTATTGCTGTGGTTGTTTTTCTTGTTGGTTTTTCGTCAGATAGGATAAGTTTGGCGGCTATTGATATTTCAAATGAACAAAATTCCCAACTTGGTGTCTATTCGAATACGATTTTCCCATTGACAAATATCGACCGTACTGCATATCTCACAACTCAATTTGAGATTTACAGAAACTTTAGGCTGATCTATGATCCAATAACAGACCACTTATATTTTAACGGTGAGCTTGTCCGATATTTTGAGGACTTTATCACCCTTGACCTTGACGGAAACGAAAGCACTTTTGGTATAACGCATTTTACCGAAAGCGGCATTGTTGATGTTCGTGCGGTAAGGGATTCATCACGGTTAATTCAAAACTCCGATGGTTCTACTGATCTAAGTGATACGTTGTTGGGATTACAACCATTTAGTCAAGCAGAGTTTAACGCAAGGGAGGTTGATAATCTGCCACAAAATACCGCAGCAACTAACAGCTTTGGTGTTGTTGGCATAAATATCGAAAAGCTGTTTGACGGTGTTGAGGATTTCGGCATAACTTTCAGTGGAAACCTCTGGGGCGGCGGGCCTGGCAATATATATTATAACGGTCAGTTAGTCAGAGTGCTTGTTGATGCCGTTTCCGCTACTTATCTTTCATCAAGTGACCGTACCGGAAATATATCAGTCGCTATAAGCCGTCACAGAAACGGCGATATAGCCGGAGTGCATGTAGCGCATGAAGATGACACTCCACAAAGTGAGCATGTACAGCCCCGTGCTTGGGATGGCCGAGACATTTATAACGGAGGTTATGACGAGTACCCTTCTATGCTATTTCAAAGTGAAGCTGGCAGAAGGGCGGTTGATATTATTCAAAGAACAGGTAACTGGAGTATTGTCGAACCCTATCTGCCCTATATTTCCAACGAAGACATTAGAATGGCTGTGGATATTTTTAACTCAAAACAAACAGATACAAGAAGGCATATTGCGGTTGAGAATGTTATAAATGCCGAAGTTTCTTCTAAGGATTTTGCACCGCCAACATGGCGCGGCAGAAACATTATGCGTCCTGTTGAAGATAGTGACAGATCAACGCTCGAGATATTTGAGGGGTATGGCATAGCACTTAGACAAGGAAATATTTACTTTAACGAACAGCTTGTACGCAGTATAGTTTTTTACACAAATTATGATGATGTTGGCTTTATCGTATATCACTCTTCCGATACAAGCGGCAGATTAGTTATCTATGTGCTTATGCCAGGTACTCCAAATTCTATGAGCGGCAGTGATATAGAAAATTACATTCGCTTAGATGTTGTGACCAATTAATCAAAATGTTCTTTTAGTCTACGCGGCAGGTTATTTGGTGCTGTTAAACATACCCTCCGGTGTTATTATGACTTTGCCGCCGTCGATTGAAAGCTTTACCCTGCTTCCGTTGTTAATGCCGTCTGTGAAGGCTTGAGGTAACTGCAATCGCCCAAATCGGTCGAGCATTGCGTATTCTTCATGCGTCAATTCATGAAATGAGCTATCGAGATCGTTAATCTCCAAATCGTAGCGACGACGGATAAACTCGCTGCTGGCGCGGCCATCACGCATTGCCGCAACCCTGTCTACAAAGGATGATACGTATCGGTCGTGAGTTACGATTACTACGGTTGTACCTAGTTCGTTGCTGATTTTTTTGAACAAATTAAGCAAATCAACAGTAGTCTTTGTATCAACGGCTCCGGTTGGCTCATCAGCCAAAATAAGCGGCGGCTTGTTTGACAAGGCGATAGCAATAGCAATACGCTGTTGCTCGCCGCCTGACAGTTCAAAAAGTCTGCGCTTTTGCTTATTGCCCAATCCAACATATTCAAGAAGTGACTTGGCATAGTCCCGGTCAATATTTCCGACTATTCGCATTGGCAATATAACATTTTCTAAGGCTGACAGATATGGAATAAGGTTTCGGGCAGTGTTCTGCCATACAAATCCTACAGTGGATGACTTAAATCGTCTGATATCAGTCTTAGTAAGCTTCTCAAGCTCTAAGCCGGCGACTATTACTTTGCCGGCTGAAGGTATATCAAGCCCGCCCAGTAGATTAAGAAGTGTGCTCTTTCCCGAGCCTGAATTACCAATAATTGCCATCATTTCTCCGCTTGCTACTGTAAGGTCAAGCCCCTGCAGCGCCACAACTTCGACATCTATAGTCTTATAAATTTTAAAAACATTGTCGCATATAATTATGTTATTGTTCTCATCAGAGCTCATCAGATAATTCACCATCCTTTAGTGTATACACTGATTGTGCTACGTCAACAATCTCCGGATCATGTGATGACATAACAAATGTGATACCCTCAGTCTCCGCCAATGTTAGGAACAGTTTAATAATTTGCAATCCCATCTTGGTGTCAAGCTGAGCAGTCGGCTCGTCAGCCAGTATAAGGGTCGGGTTATGTGCAATGGCGCGGGCAATGGCAACGCGTTGTTGTTCTCCGCCTGACAATTCCTGCGGTAGGTGCTTAATTCGACCGGAAAGTCCCACCATTTCAAGGCACTCTTCGGCGCGTTTTACGCAATCTTTTGGCCTTACTCCTGCAACGCGCATGGAAAATTCGACGTTTTCAAATGCTGTCATATCGCCAAAAAGAGCAACAGACTGAAATACAAAACCAATACGGGATCGCCTAAGCTTTTCGCGTTGAACATCAGGAATTGATGTGATTTCCTCACCGCAGACCCATATTTTACCTTTATCCGGGCGGTCAAGGGCTCCTATAAGATTGATTAGAGTGGTTTTACCTGAACCGGACTTGCCGCGTAAAACAGTTAGATGTCCACTTTTGACCGAAATTGAGACTCCCCCTACTGCCGTAACTATAGTACCGGCGTTGTGAAAGGTTTTAACAACGTTTTCAGTTCGTATTATCTCGGACATATGCCGGTTCCTCCTTTATATTGCTACTCCTCGCCTAACTTCAAAGTTTGGCTTATTTTGATGCGCGAGGCGATATACCAAAGCAAAGCTATGGAAAACACGAGTATAGCGGCTACAATAACCCCAATACGAATAGAATCTGATGTCAGAGTAATCACTAAAAAAGGCAGAGGCGATTCTGACCCGCCCATCTCAAACATTGGCACAAACAGCGATGAAGCAATTCTGCCAAATGCAAATCCGACTGTCAGCGGCAGTAAAGAAAGCAGCGCCTGCTCCCAGAGCAGCATAGCGATTACACCGCTCTGTGGCATGCCTGCCGACCGCATTATACTTATTTGGAGTCGTCGGCTCCTAAGATCGAAAATCCAAAACATGAGGAATCCTGCTGCTTTTACAGATAAGGTCATAACAAAAGATAATGTTAGAAAGCCGTTCATGCTAAGTATAAAAGGATCGTTAAGAACAGCCGCAAGTCGTGCCTGCGCATCATTTGCTAAAAATTGGGGAACTCTAGTGTCGATATTATGTACGATGAGCGGTCTGGATATTCTATTTTCGATAAGGTGACGCATGATATCAGTGGAAGATGCACCATCTTCTTTTTGAATCCAAACCTCGTATGGCTCTATCCGAAACTCTGACTTTACAAGCTCATAGTTCATAACGATTAAATATTCAGGAGTTCCGTCATACGCAACCGGGTTGAAAGTCGGGAAAAAATCCACAGCATCATAAACAAAGCATATTACTGAGGTAGTGTTATTTGCCCACCAAATCTCGATTTCATCTCCATGAGAGATGCCAAGGCGATCCATCAAATTACGAGATAATAGTACGACGTTTGGGTTAACTGACATAGCATTCATTTTATAGTTTAAATGGTAGATATACATGTCACCGCGCCACCATGAGACTTGTGCAAACTCATCAGGATAGATTGCCATGACGTTCACATTGTTTACACTGGATATTCCTCGAAGCGTGACTCTGGCGCGATCATTACGGTAAACCTTAGTTGCAAGCGCAACGCCTTCGGGTTCGTTGAACAGCTCAAATGGCATTTCGTCAAAAAATGCGTCCATTACATGAGGTATGACGTAATATAGCCCGATGAACTGTGGGTCTGGGTCAATAAACGGCCATCTCTCACGAATGACGAGGTCCGCGCCTATATCATACATTGCGCGGTCTAAATGGTTTTGGTTTATAGTTCTTGCGGCAGCAGCAGAATATAGCCCGATAGAGATTGCCATAATGATAAAGAGCATGATATATCGGCTTCGAGGGCGACTTCTAGCGGCGCTGAGTGAAGCGTAAATTGCCGGCGGCCATATAGGCCGGCCTATATGGAACAATAATCGAATGATATATGGATAGAGCCTTGTAAATAGCATTGCAAAGCCCATTAAGAAAAATGTTGAGATCAGAAATATCAGAGGGTCGATAGCATATTCCGAAGCTTCTGCACCAATATCTGTCAGCATATCCGAAAAGTTAATATATGAAAAATATCCGTAAAGCGATATCCCAATCAAAATTAAGTCTAAATAATATTTTTCAAAGAATGGTTTAGCTCCACGCGCTGCCTTAGCCCGCCTTTGAGCAACTATTGAAGTGGACTTTGAAAATAGTATAGGGAGGAGCATGGACACAACGAAGAGCCCTGCTCCGGAGACCGCATACCAAAAAACATCCGATGTCAATGCCACATCCAACGGCGCCCGTCCTGCGAATTCCAAAAATCCGGAAGATGCGCCCATTATAGAACAGAGAAGCATACTTAGTGGAATACCTATTAAAATAGCAATTCCTGCCAATAGTAGGGTTTGAATTGCATATATAGTAAAAACATGCCTTTTACCTGCTCCACGGCTGTATAGCAGAGCTATTTCTACTTTGTCGTTGTCGATAATCAAGCCTGACATCATGATAGTAAAAAATACAAGCAATAAAATATTAGGTACTTGCAGTACTAACAGGAAAGTTCTTAATTCAGTTTCTCGTTCAGCGGCAGATCTTAAGACATGAATGTTACTTAAAATGCCTGAACCTCTTTCACGCATAACTTCACTGACTTGATGGATATTTTCCGGTGTAATAGCTGTATGATCAAAAGTAGTCACCCATCGCGCCTCAAATCTGGACGACTGCCCAACATGAAAGTTTCTTATGAATGACTCATATATGGTGTAAGGATTCCTGTCGGACATGGGATTTACCCAAAAAGGATCGGAAGGATCGGTCATTTGGACTATTCCGACTACTTTGAACTGAACCCAATCATCGGCGGTTATTCTAATAGCACCGGTGCTTTGCCAGTATGTCGATTCGAGCATAAAGGGAACCCGTACAGCAGCAGCTTCACTAACAACAACTTCAATTACCCCAGGCTCATCAAGCTCATTTGGAAAGCGTCCGGCTATTAATTCGACATGATCAAAAAAATCACTGGTATACATAATGCTGACTGATGCAACATTTTCTCGCTCATCGTTTGGAGAAGCATGAAAAACCATAGATCCTGGTGCAGTAAGAGTAACACTTCTTGACAATATAGGCAACCCTAAACGTGAGATAGTTCTGTTGTAGATAAGTTCATCATATGCACCTACGCTGCCATCTCCATTTTCGACAATATATGGCCCTCTAACATTGACTGTGTGTACAAGCGGCGGAAGGGCTCTCTCATGATGCAATTCAAGAAGCTCTCTATGAAGCATACGTTTCTTAATAGCGTTCTCATAAGCTGGCATACTAGCGATAAGAGCTACAGAAAATACACATGCCATAAGCAGACATAAAAAAAGCCATTTATTTTTTAACATTTTTCCAATCGAAACTGCTAGCATAGCTGCCTCCCGGTATGCGTCAACACGCTTTAAGCGGTTAGATTATAGCTTTTATTATCTAACTACTATTTCCTCACCCGGCTCTAAGCCGCTTAAAATCTCAATATGAGAGGCGGTTATAAGACCAAGTTCCACAGGACGTTCTCTGCTGACTCCGTCTTCGACAACTCGGACAAAGCTGTAAGTTCCGGTCATGTTTAATGCGCTGTGCGGAATTGTTACAACATCGTAGCGACTGGCTTGAAGTACACTTACTGTGACCGAAGGGGTTGCCAGGCTTATATGCTCCGGCCAGTTGCTGACTCCTATCACAACCGTATCTTCGGTTAATAAGGCAGCTCTCATTTGGTCTGTTGTGATCGACAGCACTGTGCCCTCAAATTCAATTGGATAACGCTCATTGTTGATTGTAACAGATGTAGACAACTGAACTTCTGTTCCCGGTGTAAAAGGGTGTCCCGCAATGATTTGCATTTCGGTCAAAACAACAGTGATAAAAAAGGCCGAATCATCTGCAATGGTAAACAGACGTTGGTCAGAGCTGTACGTACCGCCGATAATAAGATCATCAAAAAAAGTTATAACCCCATTAACAGGAGCACGCAAAACAAAGCTCTCTATCCGATCTTGCAGCTCTTGTAATCCTTCTTCTGCAGCAGTCAAATTAATCCTTTCCCTGCGGACAGCGCCGTCATCACCGGCGTCCGCTCTTGCGGTTCTAAGACTTTGCTCAAGCTGCCAAATAGTGTTTCTGTAGTCAGTTTCGGCCTGCCTTAAATTTCGTTCGGATTGCCTCACAGCATCTTCATAGTCTAGTTCAGCTTGCCTGAGCGAAGCGGCAGATATATCTCCAAACTCGTATCTGATTTGTGCTTGTCTAAGTGCCGCAGAATGTGTATCATCCAGTTGATATCTGATCTGCGCGGCGGCATAAACGTCCTCAGCATTTTGTCTCTCACGTTCTGTTCTATTGCGCACTTGAGTATAGTGTGCATTTGCGGATTCCCACTCACGTAAAGCAGTGTTGTAGTTAATACGTGCCAAATCCAACGATCTTTGCAATGATGATACTTGTGCTTCAATGTCCTCATTTGCAAATACTGCGAGGACATCCTCGACTTCTACACGAATGTTATGGCTTGAGATGTCCCCGGTACGCACTGCACGCGCCCTGATGTCCGGGCTTATGCTATGCTCAATTAGGATTGCGCTCGGAACATCAAGGTATAAATTATACTGTCTGGCAGGAGTAATCCCTCCTGTAAAGCGTATGTAGTCGGATATGTCGCCCCTTTCGACGAATATAGTTCTGTGGGCAACCTCCACACGTGGAATAATCGGCGGCGGAAGTGACTCCTCATCAGGAAAAAACATGCAAGATGCAAGCAACGTCAAAGCTAATGCAACACAAATAATCGAAATGTATCTTTGTATCATATATAACACCTCGTCAGATAAAGAATTAGTTGATCAGTAGAGAAAAAAAGCTTGAAATAACACTATCTGAGAGCATGACAAGCTCACAGATAAGGGCTGTATCATTTAATTATAACATTTTTGGATTCATTTTGCAAGACTGGAGTTTTTAGGGCATGGTTCAATTTAGTTTGTTTTCAAACTCTATAATATTAGAGTAAGTAGGCTAATCATAATGAACTTATAACATAGTGAGCATACGGCGTATATTTTTGTTGAAAATTCTTCTAAATTTTGTTATGCTATATGAAATATTATGTAATGCTAGATCGAGAAGCTAGGGGAGACGAACCTGTGTTTGACTTAAAAATAAGCGAACTTTTCGCTATGCAAGATAAAATACAAGACAAGATGAAAGATAAGTGGTTGACAAGGATTCCCGAAAATGGCCATTTTCAGCTTTTGTATATGTTTGAAGAGATGGGAGAGATTGCCGCTATTATCAAAAAGCGTGGCGACAAGGCAATCGTAGACGATGAAAAGGTCCGCTCATCTTTTGTTGAAGAGCTTTCTGACACGATGATGTATTTTATTAATTTAATGGCATGCTATGGTGTGTCTGTGGAAGAGTTTTCCGGTGCGTTTATTAAGAAGCATGAAAAAAATATGCAGCGGGATTTTGAGAAAGAGCATGAGGAGTATTTGAGTGGCAGATAGTGACATAATTAACCAAGCAGATTTACTAAGCGAGATAACCGAAAAATCATCATTAACCGAAATCCAACAATATATAGAAACAGTTTTAAAAATGCGTAACCTTTCTAAGACTTCTGTTCAAGATACTATTCTATTGCTACTTGAAGAGGCGGGTGAACTTGCGAAGGCTGTTAGAAAATCACTGCCTGATACATATATCGACTTGGCTAAAATCGAAAACTATGGTACGATAGAAAATGAAGTTGCGGATATATTTGTTGTTTTAATGGCGCTATGTATTAAACTAGATATAAATTTATTTGTTGCATTCAAAGACAAAGAGAAGGAAAATTGTGAGCGAAGATGGTCAAAATGATAGTGACAGCTTCGGTCTAAAAAGAAGTAAAAACAAGGAGAAGCACATGGAAATCCAACTAATCCTAAACATAATAACAATAGTCCTGCTCGCAATCCTAATCGCAGCAACTCTATTTAAAGGTAAGAAAAAGGGCGACATGTCTCAGGTTATGAATTTGCTGAAGCAGTCAAACGCGGAACAGAGCGACGCGGTTGCGCGGCAGATTGCAAACGGCACAACGGAGCAGTTTCAGCGGTTTGACGTTATTCAAAAGAGCGTTCAAAACACACTGCAAACTAACCGCGAGGAGATAAATAGGCAGTTAAGTGAGCTTGGGGAACAGATTGACAGGCGGTTGTCTGCGGTGCAGCATGCAGGTAGTGAGAGTATCGATAAGGTGAACCAAACGCTTGAAGGCAAAATGAAAGCGCTGCAAGAAAGCAACGAAAAAAGGCTGGAGCAGATGCAGGCAGTAGTTGACGAGAAGCTGCAAAAGACACTTGAAACGCGGTTGGCGCAGTCTTTTGAGTTGGTCAGCAAACAGCTTGAAAGTGTACAAACCGGGCTTGGAGAGATGAAAAGCCTCGCTGCGGATGCGAAAAGCCTTAGAAATGCCCTCGTAAACGTAAAAGAGAGAGGCACATATGGCGAGGTTCGGCTTGAAAAGCTTTTATCGGATATTTTAACGCCGAGCCAATACGAAGTTAACGTTGAAATCGAAGGCGGAAAGAGGGTTGAATTTGCCGTGAAACTGCCGGGTAATGGTGATGAGCCGCTTCTTTTGCCGGTTGATTCCAAATTCCCGATTGAAGATTACAACCGTCTTTTAGACGCAGAAGATAAGAGCGAAATTGACGAATCGCGCAAAGCTCTTGCTGCAAGAATTCGCGCATCAGCGAAAGATATTCATGATAAATACATATTACCTCCAAAAACTACTGACTTCGCGCTAATGTTTTTACCAACTGAAGGGCTTTACGCTGAAGTTTTAAGGGATCCTGCGTTGTTTGAAGAGCTTCGCGATAAATATAAAGTGACGGCCGTCGGAGCAACGACGTTGTCCGCGTTTTTAAGCTCGTTGCAAATGGGCTTTAAAACTCTTGCAATCGAACAGCGGTCGCAGGACGTTTGGTATACTTTACGCGAAGTTAAGTCAGAATTTATAAAGTTCGGCGGCGTTTTAGAAAAAGCTCATAAGCAAATTCAAACAGCAGATAAGACGCTCGGAGAGCTAGTAACAGCGAGGACAAACGCGATTAATCGTAAGCTTCGCAAAGTGGAAGAGTTCGAACCGGGTGAGATTAGTGACTTGCTGACATATGACACCTATGATGACACTGAGTCGTAGGCCGCCTTTTAAAAAATTGACATATTTTATCTGCTGTATTGTCTTGATTAGTTGAGCATAATGAGTTATAATAAGAGAACAAAATTTGTTATTCCTAAGATACCCGACAGCCTATTATTTTGAACCTACATTACATTTTCGGGCTGCCAATTGATACTAAGTGTAACGCCGGATCGCAGGCTGATTCCTAACGGAATCAGCTCCCTACCCTCAGGGCGGCGAATGGCGGAAGTTTAGTTGAGGCAGCCCACCTAGCTTAGCTAGGTGTCAAAATCATAGGTACCGGCTTCTTGGGAATTTTTATTTGCAAAAAAGCATTTAAGTCATTAAGGCATTTATCGCATTGCTTGTTAATATACTAGATGTATACTAATGAGATGAGGTGCGTTTTATGCAAAAGAGATTTTTGATAATCTTTATAACATCTATGCTTTTCCTATCGTCATGCGGAAGTTTCGGAGGGGTTGTTGACATTACTGAGGCAGATGACGAAAGCCGTTTTTCACTTTTTTCCGAAAATGTACAAGCGGTCGTTGACAATAGCATTATGGACGGTCGTGGCGATAATGTAGTCGTGACACGCGCCCTTGCTGCTAAAATGCTCACAATGGTTTTATTTGACTTGCAGACGATTAACACACTTCACCGCGAAATTAATTTCATTGACACATCACCCGAAAACTGGTTCGATGTATTCATAAATGCCGCCTATGTTAACGGCATTATGACCGGTGTCGGAGACACATTTTTGCCAAATAATCCCGTCACTCTTTCTCAGACACAAGTTTTAATGGATAGACTTGATCAAAATAATAATATTCGGCTTGAAATCACAGATGCAAACAGAGACAGAGCCGTTTCATACGCGCTTTTTGTCGATATTTTTAACCGAGTTCTCACAAATAAAAGCGGAAATAGTGGCCCCCAAGAAGAGTTCGGCGTAATTGAAACTACAGTCGTTATTTTGGCGGCTTACGCAAACAGCCCTCAGCTTGGGCGTTGGAACGTTATAACAGACAGGGGGCTTTTCACTTGTCTTGGCATAAATTTGAGCGGCTACATAGATAAAGAAATCCGAGTTTTGACAAAAGATAATGATATTATCGCGGTTTTGGGCGTTGAAAGCGAATCCCCGACGATACAAAACGCCTTTATTGCGCGCGCTAGCGATAACGAAATTACGATTTTCTCGGGCGGCGCTCAGCGAATGTATGCGACTTCGCTCAATGTAAATCCGGGAATTATCGCAGATGTGACAATTTCGGATGGGGCAGTAATCGAAATTGTGTCGCATAGTGAAATTGTATCGGATACGATAAATCAAATTTCGAGAGATTCGGTCGAATTTAAAAACATCGGCGTCTTTCCGCTTCATGAAAATTTCAAAGTATATTCATCAACAGGCAGCACGGTGCGATGGCGGCAAATTAACAATTTGCTCGTTGGAACAGACATTGCAGAATTTTATAAATCAGACGGCGTAATTCGCGCAGCGGTAATTACTAGAGCTGTAAACCCTGAAAAGCTCCGTGTTTTAATTGGAACGACGGGTTTTACAAGCCGCGTTCATGAAAGTGTCGCGGTGTCAGCCACGCGTGAATTTACAATTTCAAATGGCAGTCAGATAACAATCCATGAGTCTTGGGAGCGGGTTGATATTTCGGTTGAAATGTTTGGAGGCTCAAATCGGCTTTACATTTCAACGGCTGAAGACGGACTTATAGTGATACCAAGTATCAGGCGAAATTTTCCGAACGACGAAAGCCCTAGATATCGTGGAACGCTTGAAGTATCGCGGCATGGTAATGGTTTTGTGATTATAAATGAAGTTGATTTTGAACAGTATTTATACGCGGTCGTTCCGAGCGAAATGCCGTCAAGTTTCGGTGTGGATGCGGCGAAAGTGCAAGCAATAACGGCGCGTAGTTTTGCGTTTAACCAGTTCTTTGAAAACCGCTTTTATAGCTACGGCGCGAATATAGATGATTCTGTCATGTCTCAAGTCTACAATAATATACCCGAAAATGAGGTATCAATTGCGGCGGTAAACGCGACGCGCGGTCAGTTTCTCGCATATGACGGCACTATTGTATCGGCGAATTTCTTTTCTACGTCAAGCGGCGTAACAGCTAACAGCGGCGAAGTTTGGGCAAGAGGCGGGCGTCTGTTCCCTTCGTCATCACCGACATATTTAACGTCAGGCAGCCAGCTTGTTGACCGACAATTTGATTTAGGTGATATGAAAGACGAGCAAACAGCCGCAGCATTTTTTAAAGATACGACAATTGAGGCATTCGACAGCCACTCGTCATGGTTCAGATGGAACGTCTCAATGACAGCGGAGGAGCTTTCTGCGACGATAAATCATTCTCTTCGGTCAAGATTCAACGCAAATCCGGCGCTGATTCGGACTCTTCAAAACGATAATGTCTTTCGAAGTGTAGAAATAAGCGACATCGGAGCAGTTTTGGATATATCAATACGCGAAAGAGGCGAAGGCGGTAATATTTTATCAATGATAATTCGCGGCGAGAGAGCGACAATCTTAGTAGAGACAGAGCTTAACATCCGCCTTTTGCTCGCGCCTGTTCAAAGAGCTATGGGGAGTGATCCGATAGGGCTAAATTTATCTGACGGAACTGTAAGAAATAATTACTCCCTTTTACCAAGCGCGTTTTTTACAATAGACAGATCGCTAAATGCAAACGGACATTTGACATCCGTAAGAATTTTCGGCGGCGGTAACGGTCACGGTGCCGGAATGAGCCAGTACGGCGCAAAAGGCAAGCTTGATTTAGGGTTCACAGTAGAGCAAGTTTTAAGACATTTCTATCCGGGAACGGAAATTATTAGATTGAATTGAGTCAGTTAATTATTTATTTATCAGAAAACAGCCCACAGTCTTCAAGAATTTTTTTAATACACTCATGAATGGTTAGGTCAGGATTTTCTCGAAAATATCTAAAGCCTTTATACTCTACAGAAGTATTTCCGTTTTTCTCTAAAGAGGGACGGATATTTTCTGCTCTATTAATAGCATTTTTTACATCTTGTAAATTAATTTTTGTAAGGAGATTATCAAACGGTTTCTTGCGTTTATTATCCTTCATTCTTATAAAATTTGTTTCATAAGCCTCATTAATTGGAGCGATATAATCCTTTCTATGAGACATTGGTGCAAAATTGTAGTTTTTATGTAGCAATAGCCATAACTCAAAAGCAAAATTTGAATATCCTAAATGAAATTTATAATTAGAATGTTTTTGCTTAATTTCTTTCAGCTCATCAAGTATGCTATGGAATTGCTGTTGATGATTCTTCTCGTTGCTTTCGTAATCAGCAAAATGATATACTTGAATTTTTCCATGTCCGAATACAGGTTTCGTTAGAGATTTCATTCGGCTTTTAGGAGACTTATCAATTTTTATATCAAAATCGACAGAGTAATTTTTTTGAGCAGATGTATTGATTAGCTTTTTTAAATGCTCTAAATACCATTTTTCATTATAACCTTCAACTGAAAAATGATATTGTTTATTCATAGATCGATTTCTCATTTTTTAGACCTCTTCTTTTTGTAAGTTATCTTTAAGAATGTCAGAAAAATCAATATTTCTAATAGCTCCATATTGATTTATAAAATAATTTTTCATGTAATCGTCGGTTTTTCTTACTCCATGTAGACCAGAAGTTTTAAAGTCAGATAATGAATAATGATTACTATGCCCTGTCTCATCATCTCTCTCTACAAATTTAATTTCATCCCGCCTAAATAAATTCTTGTTCAAGAATATAGGGTTGTGCGTATTGAATATTAACTGTGCATTGTTAATATTAATTTCATTATTATGAAACGCGCCAACAATGCTCATAAGCGCCATTGGATGGATAGAAGCATCAAACTCGTCAATTATTAGTGTTGATCCCGTATCTAATGCAACAAGGATAAGTGGAAATATGCTCAGAAATCTTTCTGTTCCATAAGATTCATAAAATTCAATGGGAATTGCTTTGAATTCTTCATTATTTATCTGCACCATAGAATGAGGTAGTGCTTCAGCTCCATCTTTAGGCGATATATAGCATATATCATTAGTGGTAACGCCAAACTGCTTGATCGCTTCATATGTGTCATTATCAATATTTTTAATACTATTTATTTTCTCATCTATGCCTAATATTCTTAGTGATACTCTATTAGATTGATATATACAGATAAATTTTTTTCTAAACCATGACGTGATAATGTCTACAAGCTTCTTGCTAATAACGGATCTGAACATGCTGCTTAGAAAAAGTTCTTTAGCATCCAAATTGCTTTTAGCCATTTTTTCACTCGTTGAATGGTCAAAGTCATTTATAAGATATTTTTTGATAATATCTAAGTTTCCTATCTCAACCGTGTCACATCTGTTAAAAATCATTCTAGAGTTAACAGATAGTTTCTCATCTAAAATTTTTCTATCATACTTATCGTTTAGAAATTTGCCAATATCTAATTTAAGTTCGTATTCAAATAGGCAATTATGCTCAATGAATCTTATTCCAAATTCTACAGGATCTGAATCTAAACTTTTTGAATTAGGAATCAGCTCAAGCCTTCTCACTGCTTCATTTGGAGTTCCTGAAGTATTGTTATCATTTTTAATACTTCCGCTTAATATTATGTTTTTAAGCACTTCCATTGCGGAAATAATGTTTGTTTTACCTGCAGCGTTAGGTCCATATATGACAGCTGATGATAGAGCCTTATATGCTTTTTTTGCAATTTCACCTGATTTTAATACGCTATATTCAATATCTTTTATTTTTTGTGCAGGAATCATAGAAAATATGATTTCATCTTTGAAAGTTTTAAAATTTTTCACTCGAAATTCTAATAACATATGACCAAACCTTTCCAATGTTGATTTTGCTTAAACAATGCAAAATCAATTCAATTATTACATAGTATTCACAATAAATCAACTTATTTTACACTTTTTTTGCAAAATTAATTTTATTTAAACAAAGGTTAGAATTTCTCATAACATTCTTTGACTTTCTTAAGCAAATATTATATAATTACATACATTTAATCACATCCAGGAGGGAGATATATGAAAACACCTGAATCAAGGCTCACGCTATTTTTACTGGCAGCATTTTTTATTACATCAGCGGCATTTTTCTACATACCGTTTTTGCCGTGGAACTTCCACGGTCCGGCAGGGCTTGTAGCTGCTGTTTTGACCATCTTGCATGTTTTTATGAATAGGAAAACTTATAAAGCGTATATGGACGGCATCAAAAATAAAAAGCTGCCTAAAAAAGCTAAAAACATGTTTTATGTGGACGTTCTGCTCTTAATCGCGTGGGCAGTCGCGGCGTTATCCGGCATAATTAGGCTTATGCAGCGCCTATTCCTTCGTCAGGTTATTGAAATTGAAGGGCCGTACCCGGATTCAATTTTAGTTCCGATTCACGGTTGGTCGGTAATTTTTACGATAGTTATACTTGTTTTACATATTATAATGCACATACCACATATTAAAGCAGCGATTAAACAGCGAAAAATGAAAGTTGTGAAGTAGTGGAGAGATAGTTCGAGTGAATTAAATTTTGCGACTATCGCCCTGTTGGATTTTGCCAAATAAATTTTTAATCATCGCCTAGAATTTAAAAAAAGGTATTGACAAAGGAAATGACATATGCTAAAATTCATACATGATGAATGAATAAAGGAGGTTCGGAATTGCCAAGGAACAAATATCCGGAAGAAACAAGGGAAAAAGTAATTGACGCTGGATTTCGGACTTTCCAAGAGAAGGGATATGAAGCATCCACTATACTGGACATCGTTGCCAATATGGAGGGGCTTACCCGTGGGGCTTTCTATCATCATTTTAAATCAAAAGAAGAATTACTAAGCGCTATTTGTGAAAGGATTTTTTATTATAATAATCCTTTTGAAAAGGTACGCACAGAAAAGAACCTTAATGGCATGGAGAAGCTGAGAAAGTCTCTGAAAATTAACATGGCTGCGCAGCACACGGACTTCGCCATTTTGTATACTTCCGGTAAAGAACTATATAAAAGCCCTCAGTTCTTTATGTGGCAGACGGAGTTTAATGCAGAACTCAGCCGTAAATATGTTCAGCCATTTATTGAAGAAGGCATTGAAGATGGCTCTATAAAAGAGCAAGATCCACAAATTTTAGCAGAACTGTATGCAGTTATGTTTAGCTTTTGGCTAGGATCTCCATTTTTTACAGGAGATGCTGCTTATATGGATAAGAAAGCAAAAACGATTGTTGAGATACTGGAATATTTTGGCTTAAGTATCTATGATGAGGAATTTGAAGAGCTTGGTCAAGCGTGGATTGCAAATGAGACAGAGTAATTTTGTATTTTGTTATATCTATGAGCAAATTTTTTTATATATTATTCATACCTTCCCTATACAAAGTACAACACGGTTTTGCGAATAAATTTTTATCCCTGCCTTTGTCAAAAGTTATCGGGAAGAAGCCCGACCGCCTCCGGCGGCTTTTGCCAAAGGCAAAAGTAATGA
>Ga0131853_10011094_pt1 | contig 16470 bp, 12 predicted proteins | sample TergutLab28metaG_FD_92764 | JGI IMG/M metagenome (GOLD analysis project Ga0131853, IMG submission 92764) | Labiotermes labralis P1 segment gut microbial communities from Petit-Saut dam, French Guiana - Lab288 P1 (version 2) (version 2) | ecosystem: Host-associated > Arthropoda: Insects >...
GAAATAGTTCCTCCACCTAACCACAATACTGTAGGAGTCTGCAACCAGGTCACCTTTCTCATCCTTAACTATATTGCATCTAGGCTGGTACCCCTTCTTAAAGTCATTGATGCCCCTATACAACTCCCTAATGTTGTGAATCTTGCTGTTAGCTTCAAGTTCGTCAATTTTAGCTCTCAAATATTCCTTCTTTTTATTCCTGAAATGTCTGCTAACTTCTCGTCTTACACTGTTCAAATTGTCTACATTACTTTGGCACGGATCCTGTACCCACTGCATTTTTGCCCGCTTTCTGACTGGACTACCTCCTAAAATCCCTAAATACCCATGGGTCGATTTTGTCCCCCCCCCCCATTTTTATCAGCCAAGTTACATCTATGTGTGACGTTATCCAGCATTTTTTTGCGTTTCGGCTTGAATCTTAGCAACATCCGCGAATCTTCGCGTCTTTAACTGGAGTTCATCATCAGGAACAGTGAGTCCTCAGAAGAGAAGTTGCTGCCTCTTTTGACCTGATGTTGCAGGACCCTGAACCCAGGAAGTTGGTTTTGTTGGTTTAAGTCAGGGGAAAAAAATTTTTTTTGCTATCCGCCTCATGTTTAAATCTGTGGTTAAAATATGTCAGTGTGTACAGCATGATAGGTCTAGCACTCAGTGTGTACAGTATGATAGGTCTAACACGTTACGAGCACTGTTTATCGTACAACACCTGTCCTGACTGATGACTTATTGTACTTTGTCCACAATGACCTGAAGTTTCAAAATCCTCAACCAAAGTTTTGCCACCTCTGAAATGTGAATACCATGCAAAGGTTTGTGTCCTACTCATCGCATCATCACAAAAGGCTTTTCAAAGTGTTTCATAAATCTCGGAAGCTCTCTTCTCAAGGTTACATCAAAATTTGGTGTCGTTAAATCTTTGTTCCTTACGGTTTGCTATAACACTCAGCTAAAGCGTTCACAGAATGCACTCTTACACAAATACATTTAAAAAGTAATCTCACAAAAAGCACAATGTTCACTTTCAGCAACATTCATCACATTAATTCACAACACATTTCAATCCGTGGTACCTAGTGGTGCACAGCTGCATTATATCTGATTAGCACTTAATGTGGCCAGTCCAGAAACTTCTGGCTTGCACCATTTACGTCAATTAACGAAGGAGATGGGAGACTGTGTCTGTCCTGCTGTATCAAGTTTATTTATTTTGAGTAAATTTGATAAAAGTGATATATGAAGGTCTCGTTATGGAGACTATGAAGACCGTTCTTTTCTGTTACATGATGTTCTGTAATCTGGCAGCTAGTTACCACAGTTTTGGGGCACAAACATATTCAAGGTTTTGTGAAACTGGTGCAAACTACTACATTGCACCCCCCCCCCACCCCCCAAAATAAAATCCTTGTGTTCATTTTATTCACTGCCATACATGGATACCGATACATACAGGGTCCTTAAGTTATCTGGTCCCTATTACTAGTCACAACACAGACCACTTTGTGTGACTGTGAGCAACACAGCAGTACTTGCAGTTAACGTCACTTGTTGCCCATGCCTTTTACTGCAGTTAATATCAGGCTCTTAGTTACCATAATTATAGAAGGTGCTGAAACTGGGATTCCTTCAGTTTGCAGACATGTCACATAGCAGTACAGAAATCATGCTGTTCATGGCACATCTGAGTTCTACTGGGGTAATTTAAAACACTACATGCTTAACACATTTTTTTCAGATCATCAGTGTGAGGATTGTTGCTATACCTTGCAAATGTATGGTGTCAGAAAAAAAATGGGCAAAGTGATACTAGTTGCACTCACAGCACAGAACACATGAACCTTCACATCATGCATTGGTACTGTGTGCATTAACATGGAATTTTTGGTCAACTAATTCCTCTTAAAACACTTTATTATCCAACAGATGCACAAATCTGTAATTCATAGATACAATTAGAATTATTATAAAATATTTAAAATATTTTATAATAATTCTAATTGTTTTACAAATTACAAACTTAAAATATTTTATAATAATCCTAACTGTATCTATGAATTATAGATTTGTGCATCTGTTGGATAATAAAGTGTTTTAATCATCATTGATGCATGGTACAAACATGAAGATTAATTCTTCTTATCGTGACAGTTCACACATCCACCGAGAAGAAACTGGGCTTCATTGCTACACATAATGTGAGTGGGGTCCACTTTTCCAGCTTGCATCCCATCAAGGTAGCAGCCTACAAAATTCTGTCCTGCTTCATGACCTGTGTCCTGTAGCTCAGGGCCCCTATTTGCCTCGTACAGATGCAAACACAACGGTACTGTTTCATCTTGTGCTGATGATAAGGACACAAAACGTGTATTGTGCAAGTCAGGTCACAGATTTGCTTAAGATGTCTCCAACCTTGCACCATTTTCCAGTCTTTCTTCAGTTAGTACACCTACATGTTCTCTTTCATCTGAATATATGACACTTCTTGTAGGAACCATATTTCACACATTCTTAATATAGAGATCCCACAACCTTGCCCCCTGGTGACAGCGCGTGAGGTATAACACAGGCAATGTCACACAAAGCGACAAGTTGTTGTGATCATTAATCACACGATATATGCATGCATGCTCAGCAACAATTTAATAACCCAAACAAAAAAGATTCAAGTCTTCCAGGATGTTACACCATGTTGATTGGTGAAGTCACTTAAACCTTGCATCCAGGACCACTGTAACTCAATTTCCCATTTCTACATAATCACACCTTAAAATACATCATTTCAGTTCACCCACCTATACCCGACCACCTGACCAATGTCACTTAACCATGCCGCACACCAGACTAACTCCCCGCCCATAAACACAACAGTACTTCTCTGTACAATACAGCTACATTTATTTTCCAGCACAGTTAAACTTCTTGGACAACTTGATATAAAAAAGAATGCAATATGCTCCTTCAGAATCTCTGGTAACTACTTACCAATCAACATGGTACAACAAACCAGACAACATGTGTCTTCATTGACATCGCTGTGTGAATTTTAAATGTACGAGTACATTAAAAATGTAACTCATAGATTACCAAAATCTGTAATAGTCAATGCCCAAGGAAACCCAGTGACATCCACATATCAGGTTGCTTTGGTGATAATAAATTTTAACACAAGGGAAACCTCCCTTGCTCCTCAATATGTCCATGTACACTTATGAATAGGACACAGCTAGTATATGTACCATTTCTGCCCGTATTGCTGGTGTCACCTGCCGAGAATGCCTGCAGAAACCTGATGTCACACTGCAAGGGTAATTTGGCTTGGAGACTATATTGTCAAATGCCAGAATACCGTTTTTCACAGGACTGGATGTTACAGTCTCAAAAAGAAAAACAGTATATTACTGTCTTTAACAGTATTAATAAAGTTCAGTGAGATATTATATATATATATATATATAATTATTTATTTATACACTGGTGTGACACACCTGACTGTTCCCTTTTTTGCGTTTGTAACTGGCCATCCTCTTTAAAAAATATTTTTCACTGTTCTTCTGGTCCAGTCTCCATTTTTATTTGCTGCTGTGTTACAAACACAGACTGCACACCTAGATTTGACCCTGAACTGGTTACTGCCTGCAAAATGCAGAAAGAACATTATCTTAATGTCATTCATCCCATTGTACTAATTATTTAAATAACCAATAAATACCTGTAAAATATAACATACACTTGTCATGGAGAACCTGGAAACAGCTGCATGTTTTGGCTTTCAATTAAGCCATCATGAGGCTGCACAAGATTTATAAGAAGGTACAATGTACAACACAATATTATTCAAGACAGAGATCTGAAAATTTTCACATGAAATATTCATAAATATCATACATAATACACTACCATAAAAACTCTTTTAGTAAAAGAGTCATAAAAATATGATGGTATATTGCTGTTATGAACAAGCACCTGCACATCATATGAGAATACAGACCGAATTCGTTAAAATCATGGACAGTGGTCCGATATATCATACATACAATATTACTTCTAACATCTTCTCTAAACAACTTCAATAATCTGATGTTTATTGGACCGTGCATCATTGTGATAACTGAAGAATAAAAAACCAACTAGATTCCACTTATTATTTTATTGTACTTCTTGTAGGCAGCCCAGACACTACTCCAGCCTAACCGCACCTAACCTCCAACATACAGCAAACCAAGAACGAAACGCCCAATGTGGTAATCAACATCATAGTCGCTAGCTCCTGATGATGGGCATAGTAGTGCCTGAAACATGTTGAGCCTATAAGAAGTACAATAAAATAATAAGTGGCACTAGTTGGTTTTTTATTCTTCAGTTATTCAACTTCAATAATATTTATTACTCCATAGTGAATATATATATATACATGTGAAGTTCTTCAACATTCCACATCACTTTCTACTCATGTGGATATCATGTAAGTTACTATTTTGCTTCTAGATTCCTCTCACTAATATGTATAAAGCATGTAAGTCACAATATACATTTGCAAGCCTACTTTTGTTGTTGTTACAGATCTTCAGTATTACAACAACATGACCCCCTTATGTAACACAAAGATGCTAGACCAACATCACACAATGTATGTTACAATATGTCTGACCACTGCCCCCACCCACAGCTCTGATTGGCCACATTTTCTCCAAGTTTCCCATAAAAGCAACACATTTCTTTCTTACCAACCACTTCAGCATCCATGCAAACCACATTCAGCCACCCTTAAGATGTACATAGCACATTCCTTGAAAACATCAGAAAGCACATCGAGCCCACACCAAAGAAAGCCAAAAGAACACCAAAGACTGATTAACTATGTTGTGTTGGATGGATACATAATGATTCCAGGATGAACACTAATTATAACTAAGCAAACAAAAATAAAACCTCTTACACACAAACGCACATGTGCCCCCCCCCCCTCCACATACTCAGTTTAATGTGTATACAACGAACAGGCAGTGTAAAACTGCCAGTGTTTAAATACCACACTGCCTTAGCATCTGAGAAAGAGCTGCTGATACCCACTCGAAAGGAAACAAGATAGAGCTATCTTGTCTCTCTCAGGCCTGGGCCGAATGTGATGGCAGAGAACATGATCCCTGCCTCTACCAGCCCGAGGTGAGACATTCACTGATTAACATACGGCAGTTCAATGTTGCATAAAACACTACGATTACTTTGTTAGAGCCTTAAGGTAAGTTCACGTGCCATTTCTAACCCCCCCCCCAACTGACACAGATACTGAAAATATGGTTTCAACATGGTTGTTAAATAAGTATTTTTTCTTCAGTTCTGCTCATAAAAGAAACAGTTGCCCCTATCCTAGTTACTTTTATTTACAATTAACCCCTCTGAACCACAATTACATGCCCGGGGTAATATGAAAGTAACACAAGTTAAAATGCCCACCGTTTCTGTGCATATTAGTACTGACAATTATAGGTGACTCCAGTTTTTTAAATGTACGCTGCATGTCGACTGTGGTTGACATTATGATACAAGGGTGTATGAAAAGTAAATGGAGCATAGTAATTCTGGAGAAACTAAACAATTCACAATTGAGGACAAATTTAACTCCTTTCCTCCTCTACTTCTGGTCCTGGAACCTGCAGCAGTTTCTATATTAAGTTTTTAAATTTATGGGCAAATATACTGTAGACAGGTCTATGCAAGTACAGAAATAACTGCAAAGTCTTTTGCACTATAGTCATTTCTTTTAAAGTTCCATCATGAATTTTACCACTACTTCTTTTCCCAATGCCTGTAATTCAGTATACATTCCTGCACTGTCCACACATTTCAGCTGCTTCATACTTCAAACAAATGTCCCCTTTTCTGCATAAAAATAATACAGTGAAATTTATTAGTAACACTGAATTTTGTTTGTTTGTTTGCAAGACCATAATGGTGCTACTTTTCATTTCCCAGTTTCCTAAATGTTTATGACAACTAAATACAATGAAAGCTGTGATACCTGGCACCAGATGATCCAAAAAGCTAAATTAACCAGAAACTGTTTAACAAGCCCAATACAATTCACAATTCCATCAACTGAAAACACCCAACACAAATTCCAAGAGTTCAGCTATCAATTACCGGTGCTTGATTGGTGTTCTTTCAGATTACATATATGCCATGCTACATGGGTAGTAATGAAAAGGGAACATAATATTCAGACAGGTAAAACAAAAGACAATGACAATCATAAATTCAATGTTTTGATCTGTCCAAGAAGTTCCTCAATATATTACCAAACATGTTAGAGAAGATATTACAATAACCAGAAAGTTATGATATCTGGCAACTGTTCAGCCCTGGAGGGGATGGATATTTCAACTTTTACTGCACATCCCACAATTCAGAAACCACAGTTGTCTTCTTGAGTCACAGTAGATACCTGAGTTGCACTGGTGGTAGTTCCAGAGTTTGCCATACACACCACTACCAACTTTGTCATTGGCTGGTTTGAGGCTGTTGCCTGGACAATTTTCTGAGTTGCAGCTGCCTGTGATGCAGTCACAAACTTTACCACGGTTGAACCAGTAGTGCTTGCTGGGGCAGGCGATGGTTGGAGGGCCTGCACAGGCAATCGAACCAGGGAATCCTGGAATTTGTAGAGTAAATCGATATTGTCACAACACAGATAACACACACTTCGGACAGATAACAAAAGACAGGTAACTTAAAATACCTCCAAAAATGGAGTATTAATTCCTATAACGGCAGATAACACCAATAAAGTTATTGGAAATTGAAACTGAAGTACCGAAACAATGAAAGAGGTAGTTGTTGTTTCCCAGCTTGTACATATTGAAAGAATGTTAACTGGTGCTGGTACTATAAGGACTAAACATCATCTTTCCAGAACATATAGTGAGCTATTCTAATTCCACGGGGCAGAGCCCTTCTTGAGAAACTGACAGTTCCTTAGTAAAATCAAGAAATTCCCCATGCTTTATGAAACCAGAAGGTTCATTACCAAGTTCATGAGAGTCTGCTACAAACATTAAGGCATATTTATGAGGACTATTAAAAAAGTAAGTACCATTTTGCTGTAAAAAAAATCTAGTAAGGTTTCATATAAAATTTTATTGTTATCAGATTCTACATTCTTCAAACTACTTTTCCACACATTCGCTGCCATTATTGAGGCACTTTTCATGGCGGGACACAAGTTTTTGTATACCCTCCACATAGAATGTGGCTGCCTGCGATGTTAGCCACTACTGACAATGTCATAGAGTAGAGTCCGTGAAATCTGAGGAAAGTGCAGGGACAGATCAGAAATTGTGAAACATCTGTCGTTACGCACTCTTTCGTTGACCTTACGCAGCAAATCATCATTCACAAAAGACAGATGCCCACTTCACACCTCTTCGTGCAAGTTCTCTCATCCTTCACTGAACATCCGAACCCATTTCCTAACCATGCCATCACACATCGCATTGTCACCACACACTTGACAGATCTGGTGACGAATCTCACTTGGTAGCATATTTCTAGCATTCAAAAAATGAATTACAGACCGTATTTCACAGTTGGCGGTCCCTTCACTTGTCTTAAACATGTTTAACGCACAAGAACAAACATAAACATAACACAAATTTCATGAAATGGTGTCTGCGACTTCTCAACTGATAGAGGAAGTCACTGCACATGCGCAAAGTGACAGTCTCGAGAATGCGCGAGAGATATGCGCAGACGGTACTTACTTTCCGAATAACCTACGTATAACAATTTTACCTAGATAATCTATTATGCATACTGAACAAAAATTACAATCTATACGTTAATATAATTAAAAAGTTATTTTCTAATTTATGTATAAGCCATGGTAGTGACTGACACTGGTAAAACATATTGCAGCATATCTCAGTACCACAAACCTTCTGAAAAATGCACTTGCAGTAGTATAAGTAATACATTGTTGGTGATATATATTACATAATATTGTACTCACCTGGCTTGGAGTGGTTGGCCGAGATGTTAGAATGACATACTTCGATGCATTATTGCCGGCAACAACAGGCCTTGGGGCTCCAGTGCTACCCATCACGATTGTTCGTCCAGTTCCAGACTGAGAAGAACCTAAAGCAAAATCCACCAAAATTTGTTAGATATTCTGTAATCGGACAACAAACATAAGCAAACTTCACACAGAGCAGACAATGAAAGGTTTAGTGTTATTTCTTATCATTACATAATTAAAACAATACTCACAATAACACAAGCCATGAACTCTCTTGCAAAAACCATACAGACACACAACATGTCAATGTAAGTTAAAGTTTAAAACATAATATCTCCAACATGTTTTGACTCTTTCAAGTCATCATCAGGAGAATATACCCCAACAGGATATGTACAAAACATGACATAAAGTAAAACCAAGATTATTTTTAAAATTATACTAGTAAGCTGAAGTGAAACTTGTCTTGAGCAGCATGTAGTAGAATACAAGATAGAGTGTAAATTATATATAAAGTCAATACAATAATGAAGTAACATGTAATTCAATATTTCAGGATAGCACATGTAAGCAATGGAGGTAGGCTTACCAGTACAAGTTTCAAAAAAACTTTCAATTTACTTCATGTTTTAGACACATCCTATTGATGTATGTTCTACCTGATGATAACTCATAAAGAGCCAAAACATGCTAGAATTATTGTTTCAAACTTTAAAACTTATACTGACATACTGTGCATGTGGTTAGTTTTTGTAAGACAGTTCATTAAAAATTGCATGGAATGAATAGTATTAAAATACAAGCCATATGAACACTAAGTCACTCAGTTAATTCTTCCGGTGTGGTGATTATATCCACCCTATATTCTATAACTGTTACTGTTAAGTGCAGCAGTTGCAGAAATCTCCAAAACTTACAATTGTTGGTATGTGCTGCCATATGTGAGCAACTAAAAAATTACTCACATAAATGCTACAAGATACAGCAGAATCTATAAAACAAACTTAAGTAGCTAACATTACATTTTGCGAACAATAATCAAATAGTTCTTAGCCGACTTATGTGGAATTGATTATACACCACTTATGATATGCTCCTCCCACCCTTTTCTAAAACATTTTTTATACATATCTTCTTTTTCTCTCCACACACACAACAAATACCTGGGAATATTTCTGTATTATATGGGAAACACAGCCATGTAAGATACAGGAAAAACATTTGCAAAAGCAAAAAATATCATTTTTACTTTTCAGTGTAGAACTTATAACAGTTTGAGAATCAGTATGAAATTTAATTATGCATCAAAAGAGTTAATTACATTTTAATAGAACACGTTATTATGATGTGGCAGTTCATTCAACATAAGTGGATGAAGACTTGGTTGGTCTGGATTAATCCCTCTGCATAAAAAATCGGTTGTTTTTCTTCATCAACACTTCCAAAGCCACCCTTATGCTCACTGCAGTTCTATTTGTAGACTGTGCTTTACAGTAAGAATAAACACCCTTTACAATTAGTGTTTCAAGATATGCAGCACAGTAGTTTTATATAGAAGCCAAACTTTTACAATTCAAAAAGCGACTGTAGTATTCTTGCAAGCATTTTTTGTGAAGGGGAGTTAACAGAGTGGACAGAGTGTTTATAGAACATAACTTTCAATAGACATGTTAATGTTAAAAGTAGTTACAGTTTTGACTGACAATAAAAAGTACCTTTATGCTTTTCCTTACCTCACTTCACCAACCCTGAGATATGAGAGGCCATATTTTAGTACTGATGTTTGATTTTTAAAATATTCATGGTTATTTTTCATAATATATCCTTGAAAGATTTATATTATACATTATTATATATATATATATATATATATATATATGTTATATATTTTATCAGAGAAGACACAAATCTTCATCAGGACCACTGTGTGAACCTCAAATCTTGTATATATCCTTTCAGTTCTTCTATAGCAGACTGCTTAAAAAAATGCAAATAGTACATTTCCTTGTATTCAGTGCCATGTCCTGTCTGATATTTGAAAGTTTTTGCTGAAGTAAGTAAGTGATTATTCTTCGCACCTAATATGGTAATGCTAAAATTACTTTACACTCAAGTATCTGTAACATCTTACACATGGGAAGATGTCACCTAAAGAACAAAGAGATGCAATAACAAACCTGTCTGCACAATGGCAGTTTGGCTGGTAAGACCTCGGGGTGTTGGCGTTGTTACTGTGGGAGGTGCTGGTGTTGTTGTGGCAGCAACACTTGCAGTGCCAGCAGAAGAGGTTGCTGGATTTGGAGCAGGTTGTGTGCGTGCCTTCACCACTGCTGCATGCAAAGCAGGGCCCAAGTAGCCATATTCAGTGCGGTATTCCTCGACATAATCTGGTGGCTGTCGAAGTGTCTTGAGAAGTGGAGACAACACTTTCTGCAAGTGAATAATAATGACTAGAAATGTTTAAAGTTCATGTTAAGAATTACAAACTCTTTATTCATTTCCTCTCAATATCACCTCACTCTCTGTGTCTCAGTCAATATTTTTCACAATCCCCATCTCTTCCATTATTGGACATAGTAATATTTGTTATAGAACAGAATTCTCTCATAATTTCAAATATATCCTTTACCGTCACCTAAAGGCAACAACCTCTGCTTCAAAGCTGAGGGACTACTTTAACTTAGGACTGTGCCTTCTGGAGTTAAAAAAATATGAACAAGTGAACATAACAGTTTGGAAAATGGATCTCTTTCTAACCTCACACAAAAAAGGAAGTAGTACCTACCTAACTGGATCTATTAGGCTAAGCAGTCATCAATCTCTTTTCTACCTGCAGTCAGAAAGGGATCCAGGGCACAAAAAATAAGTACTTAATTTTTTTTTGGTTCTCCTGACGATGAACAAAATCCAAAAAGCTAAACAGAATTGAACAGTACTTTCAGGATTACATTCTTTCACACATACTTTTTGTAGTAACCTTCTACATGCAAGTGCAGATCACATAAATGTCAATGTCAGCGTCTCCGTACAGACATGCTAAAGCATCTGAACTTATCTCTTTTCGTACAACAGGTAAACTGCAATTCACATTATTTCCTCAGTCGACAGCATAGAATATTTTACACAGACGTCCTACAGTTAGGCAGGTTAGACAGGCTGTGTCTATATAACCAGCTAACAGCACCACTGTCATCTCTCTTTCCATGAATGACTTCTGATAAAACTGTATATTATGGCACCATATTAAAATCATTAGAAGGCAACAAACTCACCACAAGGAGGTGTTTTATGTGACCTGCAGCAATTTTATCAATATTGCTTAGTACGGGGCCCTCTATTGAGCTCTCTATACGTTCCGCAACTTGTTTCACCCTTGGTAATATAAACACCTTCACAACTTCTGTACCCAATTCAGACAATCCTGCAAACATACAATAACATACCTAAGTTTGCACAGTTTCGGGCTGCATCAATGCATTGGAGCTGTCTGTGAAACGTGAATGACTTCAGAGAAAGCGTCTTGCATTCTAATGAATCTATGTACACAATAGACAAAATCATACTTAACAGGCTTATAACAGATATTTTATCTGCAGTTTGTATAGCTGATCCTGCAATTACAGGTGTCAACAACATTTCCAATCATTCTGCATAATTCCTGGTCTGTAAATGAGTCTGCCTGTCTAAAATAGCCACTTTCAAGGGTTTTAAAAGATAAGTCACAGGGCAAATAGAAATCCACATGTTGTGGTAATCATAGCACTGTTTTTTGCAACCATTTAAAATTCATCCTTTACAAAATGTTCTTGATATGCATCTTGTATCGTGTCATTCTTCTAGTGATGCTGGTTCACTTCTCATAGATGATATTAACATACTATTTTTCATATATTAATTCACTGTGTTGTACAGTTTTTGCAAAAGCAAGTTTGTACCAGAATACAGTGACACAATGCACACTAGATAATGAACTTCTGATTAAACGATGATTGATATGATGTGATATAATAACAGAAAACATATTACACAAAAATTAATTTCACTATTGCATTACCTACTGCATGTATCGTGTCCAACAATGGAATGCCTGTTAAATCACTTGTGTTTTTACACAGGTGATTTAACAGGCATTCTTAAGATCTGGTCTATTTGGTAGCTGTTGTGATTTACCTGTGGAGTGTTTTCATTCATCAGTAACATGTGTGGTGAATTATCGGTGTCAGAAACATTAGTTTCTAATGAAACTGGAGACATATCGCTGACTTTTACAGAATATGACAGTAGATGAAAAACGCACTCTTCTGGGCTATTACGCCACAAATAGTGGTAATTTCTTACTGCCATTTCGGGACAAGAATCCAAACGGATTCTTGAACCCTGAAGATGGGACCTATAGGTTGTCCCAAAATGTTGGTAAGAAATTACTGCCACTCGCTGCATAATAACCCAGAAGAGTTCAGTTCTCAACTACTTGGCGAAGGAAGCCTGAAATCATGCATATTGCAGCAGCTGACACTGTGGAAAAATATACAGAACAGACATACCTGTTTGGGTTACATCAATTTCCAAAAACTAACAGACAATAAAATTCACAACTGATAGATGTGACAATAAATTCTGGCAAACAAATCATTTACCATCCTCATTTTGTGTTTTGACTTCTTATAATAATTCTGTCCTGAAATGTTTTGATTTAACCCTGCAAGTGAAGAAGTGCTTACCCTTCCATCTGTGCAGGCGTCAAACATACATGTTTGTGTCATACACGTGCAACTGGCTACACTGTTGACTACAGTGATCTGCTGATGCGTGTCAGTAATTATCTGGTTATCCCTGGTAAGTCTCCTACCTTCTATTGCTCCATACAGTGAAGCTAACTGCATCTTCTCATCCCGTAACGCCTGACTGAACATGCGAGTTACCCGTGTTTGAACATTATTTGTGGAGGTGTTGAAATTCTTGCAGATCTGAGCCATGAGTCGAGATGCAAAATCACGCAGTGCCCAGTGATTATCCAACTCCGGCCTCATGCACAACTGTTTGCTTACAATGCATGTTGCTACTGATGGGATCAATTCATGTAGCTGTAATGACAATTCCAGAACTTCAAGCAAACAATTAACCACATTTTAAGATTAATTACCATAGAAAAAGAAGTAAAGATACAGTTGTCCCTGTGCATGCCACGAAGGAAATGGGTGAATGCAGGTACATTTCCATTCTGTATTAACCTTGGCACTAGATGGGAGTGGTCAGCTTAATGCTCAAGCCGCTTTACCCCTGGGGAAACAGCCACTGATACCCACTAATTAGGATTCTGGGTAGGCCCCAAACCTGCTCTGGATGCTCTGGAGAAGAGAAAAATCTCTTGTTCCTTCCAGGAAAAACACACTTCCTTGTTTGTCCAGCCCACAGACTAATCACTAAAATGACTATGCTATCCCTTCTCCCGCCACAGAGGTTATTATATAATCTTACTACTTACAAAACATGTGAAGTAATAATATACATATGCAGTGAAATTCAAAGAACTGACTTTTCCCTTTGCATTGGAATAATGAGTCTTGCTTGATATGCAACATAATGTCTGCTTTGGGCAACAAAGATTCACATAAACTAGCTCTTATTCGTCATGTCACCACAAAATGGTATGTAAATATTAACCTTTATCTTACTGAGGTGGGTATCTGAATATATGAATTTTCGTGAATGGTTTATGAAAACTGTATTATTTGAACAGACAAAGATAAAATTATGAAACAAATGCCATTTTGTGGAAAATAAAATAGAGATTACGCAGCATGTCTTAAAGATGCAGTAAATTTCATTGTTGCCTAAACAAATAATACAAATTTCTAGGGGTGTTTTCCCATGTGCACATATGTGTGCAAAGGCAGGACTTTACAAGGTTAATCTACACACTGTCAAGCAACTGGCAAATGAAAAAGAAGATTCAGACCAAGACAAACACAAGGAAAATGGCAGTCAGTGCAGATATAAATGAATGGTGTAAGCACCCAGAAGGACATAAAAATATGCCAACATAAAAAGTTAAAATAACTATGCAAGTTCTTTAAATTAAACTCACAGTCTATATTAATACCATATACAGGCATAGCCATGGAAATTGAAAGAGGCAGCACTAGGTCAAGCTCTGTGGAGAACTCACTTTGGAAGAGGATATGGACCTGTCATAAGACAGACTGCAGACTGATTAAATATAACTAACTTGCAGACTATTTCATATTACCTAAAGCTTTGAAAATGAAAGAAACTATTAGTGACTGATCCAGGTTATTAAATGTCTCTCCCAACAAAATGATTGTACCCCTAAAAAATAACAAATATACAGAGAATAAAAGAGTAATTAAATTTATTTACATATGTCTGTAGCAAAAAGATCAGGTTTTCCATGTCCATACCATGAAGTCATATGTGAGATAGGAATAGAGCTCTACTCAATCTTAACCTCCGCACTAGATTGAGGTGAGTGGTTAGCTTCATGCCCTGGTCACTTTTAACTCCTCCCCACAAGGAAAGAACACCAATATCTGCTGAACAGGAGAATGGGTGGTCCCCACAGCCTGAATATTTTGGAGAAGACAGAAATTTCTTGCCCCTACTAGGATCCAAACTCTGGACCCTCTACACTATAGCCTCATTGCTATTCTGAATGAAGGCATCACGATGTGCTTGTAATTCAATTAACGTTACACAGTATATGTCAGCACAATCTTTTTTATTCTTAAGCAAGGCTACATGTTTTGACTAAAAGTTAGTCATCTTCAGGCCCATACAACATTTTCATTACCAGATGCTTTGCTGACTTTGGGATCCTATAGGGTTTACAATTGTGGAATACATCTAGTGAAAACTTTCTAAAAAGATTTTGATTTTGTTTATAAAGTGTGTTATTTACAGATTGTTGCTATGCCAACTACACTCATCAAGCTACTTTCTCTGTACTAGAGAACAGAAATCTGAAGACTAAACCCACTGCAGCTATGCCTGCACACACAGACATGAGTGAGTACTCACATATTTTTCCAAGTACAGTGACTGGTTGTCCAGCAGAGCCTTCACCATCCTCATGAGATATATGAGAAGTGCCAGGTTATTCTGCACTACATTAACTTTCACACCCTCTGCTATGAAAGTGCACATACGTGGTAGCATCTCGTGCAGACCAGGATCTGACGCCAAGCTTTGCAGAGCTTCCTACAAACAACACAGCCACAGCAGGACTTAGAGATCTGCCCTTACAAGTTCAATAATTTTAAACACCCATCCACCCTGAGAATTTAAAGTCTATTTTTACTTTTCACAATTCAAATTATATTATTTTTACAGACAACAGGGTACTGGGTATTTACCTTCCAGATCTTAGTAGGTCCTGTTTTGAAATATTATCACATTTTGTTTGAATAGTGCATTGCAGTTATTGAAAATAATATAGATTTTTCAAAAAAAAATGTGTGTCCCTAAAAATAAGGATTCTGTAGACTGAAATCTGGATATCTAGGCAGCCATGATTCACAACTTATTAACCAATCACTGAATACCTCTTGTAAATTTGCTTGTTGGCTAAGGCACTGTCCTGCATGAAGTAAACACATATTTCCTATTCTTCTGTTAATTCCATAAAGAAAGATAAAAGAATTAATGGAATACAAAAGGCACAATATATTTTCTCATCATAAAACATAGACCCTATGATCTTTATTACAGTTCAAGGTCACAGAATGGAACTTCATACCCCATATGGAAATTTTCAGAACACTAACACACTATTCAAGGTAAACTATACCACATCTAAAAAACAAAGACACAAGTTCCAAACCATGGAATCCATTCACTATCAATTCTTGAAAATACCTATACCACTGGCTTCTTGAGTCTCAATCTGGAGCAAAGAGTTCTTGTATTGCTTTAACTTCATATGGCCATAGTTTTAACCCTTCAGCATGGAGTGACAAGCAATGGTCGTCATAGCGAAAACATCACCTGTCGTGGAGTGACGAGCACTGCTCGTCATGGTGCACACTCTCACTCATTCGTCTATATCTCGACAACATAGGGAGCAAATGTAATCGGGCTGCTTCGTGCTTGTTCATGAAGGAGCTGGCTCTCTTATGGTGTGGAAGACAGTTACTAAAAATTATTTCTTCATTTTTTTCTCCTCTCTCGAAGTTCGGGTTTTCTTTTTGCAGTCCCTAATTTCACAGACTGTTTTATGCGTCCCTCTAACAGTGAAATGAAACAGGAAACAAATGTTATTGCTATTGTCATGTACCTGAGCTATGTAGCTTTGAAATGGTGTATGACATCACCCACATATATCAATAGACTGTTTGTTCCTTCACCGCTGTTTTCGGGTCTGGATTTCGATTGAAGCTGCAGTCTGTTGCAATGATGGCGTCAAGTAGGAAGTGTTTGTTGGAGGATGAGATTGAACA
>Ga0131853_10011095_pt1 | contig 16469 bp, 13 predicted proteins | sample TergutLab28metaG_FD_92764 | JGI IMG/M metagenome (GOLD analysis project Ga0131853, IMG submission 92764) | Labiotermes labralis P1 segment gut microbial communities from Petit-Saut dam, French Guiana - Lab288 P1 (version 2) (version 2) | ecosystem: Host-associated > Arthropoda: Insects >...
ATATCTGTACTTAACATCAAACTAACTTGTGAGTGACATAAAGCCATTAAATTGAACTACAAAACACTCGCACTCATGTCATAGTTGTCCTTAGGGTTACAAGCACTATACATGAGAAAGCCCTGCGGTGACATAACATGGCTGACTGCGCAAAGTGTCACGCAGGAACAGTGAACACTGCATTCTCCACTCGAGGCCGCTAGCATTGTCACATGACGTATCAGTTGTGCAGGTTGCTGTATTTGGAACTGCAAGAAGCCCACACTTTTCTCTGGCCATTATCTCCGTAACTGTTCAACTTTGGATATAGGTGTTTTGGGTTATATCGGTATACTTTAACATAAGGAACACCCTCCCGAAGTCTGGCACATTGCTCCTGGGACACCCTGTATACTGAGTGATTAAAAAATGTGAACTCTTTTATGGGGTGTGATATTACTATGCTAAATGTTAATACAATGCAAACAACACTTTGGATGGTCACAGTTTGTACTACATTGACCACTCTGCATATGGTAAAGTTATCCTAAGTGGTGACCAGCACTAGGATGCATGTCACTGGGGATATGCTGTTGATGAATGCTGTAACTTACCCATGCAGGTTGTTTAGATCCCAAGGCTTTGAACCAGTCACACATGCATTCAGCATCACCCATAACCAAAGATTACAGGGAGTTAAGTCTGGGGAGTGTAGTTGCCATGGCAGAGGTCTTGCTGTGTTGCAGCTGAATTACATAAACACATGTTAATGGTAGCACTGTTTAATCACCCTGTATTTATCATTTTGTTTTTATACCATCTGAAAGTGGGCATTTAGAGGTAGACCTGAAATTGGTATTCTGTTATGGGACCTAAGTGATGAACCCTTGCATTTGCTCAGTTTCAAAATAGAACATGAAAACAATATGGGTGTGGACAGTTGGCATATTTGTAATTTACTCTTGCAGCTGAGAACTGAGTTTGACAAAAAATTTATCATCGTCTATGACACTGAATATGTTACACAGCTGTAGGTTAGTACATTGTCCATCCAACCTAATGGCAAATAGAATGGTGAAATTGCACTTTTATTTCATAGTGACAAGAGTGCAACACCGAAGGATTTCATGGTAGAAGAAAAGTTAAGTTAAAGTTTGTCCAGACTTCATCATGAGTAGTTCTGGATGACATTTGTAAATGAAGAGACATACTCAGAGCTGAAGAAACTGGCTATTAACTCTGCAGCATAGGTCAACATAGGCTGATGCTTATAACCGTTGTATGTAGTTTAATTCCTTTATTAGGTGGCAAAATTGTTCATTTGGTAGATAGGACAGATTTGTTTAAAATTAGGAATTTAGTTTAGGATGGAAAGGGAATTATAACGAGTCTGTATAGCAGCTTACAGGGGACAGAGAGAGAGATAGTTAAGTTTGGGTATAGTGAGCTAGCAGGTGTGTTGTTTGTCAGTGTCAAAATTAATGGTGTAGGAGACTTTCTGGAACAGTCAAAATTGTATACTTTGACAGCGTTTGGACATCTTAAACCATGCTGGGGAGGATACCACTTTAGTGACACACATTCAGAAAAACCAGTAGAACACGTGTAGGGGTTCATACGAGTTATGGCACAGGAATCAGTGCTACCTAAATGGGAGACAATAGTGATAATGTGTTCAAAATTTTGATTGTTTGGCCTCTTAGGGAGTAGTGAATATTACAGTTAGCCGGTTGGGAACAGTAAGAAAATTTAAGGAGGGATGAATTTGAAACTGTGAGTTTTAAAAACTGAATGCCAACAAGTAGTCTGTTTTGTACCGAGGATGTTATAAGTTACATTTAAGTTACACCAAGACTAGAAGTGCATAAATTTTCAATGACACCTCCATTCACACAAACATATGTAAACTTTAATAATTTGTCGAAATAATACCAAAATAATATTCTATCATGACCATTTATTTATGAAATTACCCCTTTGCTATTTTGAATACTTAGATTCCCTGAGATTAGGACATGTGAAACGACTGATGAGCTGAGGCGGATTATACTCTTCTGAGGCTGTCTTCTGCAGTGAACTTTGTAAAGAACAAGTACAGCTCAACTGACAGATAAACATGTGACATTACTTAATGAGAACTAGTTGCACATGTTTAACTCCGAACTTCACCCCTGAGACTCAAGAGTAATAAATACTGTTTCTATCATTGAAAACTGGATATAAGGGTATAAGTCTTTTTGTTTTTTTCTTTTTAGTCATTTGCATGTCATTAAAGTGAAACAAGTATTTATTTCACTAATTTGTTTCTGAGCTCCATTGGATATGGAATACTTTTACATAAATTTGAGTGCCAAATAAATTTATGAAAAGTATGTTGAACCTCAGAGGTAGGCAAAGCTTATATGAATTTTCTGAAGTTTATGGAGATAAAATTTAATTGGTAACCTTTGATCTATCATATGTCCATTAATGTTTCTTTTTGGTGCAAAGTTGTGTTTACTGACTCAGAATTTCATTAATTCTCTTTACCATTACTTCCTTTCGTGCGGTATACCGTAGCTAAGTAAATGTAATGCTGTGTGTTGTAATAACTTCCTTAATTTTTCAGAGCTTCTAACCCTGTGCTTGCCAAGAAGGAGGAGTACAACTTTGAAACAATTCACAATGTAGATCCATATGGATGTGAATTTGTACCTACCTTCCGAAGTGGCATGAAGTGCTGGAACATGTGTGTCCAATATTGGTTGGCTGTAAATGTGTACAAACGGTTACCAAGAAGTCCGTTCAGGTATGATTCACAGACTGTCCTGGATTATGTGAATACATTTTACCCATCCTGTATCTCAAGGTGAACGCTAGCTTCAGGGAAACATAACCTTCTGAATGACTATCTGACAGTGATTCAGATTTCGATTTTCTAGACATCTTATTTATGTGGGTCATGTGAAAATGCTGTCTTTTCTAGGTAAATCAGTTTCTTAGTTTTGTGGTTTAACCTTTCAAAGCCTGTTGGTTACCTGATGCAACAACAGGTTTAACATTTAACAACTGTACGCTCTGCCCACACTATATTTATGTGTTTTGTATTTATGTGAGAACAAACAGTAACTTGTGCCACTTACAGCATAAACTGATTGATTTTTATAACAGATGAAAAGTGTTTACTGCATGGTATGAACTGGGTCTTTAAATAAAGCAGTCTTCACTTTGTCTTTAAAGGTTTAACACCTTGCCATCAGGCCATGCAGAAATGCGTGTTTGCTACCCCATGCATTTTTGATGGGTCACGCATATCTGCATTTTCTTACATGACATTCTGCATATGCGTTTTTCAGTGGGTCTGGCTCACTTATCACTTCAAGGTTATCGACAACTTGATGCAGGATGCTTGGGTCTCAAGTTACAAATAAACAGACCAGTCCTGACCCCCTATTTTTAGAACCTTTAGACTTCAACAAAGAGACTACTCATTCAGATACTCTCTCTGTTTTCCTTCAGTTGCAATCATGGCTTTGCTTAGGAATGTTCTGCAAGAGGATGACATTTTGTGCGGGTTATATGCGGATACACGTTCCGTCATCTCTGATTATAGTGACAATGAAAGTTCGGACAGTGACAATGACGTCCCCACTAGTTCACGTAAACAATTGTGATCTTCTGTCGTAGTTGTTACTAGTGACAGTGAAACAAGTATAATAGAGGAAGAAAGTAGTAAACCGGAGAACTGTGATGATATAACAAGTGATGTGTGGTGTAAAACAGATAAAAAACCAAGCAATGAGCCTTTCCTTGGAACCACAGGTCTGAATATAGTAAATGATAACCCTGAGTCTGTTGTTGAAGTCGTGAGTTCAATCATTGGTGACGATCTTATACTGTTACTTACTGAACAGTATAACCTTTACCGTAGTTAAAATGCCGAAAAATGGAAAGTCTTGCCTAAAACACTGAAGTGGTCCAGTATCACACCTGAAGAAATGAGAAAGTTTTTGGGACTAATAATTTTGATGGGACAAAACAGAAAGGAAAATATAAGTGACTACTGGTCCAATGACCCCACAATTTCCACACCCATTTTTCCTCATACTATGAGTAGGAACTGTTTTGAATCCATTTGGCAGACCTGGCATTGTAGTGACAACAGCCAGCAAATACAGCAGTCAGGGCGGCTATTCAAAATTTGGCCTGTCTATGAATATTTTGTGCACTAATTTAGGTCAGTATACACCCCAAAACAAGAACCGTCACTTGATGAAGCCATGATCCCATGGCGGGGTCGCCTGAAATTTGGTACAGAATCCAGGGAAAATAACAAAATATGGAGTGCTGGTGAGAATGGTGTGTGAGGCAGTATCAGGTCATATCTCAGCTGAGGGAAAGAAGTTGGAGGACACAGTGATACCACTTTTACACAGAAACGTAGGCCAAAAGCATCACATCTATCAAGACAATTATTATAACAGTGTGACATTAGCTCAAACATTGCTAGACAGAAACATGAGAGCCTGCGGCATTTTGAGGGCTAGCAGAGGCATTCCACGTGACCTGGAAGAGGACCGCAAGCACTTGAAGAAAGGGCAGTCGGCGTTCCAGAGAAAAGGTGATGTAATTGTGCAAGTGTGGAAGGACAAAAGACTTGTGTAAATGGTAATTATGATCCATGACGCAACAAATGTAAACACATGGTGGATAGACGGGAAAACAAATATGGAAATAAAGAAGCCTTATGCTGTTGTCCAGTACAATAAATTTATGAAGGGTGTTGACAGGGCAGACCAATACCTCAGTTATTACTCAGTTCTGAGGAAAACTGTAAAATGGTCAAAAAAGTGGTACAGTATCCACTAAAGTGTGCTCTCTTGAATGCAGTTTTTGTGTACAGGAAACTAAATACAAACAAAAAAGTAAAGTACACAAACTTCTTGCATGAGGTAGGATGGTCCTGGATGTCAGAAGTCCAGAATCGAAGTGAGTTCAATTCTGATGACCTTCAATTGCCAGAGAAGCAAACAACACCAAGGGAGCCTAAGCAGGAACTGCCAGGCGGACTCTCCGGTGATTTCAGAATACACAAATTTTAAAAAATTGGTGGTGGGGAGGGAAAAAGGAAGTATCCTGCAAGACAGTGTAAAGTGTGTGCTGCACATAAGAAGCGAAATGAAACTAGATACATTTGTAAATTCTGTGTTGTTCCGCTTCACAAAGGGTCTTGTTTTGAGAAATACCATTCAGTGACGAACCACTAGACTACCTACATGCAGTTTCTGCAGTCTGGGGCTCAGGAGCTTAATTTACAGTGTCAAAACATAAGTAAGAATATGTTATGGGCTTGAACATTGAAAGTGTTTAAAACGTCCGGGAACTCGCGGTATTTAATTAAAAGACCATCCGGTTGGCAATATGTTAACATGATCATCCTGTATACCACATTTGGCCAGCTAGATGAGCTTCAGAAGCCATGCTATAGGAGGCATCTTACTCAAGAACTATTCATTAATAAGCTAAAGAATGGTTTCCTTATTTTATGAATTCTTATTTGTGTTCAGCTGCAGTTGGTTAGTTCAGTTGGTTATGAGTGTTCTTTCTTTATAAATTTTTTAAAATGGTGTTCATGTCAGCCTTTTGTGCATACAAACTGCTGGAATATTGTTTTTTACTGGCAACTTTGTGTGAGCTGCACCAGTGATATGCATGAGCTGCATTGTGGTCATCCCAGCTGTCTGTATTTGCGTAGTCAAATTTGTACAAAGAATAAATATAATGTGATGGGTTAAAATTGTTGTAATTAAATGATTATTTTGATTACTATACATACCTGTGTGCGTGCATGTGTGTGTATATTGATGAAATACCATAGAGTAACATTTACCTCTTTGGCATCTGAACTGCATTCTGGGTGCAGCCTACAGAATGCTGGGATTTAAATTACAGGTCTTAATTGTTTTCAAGCACCATAATTACTGTACAAAAAGACTGTAATTGGCTGATGCATGTTGTGTCACAAGGAAATTTGAACCTTACCCCATGTGGTGCATCATATGTGTGATTCTGCGCCAGAGTGTTAATTCTCACTCATTACTGTTCATCATCTTTTTCAGAGCTCTCATTACCATGACAGTGTCATCTGTATGGCATGGAGTTTATGTAGGCTATTACCTATGCCTTATGTCAGCTCCAATGTATCTCCCTGTTGAGGATGTGTATGTGAAGATTAGGAAGGGAACTACTGGACTGGTATGTGTTACTTTTCCATACCTCTCACATAAATTAGACAAATCAAAATGGAGATCTAGGAATGAACTTGATGTCCACTCTCTTGTAAGCCCTCTTGTATGCAAGGAGACTCGAGAATCCTTCTTGTTAATAACTTCAGAACATTGTAATCTGTACATGTTCTCCGTCTCTCTCTCTCTCTCTCTCTCTCTCTCTCTCACTCACTCACTCACTCACTCACTCATCTGAATGCTTGATATGTACTGACTTACTTTGTTGTTGGGTTTGTAATTATCAATACACAAGAATATTTTAATGCTGCATTAACTGTTTACACCTCAGAACTGGTGGTGGCATAATGTTTATACCATGTTTTGTGCAGTTCATTCACCTGATTCAAAAATTCAAATGGACACATACATATAAATGTGTGTACTGATTTTAGTTTTATGGAAGGAAAGTAGGCTAACAAATGGTTTGGTTTGTAACTATCTTGTATGATGAAAAGTTTAAATTTACACTCATTAATTGTGTTTTACAAGAGGAAGTTTAATTTTTTCTGTCTCCACAATTTTTTATTAACCCTGGATAGTAATATGTTAAGTCTTTCAAGGTAACATCTTCTCAGGTTTTGGTGACACATGTTGTTTGGGAGCAAGGTGGTATTTATCAGAGTTTGAATCTGAATTTGGGTCTGGGAAGTTTTAAAAAATGTTCCAACATTTCTTTTTTTCTAATATATGAATTTTAACAATTTACTTTTATGTATCTGTAATTTTAAGATTGGGATCTCAGTCCAGTGACACTGTTTTATGTAATTACGACCTGATTTACATTTTTGTGAAAGAGGTAACTTTAATGGTTGAATGATAGCCTTGTAAGAATTAACCTGTTACTATCCAGGATCGATAAAAGTTGTGCATGCAGAAACAGTAGCACTCTGTCTTGAAATAAATCATAACGGGATGCATAACATTTTAAGTTCACTGCTTAAGTTGTGTTTTTATAAAGTATTAGTTCATTTTTATTTCGTTGCAGGAAGCAAAGGCTTGGGATTTTTTCCTGTGGTTCTTCAAAATGCAAGCATTTGCTTACATGGCAATTGTGTTTTTGCTGCTGCGTATTGACCTCACCTTCAAATATTGGAGTTCTGTCTACTTTGCAGGACATATTGTTGCAGTTATTCTCTTTGTTATGGGTAAATTCATTCTTAAATCTGGCAGGATGAACAACAAACACATATCCAAAACGGAGTAGGTGAATTCATGTTCACATTAAGAATTCTGTCTTCCTCTACATTCCTTCAGTCTTGTTGTGAGGTTCACATAAATAAAACTTGTATTTCTTAGGAGTATTAATGGATTATGGAAAGCAGAAAATTCAGATTATCATGTGGAGTTTACTTTCTTAACAGACTTAGATTTCTGCTATGAATGCAGTAAATGCAGGGAGTGCTAAAGTGTCAGAAATATTAATACATTTACTGAGAAGACAAAATTAAGAATTAAAATGAAATGTAAAATATTTATGATTCTCACTTAAATGGTGTGCCAGAGAGTACGTGGACAAATGCCAAGAGTGTCTCAGTTGTTAGAAATTTTGAACTGAACTGATCTAGGATATATTTCTCATTTGTTTTAAACCATGCGCAGGCTGCATGTTTCAATGGTTGGCTGCTGCACACCAGAGAACAAAGAAGGAATGTGCCCAAAACTTGGGCAGTCTGGCGCAAGATGCCGTACAGTTCGGAAGGACAGTGACAAGCATGGCGACAGTCCGAGAGGCAAGAGGAAAATGAACCACGTGAGCTGCTGATGCTGTGAAGTGTGTGTATGTTGGACAGTGTCACAAGTGCTTCCAAACAGCACACTGTAACAGTGACGGTAGAGGGTGGTGGTGCCGAATGAAGCGAGAGGGTGGCGGCAATTTGAAGTACATGTGTGAGAGACAGTGCCAGAAGTGTTTCGAAACAGAAAACCTGTAACATCTGCAACACAGGCGGTATATTGAGAGAGAGCGAGAGGGAGAAGAAGTCGTATGGTGCAACTCTGAATTTGGTACTTCTGACTGACGCCCCATACATGTCCCACTCCCTGTAATAGTCCTGCAAAGGAGGGGTCCTGAACCAAGGGAGAGTGCGTCCTGTGGTTCAGATAATTGGCATTTTTTTTTTCAGGAGGCTGTACAAGACTAAATATTAAATTATGAAACCAACTTTATATGCACCAAAATGTATACATATCAGATATTAGTTTTCTATATGTTACCATTTATTTGAACCACAGGACATATTCTCCCTTGGTTCAGGACCCCTCCTTTGCACGACTACAACAGGGAGTGGCACATGCATGGGGCATCAGTCACAAGTACCAAATTTAGGGTTCTACCATCTGATTTCTTCCCCCTGTTGTTCGCTCTCAACATACTGCCTGTGTTGCAGCTATTACAGGTTTTCAGTTTTGAAGCACTTCCAGCATTGTCTCCTGCACACGCATTTCACAACGCAGCCTCCTTCTTGCTTCATCCAGCTCTACCACTCTACTGTCACTGTTACAGTTTGCAGTTTGGATGCACTCCTGGCACATTCTAACACACACATTTCACAGCACTTCATTGAGCACCACCACTCCCTACTGTCACTGTTACAGTGTGCCATTTGGAAGCACTCCTGGCACTGTGTAACACACACGCTCTTCAAAGCGTCATCAGCCCACGTGGTTCCTTTGTTTTCCTGTCACCTTTCTGACTACTGCCATGCTTCTCACAGCTCTTCTGTCCTTGTCCGCGCCTTGCGCTGGGTAAGCTGTGGGCACATACCTCCTTTGTTCTTCGATCTGTAGCAGCAATCCATTGACTGTCACCCTCTTTAGGGTACTTGTTTGACTACTAACAAGTGCACTCTTTGAAATATGCAGCCTCTGCATGGTTCAGTTTCAATAAAAACACTTGAAAATAAAATTATCACTGCAGTTTTGTTGCTTATTGCATATTTCGCCATGAATAATTTGTTTTGCAGTTAATAAAGTCAGTAGGTAAAATATGCTTGGTTTAGAATATTGTATTACACTTTATTATGTGCTTTGTGACACTGCTTAAGTATAATTTGGGTGTCTGATGATTATGTTATATTTTATACACTAGAGAATCTGTAAACACTGTGTGTGGGTGTCTTGTTATGATCATGGCACAAATCTTTGAAGATTAGTTGGCTCACAGATGCATGATATACTGTAGCACTCAGGCACTGAGTGTTGTAGTTGAGTGGTTGACACTCCCGCTTTGCGCTCAGGAAATTCTGGGTTCTGTTACCATCCCAGACACCAATTTTCCTCATAGGTGTCGTGTGAAGGTACTGTGTAGTCTAGTAGATAGTTACCAGTATACAAGCTGTTACCTCCTGAAAGGCCATTTAGACACTCTAACATAATGCATATTTGAGTTATGCAGTTTCAGACTTACACAATTTTAAGGGGGGGGGGGGAAATGAAAGTGCCATTACGTGAAGGTGGTAGAAGTTCAGTGCTGGGTGATGACGTTGGCAGTGGGGTGGTCATGCTGTGGCCATTCATGTTACATTGTGTTGGCGTCTGCATTTCAACGGGACTGCTGTGTATGTGCAGAAGAATTCTTTTAATCCTGTACCCACAGAACCGGACAGATTATTGAATATTCCAGATTATTGGACAATACCTATACTGACCTAAGTTCTTACATGTAATTTTTTGTTAATGCTACTATACTTGGGCTGCACAATTAATCACAGAAGTATTCCATTTTGATATTTCCTTTAGCTGCTGGTTCTTTAAAATTTTGCAGCCAGCTCTCAGAATGTGCACTTGTCAATTTTTATCATTTCATCAGAAGACATAGCTTTGTCAATTCTCATAGACCCAGTCACAGGTTTTCTTTGGGAACTCATTACTGTAAACCACTTGTGCAACACTTTGTCCATTATTGCTAATTTAAGCTGCTTTAGTGTCTGTTGCTTGAAAAGGCACTTTACACTTTCACTTGATGCTGTAAATGATTGGAATTGGTCCTTCTGTTTCTTCATATCATAAACAGTTAACAATTCATTGTTGTAAATATCCATGACCTCTGTTCGGCTTTAGCCACTTTCAAGGCTTCTAATTAGTTTATGTATCTGAGGAACTGTTACAGTTTCCCATTGTACCTCTTGCCAGCAGTACCTTGTTTAATTGTCTCTGGTTGTTTTGAAGCCATGATAATAGCTTGATGGGCTCAGTAAAGTCCAGGTAACCCAAGATACAGTCACAGAAACTGAAGGGATACTGAAAACTACTGTTGGTGAAACTTGAGGTCTTAGGGGTACTGTTTTCCTACATGCAGAATTCTCATGGGTGCTGGATTATCAGTAGTCATGTGAAAGGAATTGTACTGTACTTGTATAGTTGACCATGTGTACACTCAGTTCCGATCTGTGCAAAGTTTGACTTTCACCGGACCTTTTGGAATGTAACTTCTGCATCAGTCGGGGAGTACCTGTGATAATCTCTGTAGTCATAAGGATGAGAACTTCAATCCCACAAGGGTTTGGTGGTTTTCCTAACTTTCTTCAAGCCTTTATTGGGCTGTTACCTTAAACTTGGCTGTTTATTCCTTAAATGCTTCCATTCATGTTTTCATCATTCAGTCATTCTGCCATTAATTCTCTACATTTGCTGCAAATGAGAGAGCATCAGTAAATAACATAACAAACAAAAAAGTAACTATAAGGTGTGCACATAAAGTCCTTGATTGACTACACTTTTCACATTTGTTTTGTACCTGTAAGGAAACTGCAAGTGTATTGTTTTAATCTATGAAGCTAACCAACAGATCATTTAATTTCTCCTAGCAGCTGACTTAGTCATTGACACTAGGAGTGGAGACTGTGCCATATTTGACTATTTTGGAGCCTACAAAGTGAAGATGAAAATGTTTTTTTTTTTATACACATGGATTTCAGTTTGAAGATGCAGCTGGAACATTTCCTGAAGTACAGGGGTCCCAATTATCTAAGGACCCAAGGTCTTGCTCCACATATTGGGGGTGAGGGTGTGTGCAAAGTCTGAGGAAGATTACTTAAAAGTTGCCTCCAATTACATTTATTTCATTTATTATATGTCTGTTTTGTAACTTATGTAACTTTGGACTTGTCCAACTCTGTGTAATATATTACAAACTATATACAAAGTCTTGAACTGTAACAGTCACGAAGTAGTGATCTGTATGGCGCAATACAACAATGACTACCACAGAATACCACGGTGTGATATCATAATATTAATCTGATGAAGCTGATAAAAATACTTTACAAACCAACTTTACCCAAGACTATAAAAACTCATAAACTGAATGAAAGGAATGGCTCAATATGAAGGATTTTAATTCCTTTTTAAGGAATTTAAAGTTATGCAAATTTTTATTACTTTCGGGAACTTTGTTATATGGTTTGATCCCCATATTAACCTCACTTTTCTGAAATAAAACTGTATTGCAGAATTCCACATGAAAGTTCAGTTTACTTCATGTTTTATGATCTTGAATAGAAGTGTTTTGTTTCAGACTTCCCCTATACCTTTTTATGTAATATAACACTCCTAAAATATATAAAGAATTCACTAAGGATTCTGCAATCCTTAAAAATTTGCCTACAGGACTTGCACTTATTTGCACCACTGATTATGTAAATGACCCTTTTTTTATTTTAAATGCTGTTTTACTTTCACTTCTCCCTTCCCAAAATATACTTTCATATCTGATATGCAATTGAAAGTGTGCAAAACAAATGCTTCCTACCATATATGGGCTCAAAACTGCCTTTAATGACTTAGTATTATAAGCTGCTTTAGTCAAACTTGAACATAGTGAACAAACATGGATATTCCATTTTAAATTTTCTGTAATGTAGATATTTAAAAAACCTTACTTCTGGTTTGAAAACTATTTCATTGTCATTAAAAACCACTGGTGGTTTGCTGGGAAGTATAAATTCATCAGAATGAAAGATTATTGCTACTCTTTTTTCAATATTCATAATGGGATAATTTTTTTGAAACCATATCTCTAATTCTTTCATAATATATAAAATTTTGTGTTGGAAAGCATCCTTATTTTTGTCAAAAACCAGTGTGTTTATGTCTTCTGCAAACAAGAATTGGCCACATTGCTCTTGTTTTATTGTTAACCTTTAAGACTATCTATCATTTCCTCTCTTCTTAGCTTCTTTAATAACTCTGTTACAAATTACTTGATATCTCTTAATATAATCCAGTGACTCCCTTGAAAGATTTGTGGTTCTTTTTAAACCATTTAGAAATCACATTCTTTTACAAGAAACTTTTAATCCTTGAGTGATCCATTTATTTTCACATTGATCCTTCACATAAACTGTTTTTTTAGGGGAAATGCTCTTTTAAAACAATATATAAACATACTCATAAGTGCAATGAGAGAAGTGTTTTGCATCAGCATGTAAAAAGATGTATTCCCATGCTTCATTATGTATCAAGTACTTCAATTCTTCCATAATCGTTTCTGTGAATTGTTTTTTTTTTCTCACAATTACTGGTCCTGTTCTTAGTTTATCTACTTTTATGTGTAATATTTGTACTAAATGATCTGAATAACTCTGATCTAACATTTCTTTTGTTTTTTCAGAATTAAAATTATTTGTTATCATAACATCAGTTAATGAACTTGTATTATTTGTAAACCTGGTTGGTGATTTCACAGTATTTTTAAATTGTACATAAAAAATTTTGTAGATCTGGAGTTTTGAACTGTCTTTTTTATGTTCCAGTCACCACATAAAATTAGATTTTTGGCATTGGACTGCAATTTACTAGTACAGATTCTGGCTTTTCCAGAAACTCATAAAAGTCTCCATCATGTGATGTACACATACAGGCGAGAGTAAATTTCAAATCCAGTAATTGTACTATAGACATTTCAAACAACTTTTCACTTCCCATCCCTTTAAAACAGTTTACTTCTTTAGTTCGTCAGTCTTTCCGTACAAAAGTACGTGATCCACCATGATTACTGCTAAATCTACTAAAATTACTCACTAGTTTAAAATGATCAGTATTTAAAACTCATGTTTGATTTTCAATTAACAGTTGTTCTGTAAAGCATAAAGTGTCTAAATGTATTAAATCTGAGTTCAAGAAAGTAGTTAATTTGCGCAGTTTATTACTTAAACTCTGAACATTTTGATGCAAGATTGTTAAAACATAAGAATTAAAATCCCTTCTATTGCCCACTTTATCATTCACATTAATTATTTCTGGTTTGAACCTATCCATAAAAAATCATCACTTACAGTTGCAGGTAACCTGCGAGATTTTTTAGAAGGTACGAAGGATGGCTCATCATCACTGTGTCCCTGTACACTATTTCTTTGCAATTCCCTGTCTTCTTGACTATCATCCGTGCTTTTCTCCTTTCTTGTATAAATTTTTTTCTTTTCATAACTCTGATTTTTATTTGCCAGTGGAATGTGGTTCTTCGCTCTGACTATCGCCTGCTCTTCCTTCCATTTCATAGTGATTGGGTCACCCTTTTTTTCCTTGAAAATAATGATTATGGTGTTTTCTTGGCTGACTCTTCTATCCTCTTTGAATGTAGATGAAAACCATGTCTTGTAAAGTGTTCTGTCTCCATATTCACCTGTATTAGGGACGCATTGTCAAAAACCTTTAAGGGCTTTCTTAATTTTTTTGTTAAATACTTTTATCTCATTATTTACATATGAATTTATCAGTAGATCATATCTATAGGTTTTGCCCTTAACAATAATAATTAGTCTGATTATGATTCTCAACAGAGTTCTTTATTTGATGAAGCCCTTTCTGTTTCATATTTTCCCACATCCTTTATGCCTCCCCACACTATTACAACATCGTTTTTTGTCAGTTCTTCAATATCTTTTTTTAGCAGTATTCAAGACTGTTGCCATATATGAACCTGGTTTCACTAGACCTTGAACTTCATACCCACTTTTCAGGTTATTTTGCACTTTAGAAGCACAGACCTCTTGTGTGGCTGTCCTCTGTAATTGTAATTTTATGTCCCTTGTCTTTTTTTTCCTTTTTGAGTTTACATTTTCCTTCCATTTGTTGAACTCCCATCAAACGAGTAGTATCTAATCCACATTCATAATCATTATATTTTAGTTCGTAACGCTTCTTAATAACTGGTATTGGCTGTGATTTGATTTGTCATATATGTGATGATTTTCTTCTTCCAGCAACATCTGACCACTGTTTCCCACTTTTTGCTTTATCTGGTGCTAATTCATTCAAACTTTCAGTCTTAGCTAAAGGGATGCTTATTTCCGATACCGTAACATCTTTTACAGATGGTCTGTCAGCTGATTTCAGAATTTTATTTAATTCTATATTATCCTTTTTGAAATTTTCAAGATCTTCACTTTCTCCCTTTCCTCTGGAATGCAGCAGATTTATTTCAAGCGCTCTTTGCACAGTTAGGTAGAAGTGTTTATTTCTGTTAGCATGTCTGTGATCACACAAATGCACACTACTATAATGAGATCATCTGTAAGCAGTAAATATTTAACTTTTCCAAGACCTTCATTCGCATACACAAACATATGTAGGAAAAACCCCTCGAAATTCATTTTATTTATATAGGCAGCAGGGAAAGTCTGTATTTTAGTTCATAATTTTATCTTTTTCTGTTAACATAATAATTTTTTCATAAACTCTGTGTTAAAATTTAAATATCCACCCTGATAATACACAGATTAATGAATAATACATTATTTGAAATTCTGAAATTGGTAACTCGCTGTATTTGAAGTTCATATATCGGTCATATGTCATTGTCTCCATGATATTTAGAAATGATGATGTCTGGCATCCACCAGTGGCCAGAAAATATGGGCGGGGGCACCGAAACCCAAATAATTTTTGGTCATTTAAAAATATTTTATGCAGCAGTGCAGAAAACTAGGTTGTAATGATGGTCTGGCAGTCCTGAGCAGTGATGCATTTTTATTACACACATTTCACTAAGTGTTTATTTTTAAAAGTCACTTTACAAACCAACTCAGCCCTCATTAAATGATATTTACACCATATCTTATGAGCAGAAGTTCCTTGTTTAAAGGGCTTCACTCTAAATTTCATTTTTCTTGTCTCAGTTATCTACATAATGGGTACCCACTGTGCCAGTGCGATATTTTCTGAGGAAATGGGAGTGTAGAAAGAACACAGAATATAAGTTAACTGATAGTAGAAAGTCTGTGCCCACTCCATTTTATGTAAAGTGTTAGTGTGAACCATCTCTTACACTCTTGTAATGTGCCAATGCCTTCTTTATGTTACACAAAAATAAGAATGTTAAGGTGTTTATTAATGTAGACAATTTTCCCACTTAATGCAGTTTGACTTCTAGTCACATGGCACTCATACTGGGAATATGGTTTGAGTTCATCCTGAAATGCTTAGAAAATTAATCTTGGTCCACAACTGTTTAGTTTCTCAATTTTATTACAGCCTTGTATGACTAACTGTGACATATTTAAGCACTGTCAATGGTTGTTCAATGTAGTTGTGTTATAATTCATAATGAGTTTTATTGTAGGTGGGTTTTGTATGTCACCAGCGTATTAAGATGGTATGTGTGTGTTCAGTTGTTTTGTGTGCAACTGCATTCTATATCCATCATTATGTACTGCTGAGCAGCAAAGATTAAAAATTGCTATTCCTGTAACAACAAAAATTACAGTGAATGTTGAAGTCTTTCTGGGGTGTTATGTATTATCAAATGGTAAGTAGCTGCTGATGTTTCAAACAGCTTTATTGCTGTAGTGCCTTCACCATGAGTGTCAGGCGGTCCAAGATGTGGTGTAACATCTAGGAATATTTGAATAATCAGCAGTACTTCTTTGAGAACCTTAAGTCTCACAAAGTCTACTGCAATAGTGCTTTCCAGTACTGAGAGGTAAGGTAAAAGACATTTCTTTATCCCATTATGTAGATGTGTTCATGTAAACTTTGTATCATTATGTGTTCACGAAACCACTTTTTATCATATGAGAGAAAATATGAAGCTGTAAGAAAATCCCAGATCTTCTAATAATAGAGGTGCAAAATGCTAATTTTTTGCTGTATTTGTTTGAAGTTTGTATATTCAGTCATAAACAACTGAGATGTGTGTATCATTTGATAGTGCCATAATTTTTAATTACCTTCAGATCTTGAATTGCCAGTATGTAATTGTGAATTTTAGAAGCATATATATATATA
>Ga0131853_10011096_pt1 | contig 16468 bp, 17 predicted proteins | sample TergutLab28metaG_FD_92764 | JGI IMG/M metagenome (GOLD analysis project Ga0131853, IMG submission 92764) | Labiotermes labralis P1 segment gut microbial communities from Petit-Saut dam, French Guiana - Lab288 P1 (version 2) (version 2) | ecosystem: Host-associated > Arthropoda: Insects >...
ACGAGTCTGATGCAAGTGATGATGACATCTTTGATCCAAATGGGGATGAGGATGAGGATTACGAGCCACCCAGAGCTGCAAGTGATTCATCAAGTGACGGCGATGAGGAAGATACATGTAGGCTGGAGGAAGAATTGGAACATAATGTGCAGCAACAAGTCATGCCTGCCATGAATGTTGGACAAGCAGGATCAGTACACGACGTAGAGGCACAGCAAGAGGAAATAGAGGAAGAGGACGAGGCAGAGGCACAGGATGGGTTGAGTTCATGGGCATCCTGTTGACACGGTGTACGTTGGAAAAGATGCTGGAGGTTTATCCCATATTATTAAAAATTATGGGCCTTCGACTACTTTTTCTAGAACCTTCTTCAGTGTGGCAGGCTCTACAGTCTGGTAGGGTGCCACCGTACAGTCTGGTAGAGGTTCTTCCGTGGTCCCCTATGCCCCGGGGCAGGTCTGTGCAAGAATGGTCTAAGTCGAAAATTGTGATTGAGTGTAAGAGTGGTGCATCAACCATATCTCATACTACTAAAAAGGATTGGCCGCCGTAGAGTTTGGTAGGGAGGCGCCGTACAGTCTGGTAGAGTTTCCTCCGTCGCCCCGCTTACGCCAAATATTTCGACAATATTCTGCATCAGGGTGGCAGCCTCGGTGCAGACTGGTAGTGGTGTGGGTTGAGTGCAATAGAGACAAGTGCGTCCCGCACACTGCTCGTTCTTGAGCACAATATTATTGAAAAGTATAGGTTACATGTTTGTGCCCCGTGGAGTCTGGTAACGTGGTCTCCGTGCAGACTGGTAGAGGTGTGGTTTCAATGCAAGAGAGCCCTAAATGCGTCCCGCGCACTGCTCGTTCTTGAGCACAATATTAAAAAGTTAGGCCCCTAGTACAGTCTGGTATTTTGGTTCCCCTGTAGCCACCCCTACGCCGATCCCAGCGTGGCGTGCAAGAATGGTGTAAATGTGGCCCTGCACAACTATTTCTTGAGCATAATAATAATATTAAAAAGGGATCGGCAGCCGACGTCCCCGGGGGCCTAAGGGCGTAAGTGTAGCCCCGTTCTTGAGAATAATAATAATATTAAAAATTAACGGGTGTTTGAACATTTATTAACTGAGTGATACATGGACGTTGTACCTGTGAAGAAGTGTAGGAAAAAATACAAGTTGCGACCAAAACAGGCGTAAGATTAAAGAACAAAGTACTGTGAACTATTATTTGCGAATCGAGGATCATGAATGCCGGTCCTATACCTAGTAGGATTTCCTATGTTCCTAGAAGGAAGAACAAATACACATAAACTGGCCTTTAATGTACACTTACATACATCATTATAAATAGTTTATTGCAGATATTTCGGACGTCCGAACGTCGGAGGAGAAGGAGGGGTGGTAACGGTATGGACGCTGTTTATGAAGGTACGATGCCTTGGGCCCTAACAAGTTCCCTGCGTTCGTTGTTGTCTGGGAGTAAGATGATCCTGAAGACTGCGAAATATCCGCGTCGTACGTCATGTGCTAGTATTTGAGAAGGTCTACCACGTTAAGCACCGCTAGCAGAGGGTAGGACATTCCTAATAATTTAATTTTACCCAATTGATTACAAAACATATTAAAACGCTGTCCGTGTGTTTCCACTGTGTGCTCGGGAGTCCTCGTTAGCTGCAAGCAAGATTCCCCTCAGGTCCTTCAAAATGTTGCGCTCGGGTAGACGCACGGCTAGAATTTTTTGAGCTGTACGACATCGTTCATAGCTAAGTCTAATTGCCGCAACCATGTCGAATAGTGGATGAATGGATCCCATCGCGTTAATAAATGTAGGATCTGTTTCCAAGACATTCACATGGTTCAATGCTACTCCTCTTCCACGTCCGGATCAGGGTGCTGAAAGTCGTATTTCCCGATGCAGTCGACGAAGGGTGGTAACCAAACACAATCGTGACGATCCACCCGTAGGAAGTCAAGAGGGTGTTCGCGGGGTGAACGGACCAGGCGAACTTCGTCGATGCTAAAAATGCTGTCCTACTTCTCCCACATTACCTGCCCACGTTGAGGGCGCGTGACCGGTGTGGTAATCAGCGTCTGAAACAAACATGAACATGAAGTCAGCAACCATCAGCAATAAATAGGAGCTAGCTTTACGTTTCAGCGGCAGTGTTGTGGAATCCATAGGCTGGGAATCGTAAGTATTATTCCGACATCAGCAGTGGTAAGTGATATAAGTGGTATGCTGTGTCAAACCTTAATATTTGTGTTGTATGTTGGTTCTAAAACTTATAGAGAGAAAAGAAAATCATGGGTCGCGGATTCGAGATTTTGGACGTAAGTACCAGAGAGTACGGGCGATACAATGCTGTAGGTAGGCAGCTCACTGTACGATTAATACCCCCTTCTGATAGCACGAATTCCGCAGCATATTTCCTAGCCAGTGTGAACGATCTGATTGAGCACGCGTTACGCAATGTAGAAGGTAGTGATATGGTGGGGATGACTATTCATAATCAGGTGAATCAAAATTACAAGCCGATCAGAATCAGCTTTAGACGCAAAGATCACTTATACGCAGACGTGATAAGTAGTGTGTTTCAAAAAGTCTCCCAATCGAATTCTGGAAGCAACGCCCTCGACACGTTGGTATAAACCGTGCTTTCGGTCAGGATGCCCTTGGGGTTCGGTAAAAATGCAATCACGTGCAGGGGTAGACTGCTTTCCGTAATGGCGCACCTCAAGAAAAGAATCGTGGAGGTGAAAGCAGAGGAAAACTGCTTAGCACATGCCTTGGTAATAGCGATTGCAACGATGGATAAAGACCCGACTTATAAGGCGTATACACAAGGCAGGAAGATACGCCCTCTAGTCCAAAATCTACTTGAGTCGACGGGCATAGATCTGTCTAACAGTGCGTGGATTCTCGAATTAGTCCGTTTAAAGGAACATTTTCGGGAGTATAAGGTAGTCGTCTACAATGATCTGAGCTCCGATAACATCATGTTTGAGGGGCAAGTAGACTCCGCTAAAAGACTCAATATACTTCACGATGACGTCGATCGACATTATCACGTGATCGCTAAACGTCCTGGCGCCACGGCCAGAATGTACCTGTGTAAAAGTTTCCCACAAATCGTGTACAAGTGATGTCACACATGCCTGCGACCGGACGTGTAGCGACTGTATGGCATGCCCCCGGTGCGCATTCAGCAACGTTCGAATTCCCTGCTTAGAATGCAATAGGAACTTTCGAAGTCACACGTGTTTCGCGAACTACAAACAGATCACTAAATAGAAACGTTCTTTTTGCGAAAGAAAACGATGTTGCGCGACGTGATGATGGGCCGTGACGCGCGGAAATCACAATTGTAACAAGCGGTACTGCGATAACTGTAAGGAGAACAAAGAGGTAAGTCATCTGTGCTATAAGAGACCGCCGAAGGATGCGTTGCTCCCCGCTAGCGATAAGGTACTCTACGTCTTCTACGATTTCGAAAACACCCAAAATACCGGGTACACGACCGAGGCTAAATTACACTACCTAACCTCATCTGCATGCAACAGTTTTGTGCGCGGTGCGAGGACTTGGAAGAGGGGGACTGCGTGCGATTCGGTAAGAGGAAACATTCGTTCTGGCAAGATCCTGTGGGGGAGCTGCTTACGTATCTAACTGAACCACGCCCCTGGTCCATTAAGATCGCAGCTAAGGCACATAATGTCAAGGCCTTCGGCCTTCATTCCATCTTGAATATGGCGATCCTGCTGAAATGGAAACCCGGAAACATAATGAACGGGCAATACATTATGTGTATGAAAGTGCAGAATCTAGTGTTTCTGGATAGCGTATCGTATCTTCCGTGCCCCCTGCGTAAGTTGCCGAGGCGAACGGTCGAACAGCCTCCAAATCGTCGTATCCTCATTATTTCAACACTGAAGAAAACCTCGATTACATAGGACCTATTCCAGACATTAAGTATTACGATGTGAATGAGATAGGCGAGGACGAGAGGAGGGAGTTCCTCGTGTGGTACAAGAGCCAGAAATCAGAGATATTCGACAACAGGAGCGTGCTTCAAAAATACACTCAAGACGACGTCACGGTCCTAAGACAGGCGTGTCGAGTCTTCGGGCGCCATTTCGTGCAAATTCGGAAAACAGACGTATTTATCGACTCGATAAGATTCGCGTCGGCACGCAATAAGTTGTTGCGTAAACGATAACTGCAGCCCGACACTATCGGACTCATACCTACAGGGGGGAACAGTTACAATAACAATTTTAATAAGAATGTGGCTGCAGCATATGGAAGAGAGTGACGGTGTGAAGATAATGTACTGCCGCAACGGTAGCGATTAGAGTTTGCCCGAAATACCCCACATTTGCGAAGATGGTTATGGCCCTGAAACACGCACAGTCTACGAGATCTTTGGTTGCTTCTATCGTGGCCCCACGTGCCAGCCGTTCCGTGACGTCACCAACATCAGAGGCGATACGCTATTGGAACGCTACGAACAAACGATTTCACGCTTGGAGCAAAAACGCGAGCCGGATACCTCGTCAAGATCCAATGGGAATGCGAGTTTGACGATGCGTCTCCACTATAAGGCATGCGAGAATGACCATTCAATATGTCGACGTCATGAGCCTCTACCCGTACATATGGAAGTATTTCAAGTTTTCCGTTGGCCATCCGATCGTTCATGTAGGCTATAAGTGTAAGGAAATAGAAGCGTGTCTGCCTAGGGAAGGCCTGATGAAATATTCATTCGTTCCGCCAGAGAAGTTGTATCACCCAATCCTCCCATTCAGATGTAATAATACACATATATTTTGCATAGGCACAGCGTGTGTCCAGGCCTCTTCCTCGGTTGAGGATTCTGACCATACCCGAGACAAGCATCGTGCCCTCACCGGTACGTGAGTAATGGACGGGGTGAGGCTGGCAGTTGAAAAGGTGTACCGGATACTCGAGTTATATGAGGTGTATGAGTATCAGGTCACGAAGTAGAACCACGAAACATGCGAGGGCGGACTTTTGTCGCCCATATAAATACTGAAAGCGGAGGCTAGCTGTTATCCCGGCTGGGTCCACAGTCCCGAAGAAGAGGACCAATATGTGGACACGTTTTGGCAAAGCGAAGGTATACGGCTAGATAACGAAGCAATCAGGTATAACGCAGCCAAACGGGGTCTGGCGAAAATCTGTCTCAACTCCATGTGGGGAAAATTAACGGAGAGAATCGATCGGACAATGACGAAAATTATCACGGAACCGAAAGACCTGTACGGATTCCTAGATACGACATGATTTGAGGTGACAAACCTCGCGTTTGCCAGCGATGACGTAGTCTACATATCGTGGAAGCGTGGTGCAGAGGAAGACGTCTCTAAACTGCGACATACGAACGAGATAATAGGAGCTTTCGTCACCGCCGGGGTAAGCATCCATCTTTATCGCTATCTCGACCGTCTGGGAGAGAACGCCATTAATTGTGACACGGACTCTGTGATATACATTCAGCCGGGGACCACCCAGCTGTTCGAAATGAGGGACACATTGGGGGAAATGTCCTCCGATTTGCGCCCCTCAGATAGCATTTCGGTATTTGTGAGTGGTGGGCCAAAGAATTAAGCGTAAAGGGTGCTCGATACCAGTGACGGTCGAGAAAAGACTTTGTGTAAAGTCACCCTAAATTATAGCGCGTCGAAAATGGTAAATTTTGATGTCATCGGGGGCATGATTCAGAAGGGAGATGAACCCCCTGTTGTAAATGTGCATATCGAAAATAAGATTAAGCTTAAACGGAATTGGAGCGGAACAGTGGCGATAGTCACCGAACCGGAAAACAAAACCTAAAGTATTTCGTTTTTCAAGAGGCGCAGGTTAGGATGTAATGCGTTCGTCCCGTTTGGATATAAATAGAGGAAGGATGGAAGAGGGTCGTGTTATAGCCCACTCATTATCCATAATTGATGATGATCTTAAATTAAAACATTCTTTCTCGTGTATATTGAGCAGTCCTAGTAAGTCGGGCAAAACGTCGTTCTGCATACTGTTGCTACAGAACCTCGACTCCCTCTGCTCCGAACGCGAATCCTGCGGCGGTATAATCTGGTGTTACAGAAAAAAACTGCCGTTCCGAAACGTCAGAAGTTGCCATCAAACACCACGTATCACGAGGGCGTACCGGAGAACTTTGGTGATGGTGGTGGTGGCGAAGAGCGCATCGTGATCCTAGACGGTCTGTTGAAAGAATTGTATTCCAAATAAGTGTGTGACTTGTTTACGAGAGGCATCCATCAGAGAAATATTAGCGTCATATTAATTACGCAAAATCTGTTTTATCAGGGCCGGTACTGTAGAGATATTTAGTTGAATGCCTATTACGTGATCGTGTTGAAAAACGTCAGAGATAATAAGCAGTTTATGTACTTGGGCAATCAAGTGTATCCCTTAGATACTCTTGGGTTACATAACGCCTACCTGGATGCGATACAAAGACTCCACGTTTGCCTCATCTTGGATCTGACACAAGACACGGATAACGGTCTGCGGTTTCGAACCAACAAATTTCCGAAAGAGTATCCACCACACTTGTACTCCGATATAGGCGATAATTCGTGTGAAGTCGAATTACCACGCCCTTCACGTGCTCAAGACGGCCGAACAGAGTTTATGTAAAGGCATCAGAACTAATTGTAACAAGGAACTCGTGATTTATATAAATGAATGCGTGTTGAACGTGCTAAACAGCAATTTACAATTGTCAGATTGTAACACGCGCAAGGTGCAGAAATACAAGTTAGCGCTTCGCAACGTCGCCGACAGGCACGCGTCCCTCTTTTGCAAGAAGCGACTCATAGTAGAGCGCGGTCGATTTCTGCTGCCCCTACTGAGCGCCATACAGGCAACAATAGCCAGCTTAATTTTAAACCCGTAAAAATGTTACGTAAGATGTACCTGGTCCCGGCCGATCATTACCACAAGCGCGACGCCGCCCCTCACATCGCGAGCGTAAAAAGAAACACTATCATATGAAGAGAGGGTTAGATGCATCATAAGAATCGCGAGGCTGATATCAGACGGAAGACGCGGACGAAGGCTATCTCGGATTTCTTAAGATGAGTGATGACCGACAGGACGCTATCCAACTCCACCAAGCCTCAGTCTGAGCTAAGGAAACAACAGTTGAATGTCCCTAGATTCGAGGTGAAAACGCCGGGGCCCCGATCCGACTTCCTTCGATGGAGACCCCGAAACGATAAATTGATGATGACGTCACGGAGGAGGAGAGGGCTCAGACGGAAGAAGTAGAAACCTTAGCTAGACCCCCGAGGCTTTTTCTCGATACAAAATACGGTATCCGTGAAGATGGCAAGCGATTGACGATTGGTGATTCCCCCGTGCTTATAGATCCCCATGGCAATATCACAATTAAAGCAACAGTGTTCAGAGAGACTGAGGGGCTGTGGGAAATATTGACGCGTAAGAATGAGAATACGCAACTTGTAGGCAAGGAGGATCTGAAAACATAAAAATATATTGATATTCACTAACGCTCATTTGACTAGATATCTGCCGCGCGATAACATTAATATTAAGAGATGAAAAAATTTGGCGATGTCATTGCGCACCTCTTCGCGAAACCGAAGTGACGCGGTGTCGAAACATCTTTACGTCGTAACTGGGTAAAGTATTAATGACAACTCTTAGCAGGTTACATTCCGACCCGGCGGGACCGTCCGCCTTTTCTACTCTGCGGAAGCTTCGAGCCGCGAAGTAAGGTAAACCGGACGTCATCAGAACCTGGTTAGAGAAGCAGAATACCTATACGCTTCTAGACTTGTGAGGAAGCGTTTTGCACGTAATCTCTATACAGTGAATAATTTGATGGACGTGTGGGAATTCGATCCGTTGGATGTACAGGCCTACGCAAAATACAACGACAATTACAGATACATTCTTTCGGTAATAGATGTATTCTCTAAATATGTACATCTGATCCCCATAAAGAAAAAAAGCGGGCCGACTGTCGCGACGGCGTTTCGGTCCTTATTCGATGACCCTAAATATTCGACAGGACGTCGCCCTATATGGGTGCGCACTGATAAGGGCAAGGAATTTCTAAATAAACATTTTCAGGATATGTTACGGAACGAGGGCGGGGGCATTCAGTTTCATGTGCGCCGAAATCTCGACTTGAAATTGCGGTCGTGGAACGCGTGCACAGCGCGATTCGCGATAGACTCTTCAAATATTTCACACATAGACATATCTACAGATGTATCGATGTCCTGCAATGACACGGTTAACTCGACTGTAGGCATGGCGCCCTCGCGAGTCACCGACTTGGACGTGCTGGCTATATGGAAGAGGACGGAGGAGGCCCAGGGACGTGTACGCGCCGCGAAAGCAGCGACGTTTCGGGTGGGGCAGTACGTTCGCATCAGCAAATAGAAAACGCGGTTTGCTAAACCTGCCGAACATAATTTCAGCACGGAGGTTTTCAGGGTCGCCAAAGTAATCGATAGGCGGCCGCGTGCCGTCTATGAACTCGAGAATTTAAATGGCACGCAAATTGACGGTCAGTTTTATCGCGAGGAACTGACTCCCCTACGAACATGTTACCGGACCTCTTATAAGATAGATAAAATACTGGACAAGAGGGTCAGACGCGGCATTCGCGAATATCTCCTTCGCTGGCGAGGTTACAGTCAGGACTTCGACACTTGGGTGCCTGCAGCTAACGTGAAGAACAACTAAGTATCGCGAATTCTAGCCATTTATAAGACACTCTGTTCAGCGACGCCTCGCGCGACATCTACGAACAGAATATACACGCCGACTTCACGGTGAAACTGGCTCAGCCCGTGGACGTAGGTTCCAATTTCAATTGAGAGGTGGGGCTGTGTGAAATTTCGTGATCCACGCCCCCCATAGAGGAGGAAACCCTTGCCCTAATATACTGTAACCTGAGGACATCGAAATTCGTGCGCGACAGTACCGTCCGCAGAATGCGGACATACATCTTCCCACTATTATCATCAACGTGTCAGCACGAGTTTCGAAAGGTGTATTACGTGCCAGTCGAGGAGCGGATATTTCAGGATATACGCATAAAATTCCTGACGACCGAGTGGCTTCATGTCCCCTTCGAGGACAGCACGACTCCCACGAAGGTGGTCCTTCAATTTCCGAAAAATTACATGTGGCAGAAAAATCGTACATAAAATTTTGCGTTGCTACCTTGAATAGGACATTTAGAGCGATGCATCCATTAGAAGTGTACTACCTAAACCAGTCGGGTCGCAGCCTAACTACTCCGGGGATCGGTTCCGCCATCTCCGCCCCGCTTTACGTTCGGCGAGGACAAGGGATCGGCAAATTTTTCGGCAGTCTCATCCGCTTGGTACACGCACGCCTGTGGAGCGGGGCCAAGGCGGTGGTGCCCGATACGTTGCGTACCGGTGGTTAGATCCTGAACGATATCGCTGATCGCAGCCCTACCGACACGAAGACCGATGGGGATATAGTGTCCAAACACGTAACTGAATCCGCCAAAAAGTTGATTAGCAAATTGCGCGGCCGTGGGCAGCAAATGCGCCCATGGTGGGGCTGTGGGCGGAACAAAGAAGAAGAAGAAGAATGGTCCCAAGCCTGCCCCGAGAAAAATAATAAAAAGGGACATAATTTCTTAGTTTCACTTCAGTAGGCGATCATGTCTGTCCCCACCGAGATAGCGTCCGCTAGTAGCGAGTTTGACATCTTTCACATAGGCCTATACAGACGTCTGTAGTCAGGACAACAGAGGTCGCATATAAACCGATCGCCCCTTAGATCAAAATGATCTGGAATTTTTAATACCTGCTGATAACGGCACATACATCGATTTAGATATCAAACTGTAAGTACGAGGTAAATTGATACCGGCCCCGGGAAAGGATTTTGAATTTTCCGACCACACGGCCGTGACAAATAATTTCCTCCTCTCCATATTCGGTCAGCGTAACGTCACTCTAAATGGCGTCAACATCACTCAGGCGAGCGAGCATTAACAGTATCGCTCATATCTCGAGACGCTCAGGTGCCGCATCCACACATCTCTCGAACGCCTACTGGTATCTCGATACTGGCGACATGCAGCCTGTCGACCCCTAGGCCGTGACTACGACAGCCTTGACGAACAAGTGATTCATCCTCCGTTGGAACAGGATTAGCGCGAGTAGGTAAGTCCAGCTCTTTCGACGATTACATACTGACATATGTAACGTGCCCCTGTACATGCCACCGGGAGTCAGGTTGCAAATCAGGTTGACCAAGGCCCGACCAAGCTTCTCTCTGATGAATAAGAGCGTCGATTCAAAGACCGTTTTCAAATTTTTGGACCCCCAATTACTAGTCAGACGCGACAGGTCGAACCCCGCCATAATGCTGGGTCACACTCCGACGCTGAAAAACAGTGGGAGTCTCGCGCACTACAACCTGACGAGAGTCGAACTCAAGAAGTTCAACTTCGCGGCCGGATCAAAATCCCTCTCTATAGACAACGCCGACCAGGTTCCCATCCCGAAACGTCTCTTGTTCACCATGGTTAAGAATACAGATTTAAACGGTTCGTTGAAAAGCAACCCGTACAAATTTCAGTATTAAGACTCCAGCGATTTTTCGCCGTCTATGAACGGTAAACATTTCCATAACGAGGGCCTAAATCTGGGCATGGATCATGAAAAGACGTCCGTCATGGCTGCAGGACTCTGTTCGAAGCGTGCGGCATACATCACTCGAACACGGGACTGCAGAGAACACACGATGTGTATATAAACGGCTATTCCATGTTCCTCTTTGACCTCACACCTGATAGGGGTGTCGGAGGGTCATACGTCCCACCCATGAACGGCAGTATCAGGATCGAAATGAAATTCAATAAGACATTACCCGAGGCGATCACGTGTCTATTGTACCTAGAATTCGACAAATCAGTCCTCATAGATTTAGAACTTAGAGTCACGACCGAATTTTAATGGACACCGTGCAGATACTGTTTATGCTGCTTGACATCAGTTCCTTCCTCGACGTCTTCCCCTCAGATTTCCTTCCGCAATCAATCATGCAAACCACCACAGTTATCGTCAATGCCGATCCCCAAACAGAGGGAGTTTCACACTGGCTAGCCGTGCACTTTCGACCCAAATCTTTGAGTGACTACTACTTTGATTCGCATGGCATCGTACCTATCGTAACCAGCATCCAGACTTCATCAAACGCAACTGCATGATCTGGTACTGTAACAGGCGACAGTTGCAAGGCCTGACGACCTACGTCTGCGGGAAGTATTGCTGTCTACTCGCCCTCTAGATGGATCAGGGTTACACGCCTCAAAAATTCATCTCGCTACTTGATACGTACAACCATGCAGACCAGCAGGTGGAGCGGATGTTCCCTGCCGAATTCGGGCTCAGATGGCTTGGGGAGGCTGGGGTCAATGCTGCCGCAGCTGCCTATAAAAGGTAGGTAGTCTGCCCGATTCTAATTATTCCTAACCTAATAAGGCTGGAGAAGGCAGGGAGGTTGTTATTGATTACGAGTTCTTGAAGGGTCGGCAGAACGAAACGGTCATCACGGAATTGTGCGCGGCCAGAGGCGCCGAGTCCGAGACGTTCCGTTTCCAGAGCCCCTACATGATGGCGGATTACAGCTCGTCAGAGAGCGGCCTGAATTGGGTCGACGGACATATATCTAGTATAAAGAATTGCACACAGTTCTCACTGAGGCCGTGGCCAGTTTCGCACACCTCTACGTCTACGGCGTCTCTAAATGCAAATTCCGTGCTGGACTGACGAGACGGCCGATTCATAACCTAGAGGAACTCGAGTGCCCCCCCACGCGTCTCTTTCAATCACAAACACTTGGGCAAAATGCCGTGTCACAGGTTTACCAAATTTGCTTGCGCAATCAAAACCGCGCATTCACTCAACGATTGGTTCATGTACAATCTGCAGAAGAAGGATTTTGTCTAATGTCAACCTAGTACGACACGTCATTCTGCTGAATTTGTTGCAGCTCTATAAAAAAACCCCAATCGAGAACGTCCCACATAATTCTGTTGCTGCAATGACTACTAGTCGCCAAACAGCAACCTGCTACTAAGAGGAAGCGCACCCTGGAGCAGCTTCTGCCCGACGTCTCGTCCGACATCTGCCCTCACTGGCCTGCCAATCCAGCCTTCAATCCCCAGAGAGTGCTGCTGAGGCGTCTATTTTTTATCAAATCGGACAGGCCCAAATACGTGTCAGTCGGTTTCTACCCTGCACGCGACTATCAGCCGCTGGTGGAATTAGGCGCCATACGGAGTGTTGGCTCGAAATCCATCGTTCTCAAAGACGAGCATATAGACACGCTGGCGGACTGTCTGCCCAAGATGCTCATTTCGGTCTGCAATGGAGGAGGGACAGGGGCAGGGTGCGTGAGCGGTGCCTTCCGCTTATCACCACCGAAAATCTTCGGGTCGGCAATACTTAATTCGGCACGCAGTACTTTAGCATAACTACACTGGACCTACAATATCTCGCCCGAATGCTTCACGTAGTGCAACAACAATTGCGCAATTACACTATAGCATTACCGGACGTACTCTCGTATGCGACATCGTCCGTAACTTCAGTGACGTATGTCGAACACGTGCCTAACGCCAGTGACCTCATAGACTATCGTCATCTGTTCTAGGAACTTGTGACAGCTGTATAAACTTATGTATCTCTATTGCTTAACCAAATAAACGCCTAATTTTAAACGAATTTTGTTTTTTATCACTGCACATAAAAATTATTCACTGCAATTACATTTGTTTTCTCGACACCCCTCCACGTCTTCTTCACACAGGAGCAGCAGCAGCAGCAGCCACCGGCGCGGATACAGCAGCAACCGGCCCCCGGATGCAGCTACGACCCCCTAGGTGTAGTCTGACATCATTTCTCTCTCAAAGGGGGTTACGCACAAGTTACAGGATGATGATTTCAGGAATACAAATACGTAACATCGCTTACGTTCACATATAGACATGTGTTTGTGGTGCTCTCATTTTGGTTACCTAGGGGGAAGCAGAGGTCTATTGTTTGGCTCAATTACCAGAATTTGAAGCACCTACCGAGAGAAAAATTAAACGGCAAAGGAAGGGGAGGGAGAACCGTATCGATTTACACCGAACCTGAAGAAAAACTATATCGAAATTCATTCTTCAGAGGCGACCTGCCGTTAAGAACTTTAACACGTAAGCGGAATGGGGAGAAACGTATCGATTGTCACCTAGTCATCGCCTGTTGAAGAATGTAATTCTATACATTTTATCTTCAGCTTCGGTGATAATAGACACAGTTCACCCTCCCTTTCCTCTTACGTGTACTTTACCTATCGGTATGTACGTTTACAACGGCGGGTAATTGAACCATACGAATTTTCCTTTGCCCCATGCTTTCAGCCAAGCTAAGCAGAGGCACTTCAAGCACAACAGCTCTACATGGAAACGTAAGCGATGTTGCACGAGTGTATTACTGACGATCATGTTGGTACATGTACGTTGATCTTCCATAAAAATCATTGCACTGAGATATCTTGTACAAACTTCACCTACCTCCTGTCTACACAGTAGCAGCTTCTTTCACGCAGACGTCCACCATTAGTGGCTTCACAATTCTATGTTTGGGGATGTAGCAGCTTCGCGAAGCACACACGCAAGCGCCCAACACAACAATGTTATGATGGGGTGGGGTTACGTTTTAAACAGACCTCCCCCTTCCCTCATTCGATATAACACAAGACCCTGATTGGGTCTGTGTTACGTCATTGGCTTCGAAAGTAGATGACTGCGTCAGTTGGTGACATAACCTTCCTACCGACAGCTAGACAAGCCTTGCTGATATTGCAGTAAGAGGCACGCTCGTATATGTGTTTAAATACAGTTAGGTAAGTGACAAGGTGAACGTGCTTAATTATTATTCTAACTCTGCGCGTGACTGGCAAATGTTTTTTCCCAGATCAACGATGCATTAAATTGCTCATGGATTGCCACAGGGGTGACCAACACACTTGCCTTATGCCTCTTGACATACATATAACTAAGCGGGTGCGAATTTCTTTTCATACGGTCCATCACGCCGAATTTGGAAATGATCGTGCACACAAATTTGATGCTAACGATGTCAAATTAACACTTGCTTCATAAAAGCACGCGGGGGAGCCGTCTTCGCACCACGTGTTGAGGTCCGAACCTCTACCAATACACACCGAGGCACGCCCGCCATATTGTAGGCTTTTTAGTTCCCAACTTAGCGTCCGCCCGCAACATGGACGGCGGCTGCCGCAACATGCTGAATTTTTCCCCCTCAGTTAATAAATGTTCAAACCCCGATCCTTTTTAATATTAATATTATGCACAAGAACGAGGCCACACCTACGCCATTGGGCCCCCGGGGAAGTCGGCTGCTGTTCCCTTTTTTAATATTATTATTATGCTCAAGGAATAGTTGTGCAGGGCCGCATTTCCACCATTCTTGCACTCCACTGTGCGATCGACGTAGGGGGAACTACAATACCAGAATGTACGGGGGGCATTACTTTTTAATATTGTGCTCAAGAACGAGCAGTGCGCGGGACGTATTTAGGGCTCCTTTGCATTGAACCCACACATCTACCAGTCTGCACAGAGGCCACGTTACCAGACTCCACGGGGGCACAACTTATAAACTAATTTTTAATAATATTGTGCTCAAGAACGAGCAGTGCGCGGGACTCATTTAGGGCTCTCTTGCACTCAACCCACACCTCTACCAGTCTGCACGAAGGCCACGCTAACAGACTCCACGGGGGGCACACACTTATATCCTATAAATTTTAACAATAATTTGCTCAAGAACGAGCAGTGAGCGGGACGCAATTAGGTCTCTCCTGCACTCAACCCACACCTCTACCAGTCTACACGGAGGCTGCCACCTTGATGCACAACCTTGTCGAAACCTTTGGCGAAGGGCGCGACGGAGGAAACACTACCAGACTGTACGGCTGTACCCTACCAAACTGTACGGCGGCCAATCCTTTTTAACAATATGAGACATGGCTGATGCACCACTCTTACACTCATTCACAACTTTTCGACTTAGACTGTTCTTGCACGGACCCGTCCCGGGTCGAAGGGTTGTCCACTGAGAAACCTCTACCAGACTTACGGTGGCACCCTACCAGACTGTACGGGCTGCCACCCTGATGAAGGACCTACAAAAATAGACGAAAACCGATCCTTTTTAATAATGTGGGATAAACCTCCATCATTACTACTAATGTGGACTGTCATTGAGAGTGGGGTTGCGGGGTTGCTTCCGGAAGTTTGGAAGTCACAAATTGCTCAGGGATCAACCAGGCCCAACACCATATGCCACACGAAGTGTCTCAGAGGACAAAGTCTCTTCGGCCTGGCGATTATTCATTGATGATTCAATTCTTCGTCACATCAAGCGTTGCACAGACGCTGAAGCAGCCAGAGCAGGCGAACAGAACTGGTCACTTGCCATTGAAGTACTGGATGCATTTATAGCACTTGTATACGCCCGGGGGGGGGCTTATGCCTGCAGGTCAGTTGACTATGATGTGCATTGGAATGTAAATTGGGGACTTCGTTTTTTCCCTGATACCATATCTCGAAACAGATTTCGTGAAATAATGAGGTATCTGAGATTTGATCTGAAGAGAACACGTTCTCAACGTTTGCAAAGTGACAAATTTGCACTGGCTTCTGAAGTATGTCAGAGGTTCACTGATAACTGCTTTCTCTGCTACAGACCTGGGGAGAATCTTATTGCAGATGAGCAACTCTTTCCACCTAAAGCCAGGTGCAGATTTACCCAATACATGGCGAACAAACTTGAGAAGTTTGGGATACAATTCTGGATGTTAGTAGATAATGACACCAGAGATCTATGTAACGCCTTCCCATACTTGGGAAAGGATGAACTACGTTCTGCTAATGAATCACTCCCAGAGAGCGTTGTAATGCGGCTCATGTCACCATATTTGAACAAGGGAAGGAACGTAACAACTGATAACTTCTTTACATCCGCAAGCCTTGCTCGAACACTCAAAGCAAATGATACGAGCATTGTTGGAACAATAAGTCGTACACGAAGAGAAATACCTGCAGTTCTGACAATGGAGAGAGCCCCCCTTCATGAAACCACGCTGCTAAGAAATGGTGACGGTGCTACCTTGACAGTCTATCAAGGAAAAGTCAACAAGAATGTACATCTTCTGAGTACGTTACATAGTACAATAGACAGTGAAACAAATCGCAAAAAGCTCCCCGAGACTGTGCAGTTCTACAACAAAACAAAGTGTGGAGTTGATATTCTTGACCAAATGGCTCGCAGATACAGTACAAGGGCAGCAGCAGTTCGGTGGCCTGTCCATGTCTTCTATAGCATATTGGATATTGC
>Ga0131853_10011097_pt1 | contig 16468 bp, 10 predicted proteins | sample TergutLab28metaG_FD_92764 | JGI IMG/M metagenome (GOLD analysis project Ga0131853, IMG submission 92764) | Labiotermes labralis P1 segment gut microbial communities from Petit-Saut dam, French Guiana - Lab288 P1 (version 2) (version 2) | ecosystem: Host-associated > Arthropoda: Insects >...
AAAATCCTTCCGATCGCACTATGGCCCTGGGGTCGACTCAGCCTCTAACAGAAATGAGTACCAGGAGTATTTCCTGGGGGTAAAGGCGGCCGGTGCGTAAGGCTGACAACCTACAACCATCCTATGCCTTTGTCACGAAATCTGGGAACCTTAACTTCCTGGAACCTTCGGGCCTGTAATGGGACTGCTTTACCAAATCGTGTCATTAACTACGTTAACCTTTTAAAATTCAGTAGTTCCTAAACATACTGTCAGGTTTAACATTAAACACTGTCGGCATCTTTCCCTAGGATCGCATTTTTTGGGCTGCTTAGACCCTGAAAATGGAGTCAGCAAGACTCTCCGAAACGTCACTAATTTAAGCGTTCGACATGATGTCATATCCGAGACTCTAAACTTCATCCAAACCTCTCGCACTTTTTCGTATGACTTTCAAAATAAAGCTCCACCATATTTCCTGAACAGCATTACTTGGTTGATCTCTATAATGGACACACAGACTGTTCTCTATGAGGTAGAAACAACTACATCTTTTTAATCTTAGTCTGTTAAAGACGTTGAAAATATTGTTACGTTGTTTTGCGGAACACCGTATTTCATAAAATACCTGACAACCCTGGCTTATACGGAGGTGAAATTTGGCGACTTACTGAAAACTTTAGGGCCAAAATAACAAGAACGGCAATGTACGTATAACGTAACACTGAGGCTTGTTCATGCAACCATTGTTACATAGAAATACAGTAATTAAGACACGTGTATTCTGAGTGTATATTTGTAGCCTTAGTTATCCAATATGCAATGCGCATGCACCATATTGCCATCTGTGGCCTTAAGGCTTACAATTTTTCTTTTTCGAATCTCATAAACCGCACCATTTCCGAGAAAAATTTTTGAACTTGAATTTGTCCAAAACATTTCTCGTTCTAAGGATAAATGAGCGAGATGTGATCATAAATATAATTCGTTTTCAAGTAGTGTCCGTTGTTATTATTACTATCAGATTTTAGTGAACCTTGAATTTTCTCGACAAATTTTCGAATAATACTCGTATCAAATTTCATGAAATTCTGTTCGATGGGAGCCGAGTTGTTCCTTGCGGACAGACAGATATACATAACGTAACTAAGAGTCGCTTTTCGCAATTTTGCGAACGCGCCAAAAAATTTTGGATTTCATTACTTAAGACTGTCGGGCGAAGGAGAGAAAATAGAGTCAGAAACCAAACACGATAGGAGGAAATGGATGTTATTGCATCAGCGATGAGAGCGCTGAGATGGTGTAACCATATGTAATGAATGAAGGAGAAAAGACTGCCAACACAAGACTGAGACAGTCTGATATCTACCTTGGTAAGTCTGTCATGGACGACGGACATTTGGAAAATGCAGACGGTGAGAAAATATTACTGTGGAAACGGAAGGCGACAACCACACGAAAAACAGGGAAAAACTATGACCTAGCCTGGTGTTCAAAATATTCGCTGGCGCCGCTGCACTATGTACAGATCAATAATTGCTCCACAAAACTGCCGTACTACAGCTGCTTCGTATAGCGCGAAATGGCATTACTCTATCTGAACACGCTAAGCCCAAGAAAATTAATGTTCCATCTAGTAGCAAGACATGAAACTAAAGCTAACCAATACCGTATCCTGCCCGTACCTACTGAATAACAACGGATACCATTACTGACATCACTCCTCGGTCTCTGGCTGATTTCTTTAACGATGTGTTTCACCACTAGAATTCCGTAGTGTGGAACGAGACGAGAGCATGCCGTAGGCCTCATTGGATGAACTGCATAGGAATGTGAAGGAAGCGTTTGTAGCTGACACCCCAGGAACCGTCTCAGCATTTTCCTAGTACGGAGGGAAACCTCAGGATAAGCAACATCGCGCTCGCGATTCCACCTGGTTAACCCCAAATGGAAACGTCTTTATGAATTTCTTTGGTACCTAAAGTAGGCCTGTTGTGCAAACCCGCATAAAACTGCGTCCAATATCGACTGCTTTCACACAAGCACAAGACGAACGCCATGGTACACGCCAGTGTAAGAGGCCGAGAGTAAATACATCTTCAGGCGGCGAATCATCATCCGCAGGTCAGGTTTACCGGAGCAGTACATTGCTGCATTGTGTACGAGTACCCTTCCGCTAGAACTGACTTCAGGATCAAAAGTAACCATAGCTTAGCTTCGGCAACCCATCAACACCGCAGCGGACCTGGCGCGGTGTCGAAGGAAGTGTGAGGATAATCGTGGGTGACAAAATAAGATTGGCCCACATAACGCTACCACCTCGGCTATTAATCGGTTCAGGTATCTGCGTAATACAAACGTGTTATCCCTGAACTGAGTCGCGTCGGTAAACAGCGAGATTTGAACCGAAGCACGGTGACTAAAGATCCGTTAATATCTCAGCACTATTATCTACTGAACTAACTTTTTAAAATGATAAGTTTCATAAGAACGGTACGTTTAAAATTCAATCACACCTTTCAGCAATATGCCTGCTTGTCTCCGTCTCTCTGCGTTACATCTTACACACTAAAGAACGAACGGTGCAACTGACAGTTCACGAGGGAACTAGTTCCACAACACCCACCTCTTGTGATCTCAAACCTGTTTCGATGCACCCTCAAGCGACAGCTTCACTGTATTTTTTCCCCTCTTCTATATACAGAACCAAACACACGTATGCGGTCAACCTAATCTGCTGTGTAATGCCCACCACCTGTTTAGTCTTGGCTGAATTCCACCACGTCAAACAAACTGACCCCAACAAGGACGTAAACATACATAGAACACACACAATGAAATAAACACGAAATCTTGCATCATGCTAAGTCGTGTGACATAACGATAGGCGGTAATGACGCTTATACCTCCCACGGCCTGAGGTTGACGATAATCTGCAGTAACTTATATCGACCTCTTTTGAAAACGATAAGATATTTCTATATCCCAGTGGCCGCGCGGTCTAGGGCATGGGTCTGCGGAAGCTCGCTTGCTAGTGTCGCGGGTTCGAGTCCCGCCGGGGCATGGATATCTGTATCTTGTGGGTATTTGTGTTGTCAGGTAGAGGTCTCTGCGTCAGGCTTATCAGTCGTCCAGTGAAGTCCTACCGAGTGTGGTATGTCTGAGTGTCATCGTGAAGCCTCGAAAATGAGGAGGCTCTGGCCCACTAGGGGCTGTCAAGCCGTGGAAAAAAATATATATATATCCAAAACACAGAATGAGGCTTACAAATATTATACTATTTGTGTAACACGAGGAAAGCCTTCTTCCAATTGTTTCTTCTCAAACAGTTACAGAAATGTATTCAGTGTTCCATTGCTGAACTTTTTAGTTCCTGTAACTGCACTCTTGATGGGAGGTGGGGGGGGGGTTGGATAATTGTTTCTACTGTTGTACTGTACATAGACTTTCTTTTTAAAAAATAAAAAAAAACGCCACATGGAGACCACGTCTGTCTGTGACCTAATATCTACGACTACTTCGCTTAACGGATTTTCACAAAATTCGATAAGTTGTTTACAACAATTTTAAGTAAGCGCGAGGCTCATTACAATCGTCACAGTAACAGTCACTCTTTACTGAAGGGTGTAAGTGAATCTGTAACCTTAACTTCCCTATTTCTTGGCTGATTTAGGTGAAATTTGTTATAGAATTTGGCACAAGTTGCGTGTTTCGTGTCAACCGGATTTGGTGAAAATCAGCGGAACAGGGAAGGCCGCACTTTTCGTAGGGGTGTACAAGAAATTACATTTACGCATACACCGCCAACCGTATGACATTTCAAAAATGAAAGATTCGCCACGGGTAAAGGTTGTGTACGGTGGGTGTACACCATTTGCTGTCTTGAAATTTCTGGCCTGTCACGCAGCCCTGGAGTCTCTAAACTTGACGCAGAGTAGCTTCGCCGTAAAGGTATGCCATTCGTGATTTCAGGCTTGCTTAATTACTATTTTCAAACCTAAGTTACGTTTTGACTACGTAATTTAAATCCATTTTCGTCTTAACTGACATTTTGACGGTTAATATGTTTAGATTTCACATTTTAATGGGTGGCTGCATACAAAAGTGCACTGTCAGATAGCCTAAACCAGGGCTGACCAACTTCATCCCACAGTAGGTTCACTTAATTCATTAAGGACTCGCCGGAGGGCCACACGTGTGTACATATATCGAAGGGGGGAAGAGGGAGATCGAAGTCACTAGAACGCCGTTATTTGCAGACAATAAGATACGCTTTAGTGCGGTTGAATGACAAGGCAGTAGGCCTTATTGACTCGCTAAAACACGAAAGAAATGTTGATTTAATGTGTGCTGTCTTGAAAGTAATAAGTATGTAAACATTTTCTATGCTAATAAATTGTCCATCTTATGTTCTGTAGACCTGTTATATTGTGTTTGTTAAACTGTAGCGGGCCGCATATTTCTCGGCCCTGGCCTAAACCGTAGCGTAGCAGGTTCGAATCGCGATCGAAACATGAATTTATGTGTGTGTGTGTGTGTGTGTGTGTGTGTGTGTGTGTGTGTGTGTGTGTGTGTGTCGGTGTTTATTTTCGTCTTTTGTGGAGGTAGAGGTGGTACGGTGAGTTTATCCTCGCTCAAAGGAGTTCTACGTCTGCATGATAATTAGAAAAACTACGATTAAAATAGGTCAATGCTTATTTTGGACTGTACCGCCAAGAAGATGATTTAATTGCGGTGTGTAGACCGTGATGTCATTTGCTGTTAGCAGTAAAGTTACAAGCTGGACTACTGGGATTCGATTCCCAGCAGGTGCAGGCTGTACAATGGATACTCAGGGCTCTGTCCCATAGGGAAAGGGGGGGGGGGGAACAGTGTGAACGTGCAGGCGATCACAACCTCCAACTAAATTCAGGTAAACAAAGCTCTAACATTACATTTATGTCTTTTTGTCGCGCCAGTGCTCGGTTACGAAGGCAACATTACCTTTGTCGTTTCTACGCATTCGCGTAGGGCTGACCGCTAGTCGCAGCGAAAAATTCATCGCGCTGTACCATTTATTTTGGGATTGGAAAAATAGTTACTTAAAATTGCGTAACTAAACCCGAGATGAAATACATACACTATACATTCGCCAGCAATACTCGCCGCCCTGTGCTACGTATCTGGATCGATAATTTGGCGTTTCTGGGTAGGTATGAAAGAAATCATAGGTAGTCCTAATGCATTTTGGGAAAACGTCATATGCAAGCTACGACATATACGTTTGGTGCGTCGTAATATTTTAGGGGAGAGTTCTTAGGGCAGGCCGTTTCGCCCCTCGAGTTTTTCTTTGTTCTCTTCTTTTTCTTACAGAATCTGAATCAAAAGTGATAGGCAGCCATTTCGATGCCAGGAGCACGTCTGAGCAGTGGTGAGAGGTGCGACAGCCCGTCGTGTCCAGTTCCTCCGACTGGGTACGGTGACCAATGATGGAGGTGGCATTACCCATGGCGGCGGCGGCCAATATGGATTGTTACGAAGACATGTTCAAGGAGATCACGAGGAAACTCTACGGCGAGGAAGGACTGCCGGACACGAACGGCGAAGGGGGCACTGGGGGAGGAAGTAGTAATAGTGGAGGTGGGAGTGAGGGCGGCATAGCGACGAGCATGCGCGCCGCAGCCGCAGCCGCCGCCGTAGCTGCGGCAGGCGTAGGAGTGATGCCAGACTATGAAGGGGAAGGCAATGGTGGTGGGTTCAAACCCGACGATGGGCATCATTCACATGGTGGCGCTTTAACGGCATTCGGGCTGGCATTAATGCAGAACGGGTTCCCCCCTCCCCCAGGAATGTTGAGTGCACATCATCATTTTCAAGAGGCAAAGTACAGAGGCGGAGCTGCAGGAGTTAGCGGGGGTGGTCATAACCCTCACCTCCACCACCATAACCATAACACTGCTAGCGCCGGCAACAGTAATACGGTAGCCACGGCAGAGGACAAGTGGGTTTCCAGCGAGGAACTGCTTCAGTGGACCAGCTCCAAGATTGCTAGCTACAACCCAGCCCAGAAACTGTTTCGTTGCTCCGAGTGTGAATGTGTGGGGTTCCTATCTCGCGTGGCCGAGCACTGGCTTGGAACGCACGCCAATCTGCGGGTTTTCCAGTGTCCTCAGTGCCCATACTCGAGTGCGTGGGCGCGGTGCGTGAGGATGCACCTCACTCGCCAGCACAACGTCACCGAGGTGCCCGGGGATGGTGTAGCTACCTTATATAAAGAGAACCCCGTCCTGGAAGAAGTTACCAAATATTTACAGAGGCTGAAGACCAAAGTGGAGACGGCGCCACCAACCACTAACAGTAATGGTGGGGGAAGCAACCAGAAAAGTCAACAAGAGTTCCATCTTCAGCCTCCAGGTGGTGGGAGGACCAACACCTCGACTGACAATCAGAGTACAAAACGCTACTGCTGCACATACTGTCCTTACGCCACTGATCGGCGTGACCTCTTTACACGCCACGAAAACATCCACCGCGAAGAGAAACCTTTCCAGTGTTACGTGTGTCAGAAACAATTCAACCGCGCAGACCATGTTAAGAAGCACTTTTTACGCATGCACCGCGATTATCCATACGATCTCAACCGTATACGACGCCAACCGCCGAAGAACGCCAGTGGTATGTCTTACTATCATAAATACAACAACTCGACGACACCCGGGACCAATAACACGCATCGTCAACAAGACAACCAGAACAACCACCAAGCAATAATGACACCGCCGATCCATCAAGTCCACCACCACCATAGCCTCAATATCCCTGGAGGATTTTCCACAGTGGGCCTGAGAACTGGTACAAATATTCCACCGATCGGTAAACCCAAAACACAGCCGTCGCCACAGCCACAGCAACACAATCACAACGGTTGCAATGCTAAGTCTCATGGCAGTAAAACAAAGAAGAAGGGTGAGAAGCGTTACTCTTGCTGTTATTGTGCGTGGTCCGGTGTTGACAACTGGTGCCTGAAGCGTCACCTCAACACGCATCTGAAACCGTTCGTGTGTGTTCTGTGTGACTACAAGGCAGCTCGCTCGGAACGGCTCGCTACCCACGTGCTCAAAGTGCACAACAAAAGAGCATGTGGACGGTGCTCCTTCCTTGCCGATGACCAAGCTCAGCTCAGCGTCCATCTCCAAGAGCACCAGTAAGTACCATCTTGCTGGCTGTGCTGACAGTGATCAAAACTAATCAAACTAACCAACCCTTAACAAACTGTTAAGCGCAAGTCCGTCCGATAGCGCACCACACAACACCAACTGTGCTGAACCCTCTGTTTCTGGCTCGCTGGCTCGCTCGCACTACTGCACCTTGATGTTATAATGATGCTATTGTTTACTCTTCATCTTCATTCTGCTACCACATAATGTGTGTGAATTATATAAAAAAAACACGACCTGTGTGTCTAACATCACCCTAACCACAACCCTCCTTTCTCACTGTTCGCAGTCCATTGGAACATAGAAACAATCGTTCTTCCAACAACGTCCTTCGAAATGTTGGCTTCTCAAGCCATCCACCATCAATGCCAGGCTCCTTTGGGTAAGAAAAAGATTACTTCAATTCTCCATAGATTTGTTCATCTCTTAGAAACAACTATTTTTTTTTTTTTTTACATTTCATTTTCGTACCATGCACTAACGTTCAATCTGACAAAATGTGTTCACACTATCAAAGTACAACAATGAGTGTACTCTGGTGCAGAAAAATTTTGTCAAATTAAATATTTGTGTCCTTAAACCCCTATTATCCATTAACATTAATAATGAAAGCAACAATTAGCACTGCACTTTTGTCAAAAATTCATGTAACTCAGGTGAAAGACTAAAGTACAAGTTTATACAGTTCTGCTAGTTTCTGGTACAAAATGTAGCAGTCCACATCCACGTCGTAGTAACTGGAACAGTGGTATGGGTTTGCAGCCACATTCCACAGACTTGAACTGCCATGTTTTCTGGCGCACAATATATAAAAACAAAATTAATGACAATTTTGTTATTGCTTACAGCCTTTGGTTAATGATATGGATAATTTTTAGTACAAAATAATTAGAATACATTTCTAATTAAGAGGCTTTTAATATTCTTCTAAATATGACACATGAAACAAGGGAAATTATTGGGATCATCGGCAAAAATATAGTTTGTTTACCTATGAATTTCTTGAATCAAATGCCCTGAGAGAACATACATATAGTTCAAATGGAAAAATGAACTACTTTTGCTGCAACAAACAGTTTCATGAATGCTAAACAAAATAAACCTGTCTCACAATGTTTACTTCATTAATTAGAATATTATGATCAAAATTTCTCTACAAAATCTGAAGCCATGACACTAATAATTCAGGCAGTTAATTGCCAACTTCTCAACGTGACAATCCTTACTTTAATCTTAGGGCACTCCATGCAGAACTGAGTATTTAAGTTTTCACTTACAAGTCACCTTTCCATTAGTGCTCCATGTTCATCCGTTATAACCCCTCTCACATAAGCCGGTACAATAGGCCCATTGGAGGCTGTAGTACTAAACGATGCAGCCTCACCCTACTGCCATAATTAACATATCAAGGGACCCAAAACTCCTTATTTCTCGAGCCCAATTCTCCATTTAAAAACGTAAAAAGGCAACTTACTTTTTGGATTGTTGCCATTCAAGTATTTTTGTTGTTTTTATTTTAATTTGGAAGATTTTTTTTATACTTAATATTTTTGAACAAGTTAATTCTTTGAATTCATACTGCAAGAAAGTGCATCAATGCCACTGCTCCATTACCATAAAACAAGACAAGATGGATGTGACAGGGATCTAGATGCAACACTTCCACGTGGAAGGAAGTTGTATTAATTTGTTGATGTAGTCCTCTGCCTGTTGCAGGAACCAGAACTTTGGCTCCACTATCAATGGCCACAACATGGTGAAACGTGAACATTTTGAGCTGGAGGCAGCCACAGCTAGTGCTATGTTGCAACAGCATGGCCGTCTGGTGCCTCCTCCCATCCAGCACAGCAACCAGAACACTGGAGAGGACCAATACAACCGAGCAGCCAAGCAGCACTATGGTGCTGCACGTCTGTTCCATTACATGGAGGCCTCAGATACATCCGATCCTGAGGAGAATGGGACTGACTACCCAGAGGAGGAAGAAGAGGAGCCACCTCCGTTCATCTGCCGTGAGTGTGGCTGTGAATTTGTGGACGATACCTCGCTCGAGACACACGACTACTCACATCACCATGCCAAACGCCCACTCCCTGCAGTGGAGACAACCGGCAGTAAATCTAAGCCCCTGCCATACCAGTGTAGTGTCTGCGGGCGCAGCTTGGCATCACAGATGGCCATGATGGAACATATGCGTACCCACACGGGACTTATGGTCCACTGCTGTGCAGAAAGCTGTGATTTCTCAACGCCTCTTGGCGCCAATGCCCTGCAAGAACATGTTGCAACACTACACAGGGATGAAGGTGGCTGCTCTCTAGCTCGATGTCCCCACTGTGGGCTGGCATTTGGTACAGGTGATGTGATCAAACGCCACCAAGGGCAGCATCATGATACACTGGAGAAGTGCGCCCTGTGCGACGCAATCTTGAGGAACCATTTTGCCAGCATGGTAAAAGACAACGTGAACAACAATGTATGCAATAACAGGAGATGCAGTAGTAGTGATGTGACTGATTCAAACATGAACCATTCTACCTTGCTTCAGAGGGCAGAAGACCACAGCAGTCGTGATGGAACTGCGGGATCAAAACGTTCCAGGAAACAGAGCCAACCAAGGAGAGTTGTTCCAGATGTTCTCAATTTGGAGATGGAGATCCAAGTGTTGCGCCACCCGGGGTTCCTCAAAAGCAGATTACCAAAGAGAAAACGTCACACCCGTGCTCTGGAAATGTTGCAACTCAGGGACAAATACATTGAACAACTTCTGGCACGGAAAGGTCTGAGGTGCAATTGGTGCCGGCTGGAAATGTACACATTTCCTTACCACACTGCACCCAGTCTTGCATTCCATCAGCTATGGCGACACACCAGGGCCAAATTTCAATGTGAACACTGTGAGCAAGTGTACCGGCATCGCTACCAGGTGGTGCTCCATGCCAGCCGGGAGCACATCACTATTAAACCACTGTCATTCAGGAGGAGCTCATCATCATCATCATCATCATCATCATCATCATCATCATTACCACCACAGCCTCAATCAGCATCATCCGAACCAGTAACAGTGCCTGTACCTTCTTCAGAGGAACCAATACTTTCACCTGTACCTGCATCAACAGAATCTTCATTTTCAAGCATCAATGTACCTGATTTATTAGTAAACCCAAACACATCTGTAAATACATCCCCACTCAAAGACCCTGAACCCTCTTGTTTGGAGTCAACCATGCTGAATATGCCTCTGAATGTACCAACACCTCCAAAACCCTCCTCCTCACCATCATGAGACATGTTCACACCTAGCAGCTTTTAAATTCTATATCAGCCTGAATATTACTGTCTTCTGAGATATGAGGCCATGTTATCTGGTAGCTACAAAACTACAGAAGACAGTATTTTTCAAGTCACCACCACCATGAGAACCTCAAATCTTTACCACATTCTTTCTATTCATATGTAGTTTGTGTGTATAAAATTTCTTTCTTGGGCATTGTAATGTGTGTCTTTCATAATAGACTAAGTAGATTTTACAGTTTTCATATAATTGTGGCAACATTATTACAACTATATTATATAGCTGACACTACTGATCAGTACTTAATGCTCATTATACATACATTTAGAGAGGAAAGCTACACAAGTAACAAGTACGTGATGTCTTGTGTGAAACAACGAACAGAGCCAAAGTACTGCAAGCCATAACTCGATAACTGAATGCATTACCTCTGTAGCAAAGATTTCGTTTGTTTTTATCATTCAACAATCTAATATTAATATGGGTTGATAAAATTATTATCATGCCTGTCAAGAACGCAAATATCGAGGAAGCACCTACAACTGTGACTAAGGAATCTTGTGGTGTTATCAGATGTTGTGATGCCAAAGACAAGTCTTCATTCACAGCTTGAAAGTTGCGTTCACCAAAAGAAAAATTATCAACAAAAGTGTTATTTCAGTTCATATTTAAAACATGTTACAAAGTTATTAGCACATACCCAAGAGCAGCAGTGTGCTGGACCTGGTTCACACTGGTTTGGCTGAACAAGTACCTAGAGACTTAAAACAAGGGGAAATGTGTTTTGGAAGGATGCCCAGTCCAGTCAAATGCCACAAAGCTTGAACACACACAAGATACACAAATTTTTTTGTGCAAAACTAACACCCGATCAAGCAAACTGGCAATTAAATGTCTGGCACTACACTCTTGCCTAGGGGGAGAATGATAAAGTTATAAAAGTAACTCTGCTTCAGCACCAAAAATTTCAAGAACCACCATTGGAAATCATTATGTTCTGTCTGTTTAAAAAGTGTCTTTGAATCACAATACATATGCACACATACAAAAGAAAACATTGCAAAGCATTATTAAAATTATGTAAAATCAAGCTAATAATTGCCTCATGTACAATCAGAATAATGACAGTCTTGTAGGCTACTTTTCATTATTCCTAATCTAAAATAAGTGTCATATAATTATAAGAGTCACTTCCAGAATTACCTTGTAACAATACTGAAAAGAAAGTGAAATTTTATTTCCATTTTGAGACCACAAACAATCAGTAAATATTGCAACAAATGTTATTCCCAAACACATACCAACCTTCTCTACATTGCCAATACATCATCCTTCATAAAACCAACACCTATATAATTCAGATCAAACTGCCCTCTTTGAAACTCAGAACTACTAAAATCCTAAATAGTCAGATACTTCACAGTCCCACACTACAACTGGGAATGGTATTGAGTAAGCCCCCATAAAGTGTGAATCTTTGTATGTGTATGATAGCCATTCAGGCATAGTAGATATATGAACATAGTGTCAATCCAATTGGTTTCAAATTTGCCATGTAACCAGCGCAGAATTCTCCCATACTATATGCTTACTTTATAAGAAAATTAATATTTAAAGGACTGCTAAATGCTTATTTTAACTACCCTTACACACACATAAAAAAGGGGGAACATTTTTTCTTACTGGATTTTAAATAATTTTAATACTGAATGATCATATCAAAATTTATTTATGTCACCTAATTTTTGGTCCATACTGGACAATTTTGACTACAGTTTTTAAGAAATGCTTTCTTTCATTTACTTCAAATTGTGTGTCTTCATAAGTTTGGAATTATACTTTAGATGGTGTAGTGATAAACATGAAAGAAACAGTATGCCTTAAAATTACAGCTGGATGAGTGTGTACATCCCCTGTAATGTAAATACTAAATTAAACCTCATATCTATGTCATTCTTTTATGATTGTATTTCCATGTGTCCAGTACTGTGATAGCAGTACTGGATGGCAATACATAAATGATATCTCATGGTCCACAATTCAGGACATGGATTTTCTGTATAACTGACAGGAGATACGGATTGCAATGATGCTCATCTTTCATTTACTCAGTTTATAATAGAAATGTTATTGGTAAGAAAGTATAATGATTATCTTTCTAGACCATTTTCCATGAGCCCCACATGACTGCCATGAAACTTTGCTGATGGACACACGTGTTTACTGGAAGAATAAAAACATTTGTTAACACTGTATATAAAATTATTGATAGCAGGCTGTTATTGACATTAACTTGTTTTTATTACCACTTTATAGACTTAAATATCGGGGGACAGGAGAAAAGGAATGGAACTGGATTATCCCAGAATAGTGCAAATTATTATCAAGACAGAAGAGCTGCAGTTCACCGACATATATTTAACCACAGTATTAAATGTTCCCAAGTAACAAAATCCACAAATGTAGATAATATAACTTCAGGAAACAATACATTTCCTTTCAAGAATGCAAATTTAAAAATGTATGACCACAAAGGAAATGTTCATGATTTGTTACATTATTGCTATAACATGGAAATCTTTTATCACATATGTATAGTACATTAAATTGCATGTGTCATAGTAAATGCTTCCTGAATTTTAAAATTTAATACACATTTCACATTTTCTTTAATGTTCATGTTCTCATACTTTTCACTACAATGCATGTTCCTCCAAATCTAACTTTGGATGGCCTTGCAAGAAATCAAGTAAGAGACATTATTGACGTAGTTCATGCCACATAAAAAGAAAACATACATGAAGTTTATATACCTCCATTAAACAACTTAAAAACTAAATGACAATCAAATATGAACTTTCTTGGTCTCTTTATATTTTCAAAATTTGTATGAGGAATGAAAAAGGTGACTGTCCATCATATTGCATTTTATCAGACACAGTTTGGAAAATGGTTCTAAGCAGAGTTTAACTTCTTTCATTGTCCCACCTAAGCAGGAAGCTTTCCTTCCTCACTTCTAATAATGGAAACATTGAGTATATGAAATGTTGTGATTGAAAAAACTTGAGCAACAGACAAAGCTCAAAATAATTGTTTTTTGTATGCTGTAACACACCATTATCTAGAGCATGTAGACAAATCGTAGCTGATATAAGAGAAATGCATAACTGATTATTTTTAACTAATCATAGAATTCTTAAAAAAAATGTTGTTGTGACTACTGAAGCAGAGTCTGTATTTAAAGCTGCATATATTCAGAGCTCACATAAAAATGAAATAGAGGAAGAGTGCAGTTCTGGACTTCCTAGACAAGTCGTAAACCAATCAAAATATAGTCTGGCTTTCTTACTTTTCTTCACAGTTTTTATTTGACGTAGAAGCAGAATGGTGCAATTATGGTTCTGGATCTCTTTTCACATAACACTTCATGCCCAAAGTCAAAGAGCAAGAAAATTTCAAGAGGTGCTACTGAACAAGATGTGCAGACTTATTTCCTTAGATCACTCACACATAGAACATTAATGTACACTGTCTGTATGCCTGATGGTATAATGATATCCAAATTTTAAAATATTTTTAGGAATTGGTATTATCTTGCATGCAATACGGGACCCAATCCTATACAATACTCTATATATGAACAAAATGAAAGCAGTTCATATACAAATTTCAACACAATAACATAACTGGGATTATATGGCTTTCCTCAGGTCCATCAGAAAAATATGAACATGGGAAATCATTCTATCCAATCCTCATTAATTCACAGTTTATTCTAATGTCAATACTCAAGACATATTTCATCAAAAATTATGGCAAATTCAAAGTCAGGTAGAGAAACCAGATGAATCAGTCATCAAAACCAAATCTCTAAACAGTGAGCCTGACTGTGGGCAGTGCAAAAAAAAAAAAGTACACCCTGTGTTCTGCTGCACTGATACACAGCCAATCGCTTACTTTTTGGTCCCTTAAATGTGACAGTTAGGTCATACAGTTTGCCTTTTAAAACAAGTCACATGGCTTCAATAAATGGAATTTCCTAACATTCTAGTCACCTCTGACAAATTCCAGAATGCACAAACATACAGCATGGTGTCACAATTGTCTAATTGGTATAAACAAGGTGGAGAATGAGGACAAATTTTAATTCAGCAAACTTAAAAAAAGTCATCAAACATCAGTACATATAAACTTTAGTTAAAATAAGGTATATTGGACAGACACATTACAAAGACATGCTGTTTATAGTTCTTAAACAACTGCATATAATTATGCCTTTGTGTGTGTGTGTGTGTGTGTGTGTGTGTGTGTGTGTGTTCAATATTTGGACCAAAATTTTAACACCCTTCCCCCCTCCAAGTAACCCCCATGTTCCAGGGATATGACAGGAAAGTGCCGTTATAATTCTTCTTTGCCAATTAAAAGAATTTTACTGTAATCTAAGAACTTTAAAAAATTTACAAATACAGCATGAACATCCACCTGAAAATTTCAATTACCATTTTCAGAAACTCTAGTGAGATCTTAAATTAGTGAATTAATGGCCAGGTAGATATGGAGACTGTGAGAGAGGAGATGCATCAGAAGGTAAAGGCATCAGACGGGACAGTGGAAGTAGTTAATTTTATAAAAGTGTAAATATAAGAAGTTATTTGCCCTGGAAAAACGCTCCCCCGTGAAAATGATTTTTTTTATTTCAAAAATTTGGAACAGGGTGCCCAAAACAGGGAAAACCCAGATGGACATCACTTGTTCACTTCACAGAAAACCCAAACTGGTGTCACTGTAAGAATCTGGGTAGACCCATGCCAGGTAAACCTTAACTAGTACTTTTTAAGGTTTGAGGTAAAACTCCTTTGGAAAAATATGTTCAATTATAGCACAGTGTTACAATACAGATACAATAAACAATTGTTCCTCATAATGCTGTGCAGATATCTCTGTGCACACATGCTATTATGTAAGTAAAACAATGCACTTTCTCACACAGAGAATTATTATGCTACTAACATGTACTGAAAGCTTATTAAAAATTTTCAGTAACAACACACCTTCTATCAAGATACATGAGAGACAGAAAATAAAATTGTATTATGCAAGGATATAGCTTTTTCTTGTATGTTAAAACTGTTTCTTAATGCATTCTCTTCACAAACTTTGCAACTGTAAACACAATGTTTGGTATTTCCTTCAATCAGTATTCCTGAAGACCTGTGTTTGATACATAAGTGATCTTTCTGTACTTTCATGATATAAATTGTATGTATCTTATGTTTCATTTTAACCTACAGCACTGAGAAAAGGTTCTGTGATATCTCAGACAAAGACCATCAATGAGGTATCTGTTTGAACACATATGTCTCCTGGGATGTTATGCCATACTAAACAGTAAATACCAACATTCTGAAGGATCACAGTTCCTTCACTTTCTGGCCAAACAGTCGAAGTAGAGTGACTTGTCTTTATTTATTTATTTATTTATTTACTGCAATTGGGTTGTTACCTGTGGCAATGGTTATTTTACATGTAAACAAAACATGAAATTGGTTACTATTAGATTTAAGTCGGGAGGGCTACATGAGAAGCATGTAGTGGCAACTTGAAGTCTTGAGAACCATCTCAGCATTTGTTTATAGACACAGAGAAACCAAGAAAAACCTGTGTCGAGATGGCCGGTCGCAGGACCTTCTGAGTACTGACTTCTAGCCACCAGTCTGGCATCTAAAGTACAAAAAAAAAAAGCAACAGTACAACAAATACACATAAGATGACAACAATACACACAAGACAACTTAAAACTAGCAACAATACATGCGAGACAAATTAGAATACAAAATGTACAGAAGGTAAAAACACCCAAGCAGTTTATTGCAATTGTTTTTTTTTCCCCAATCATTAATTCACTCACGCTTTCACCCCAGTCCTTCACTTCTCATCACTTACTACTCCTATAAACCTTTTCCATAAAGACTCGTCCCCCCCCCCCCCCCCCCCC
>Ga0131853_10011098_pt1 | contig 16466 bp, 10 predicted proteins | sample TergutLab28metaG_FD_92764 | JGI IMG/M metagenome (GOLD analysis project Ga0131853, IMG submission 92764) | Labiotermes labralis P1 segment gut microbial communities from Petit-Saut dam, French Guiana - Lab288 P1 (version 2) (version 2) | ecosystem: Host-associated > Arthropoda: Insects >...
ATACAAGCATTAGCAACTTCAAAATAAGGCAAAACAAAACTCCCTGAAGATGGTCTTGACAGACTGAAACATGTAGGAGTTGTAGGAATTATTTTAACCAAGTGACGTGTTTTAATGTGTAAACAAGATTTTAGTATCACATATTGGTGCAATTAGTTGGTTATATTTTAATAAAATTAATAAAAATCTATTACTATGCATGCCCCCCCTTTTTTTTTTCTAAATCACGAATTGTGATGTCCAGTTTATTATTAGGAATTGTTCTGTCGGTTTGCACTTGTTATTATTTTTATTATTACTACTACTACTAATATTACTGCTGCTGTTGCTGCTGCTGCTGCTGCTATTATGTAATTAACCTGTTGCTTAAGTACAAAGTTCATCTTGGAGGATATAAATTGGCAGTTTCCTATAGTTGTCATATTCATAATTTTTTACTTCAAAACAATATTTTATTCACATTTTGTAAATACTTTTATGATACAGTTGCATACCAGAATTCACATGCTAAATGCCACTGGTCCATTAGATACAACCGCCAAACCAAAAGCATATGAGAAATTCTGCGCAGCTATATGCTACCTTTTTAGATTCTTACAAAAATTGCTGTAAAGTGTACGGTATTATCTCACAGCTTGCAAGTAAGCGCTGTAGTACAGCTGCCAACTAAGAAGTCTGTGCATCTTACAGTGTTGTTACTGATTGTAAGGTTATATGGCGATATGTTTGGTTAAGAATGCACCTTTCATAATCACTGCTCTGAAAGCCATTGGTCTCTGTTGCTGCTCTCATCATCATTCTGATTGTTATTGTGTTTCCATTATGTATTGAAAAAATGTAGTACTGATTGCTTTGTTTGTAGTTTCTATTAAAATGCATGTTTTGTTATAATTCCAGATTTTCCACCTTGCCATGTTGGTCAGTTTCGCTGTGAGAATGCCCTCTGTATTCCTGCCAGTTTCCACTGCGATGGTTACAGAGACTGCCAGGATGGCACTGATGAACAGAACTGTACAGCTATTGCTTGTCCAGGAAATAAGTTTCTGTGTCCCCATGGAGGACCAGGGGGAATCCCTCGATGCATTCAGCGTTCGTCACTGTGTGATGGCAAAAAAGACTGTGAGGATTCAGCAGATGAGGAAACTGCATGTTGTGAGTATACCATGGAAGTAGGTAGTTATGTGTGTAATTGTTGTTGTCGCTAGTTTTAAGTTGTCTTGTGTGTAATTGTTGTTGGTTGGCCATATGTATTGTTGTAGTTATCTTATGTGTATTTGTTGTACTGTGTGCGTTGCTGTTTTTTTTTTTACTTTAGATGCCGGACTGCTGGCTAGAAGTCGGTACTCAGAAGGTCCTGCTACCAGCCATCTCAACACAGGCTTTTCTTGGTTTCCCTATGTCTATAAGCAAATGCTGAGATGGTTCCCAAGATTCCAAGTTGCCACTACATGCTTCTCATGTAGCCCTCCTGACTTAAATCTAGTAGTAACCAATTTCATGTTGTGTTTACATGTAAAATAACCACTGCCACCGGATAACAATTCCATTGCAGTAAATAAATATATTATTATTATATTATATATACATCATTGTGCTTTTTCACTGTTGTGGAAGAGTAGTTCCAGTGAAAACCCATCTTGCAGTATAAACACTGAAACATGAAACTCACAGATCTCTGTTTTGCTGCCATATAGAAGCAGACACAGCCATCACGTCCGCGCATGTGTGCATGCTTCAAGTCTGTATAATGGTTGTCAATATTTTTCACTTACATTTGTTTATACAGGATGAAACACCATGACCAAATTGATATTTTCTCTATTCCTTTGGGAATCAGGATAGCATAATTGTTACACTAGGAAAAGGTATGTAGTCAAACACAACTTAACTGAAGTTGTGTTTGACTACATACCTTTCCCTAGTTTCACACACACAACAGGGATGACACACTTCCTAGATAACTGTTACAGTCCTGGCTATGGGCTGGATGTTTGAGGTTTTTTTTTTTCCAGCAGGGGCAAGTGTTACTCCATCGAGACCAGCTTTTGTACACACCGAGCCTCCTCTGTATTTAATACTGGGTTCTCTGCCTAGGGTACTGTGGCTGGGCATTGAACTGTTCTTTTGTTTCCATCTAGTTCAGGCTGATTAACAATACATGGAGCTGTACATCCATACCCCCACTTGTCTTCACAGCATGGTGCTTCATTCAGGACAGTGTCAGTTTTATATTTACCTCACCTGCTTTGTTGCTTGTTTCTTTCTTCCTCTCCCCCCACTCATTTCATTCATTATTTGTGGGTTGCAATTGCAAGACAGAATAAGTCTCATATTGAATGAGAACTTGATTTGTGTAAATGTTGTATATCGTGAAAGATTTACTTCAGTATTGTAAGTTCTGTTTTTTGTATGGGCTACGTCCATTATATAACTTAATCTAGTTTTTTTTATGGATGTAAATATGTTGATCCATAGATTTGCTGTCTGATCAATGAATTGATTGATTAATTGCTGCATTTTCTCTCTATTTGTTTTCTAGCTTCCAGTAGCTGTCAGTCCCTGGGATGTGAATATAAGTGTCAGGCGTCATTGACAGGTGGCAGCTGCTATTGTCCTGATGGTCGACAAGTAGCAAATGACAGCAGGTCGTGTATTGGTACGTTGATTTATAGTTCACTGTTGTTTAGTTGTTCGAATAAATTAACGTGCTTTTATAACCATTTGGTTGCTTACATTGTTTGCAAAACATTTGGAAGTACCAGCACTCATTGCATTGTGTTGGCATTTCAAAATTATTTGCTGCTGAAAAACATATGCTGTGGATTTGACTTAATTACAATGAAATAAATTTTTGTGTGATGTAGTCCTAAAAATTTTGTTATATAAAATATTTTACTGCAAGCAGAAAACTCAGGTCTTCTTCGTATTTCAACATACGTTTTTCTGTACCTATTTGCCTGTGTACTCAGCTGTGCCCCAGCACAGTTCTTAAATAATTCATATGTTCCCCATAAAAGTGAATATTTTCTCTCTGCATACAGTGAGGAATCAAATAAGACTAAATCATGTAAGGTTAGAATCATTTTACATGTTGCAGAACTGAACAGCTTAACTGCACATTTTTGAAGGTGAAATATTCAGATAGACAGTCTCAGAAGCACTGAAAAAATAAATACTGCTGTTTGCTGGATGTGATGCCATGTCTTGTAGCAGTTTACCAGCTCTTGGTGGAACCTACTGCTTCTCTCTTCGGGGTAGAAGGGCATTTATGCATATCAAAGCAGATCTGGGTGGAAGGTTTCACTGTTCACTGTTACTGTAGACTACTGATAAGTAGAGAGGCATTCATATGGATATTACTCTTGATCTGTTCCACCTTCTCCTCCTCCTCCTCCTCCACATAAGTTCTGTGCACAATTAGGGTGTACTACTGGAACTAGAAGTTCAAGCAGTCAGTTCAGGCATCTCATATGATGGTAAGATCCTGCACAGTCTAAAGTAAGAGGTAAATAACGATCATGTTACCAGCCATTTGTCTGAGTTATTCATGCGTGTGCACAGACTAGCCAATAACCAGTTACATCTCTCACTGCATCTCCATTGTAAAGGCATACATGATCTGAATTCTTTAACAAGCAATTATTTCTGTGTTTTTAAAAGAAAGGACTTGTGTTGCTGAACTTGCAGTTGGATGAAATTCTGTTACCGGAGTGTCTGTAATGTGTCAGCGCACTGTGTATTTCAATAATAAATATATTAAGATATGCTGAAGAAGCCTTGAGACTTATCAGTTTTTATTTCAGAGTGATTATTTGTATTGCAGATAGAGACGAGTGTCGGGAATGGGGTTACTGCCATCAGCTGTGTGAGAATACCGACGGCTCGTACCACTGTTCGTGCATGACTGGGTATACACTTGTGGATCGTTCCCGGTGCATAGCTCCAAATAACTCCTCACTCTTACTGTTCTTTGCCCATGACCATTCTGTTTGGCGCATGACAGCACAAGGCCATGATCTTGAACTGGTAGCAAATACAACCGGTGCCAGTGGCATCGACTTTCATTACAGCCGCAATCAACTCTACTGGTCTGATGTAAAAACACGCAAGGTATATATGTATAAAATTATAAGATTTTTGATAAAGTCTTTACTGTAACTGAATGGACATATGACATGTTGGAGAAGACACACTTCAGTGTGTGCATGGATGTTGGGTAGCTGAAAGTGCTGTTGAGTGAGAGTTGTGTTGGTGTGTTTGCTGGTTGGTCAGGTGGTATTAATATGTTGTGGAGGATGTACTGCAGTGGAGGTTATATATTGATAAAGTCTCACAATAAGATTCATGTTTATGCAAGATGACTGCATTCTTTATTGGTCTAATTCTGCACTGAAAGCCCATTGAATTTATATTTTTGCTGAATGTCAGAGGTTAAAACTTGTGTTTCACATGTTTGGAGATCACATATTCCCACATTTGTCTGAATACCGGCTATTATGAGTTAGGATTTTCATGGTTTTATTCAATTCCTCCACTCACATGGTGTAATGTTACTTCAGATTGGCCACAGCTGCTTCCTTCCCTATCCTTTGTGGTTTGTTATTCATTAATTACCCTGTTATTCAGTGCTATATAACTGAGCAACTAAAAGTGTCTGTAAATAGACCACAGGTAAAGAATAGTAAAGAAACTGGGTTTTAATGGATACACGGTTTCAGAACATGGCAGGAATTTTGATCACTCGTGTTTCTGTAACATTGTTCATAATATTTCAGAATTTGTGACAGTTGAAGGGTCTGTTCATTTGTGTAATACCAGGTGACAGAAGTTGGTTATTTTACCCTCTTTTTTTATTCTTCTTAGTCTGAACTCTTCTCTACTCATTCTAGGTGTAGAGGGTTATTTATCACACCTAATCACACTCGATGATACACACACACACACGCCACAGTTGGTAGGACTGCTCTGGGCAAGTGATCATTCCATCCCAGAGACCTCTACCTGACAACATACAACACTCACAAGAAATATCCATGCCCCTGTTAGGATTTGAACCTGCAGTCCCTGTACGTGATTGGTCACAGACCCAGACCTTATACTGTGTGGCCATTGGATGGCTTGCCCTCTTTTGTGTCATATAAAGACTTCTCGACACTGCGTCTGTGGTGAATTTTTCCAGTAGTTATGAAAGTAGGCAGTGATGAGATCTAACATTCTGCACATTGGATATTAGATATGGACAGCCAGGTGGTTGAGGTGCTGACATATATAGTACAGGGTGAGTAAAACTTCTCTGCATGTCTGTACAAGAAAGATGCAGAACTGTGCTGGAAGTGGTAAAGTGCCAGACATACAACATTTTAGGTGGCGTATGTGGCCTCTGTCACATGCCTGTGGGAGTCACTTCCAGCACTTACTGTAGCAGTGAGTACTCTGCATACGCTGTGACTTCCACTCCAACCTGTGTCTTTCCAGCAACTGGTGCACTGGTCTTTTTTCACCTTGTATAATGATAACAGCTTGTCATCTACTTTGTCTTCGCTTAAAACAGTTCAGAGACTGAATGTGTTTGTGTGATGTCTTTGATTGTTAGATTGTTCTTTTGTTTTAATATCTGAAAACACTTTGCTGTGAAACAGTACAAGTTGCTTGAAGTGGATTTAGAATCTGTGAGAATTATTTTACATTTTTAATGGATATTTATATATTTATGATGACAGTTAATAAGTCATTTAATTGAATTTGTTTATTGGAAAATGGTAGTTACCTATTTTTTACTGGGGACAATGGTAGCACAGTGGTTAAGGTGCTGTGCTACAAATCGGAAGGTCACTGGTTCGATTCCAGCTAGTGTCATTGGAATTTTTCATTGACATAATCCTTCTGATCACACTGTGGCCCTGGGGTTGACTCAGCCTCTAACAGAAATGAGTACCAGGAGTATTTCCTGGGGGTAAAAGCGGCCAGTGCATAAGGCTGACAACCTTACCACCATCCTGGGTCATTGTCACGTAATCTGGGAACCTTAACTTCATGGAACCCTCTGGGCACCCCAGGCCTGATTTACTTGTTTATTTTTCACTAGTTTTGTGGGACTAAATGTCTGATAGAATTAACCTAATCAGAGATACTGTTTTTTAAAAATTTTGGTGCACCTTTCAAGATATGGACTTTAATCATTTGGATCTCAAGACTGATAATGATCTTTGTGTACCTGGAAACCATGTGGAAAAATATTTTTTGTGGTGTAACAGTGCTGTACTCATCAAGCAAATTCAGTGAGTCGTATAAGTGCAAGTTTGTAAAATGACCGCACCTAATATTACACTATTTAAGTCCAGACACCTGTGGTGAATTGCAAAATTTTATGATGATTTCCTTTTCTCCGACCATCCTGCAGGTTCATTCACAACAGTTGCTGTCAACTGCCCCGGCAGTCTCCCCTGATTCTGACATCACGTTGCCTGGAACGTGGGCACCAGTTGCGATTGCAGTGGACTGGGTGGGCGACAAATTGTATGTAGCGGATTCTGTCGGTCAGAAGGTGGATGTGTTTGAACTTGATGGTCATTGGCATGCCATTGTGCTTGGTAGCAACTTGAGCAGTCCTGCAGATATTGCATTGGATCCAACAATTGGGTAAGACATGGACTTGTAAATATGCATTCTTTACATGCCGACTGTGCTTTTTAATCATTGCAGGTCTTTTACCCAGTAGATTAGTGTAGTGGCATCATAATGCTCAAGAGACAGTTCCAAAAGTTGCGAGGTTTGAATACTAACCATGATACAGCCTGTTCTTTTTGAAGTTTTTTCATGTTAGTACTTGATTATTCCTTTGGGGTATGCAGTGGTGCTGTTGGTTGAGGCACCGTGCTACAAGCCGGAATATCACGGTTTCAGTTCTCACTGCTGTCGTTGGAACTTTTCATTGACTTCATCTTACTGCCCCGGGGTCATCTCACGTTCTGACAGAAAGGAGTACCAGGAATATTTCCTGTGGGGGTAAGGGCAGTCAGTGCATAGGGCTGATAATCTTAACCATCTTCATGTGCTGATTGTCCGGAAATTTGGGAGTTGCAACCCCCTGGAACCATCAGGTCCTGTCCAGGCCTGTACCAGGATTGCTTTACCTCACTTGATTTGATTATTCCATATCTTTAACCTTCTTACAGCTCATGACAATCTTTATATCCAACAGCAGTATGGTGTACTAGGTGGTCTTCTCCATGTGCTAGCCCCAGAACAACAGTTAATTGTATCAGCAGCAGCACATTGATTGTGGTATTGTTGCTAGGATCTGCAAAGGAGCAAAAATACAATAATAGTTAAGCTGTATGTACACTTGCCAACTTGTTTTCTGTGAGAGTGAGGAAGACCAGAAACTTGAACTGATTTGTATACCTTCTGATTTCAGCATTTTCCAACCAAGGTGGTCCACAAATGTTTTATTGGTGTTCCGTAGAGGTTTCAGTTGAATGTGGGTTTGTTTTGACTTCTCTCATACTTCGGTGTGTTTTAAAGCAGCGTTTTATTCTCTACACAGTCACCCTTTGTATCTTTGTTGTCCCGATGCACTCAATCTGGTAGGTGATCCTCTTCCGGCAAATGGGTGTGGTTCACTGAATCACATATAGTTTTAATTATTGTCTTTTCACTTACGTTTTATTCTTGATATAAAATACTATAACACTATATCCAGTAAACCAACTAGATCATTTCTAGGAAACTGACACAGTCACTTTTCTGTACTCCTACCTACACCACACTCATACGCGACTGACTTCCTTACTGGAATGCTAACGTCCGTTATCGGCTCCTAATGTTTTTTCATTTAAATCTCTCCCTCCCCCCCTCCTATCGCCAATGGTCCCGAATATATGCTGACAGATTAACTTACAACGCATGCCATGAACTGTCTGTAACTGATGCCAGCAATCCTATGAAACAACTATGCTAAAAATGATCAGCTACAATTCATTGTGGTTCTTCTTGTTTCCTGTATTTATTACATGAAGATGTGAAAAATCATTATGAGAATGGCACTTCAAGCAGATATTAGTTAAATGTTTATATTATATTAGGGAATGACTAAATAATATGTGTAAAAATAACTGAATTTTTATGATTTTTTAGGTTTCTGTGGGGTAGGAGATTGCTCATATAAGTCTTCTGGCCTATTGCAGCATGTAGAATAGTAGAATTTTTCCAACATTTTGGATGCTGCTGAAGCAGCCTGCCAAACCTAATATAGTCACCTGACAGGTGGAGGCTGCATATCCCTCCAATATGCTTGAAGGAACTTATTGTCCTACATAGTGTAATGAATAAGACTGTCATACAAAATAACCACTTCTGTTATGTGTAGGTAATGTAGAGATGTGACATAAATAATATGGCCTGGAGAGGCAGAAAGAGTTACCATGATGGTCTGTGTAGTCAAAAATTTTGGGGAATAGCGCTAGATGTTTTTAAGGTACTTCTCATGGAAGCTGACTGATCATTTGTTACCTTGCAGGTACATGTTTGTGGCAGATAGCACTCAAGTCATCCGTGCAAACATGGACGGTACAAATGCCCTAGCCATTGTATCAGAAGCCGCATACAAGGCATCAGGTGTCACGGTTGACATCATAGCAAAGCGAGTATTTTGGTGTGACTCCCTGCTTGATTACATTGAGACAGTAGATTATGATGGAAACAACAGAATCCTAGTGGTTCGAGGTAATGATGATGCCAACTAAAGTACAGGTATTCGCTGGCTTGCACAGCAGCTGCTTTCACAAAAGTGGTCATGTAAACTTGAAATCACGTAACAGAAAATGGTGCAAGTCGAATTTTGGCTCGTTGTTGTTAAGTTTTTCAGTTTCGTTCACTTTAATTGTGAGTGAAATATGTGTGATTCATGGAGGCTTGATTCTGCTCATTTGAACCATTCAAAAATTATATTGTTTGTTTTAGTCAAATAATTTAAAAATATTTACATTTCACTAAAGGCACTGAAATGTGCTATTAATATGATATATAGTTAGTGACAAAGCTGCTGCACTGGGAACACAGGTACCATATTTGGTGTAACTAAATTATATTTTCTTCGCATTTGAATGAAGTTCATTAGCAGATTTGTTGTATATCAACCTACAGACTGCCTCTACCAATTTATGATTTTTATAGTTCTCTTTCCGTTCTTCTTCTCTTCTGCACTGGCTGTGTGTCCATGTAGTACCTTGGCCTCCTTCAGGATCAATTTCCAGGCATCTGTATCCCTAGCTATTTTTCTCCATCCTTACACACCCATGTTCTTCAGATGTTATTCAACATCATCCAACCATCTCTTTCTTGGCTTTGCAACAGACTTTATTCCATCTGGGATATTCTTCAACGCCTTCTTTACCGTTCTTTCTTCTGGCATTCTTTCCACATGTCCTAACCAGTCATAGTTGTCCTTTCCTAACTTATGAGATAATATCTGGCTCTCTATACAGATTGATCAACTCTTGATTGGTGCAAAGCCTTCATATGCCATTTACTTTTACTGGGCCATATGTTATTCTCATTATTTTCCTTTCCTATATCGCTAAGGTGTGTCTTTTAGTCTTCTGGTCGTATATCTTGACACTGCCTGTGGACCAGATGTGACGATTTTCTGCCACATTCTTTACACTTTATTTTTAATCATCACACTATTCATGCTACACGTTTTACAGACTGTATTTAAGTAAATCATTAAACACTCAGTCTCTTCTTAGTTGCTAATGTATTTTGCAAATTTCACCTCAACTATTCAAAGAGAGTTGCCATTTTATGTTATTCTCATGCATCCAGTGATAAATAATAAGTGAGAGTGTGTGTGTGCACACGCACACTTAGTTTAAGGATAAATGCTCTGTGTGGGCCTTGATTGTTTTGACTCCCATCACTCCTACATCATTCATAAACATATTATTTTATCTCATTTGGTATTATTCAACCTTAGCAATTGATATACCATTATCAGATAACCACATAATCAACCGAAATTGATCATGTGGTGCTGTATATCAATATTATGTGACTATTCAAGTAAGAAAACAGTGTTGCCAACATATTGATATACTTTCAGGCCAGACAGTGCCATCTCCTTCACGTCTCACACTGTTTGAGGATCGTGTATACTGGTCTGATGGCACAAAACAGGGTATTATGAGCGTGGACAAGTACCAGGGTCAGAATACCATTCAGGTGGTGTACCGGAAAAGGGAAGTAAGAGAACCGAAGGGTGTCAAAGCTGTTCATTCACTGGTTCAACTACATGGTAAGAAACTTGAGGGTGCTGTTATATAGTCAGTAACTCCTTTGATAGGCTTATGTCATACTTATGTTGTCAATAATGAAACAGTTCTCTCTGTTTGTTTGGTCTTTCTCTCAGTGGTTGTCATTAAGGTCTTCCTATCAAAGTGAATCAAAGCTGGGAGCACTGTCAGTATAATGACAAGACCACAGGCTGGAAACCTGAGGAGTTGTGGTTCTGTTCCTGGCAGTGGCAAATGATGTTTTTCTTCCGAATAGCATACCGACCAGCTCTGGGCCGCGCGGAGCCTCCTGTCTAGTGGGTGCCAGGAGCTCTTTCTGCAGAGGGAAGGTGGTGGGGCATTCAGCTGACCATTCACTTCCCTTTAGTGCTGAAGACAAGAATTAGTTGAGTTATACCGCCAAACCCCATATGCTGTTATGGCATTTACTGGAGCTCCATTACCTTCACCTCTAGCTTATCCAAACAGATGTGTGTCTGAAATAGATATGCCCGTAAGTGCCATTGGATGAGTGTAGGAATGAACACAGGATATTCACCATCTCTGTGCCTATTGGCTTCCTCTTCTGTATGTGCGTGTGTGTTTCCTCCCACTCCCACCATCTGGCTTTCATTCTCTTTTTGTTCTTGGTTTGTAGTTAGAATTCACTGAATGGACATGTGAGTTGTAGGTAACAGGATGGAGGAACAACCAGCTTACTCCCACCACCTGTGTTTCTTTTTTCTCCCCCCTAATTGTATTTTGGGTGGTTTTGTTTTTTCTCTGTTTACCTCCAGGGACAATGAACCATGCTGATCTTAATGTGTGTACTTATGTAACTCTACCTTTATCAGTACAGAAGGCATCTAGTTGTGAAGCATTCAGCATGGATTATTCACATGCTTTTTTTTAATACTTTTCCATCTACATCAGGGGGACCGCAGTAGCACAGTGGTTAAGGTGCTATGCTACAAATCGGAAGGTCGCTGGTTCGATCCCAACTGGTGTCAGTGGATTTTTCATTGACATAAAATCCCTCCGATCACACTATAGCCCTGGGGTCGACTCAGCCTCTAACAGAAATGAGTACCAGGAGTATTTCCTGGGGGTAAAGGCGGCCGGTGCATAATGCTGACAACCTACCACCATTCTGAGCCGCTGTCATGAAATCTGGGAGCCTTAACTACCTGGAACCCTCTGGCCCTGTCCAGGCCTGTAATGGGACTGCTTTACCTTTACCATCTACATCAGATTTGAGTTTTATCATTTAATAAAATTGTTTTCCACAGCAACAAATCCATGTGGAAATCATAACGGTAACTGTGATCAGATGTGCATCGTAACGGTTGGCGACGGCATGGGAGTGTTGGGGTATCGCTGTGCATGTAACATCGGCTGGATGCTTGGGAGTGACCAGCGACAGTGTAACAGTAAGTTGAAAAGGGACTGCAATAAGTAAGTCCATGAAGATTGACTGTTTTTGGGAGAAATGTAACTTTAACTCTCTCCTGGCCCAAAATCTAAAAAATACTGCTTTGTAACATTTTTCCATTCTTTTTACCTGGGGGTCTTAGTCTCTTCTTCATTTGTCGGTAACTGTTTCTGGGGCTAACTGACATTTCACTCCTTTGATAAACCATATGCTACATGGAACAGTGTTTCTAAAACACACACACATTAAGTTTGGTCAGTAACTGTGGTTGGGGCTAACTGACATTTCACTCCTTTGATAAACCATATGCTACATGGACCAGTGTTCCTGAAACACACACACATTAAGTTTGGTCAGTAACTGTGTTTGGGGCTAACTGACTTTTCACTCCTTTGATAAACCATATGCTACATGGAACAGTGTTTCTAAAACACACACACATTAAGTTTGATCTTTGTGTTGGACATCCTGCTGCATTACATAATATTAAAAATTAGCATTCAATCACCATCATCATAACTGTTTATTAGTGTTTTTATCAGAATGGGTTACAATCAGAGTGTGGTCATCTTCAGGCCATTATGTTACATAAAAAAATTACAGTTTCAAGTTTGTGTATATATGGTTATATTGTAACACTCAAGAATGAAGATCTCGATTTAATCGTATATAACAAACGTAATTTTAGCATTATGTTTATGTAATATCTTAGCCTGAAAATGACCACTTTATGTTGAAACATATAGGCTTGAAACTAATTCTAATAAAAACCCTAATAGTTGTGTTGATGGTGATTAAATACTACTTTTTCATACTAACTTCAATTCATCATATTTATCATAAAATAATGTAAAAATTGCTGTATTTTCTTGAAATGTTGATATTAAATGATAGTCTACAGGCTGTCCTAAGTGCCTTAATAGGGCTGGGAAAAAGTTAACAAATAATAACTATTAATTAAAGAATGTAAGAATACAATGGAAAGAAGAGGTTTAGTAAATGGAACGTGTAATTTAATGGAGAGAAAGATTCCAATTTGAAGCTTATGGTATTACGACCAGTTCTGTAATTGTCGCCTTGTTCAGCAGAAAAACAAGAAGCTTTATTTTTTGAGTCATAAATTTGATTAGGATGAGGAATATGTAAAATATAATTAAATATATATTCATGGCCTATCAGAATACAGCATATTAAAATACAGATCAGTTAACCAAGCCTGATGTGTTTTGAACCATTGGCTTTTTCTTCAGGGGGCATGCACCATATGTTTGCTGCTGAAACAAGAAAAGGCATTTAAAGGGATCTCATGAAAGGAAACTACATCTTTTCATGTCATAGTTATTTACCTGGGCCTATTAAATTCAGTTTCTTTTATATTTTTGGTTTAACTTTATTTGCAGATAGTGGAGATACATTCTGTGATAGTACTGTACTAGAAACAACTTAAAATATATAAAACAGTAATTTATTTTGGGTGTTTATTTGCAGTTATTGAAGAATTTCTAATGTATTCGCAGCAACGATTCATCAAAGGGCGAGTGCTGGACCCTGTGATTGAGGGATTCAGTGATGCCATGAATCCAGTTGTATCACGCAAAGCTCGTTTTGTTGGTCTCGATTTTGATTTTAAGGATAAGTACATCTATTATTCTGATGTTCTTCAAGATGTTATCTACAGAATTCATCGCAATGGAACAGGTGAATTACAAACTTAATGTGTAACTTGCATCTAAACATGTTGTATGAGTACTGTTTTCTGTTGAGCAGTATGTAAAACCTACACATTAGATTTAATATATGTTATTTAGCAGTTGTTTTACTGTGATATGTAGAGTTGTTATTTCACTGGATTTTGAAATGATAAATAGATTAACCCTTTACACGCCAAGTAAAATCCCATCTGCCATTTGCTGGCATTATTAGGAACTCACCATATTCTCCACGTTAGCAGGGTAAGGGTTAAAGACAGGTAGGAGTAGTAGAACAGTGATCACTTTACTTCAAAATTGCTTTATTACTTTGCCTGCAACTGTTGACTCCGCAGGTTAGGCACATAAATTCTACTTATTACTTACACAAACACAAATCCATGTGAACATAAGGTCGTCAGAAGTTGAACAAAGTATGTATATATTCCATTGGTGTAAAAAATGGCGGAGATTTTATTTTGCCTGCGCCACATTTGTGGAAAAATCAGAAATTAAAATATTTCATCACTGAAGAAGGGTTTTTTCCCCGTCATGCAGCTATGTCTTTATTGTTTGCATCTAGTTGTGCTGTATGAGGTACTTAAATAAAGTACAGGTTTCTGTATCTGCAGAACAGTATATTGTTATTATATGTAACTATAATGGTTATAAGAACAGATAATGTTCAGTATAGCAGGTTTTGCACATGCAGATCATCTTCAGATTTGTTCTATTATGTAGCCTGCTTATGTTATAGAGTAAAGCTGAAGATAACCTATACTGGCTGAAACATGTTGTATTAAAGATCATGTATTGTTCTAATTATTATATTTGTATATAATAACAACAACACCACCACAACAACAACAACAAAATGTTGCTGTGCATATACAGTCTATTAAATATCTGTATGGGTCTGTATTGTGTTATTCATGTCTTTGCTGCTGAATACCTATTGAATGGATACATTACGTAATGTTTTACTAGGTGATTTGAATAATTTGTGTGTTTATAATCTCTTGTCAGGTCGTGAGATTGTTTTAGCATCTCAGAATGAAGGAGTGGAAGGCCTAGCAGTGGACTGGGCTGCCAAGAACTTGTATTACATTGACAGTCGTAAAGGGACACTGAATGTGTTAAGTACTCGCAACGTTACATATAAGAGGACACTACTCAAAAATCTCAAGAGACCTCGAGCTATTGTAGTGCACCCTAATAAAGGGTAGGAATTTGATTGATACCAAAATGAAAAATTCAAGAGACCATGTTTACCCAAATATAAGATGGGAATTATTTTCTTAATTCAACTTAAAAATGGGGCGAGTGCCTCGTAATTGAGCCCAAAGTTAAAAATATTCGGTGTACTTATTTTCCCATATGCAGGGTCATTTTGTGTTTGGGTAAGTGTGGTATTCTTGTGTGTTGCTTTATTTTTTTTATCGTAATTTGTGTGTTGTGTACTTGAAGTTTGTTAACCTTTTGATGCCTAATGTCAACTATGGTGGTCGTACCGCACCGCTAACCTCTAAAGTTGCATTTTGTATATTTATTCAACAAATATAGGTACCGAATATTTTAAACATGGTATATATACTCCGTTTCTTTCTCTTCAAAATGCATTTTGTTTCATAATTCTAACATATTTGGTTCTTGTATTATTCACATTTTATATACAGAGTGTGCTAAAATAAAAAAAATTCCGGCGCCAAAAGGTTAATCTTCTGAAGACAACTTGAGACAGCCATCTGTCTGTCCTTGCAGCATCATGGAATTTAGATGACACACAAAGTATACCTTTCATTTCCTACGTTATGTGAGTGTCTGAATTGTAACAGGAACTGTGCAAAGCTGGGTTGCTGATGCTGCTGCCTGAGCGTTCAGAACCAATGTGCAGGTTATTAATGTTCACTGCAGTGCTGTCAGCTCTTCACTTGAAGTTGTTATTACAGTTATTCAATCTATTCAAACACCCATCACATTTATACTTTCTTTGTTGAAGTATTTTGTTACGGATCAGCGTAGGACAAAATGTACACATGCCTGCACGTGCACACACCCTTACCCCAACTATGAAAGCTTAAGGTAAATGAAAACTATTTGATGACCATATATTTGTAACGCGTACGTAAGCTGCTGGTGAATGACTGAAGTGTGTCTTTGTTGTATATATTTACTGGTATTTTATTAGTGTTATTGTTTCTGTGTTACATACGTGTTCTTTGGCTCCCTTTATTGTGAAACCTACAGATAATTGACTGGATTGTATAACCATTTACAAATTAAACTTAATTTTATGGATTTCCTTATCTAAGTGTCCTCTTCTGGTCTGATTTTTCAGGTATATATTCTTCTCAGAGTGGGACCGTCCAGCTAATATCAGTAGAGCGCATACAGATGGCAGCAATCTCATGGTCTTTCGAAATGTGACTCTAGGATGGCCCAATGGCCTTTCAGTGGACTTTGAAAGTGACAGACTCTATTGGTGTGATGCTTTGCTGGACCATGTACAGCATTCTAATTTGGATGGAACAGATGTTCGAACAGTCAGCTCTCGCCTTATACGACATCCATTCTCAATAGTCATTCACAAAGGTCAGTTAAGTAATATATTTTTATTTTGTCCTGCAGACTTCAGGGGATACGTTTCACTTTTTCACTCCTTAACCCCCAACTGTTGGGAAAATGACACATCTACTGAAGTGTATTTCCTTAACAAGCTGTTATTCTAACAGCTTGGTCTGGAGACAGTGTTTACTACCTCTTTGACATAGTTCTTTGAATATGTGCGAAAATTCAAAAGTCAGAAGAACAAATAATGCCACACCTCCTTCCAGGTGTTGCATATACCCCTTTTGTATTCATTCATTCCATTGGCATGTGCAGAATGTACCGATTCCTTGCCGTTCTCTGGAGCTTCTTCCATTCCTCTCTGTTATGTACTTTTTCCTGCCGCCCTTCTCCACCAACTATTCTTCCATCCTCTCTCACCTCATCTTGCCATCTATTTCTTGGTCTACCTCTCAATCTTGTTGTTCCCAAATTCATATATAATACCATTTTGGGAATTCTATTTTC
>Ga0131853_10011099_pt1 | contig 16465 bp, 12 predicted proteins | sample TergutLab28metaG_FD_92764 | JGI IMG/M metagenome (GOLD analysis project Ga0131853, IMG submission 92764) | Labiotermes labralis P1 segment gut microbial communities from Petit-Saut dam, French Guiana - Lab288 P1 (version 2) (version 2) | ecosystem: Host-associated > Arthropoda: Insects >...
AGGTAGGCTAGGAATGTCTAAAGAAAGAGTGGGCTATATCATTGGTTTACTTGGCTACACAAAAGTCTGTTCTCGATGGGTGCCACGCATGTTGACGCCGGAAAAGAAACAAAAACGTGTTGAAATTTGTGAAGAACTTTTGAAGCGCTATTGTGAAGAGGGAGCTCAATTTCTTTTGAATATTGTTACTGGGGATGAGTCATGGATTCATCATTTTGACCCTGAAGAAAAACGACTGAGCATGGAATACAGGCACACTTCATCACCTCGCCCAAAAAAATTCAAAACAATGCCATCTGCCAGCAAGATTCTTTTGACTGTTTTTTGGGACTCACAAAGAGTTTACATGACAGAATTTTTGGAAGCTGGGAAGACTGTCAATTCAGCTCGGTACATTGGAACAATAAAAAACCTACGGCGGAGGATGTGTCGAGTTAGGGGGTCAACATCGTGGATTTTGTTGCTGCATGACAATGCAAGACCGCACACTGCTCGCGCAACGATTGATGCTCTGGGGACGCTGAAGTTTGAGGTTCTCTCCCATCCACCCTACAGCCCTGACTTGGCGCCAAGCGATTTCCATTTCTTTCCTCACCTCAAGAGGGATCTCAAGGGGACTCATTTCACCTCAGATGATGAAGTGAAGCAAGCTGTAATATCATGGATCAAACAAAGAACTCCTGAATTCTTCATTGATGGCATGCGTAAACTTGTTTTACGTTGGGAAAAATGTATTGAACGACAAGACGACTATGTCGAAAAATATGTATGTCAATTTGTAGCTAAAATATTGTACTTTACTTCCTACTTTCGTTTGTTTAAATACATGGTCTCTTTTCCTAAATATTTCACTGCGTGCATTACTTATCAGCCGCCCCTCGTATTTTGTTTTGCTTTCGTTTGTTACCAGTCCGGTGCCTACTGCAGCATCTTTAATGTGTGTCACTACTTCTTCAGTCACTCTCACCATCATCCAAGTATCAAGACATCATCTAAATATGCTATATACTATCTCGTTCTGTTAAAAATTGTTCCATGCGGGTTGGTCTCTGTATTCCCTATCACCTTTTCCAGTACCGTATTAAACATTGTTGTAGACAGTGCATCACCTTGTCTCAAGCCTTTTTCTATGCCAAATGTTTCAGTCAGTTGACCTTGGATTTTCACTTTTCTGTTGGAATCCTGCGACATCATTTTTATTAAGCTCACTAATTTCTTTGGGATCCCAAATTCCTTTAAGGTTTCTTATAAATATATTCTATTTATGGAGTCATATGCCTGCTTAAAATAATGAATAATAATTGCAAATGTAGATTAAGTTCATAAAATTTGTCAGTTATACATCTTAACATAAATAAATTATCAGTAGTTGATTGTCCTTACCTAAAACCACATCTGCATAAGGGACCAGTCATCTATGCAGAATATTATTCAAAACTATAACATACATTTAATAGGGAGATCCCTCTATAATTGCTACATTGCAGTTGATCTCCCTTCTTATGTATGGGGCATATAATTGCAGTTCACCAGTTCTTTGGCATTTTTTCTGATGCCCATATTACTTCTTTTAGTGCATGAATTTCTTTCCATAATTTTTGGTATCTATATCTGGTAGGTTCTGCACTGGTGTTTTCCTCTCCTGGTGACTTATTATTCTTTAATGTTCTCATTACTTCCCATACCTAATCTTTTCTTGGGGGTTCAATTTGCTGTTCAGATCCTTGATATATTACTGCTTCCATCTTTATGTCATCTGTCAGTCATTTCCAATCAAGTTATTATCCCTGTCTTTACAAACAGACATTCACAGCTGGAAACCGGTGTTCATCCCGCAACCTGTTGCATAGAATTTTCTTGCCTCGTTTCTTTCAGTTGCTTCCTCCGTATCTTCAAGCACCTTAAGGTCGTGGTCGTCGTCGTCGTCTTCTTCTTCTTCTTCTTCTCCTCCTCTCTCTCTCTCTCTAACGTTGTCTTTTCTTCCCTTTGCTTAGTTTGGTATTTCTCAGTATTCATTCTCGTCCTCCTATTCAGTGTTTTGATTTGGGCTTTGTTTTTTTCCCCCCTTTATCTGGCATTCCTCATTGTACCAAACATTCCGCTTCTTCCTTTCTTCATATCCAACCACCTCACTAGCAACGTTGTCACCACTATCTTAATATTCTCCTACTTAGTTTTACTTGATTCCTCATTCTCACTATTTTGTTGCTCATACTTTTCAGTAATCCCCTTCTTTATCTCTTCTTTATGGGTAAAAGTAAAGTTCACCGTAGAACAGGCCACTAAGGCCCATAGGGGAAGTATAGGTATTGCTCTGCTCTTTCTTTAACCTCAGCACTAGATGGGGTGGGTAGGCCCCATGGCTGGTTAGGATGGGTGCGGAAAATCACGCCCCCACCGGGATTCGATACCTGGACTGTCCAGCCCATAATGAGTCACCATACCGACTGCGCTATCCCCCGCCCATATCTTTTCTTTAAATATCCTTATAATTTCCGAATCCTTTAAGTTTCTAACGTCACACTTCCTTTGTCTTGCACCGTGTGTATTTTGGTACTTTGATATTTTCTGTCGGTGTTTAATTCAAACTAAATGGTGATTCATGTCACAGTCTGCGCCTCTACATCTTCTTACATCCATATTGCTTGACCGATTCCTTCCATCTACCAATATATGGTCCCTCTGATTACTAGTTCTTCTATCAGGGGATTGCCAAGTCTCCTTATGTATGTTTATGTGTGGGATGTATGTACTTTTTATTATCATACTGTTATTAGTGGCAAAATCCGTTTCTCTGATCCCATTTTCATTTGATGTTTCATGCAGGCTGTAATTCCCTATGACTGGCCTAAAAACTTCCCTTCCAATTTTTGCTTTAAAATCGCCAACTGTAATTTTTGTATCGTGCTGAAATTCTTTGATGTGTCTGATTACGTTTATTGTACAAGCAGTCCTTAAATAGTTCTTCCTTTCCCACCACAGATGCATGTACTGAAATTATTGTAAAATTACGAAACTTTCCTTCCGTTTTCAAGGATCATATTCTCTCATCCACTGCCTCAAAATTCATCATTGCTTTTTTTTTAATATTTTGTTGACCGTGCATCCTAATATAATGATAGTCTTTTTTACCAACTTGATGCACAAATTCTTTATTGTAATACATTTATTATACTCCTCTACATGCTTCAAGCACTATTGTGCTCATCTTCAGGAGGACAATTGTATTATTACAGCATCTGGTATCATCACTCTCTTTAGGTGACAGTTCAGTACACAGGTTACAAGGGGGAGTCCTCTCGTAACCTGTGGTCTGAACAGTCACCCAAAGAGAGTGAAGATACCAGATGCTGTACTAATACAATTGTCCTCCTGAATATGAGCACAATAGTGCTTGAAGCATGTAGAGGAATATAATAAATGTAATAAAATAAAGAATTTGTGCATCAAGTTGGTATTAAAGACTTTCATCATAATTGCTTGTTTATACTTCCTGTTAATTATAAAATTTGTTCCAATAGTGTTGTTCTCATTACCACTCTACAACAATATGAAATTCCCTGTATCCAAAACTGCACTTCCGCTCCATCTTATCTCTTTGATTGCTGCAGTGTCAATTCTGTATTTTTCCTGTTCTGCTGCAACCTCTTTTGACATTCCTGCTCTATGCAGACTGAGTACATTCCAAGTAGCAATATAGAAATCATAGTTCTTATAATTTCTTTCTTGGTCTTTCGCCACTGTCATCCAACTGGCATCCATTATTAGCCTTCTCAACAATAATATTTTTTTACGGAGGTGAGATTGTTAGTATCATGGCCCAACCCGCAACCTGGAGGACCAGGATATCCCTTTTTGTCTGGGACATCACCTTCGGCCTGTCCGGCATGGAAGGCCCTTCCCATAGGTACTCTACCGCTGGCATAGCTCCCTGGATCATTTGACCACACAAACTCCACCTCTATGACAAAGTAAATACCTCAGGGTGAGTTCTTAACAAAACTGGGTACCAGAATGTTGGTGTAACAAGATGATCCAGCTCAGTCTTTGTAACATTACTTCACACTTTTGATTCGCATTCTCTTTATCTTTCGTGTACTTCTCAAACATACCGTCATCCACATCACTTGTAAACTGACAGCTGTCAGTTCCGGTTTCATTTTCTGTCAGCATCTTTGAAGGTGAAAGGATTCCACAAACTGTACATGGAACTGTATATAAGTATAGCTCTGCGTCAAGTGTTTCTCTGTGCAGCCATTCCATACAAACAGTGATAAGATTTTAAATAATCATATTTCATAAACATTTTTTGACAAACGTATTAATGTGGATTCTTATTTCAGGGCTACAGAGATAATCCCAAGATCAATGCTATTTGTGTTATAAAAGGGAAGCTTGAAGGTAATAGTCACTTTCCTATTTTGCAATTGAGATATTTTTAATACTAAGAGACAACATAATTTTTATGTATTTATTTTTAAGTCAGTTATCCCAAAAGACCTAGAATGTCACTATTTTATGACTTTAGGTTAGTGACTTATCAGGAAACAAATTTTGCATTGCATTATGCTGTTGTGATTGTAACAGATGTCCCCAAACTACCTCCTATACCAAGTGAACCTGAGCCTGAGGAATATCGGGAAGAAGCAGAAGATAAGAAGTCTGGAAAGAACCGACGACCAAGTGGACCACGAACCCCAGATCCATATTCTATTGATGACTCTTCAATCATGCTGCCTGTGTTTGTTGCCATTGGAGCTTTCATACCCTTGTTGTTTTGTTTGTGCAAGCTCTGATTGTAACTCATTCTCATAATGAAGAATGGAAGGAAAAGCTGTTGCAAAAAGAGTATGGCAGGGGATGTTCACAAGAGGCCTGATTATTGCAGTTAGAAGAGTGTAATTAGACATATGGGCTATTTTATACCAAATGTTGTTTCATTTTGTGATTGGCATGTCTTTTTGTTTCTACATTCAAGCATGATGCTTTGCAGTTTTTAGTAGCATGGAAATTTCACTGACCTGTTACTAAAATTTGTTGGTTTCTTGTTGCTCCATCCCCCCACCAGTCTCTGATTTTTACATTTTTTATGCTTATTTTTTTCTTAATGACACAGAACATTCTTTGAATACTGGCACATATGTTTGTAGTTAGATCACAGTATGCAGAGTTGTGCTCAGAAATATAACAAGTACACTACGTGGTCAGCCTGTGGATGACGAATTGGTAGTGTATGTTATTAATTTTTGTGTGCTGTTATATGAGATGAAATGATTGCTTTTTATAGTGTGTTTCATTACAGAAACACCAGACATTTGCAACAAATTTTGTAGCCCCTTTACTTGGGATAATTTCATCCCCGAATTTGGCAGATATCACTGATAATGTTTGTAATTGCAAATTTCTTTTGTGTGTGAAGACTTCACACAAAATTGTTTGCACATGAGTTGTTGACAGTGAAGCAGAACACATCTTGTTGAAGATTAGCAGTCTTATTATTGGACCCCAAAGCATCTTCTTTGTGCTGTGAACAGTACAGCTTTCATCTTACAGGTTTTGTCAAAATTTGTTTTTTGTTGGAGGTAGTAGGACAGTATGCCTGTGAATAGCAATCCATAATTTTAGCCAATGCCATGATGAGAAAATGGCAATCAAAGTCTTTTAAAATCTGCTGTACTGTACATGTTCCTTTGCATAGGAATAATAGACATGAATTGCTGTGATATCTGTGTCAGAAAGAATTAAGAATTGAAACAATTAGTACACATTGCATTGTATAGAGACTGCATTTGGTTGCAGTTACAAAAGAATTGTCTTGCACCAGCACATTTGCCTCTGTTGAGTCAGCTCTGACATAACAGTCTTTGATGACATTTTGTATAATAGATCTGTGGATGAAAATGGCATTTCTCCTGGTGAAATTGAATATTCTTAACTGACACTGAAACTTGTCAGTCAATTTACATTTTATAGGTACATAGTGTTTCACTGTTGCTAGCCTGCACATGAAGATGAATGTTCCTGTCTGTGACATTCTGTAACAGCACTGTTGTCATGCCATTTATACCACGAGCTGAGCAGTATTTTCTGTAATGACAGGACAATAATCTCTTGGCTATATTATGTCTGGCAGTAGTACTTGTTCTTAAGTGTGTAGCACATTTGAAACACCTTGTGTGTGTGTGTTTGGTGGGACAGTAGTTAGAGCCTTTTTGGGTTCATTTGTGTTATTTTATACATCACCTGTTCCAATTTTCTTTGTACTTAGTTGACAGGCTTATGGCCTCTGTTGTGATCCTGTCAGCATGTGCCGTCACTCACGGTATTGTCAGTTTCCAAGAACAGCAACAACCAGCAAGATCATACAATATCTAAAATTAATAGAACAACTATACTTTAAATAATTATAATATCTTTTTTCTCATATTCACATTTTAAATTGTGATGGACATGCACCTTCTGTGTACTGTGTAGCATGAAACTGCCCTGGTATCAGTATGTCTTTGCCCCGCTTGCTTCAGTGGAATAATTTGTCCATGCATTCTGGAGTTTGTTGGCATGAGGGAAATTACCCCATATGGCCCAGTGGAGGTGCAGAGTAAGCCAACCGGAGTTATTTCCCAGAGAAAACCGCATGGTGCTCTCACTTTTTAGAGTTTATCCTATTCTCTCTGCATAGGTGGGATGGTCATAGCCTTTTTCAGGCTTCACCCATATTCGTTCCACCATTGGGCTCAAAGACGGTTTTTTGGATTGAACTGTTGTGTTCAGCAGAATGCTACATTTTAAGTATGTTTGTGCAAGTGTGTGACACACCATTAGGCTGTTACGGTTTTTAGTATTTGTAAACTTTGCACAGAATTGGACTTAACATAATTTTTTTAATATTGTTGTCAGTTTAATAAAATATTACATTTGAGGTCCATATATTGGAACATGTGCACACTAGATACAGTTTTACTTTTAAAACTGTAGTGCCCAGGCCATAAATGTACTGGGGAAAACTGACAGTGTAAAGGATTGGTGATGTTGTTACAAGTCATGTTTTTGTGTTTGACAGTATTTTAGAGTTTTGAAAACTTGTTTTGTTGTTCAGTTGTTATTTTATGAAATGTTAGCTCTGTTAAATATGGTTTACACCATTACTGTAAGCAAAATAGTAAAAATTTGTCTGCTGGTAGGGTAGTTACAGTTTCTTTATATCAACTTGCAGCTGTACCACAATTGATTGGTACTTAATTTGTATTGTGCTGTACTTAAAGTTGGTATGGTCTTTTTTTAAGTATATTTATTGAAACATTTATTACTTTAGTACTTAAATGAAAGTATTTAAGAAGAAACTCTGTGCTTATTATCTGTTATTGAAAGTTCTGTTATGGTTTCTTTGTTTTCTAGAGACAGATGCTATGGCCATTATCGTGTATGTTCATGTGCCAGGTTTTGTAAAAATACTTGAAGGAAACAAATACGTACAAAATTTTAGTTTACAGTATTCTTAAGAGAGGCTACCTAAACCAGGTGAACATGGGAGGATTAGGCCAACCACTTTTATGTGGGTTCTTTAATGGTCTGCTGCTGTACATGGAGTGGCTATTTAAATCTGCACTGTGTCCCTTTTGACCTACCATTGTGTTGGAAATCAAAATTTTGACACAAAAGAAAATATACTGACAGTAAACAGCTGCCTCAGGCTAATTACAAAAATGCTACCTCTGTACCATGTGGGAAGGAAGACCAATTATAAAATTTTGGTAGTATTAAAAAGTGTATGAACAAGGAGAGTTACTGTAGAAAATGGACCACATTGACTGTCACAGGTATCACCTGACGTTCCCACACAAATTCATATGGTACTTTGAGTGTATGAAGTTTAAAATTGTTGACAGTAGGGCTCATTGACAGGCGATTATGAACGTGTGATGAAACTTAGGATATCCTGACAACGTCAAGCATCTTGTGTAGCTGAATAACTTCCACCTTCCATCGCACACCATATAGCAGGGTTTTGGTTGAATCTTCAACTGTATTATAAATTTTACGTTATGAACCTTGTGTGTTCAACTTACAGTTAGTGTTGATATTTTGTTTATTTCATGGATGCTGATTTTGGCCAATGTCATGAATAACCCCTGGTTAGGACTCTCATGTGTCACCCTGTTCTTGTTTTCAAAGTACCACACAAAGTAGCAGTGCAATGGATGAATGTGCAACTTTTTAATTTGTGAAGCTTTTGAGAATACTAGAAATGTGATATACGTACCTTACTGGACTGATACATGTGTGCTTAGTGTCGTAAGTTATTGTTATCAGCACTGTATTTCATTGCATAATGTATGAACACTGTTTTCCAAAATTACATTGTCAAAATCTTTTGTGCATTATTTATTGAAGTGGGCCACTATAGTAAATCTAATGCAGCTGAGCTTTGCAAATTGAATATCATGATTGACTTGTGAGCACTCTTGCTTCATATTCAGGTCATTGGATTCATTTCTGTGCGTGGAGGTTGGCTACACTGACAGGTTTTCTATGGTTTTCGTTAGTTCGTGAGGTAAATGCTAGGGTAGTGCCTCATACTAGGGCTCAACCACATCATTCCCCATCCAAGTCAGTATTTGCTGATCATTGTATTTTTTGACAGTTTAGTGTGAGGTGTTGACAGTGTCATTAAATAAACTTTAAATAAAAAAATAATTGAGCTGTCTGTAAAAAGTGAAAGTTGTTGTTTAAAAAAATTTTTACACAATTCGGGGTTGAATGACAGCAGAGAATTTAATATTTTATTTAAATTCTTCATGTGTTTATTAAACTGATTTCATTCTGTAACACAGTTTCATTACAACACTATCCAGATGATACATTTTCCATAAAATAAACATTAATCATGACATCTGTAGGCACATTGCATATTCTCATGTCTCGCTCTGTATCTGATGCTACTTACACTTTCTGTGGGACAGTATAGGCCCTTTTACATTCACATAGCAACAGGGTCAAGGTTTACTTTGCATAACATGCAGCAGACAGTAGTCAGTGTTTCTTGCTCAACCGCACCAGATGTAGTCTGTCCACTTGCCAGATTTTGTACCTGTTACTCTTTCTTTGATACTTCGGTGAAGATACTTTCTTCTTCTTCTTCTGCTTTTTTTTTATTATGAATGAAATATGTGAAGGATGGGACTTAATTAACCTTCTTTCTACCAAAAAAAAACAGTAAAACAATATGGGAAATGTAAGTATAACACAACACTGTGTCTGTGTGAACATTGTTGTCATTGAAGTACAACATTCTCTTCCATTTGTAAAGTTGAGCTACAAATACCAAAGCACCCTCTTTCTGCTATAGCTCAGTATTCATGCCACTTCAGGTTGAACACTCTGAACACTGAATGTACATTAGATATGTAAAGACCCAGTTCACACCTCACAGAGAGCAGTGTTTGCAGTTGTTACATATCCAACCTTCTGATGTGACATTGTCATGTATTGTTTTTATGTAAAATTGTTGTGTACTCCAGTTCTCTCCCTTGTATCATTGTGGCGGAGAGGGAAAGCTATTCGTGGTACATAAGCAGCTTTACCTCTTCACTGCATGTCTCTGTCGGTAATTTTTATGGTAACTTTATGTCACAGACAACAATAAAATGTACTTAGGTTTTTATGTAAACTGCCCATATTTATATGAAATTTTAACCAAATTTGGATTTTCTCAACAGAGTTTCAGAGAAGTTCCAGATATCAAATTTCATGAAACTCCATCTAGTTGAGGCAAATGTGATATATTCCCAAACCAGACAGGTGGACAGATGAACAAACAGGCATGATACAGCTTAGAAGTGCATTTTACGGGGATGCAAAGGTGCCTAAAAGGGCTTATGAGATCATTATGCTGTCCATGGGTCTCTTCAATCTCAACTTTTGACCCCTTGGCCAATTTTTACAAAACTGACACTAGTTCCTAATTCATTGTACTCAGTAATAACAACATGGCAGACACATATATTAGTGACATGATCATTCTGAAATTGTGTGATAAATATGTAACATTTGTTTGCATAATATATTTGAAGAAAATTAAAAGCTTTATGGTCATGCAAAAAGTTTCTTTGGCTTTCAGTTGGATGTTGATAAATGTTGGACCATTGCATTTAGAAATGCAGGTGAGATTTTGAGATTGATAATTGATAAAAATAATTATACAGTATTTGTGGGGTACTGTTGGTCAGCCAATGAGTAGAAAACTGAAGATGGTTGAAGCTTTGAGGTTTAGTGTTGCAGAACTGGAACTAAAGTAACAAGTTATTCAAAAAATAAAACAACAGTAGGGCTAATATATCTGCAGAGTCAGATGACTTTGCTGTCAGTAGTAGTCTTTGAATTGTGCCAGAATTCATATTTCTTTCTTAACTTTATACAAAAAAAAAAGTCAATTATGCAAAGAAATACAGTATCTCGTTTTACTGAATACTTTTAATTTGCTATGGAAAATGCAGTGTCATATGTTTTTGCATTACATAATTTTTTAGTGTTTCTCAAACCGTATTTATTAGGTACTGTTTAAGTGTAATGTTAGTCATTTGGGAAAGCCACCTGGTTGAAATGTCAGGTACATTCAACATTCAGGGACAGTATTTGTAGTATCTGTATCAGAATAATAGAAGTGTAGCTGCAGAAGTACGGGATTGTACCTCATAATTGTACTGCAAAGCTGAATGGCTATATTATATGTATTATATCTTCATGAATGTCCACTGAGCAAAAAAGCTAAAGGTCATGAAGAATGGTTGTTGCTCTTCTATTTCAGGATTTGGTATTCAACATTTGTTCTGTTTACATTTCGTGTGATACACACCAGAAACTGGGTAGTGTAAGTATGTTTACTATGGGACAATCAGAATAAACCCTGCATCATAAGCCATAGGACTGTGTGTACTCTTTTGATCACTTTAGTTTCCCTTACCATGTACAGAGGAGGAGAAGTGATTATTTTAATTTGCAGACAGTGTTACCATAGGGAACTCGCATTGTTGCTGTTTATCTTAACAATAATATATTTTGCATTACTGTGGACTGAAAAAAGTGGCTTCAATATGTACTATGAACAGATGCACAGTATTTCTGAGCATTATGCCTATTCAGTTCACAGTGTATTTGCAAATTTGTGGTCAGCATGATTTTGTTCAGGACACGCGAAAGAGACTGTTTCTAAACTGTGTGTTGCAAGTGTATTCATCATTTGCAGTGTACATCCTCCCCCCCCCCCCCCCTGAGTTTTACAGCCAGGCAGCAACAAAGGCTAGACAGATTTGTAGAATTTGATTGCCGGCAAAAATAGACCACTGAGTGGGATAGTTTATAGTGAACATATTGTTTACTTTCACATTTGTCCATCTTCACACAGTTTGGAAAGTGCTAAGATAACATACTTTATATTGTTGTCAAGATATATTAATACCTAATACCATGAAGGAGCATCATTCTTTGGGAAGCTAATACACCCTCAGTTGGTCAAGAAATCCCCCCACCCCAATTTACAGAAGCTGAACATTCATTACTGCTTTCAAAACAGTACCCACACTGACCCATTTATGCCAAGGGCTAATCTGCTTCCTTCTGGTTCCCCATATTTGTTCCCTCTCAAAAGTGCCATGTGTGATCTTTTAACTGCATACGATATTGAGCAGATCTAAATATAAGATTTAAGTTGTCTTAGAAGTCGGTTTTATTGTCCTCACTTTGACAGATGAAGTATGTTATAAATACATTAATTCCTTTAGTGTTACATTTGTTATATAATTTAAGACACAGGTCTGATGTAACAAGCAAGTCAGATTCATACTGCTAAACTTCATGAAAGTGATATTTTAACACCATTTTCAGATGCTTATATTTTGCAGCAGCCAGTCTATTTAGATGCGTTTATGTTTCCATTAATTTATCTGTGTACCTATACAGTGTGTCCATAAATTGTCTTTCCCATTACAAAACCCTTCATGTTACATTATTCAGTTTCATATTATGTACCATACAAAGAGGGTTTTTTTTTAAATATATATGTATATATATATATATATATATGTATATAAGTGTGATTACCATATATACCTGAATATGTGAGGAGCTTGATTTGTGCAGTTGGCTAAGCAACCTGCTACAGACTGGACAGTGGGATTCAATTTTTGATAGAGGCAAGAGATTTTATATACTCCAAAATCTTCCAGTCCACCTCTGGGGCTGACCCAGTCTCATAATCAAAGGGTACCAGGGTAAAGCGGCCAGGGTCTGATGTTGACCTCTCATCTATATCTGATGCTGAGGGTGAGAGTGGAGGTAAACGTCTAGTCCCCTGATGTGCCCTCATGGCATGGAAAGGGACAATTTTACCTTTCTACCTGTATATAAGATAAAAGTTTTTTTTTCATAATTTATCCTCTGAAAGCTTGGGGGGGGGTGGGGGGGTCACCTTGTAATACAAACATATACTCTATGGGCATTTTCTTGAAAATTTGGAACTGTGAAACAGGTTTGGGGGTGATTTTCTCATTTTTGGGGGTAAATACAGTATGTCAAGTCCTAAAGAGATTGTTAAGCAGAATTTTGTAAGACAGATGGGGATTGGTGGCCTAATCCAATCGTTCTCATGCAGAGAATTTTTTATGCTGTTGAACTTTCTCTGGAGTTCTGTGAAAAACTGCATGCACCAGTATAACCACACTGTATAATGAAATAGCACAAACCATCACTCCCTTGACGTGAGATGTGGAGAGAAATTTCAGACTGCATTGATTTCCTGTACTGGTAGCTTTGCATTGAGTTTTGAAATGGAAAGATAATTAATTGACATACTGTACATTTAAAATGCATTCAAATCTGAATTTAAAGTTTTTCTGGAGTTGTCCTAAACATCTATAACTGAACTTAGTTCAGGCAAATCTCACAGATGTGAAACCTCACCTTAGGACTGGGGTTGCAGTAATGCCAAGCACAATGAAGACAGACAGAAGAAATATGAAGTGCACAGTGAAAAACCTCCATCAATGCCACTTTTCCTGTATGTACTGCCTTGGGATTCAACATGCATGGATAAGTATCCAGAGAAACCTTAAATAACTGGAAACATAAAATGGTAGAAATGTTTGAAGTACCCTTTGGTTGATTTACTCCATTTGTTGCAACAACTAAATGCACGTCATAAATATCTGTGAATATTACAGATGCAGTTCTGACACGTTTTGGTGAGAAGTGTACCATCTTCAGGGATCATAGAATGAACTGCTGAGAATCTTTTTACATAGCAGTGTATCATCTGCAAGGTTTATCGATCCAAAAGCAGTTTACCCCTGGCCTTAATCCACTTTTCACACTGGTACAGGAAACAGATTGGTAAGGTGCAAACAAAATCCATGACACACACTCACTACCACAAACAGACCAGTATCTTGCTGGCTGTGATACACAACATGGTGTAAACACAGGGTGAGTCCTCGTTTCTTATACCTGAGAGGTATAAAATGACACCTCTGATGGTTAACTGATTCTAAATTCCTTATCCCTTCCAAATTTATGAGTTGAACAGTTACTGTCAAAAAAACTAAATATTCTTTGCACAGGACCTGATGTACTTTGCATTATGATGTGCACTAGAGACCTGAACATATTGTGCCATAAACTAGAAGTTTCTACTACCAATTGCAACAACAATAGTATTACTTTGTATGATTCAAGTTTAACTATGTAAGAAATGGTTTAATCTTATGTTAACCATAAGTTTTTAAAAAAAATTGTACAGGTTTTACCTTTCGTACATAAATGACATCAACAAAAGAGCCTCCTAGAGACCTTGTAATAGTAGCTTATCACTAGCAGTTGTTTTAAACCTGACATATTGTACTCTGTACTCCTTGAAGATGGTACACTTGCTACAGCAACCTGTTGGAGCTACATATTTAATATTCACGTATATTTAATATTGTGCATTTGGTGCGATAAATCAACCACATTGATCTAAAAATGCACAGAATGGATAACCTTAAAATAATTGGTGCCCTGTGGTTGTTTTATTTTGTGAAGCCTGATTGTAACAGATACCTAAGGGATTTGAAAATTGTGCTTTACATTGGCCACCTTATATCACAGGTACTTCTGAATACAATATTATGGAGTGTACACTCATATTCATAAACCATATCACTTGATGCTATACCTATACACTACATTGAGTAGTACCACTTTTGTGTCCACTCCCCCTTGACCCATTCCAGTGTTAATTGAGGTATTCTAAGAAACTGTACTTGCTATTTAGCACCTATTGTTTACTACTTGTGGTAGGAACATCCCTTCTCATACGAATTCCAGGGAGCACAGTGCTGATTTAATATACCATACAAGGGAAATAATGAATGTTTCAGCAGGTTCTTTTCAATGGAACTTTTGTTAATCATTTTCATTACATTTCTCTTTTAGGCATGGGGCTACAGAAATTTTCTTATGAAGTCTATTATCTGTTTTAGACAGATTTCACTGTATTTCTAAAGTCATGATTTTATGTGCAGACTGTGTGCCACATTATTGTCCTACTCACAATACAGACTGTAGTTTTCGAGCACATAACAGTAACTGTAATGAACACTTACAGTGTTGTGTATATTTTCATCAACTGTCTGCCCCTACTGAGATACCCAAGTCTATATCCCACACTCTCCAAAAAGAAAGTTGCATTAAGTATAACTGTAAGGTGTATTACAAGCAGCATGTTAAAGCAATACAGTTATGCTGTTCATTTCACCATTTAAAGCATCAAAATAATTGTATTCATAACTTTTCTTTGCAAGGCTTTTACTTCAAGATACTTGGGTACTACTGTAAAATCAGATGTTACTGGGGCCTGGAGTGGTGCAGTTGGTTCAGGCACTACACTACCAGCCGGAAGGTCATGAGTCAATGCCCGATGCTGTCACTGGAATTTTTCATTGACTTAAAAATCCGTCTGGCCACACTATGGCCCTGGGGTCAATTCTTCCTCTAATGGAAATGAGTACCAGGAATATTTCCTGAGGGGCAAAGATGTCAGATATGTAGGGCTGATAACCTTACCACCTTCACGATCCAATATTCTTGAAATCTGGGAGCCTCAACCTGCTGAAACCCTCAGGGCCTGTTCAGGGATTACTTTACTTTTCCTTAGGCCCAAGGATTGTTTTACATTTCCTTATCAGATGCTACACATAGCTGCCATTAACCTGTAAGTGGGTCTGAACACAACTGTATGAGTGGCACCAATTTCTGTTGCGATAGTGACTGTTACAAAAGGGGGTATAAATTGTTAAAATATTCCTTCTACAAAAACATATAAAAACTCAGTGCTTGTGTGAAATTAGTGGTTTTCATGGCAGCCCTGTTTAAGATACTAGTATACTCCTATATGATACAATGTTACATACATGTGTGTGTGTGTGTGTGTATGCATGTGTTTGTATATATGTATGTGTATATATATATGTACATATGTAAACTGATGTGTATGTGTTTACACACACAATTTCTACAGTGTCATATCCCTGGAGATTGAAATCTTCACTACTAGTCTTTTTGATCTGTAGACAAGCATGTATGTAAATTGTCTAAATTCTGCATAAGATGTGAAATACTGTGTTACTGTAGTTGCACCAGGTGGTACACATAATCACCTGCGTAAGTTGTTAACAAATAAGTGCCATAGCTGCTTCTTTTCGATCTCAAAAAAATCATGTTTGTGACACAAAACTCACTGTAAGGGACAGTATGTTGTGTTTTTGACTGTTACAGTAGGTGTCATGTGTAGTAATTGCTGCACCATAAAGGGTTAAACAAGATAATTAGTGTAGTCATCATTTTTCTCTGGTAATGGCTACCCTGGTTGTATGTGAGTTGATCATTTACTAATTATTGTTCAGATTGTGTTCCATTTCACAAGATTTTCAAGGTTGTGTTCAGTTCGTAAAATGTACACTAGCATTATCTCAACACAGTGTAATGTCTCTAGTGACAGTAGAGACAATAAAGTTTTAATGGTAAATATGCCCACACATTCAGAATTATTTAACAGAATTTATTTCGTTGTATTAACTCTTGGGTCATTTTCCTCTCATACTTTGTGCATGTTACTAATCATTTTTCTATCTCCTTGTCCATGTATACAGTTTATTTGGCATTTTCTTTCTCGTAGTAAAAGGCGAAGGTAAAGGTAAAGGTGTGAAGGTCATAGTACAGGTAATATAGTCTCTGTAAATACTGTGACTGCACATAGTGGGTATGGATGCTTATCTCCACTCATTCTTAAACTCACCACCCAGATAGGAGTGAGTGGTTAGCCCTGCGCCTCTAGCTACTTTATCCCCAAGGCAACAGCTTGAGTACCCATTCAGTAGCAGTTGGGGGGGGGGGGGGGGCAAACCCAGTGCGGGCATTTTTGAAGAAAAAAAAATTC
>Ga0131853_10011100_pt1 | contig 16465 bp, 15 predicted proteins | sample TergutLab28metaG_FD_92764 | JGI IMG/M metagenome (GOLD analysis project Ga0131853, IMG submission 92764) | Labiotermes labralis P1 segment gut microbial communities from Petit-Saut dam, French Guiana - Lab288 P1 (version 2) (version 2) | ecosystem: Host-associated > Arthropoda: Insects >...
GTAATCCAGTACGGAATTCATACGTTTCCACCATTCCATGTCCATTTACGCCCCCTCTCTAATTGTTTTGTGACACCATCATATCTCAAGCGGGAATCAGCTGCGTCATATTTTGCGCACGTAAAATCGTACCTAAATTTATCACGAGTTACTATATGGCACTTCCGTATAAGAAAAACAGCCTGATGGATTATAAACCACCAAGCTGTTCCAACGGGAACACCACTGCGAACGCCTCACCAACAAAAAATCATTTTACGGGGTTCGTATTTGTTCCTAATACCGGAGATGAGGAGATTTGAACTCCTGCGCCGCTATTAACGACCTACACACTTTCCAGGCGTGCCTCTTAAGCCACTTGAGTACATCTCCAAACAGTAGGCATGGGGGTACCTACCGACAAGAAGTGTACCGCATTTCTTACATAAGCGCAAGAGGAATTTTTCACTTCAATATAATGGAAATGGAAATTATATCACCTACTTATACCTATAATACTGCGGATACCGTGCATACCGTGCGTGAAGTTTTCTTCGCATACGGTTTTTTCTTCTTGCGAAATAAATAATAAGGGATATAAGCAATGTAATGCCGGATATAGCTAAGGGCACCGCAAAGGTCAGAAAAAACTCGCTGGCCCAAATTGGTGGCAAATAGTCGTAATAAACAGTGTTTTCTGGGGTACTATCAAGGTATAAGTCTTGATAATACTCGGGGATATATTGCAAACTTCCACCGGTTGCATAATTTGCTGCATTTTCGAATGTTGCTGCGTTATCTAACACAGGCATTGTTGCCAAAAGCGGCGCATTGCCAATACGAAAATTTTCTATATACACAGCTACATTCCCCAACACAGTTCCTTCTTCAATTGGGGGAGCTAACCCTTGAGGTATAACAAACTCGTACCGTAAAAGGGAATAATCAAACCCTGCCGGCAGATCTAGATAAATATTATTGCGTGCACTTAGAGTTATGCGGTCTACCTCTGTACGGCTGCCATTTTCATCTGTAAAAATTGGCACAGACGGGGTATTTATACTTGCATCAAAAATTTGCGTTGGCTTAAAAGGCAAGTTAAAGCCGTAGTCTAGCAGAGCATTTGTGTCTGTAAAAGTCCCGGGAGAATCACCACCTAAAACACTTACTATAAGCCGTCGCCCGTCCTGCTCTGCATATGTTACCAAGGTGTGACCGGCAGCGTTTGTCCAACCTGTTTTACCACCCACTACTGCTTCGTTAAAAAGCGGCCCTTCGTGAATAAGCCTGTTTGTATTACGCAATGCTCTTGTCTCTGGTTGGCGTTCTGTAGGTGGAATGTCAAAACGCCTGGTGCGGATGATATCTACAAACAGAGGGTGTTGCACGGCTTCCCGCATTATTAATGCCATGTCGTAAGCTGTTGTAACATGGCCTGCACCGGGCAAACCGCTTGGGTTTACAAAAAATGTGTCATTTGCACCTAAACTTTGTGCACGGTGGTTCATTAGCTCTACAAATTCTTCTATGCTGCCCGAAATATGTTCTGCCAGGGCAAGAGATACTTCATTTGCAGATGGAAGCATTAGGGCATATAGTGCTTGCTCTACGGTTAAAGTTTCTCCAACATCCATTGCAATATGGCTGGAATACCTTGGAGTTTCGGATATGGCACGGTCGGAAAAAGGTATGCGTTCATCAAAGTTTGTTGCTTGCTCTAGTACAATAAGAGCCGTCATTATTTTAGTTATACTGGCCGGGTATTTTATCTCGTTACCGCTTGAGGAGTATAAAATCATGCCGGTAGAAGCCTCGATTAATACTACCGATGCGGCAGAATATGATGGCGGATTTGGGTGGGTAGGTTCATTTTCATAATTTTGAGTAGAAATATTGGCATAAACACTGGTAATCTGACTAATTCCCAGATATAATATAAAAAATACAATTGCAATTTTAATAAAACTCATCCTTTCGAATTTATGTCTTTCGGTGTGGCAGAGCCACACCTGCGACGGCAATTAAATGCAGAAGAAAAAAGAAGTTCACTTTTTTCTGAATTTGTGTCTTTCGGTGCGGCAAAGCCACACCTGCGACGGCAGTTAAATACGGAAGAAAAATAAATTCACTTTTTCTTCATTAAAAATATACGAGGTGACCCATGGCGTACATTTTAGTAGTAGACGATGAAAAGAACATCGTAAAAGGTATCAAGTTTAGCTTAGAGCAAGACGGAATGAAAGTAGACGTAGCATACGATGGTGAAGAAGCCCTGCAACTAGCCACACAAAACACATATGATTTAATTATTTTAGACGTTATGCTACCCAAAATGGATGGCACGGAAATTTGCCAGCGCATACGTGAGTTTAGCGCCGTACCGGTTGTAATGGTAACGGCAAAAGGCGACGATATGGACAAAATTATGGGTTTAGAATACGGTGCAGACGATTACATCACCAAGCCTTTCAATATACTAGAGTTAAAAGCACGCATAAAGGCAATTTTACGCCGTGCGGTAAAACCCCAGCCTGTCTCCACAAACCATACGTTAGACGTGAGAGACCTTTCTATAGACACCCAGTCCCGCCGTGTGTTTGTTTTAGAGCAGGAAATTGCGCTAACCGCAAAGGAATATGATTTGCTGGAGTTCTTGGTTAAAAATACAGGCCGTGTTTACACAAGGGAGGCACTACTTACTCAACTCTGGGGGACAGACAATATGGGGGACGCACGCACTGTAGATGTTCATGTGCGCCGCCTGCGGGAAAAAATAGAAGAGAATCCAAGCGATCCAAAATATATTTATACCAAGTGGGGGGTAGGCTACTATTTCCGATAAACTACCATGGCACCACAGCATAAGATGGAAGCTTGCCCTAAGCTACATTGCGTTAAGCATTGTGCTTTTATTGGCGTTCCATTTTATTGTTATGAATGAGATACAGCGGTACCACATAGACAGCCGAATTGGCGATGTTGAAGTAGACGCAATAATGATGGCAAACCGCATAGCAGGGGTTTATGGCCTTGATAATTTAGGGAATTATCAAGTGTTGCGGCGTTTAGACGAAACCGTCACTACCCGCAGCAACGCATTAAATGTTCGCATTTTAGTAATAGATGACCACGCACGTGTACTTGCAGATTCCAATGTGCCTGGCAGGGTTGGGCAAACTATAATTAGGCAAGACGTATTTACTGCATTAAACGGCACAGACACCCATGATTTAAACAGGGAAGAATACTTGCTAAGTGTAACAGTAAGCATTCATGACGTGGGTAGCGAGCGAATTGGTGCGGTTCTATTTGTTACGCCTGTGGAAGATATTTTTCAGTCGATGGCAGATATACGCACTACTCTTATGCTTGCAACATTGCTGGTTTCGCTCCTTGGAATTGTGTTAGTGTTCGTAATAAGCAACTTCCTTATTGCGCCGCTAAAGCGCACAGTAAATGTTGTACGCCGCATGTCCACGGGGCAGTTGGCCCTTCGTATCCCAATAACTACAAGAGACGAATATGCCATACTTGCAAGTGCATTTAACAGCATGACAGAAAAGCTGGAGCAAGTGGAAAAAACACGTGAAGAGTTTGTGTCCAACGTTTCCCACGAAATGAGGACACCACTTTCGGCAATAAAAGTGCTTAGCGAGTCCATTTTATTGCAAGATTCTGCCCCTGAGGAAATGTACCGTGAGTTTTTGCAAGACATAAACTCGGAAGTAGACCGTATGGCCAATATCACCAGCGACCTTTTGGCACTTGTAAAAGTAGACCAACGGGAGCAAGGGCTAAACCTAGAGCGGCTGGATTTGAACCACCTAGTTGAAGAAATATTAAAGCGGCTGTCGCCCTTGGCAGAACAAAAAAATATTGTACTTATATATGAAGCGGAACGCCCTGTAGAAATTGATGCAGATGAAATCAAGCTTAGCTTAGCTATTTCAAATATCGTCGAAAATGGAATAAAATATACCCCAAAGGGGGGTACTGTTAGAGTTATTGTAGACTCAGACCTTCAATCTGCGGTTATAACAATACAAGACACAGGTATTGGCATACCAGATGCAGAGCACGATAAAATTTTTAACCGCTTTTACCGTGTAGATAAAACCAGAGACAGGGAAACAGGCGGAACCGGCCTTGGCCTTGCTATATCTCGGGCTACAGTGCTGCTTCATAACGGTAGCATTCGGGTAACCTCCAAAATAGATGAAGGCTCGGTTTTTGTGGTAAGGCTTCCATTAAGAGTGAGAGCGTAAGGTGAGATATGAGAAAACTAACAGATTTGTTTACACCCTCTGCACAAAAAAAAGACCAAGAAGTAGCTTCCGGCTTCAAAGTATTTATGCCAGGGGTTATTCTTGGGCTTGTGATTTTTATTGCTGTGGGCTCAATTATTCTTGTGCTTGTACTTCGCAGGCAAGGGCGAGATTTATTTTCCCCAAACCAGATGCAGGTGTATTTTTTTAACCCAGCAGAAGGTCAGCTATACCCGGAAGGACGCCCATGGCCATATGGCAACCAAAACGATTGGGTAAGAGCGGCAATAGGGCATTTGCGCTTCCCCCCCAACAGCAGGCATTTAACCAGCACATGGCCGGCTATTAACCCCCTGCTTGGTGAAGAAGAAACCCCTTTCCTGCGAGATATTGGAATGTACGGAAGCACAGTAATAGCAGAATTTTACGAATCCTATCTGGAAATGCCCCCACTGCAGGAGGCATTGTTCCGGTCTGCATTAACTCTGACAATGGTTAATTTGCCGTTTATAGATGAAGTTAAAATACGTGTAAACGACATGGAATGGGTAGAAACAGCAGAAACTATAGCCAACAGGCCAGCCATAAGCTCTGTAAGGCTTGGCAATACCACACTTGTACTATATTTTATAGACGAATCTGGCGAAGGCCTTGTACGCGAATATTATACTGCAGTAGGAGTAGACCTCCAGCGGCGGGCAAGCGTTGCCCTAGAAAGGCTTATAGAAGGTTCTACCATAGACGGTGCATTTTCTGCAATTCCTCCGGAAACCCGTGTTTTGGCGGTTATACCCATGCTAGATGAAACTTTCAGCGTTTATGTAAACCTTTCTGGCGAATTTATAACACGTTTTAGCGGCGGGCCTGCTCAAGCACGCTTAATGGTTGCCGCTATTGTTAATACCGTGCTGGAAAATATTCCGCAAGCAAGGCGGGTATTCTTCTTGATAGACTCTTCCAGGGAAGAACATATCCCCGGCGTGGCAGATTTTAGCGGAGTTTTTGAATATGACGAAACCGTTATGGTTGGGTTTGTGCCGGAGGAAGATGAGGAATAGGCCCGACATATTCTGTTGCCAACACAATACCGCCGTACCATATAGTATTATCCTTTTTGCTGCTTTTGGCATGTAGCCCAAAAATACAGTCATCAAGTTTAAGGTCGCTTGTATAGCGAAAAACCAAGTTTGGGAAATCTGCCATAACCTGACCATCTACCCAGCCTGTTATCCTGCCATCGTGCAGGTACACAGGCTCTTTTGTTATGTTAACGGGGCCACGGTCGCCACCATAAATGTAATCGCCTGTAAAGTTGTATTCACCTTCTTCCAATATGGTGTTAAGCTTGACTCTAAACTCCAGGCAATACCATCGGTCCAACTCGGGAATAAAGTCCGGGCGTTTCACAAAATCAGGACTAAGAGGTATTGCAGCACTTTGTGGCCCTTCAGAAACGCTAATATGCCCTGTAGGGAAGAAATGGTCGCCATAAATACCCCCCTGCTTTGGGTGATATACATAAAAATTGGCTTTACCCGGTGGGATGTCTTTATCATCTCCCCGCCAAAATTCATTTGCGACCAATAGCTTATTGTAACCATTGGATTTATACCCCGGGCTTGCTTGGCCATAAGGCCTTTTGTTGTACCATGCAGACAAGCTTGGCCCGCAGTGGTTTGAGCCTGCAACCTCATAGCCTGTGGCAAATTTTTGGTAGTAACGAAGGTACAACTCGTCATATCCGCCTCTTTCTGTTTTTATGCCATTGGGTAGAGGTTTTTTTGCGTCTGTAAAAACAGTTTCGTCCAGCCATTGCCAAAAACCCATGCTTAACTCTTCAGTAGAAGCAGGAAGGGTCAGCTTTAAGGAATGGCCTTTTATGCTGCCATTGTTAACCGGTATGTAATCCGGGGTATCTAGTGAGCCGTATTGGTTAACCCTAAGGTCGTGCCACCTTTTGCCAAGTTCCAGAGCAGTTCCGCCTTCGGCCATATGGTCTGTTATGCTGTTTGGAGTTTGAGCCTGAGTCTGATAGTCGCTAAAGTCTTCGAATAATATTACGCTGGGGTGGTTTACAAGGCCAATATCATTTTGGTATTTGCCGGCAATGCCGTAACCTGTTTGAAGGGGTGGTGGGTTCATTGTTTTCACGGTCCTTCCGATGCTTTTGATTTATCTACATATTAAAGGGATAAGATATAGGTGTCAAATGAACTTTTATGCGCTAGCCTCAATTAAACAAAACCACCACAATTTAATTTAAAAAGTGTGATGGCTTTAGTTGATTTTATGTGAAATTGCATTTACCCCCTGTTACCACAATTCGGCTGCCTGCCAAATATAGTATGGTAATTATATATTGTTTTGTGAATGTTTACAATAGTACTTTCACAGCAGTTTGCCCATTGTAGTAGTTGCTGCATATCGTTCATGTTATAATAATTGCAAGTTATCATTAGTGGAGGCGGTTCAATGAAAAAACAAACCAAAGGCTTCACCCTACTGGAACTAGTAATCGCCCTATCTATATGGATGCTTCTGTCTATGGGCGTATTTTTCCTATGGCAGCACGCTTCCCGCACCACCGTAACGTTAATAGAGCGGCAAAATGCATTAGAAAACGCACGGTCTTCTATGGATGCCTTGGTTATGAACATACAATTGGCCAGGAACATCGTGTTAGAAACCACATCTATTAACATTCTAAGGCAAATAACTTTGACAGAGCGTGACCCGCAAGGGCAACTGCACGATTATGTTTTCGACTTCGACATAAATGCATCTTCTGGCTCTGCCCGACATCAAGTGTTACGCTTTGGTGAAAATGAATTTTCTTCCGGCATTGCCCGGATATATATGTTTTACATACCGGGGCGCAGGATTAACATAACAATATACACCGCTTGCCCAGAGCCAATTATCCTTCGTAGTAGTGTAGATGTGCGGTACAAAAATGTTGTTGTTAACCCTTAGAATTAATTAGCTCATACAATTTCTCCATAGCATCGTATAAGCCGCCAACTGCATCTATTATCCCTTCTTTTACGGCTTCTTCACCAATTAAAATAGTTCCCACATCTTGGGCCATAGAGTTTGTGTCCATCATTAATGACGAAAGCCGCTCTCTGCTTACTTGAGAATGTTCTAGTATAAAATCCTGCACTCTGTCTTGGGTTTTATTAAAATATTCGTATGTTTGCGGTGCGCCAACAATAGTGCCGTTTATACGAACAGGGTGTATTGTCATAGTTGCAGACGGCGCAATATAAGAATACCGGGCAGAAACCGCCAGCGGCACCCCAATAGAATGCCCGCCGCCAAGCACCAAAGACACCGTAGGTTTACCTAAATGAGCAATAAGCTCTGCCAATGCAAGGCCGGCCTCTACATCGCCCCCCATTGTGTTTAGTATAATTAACAACCCGTCTATTTGTGGGTTTTCTGCACAGGTTACCAATTGTGGGATTACATGCTCATATTTGGTGGCCTTATTTGTTGGCGGTAAAAGCACATGGCCTTCTACCTGCCCGATGATTGTTAAAAACTGAATAATACCCCGGGGGTTGCTTGTTGTGGGGGTTACAACTGTTGCTTCTGGCTGGGGTTGGTGGTTTTCGCAGTTATCGTTATTATTGTCTTCATTATTTTCTTCGTCTTGGGCTAAGAATGGCATTGCTGTTGGGTTTTGCAATATTATTGGGTTCATAGCAGGCTCCTTTTATTGTCTGTTGTTGGTTTAAATATAGTCTTTGTCATTTTTACGGAAATATGCTATAGTCGATTAAATTGGAAATTGCTACGAAAATCTTATTTTCAAAGGAGAATTTACATGCCATACTTAGACATCCGCTCGTCCAAACCAATAGATGGGCCAACTAGAAACACTCTTCAATTAGAAATTGGTAAGCTAATTGAAATAATTCCCGGCAAAAACGTGTCTAACACCATCATTTGCATTGCCGATAACTACACTATGTACAAGGATGCTCAGCCATTTGAAGCAATTTTTGTAGATATAAGACTCTACAAAAACTCCCCAGAGGAAAGTAAAAAAGAATTTGCAAAACAGTTTACAGTGCTTTTGGAAGAATTAATAAAAGTTCCACAGTCTAATATTCAAATGAATTTTGTGGAAATGCCAAGCTGGGCTGTAAATGGGGATTATTTTTAAACAAACCTGCGGCATTGGTATGTCTATTATCTGCCCGCCAAAATTGTATGTTATTATATATGACCTTGTAACATAGTCTGGGTACAGACCGTTCACTGCTGCAAAATCACATATTAGGAGTACACGGGATTATTTTGCCTTGGCGCTAGGTGGTAAAACAAAGAATTTATTAGGATTTGTGTCGCATTGAATTATAAAAAGCCATTATGAATATTGACAGGATTACTGCCGATATTCATAATGGCTTTTGTTTGTTTTTTGTTAAAATAGCATTTACCCCCTGTTACCACAATTCGTGTTGGTGTCAAAGGAATTGAAAATATTATACATTATTTTAGAAGTTTGTACAATAGTGAATGTAATTAGATTGCTGTTGTGACTTGAGTTATGAAAAGTTCACTTTATTTTCAAAAAGCCAACATAGAAACGCATACGATAAATCACCCCCCTATACCTAACAAAACATATGTGTTAAAATCTTAAACATAATCTTAAAATCTACTATAGCTATCCCCCGCCACAAAGGAGGCCACAATGCCCGACCATATCCACACAATCCCGGTACTAGACGCCTTGCGCGACCCACAGGGCTGCGCCTTTTGCACAATGCAGAAAAAACTTGAGCGTGACGTCATTCAGTTCATACTAGGCCCCGCATATATGGAAGATGATGTACGTATGGAAACAAACAAAACCGGCTTTTGCAAAACCCATATGCACGCAATGTATAAAGAGCAAAACCGCCTTGGCCTTGCGCTAATGCTACACACCCACATGCAACGCCTTTGTAAAGACACAAACGATATAATAACCGGCAGGCGCCCCCTCCCCTTGTTTGGCAAAGACCCTAACTCCGCCCTGCCCCGCTTAAAAGAGCATTTAGCAAAAACCAGTGCATCTTGCTATGTGTGCAACCGTGTAAACAGCACCCTCACCCGGTATGTAGATACATTCTTCTATATATGGAGCAAAGGCGGGGAAGACGCAAAACTTGTGGAAAATCAAACAAGTTATTGCCTGCCCTGCTTTATTATTCTATTAGAAGCAACAGAAAAACTAGGCCGTGGCAAACGGGAGAAATTTTTGGACATACTCTTGCCTATATGGCAAAAATTCACCCAAGAGCTGGAAGGGGATTTAGACTGGTTTGTGCAAAAATTCGACCACCGCAACGCAAACGAACCATGGAAAAATTCCAAAGATGCTTTACCACGGGCTTTAAACTTTTTTGGCGGGGTAGAAATGTGAAAGCTTAGCCCGACTGAAAGGAATTGAATCAATAATGCAAAAACTAAGAAATTATATACAAACCGAAGGCTCAAAACTCCGCAAAATGGGTTTTACAGAGGCACGGCAATATTTATGGGAGTACTATAAATTCCACTTGCTAATTTTTGTTCTTATTACCGGTATGTTAGTTGCTATCCTGCTGCCTTCGGAACGGGAATATCTTTACATTGCATGGCTTGTTCCCAACACCGAACAGGAAGTGCTTGACCAAACCAGCGGAAATCTTTCCCCAATTGTAAACAATCCTAACCGTGATATAGTTGCTGTAACTTCTTATGCCAGAACAGAAGTGCCGCAAATAGGAAATGCAATGCAGCAACGCTTTACCGCCATGTTACACATAGGCGGGATAGATTTATTTGCAACCCCTCGCAGGGGCGTTATAGAACTTGCAGAAGACGGGCTTCTCCTTCCAATGCACTATGTAATGCAGCAGCTAGCCACAATAAACCCCGCAGCTTACCGCAATGCAACAGCGCACCTGCTCACCGTTACCTACACTTTCCAAGACGAACCGGAAAATACAGATATTTTGGCAATTTCCGTAGGAAATACCCCGTTTTTTGAAAATATAGGCCCGGGTACACGAGATTTATATTTTGCCGTGGCCTTTAATACATCAAGAGTATATCAAATAGCAGAGGCGTTGGAGGTTATTTTTGGATGAACCCCGGAATAAAATTTAAGAACCCCGCAACAGCGTTTATGCTGTTTTTGGTATTGTTTTTTTTCGGCATTTCCGAGCTTGTTGGTGCCGTTATTCACTTTAGTGGCATTCCTAACGATGTATTCAACTCTCTGTGGTTTCTTATATTAATGCAGGTGGTTCGGCTAATTTTGCCGCTGGCAATATGGCTTGCCATAACCAACGACTCCTTTAAACGGCATATGCCAGCCCAGCCCATGGACACACTGAATTGTGTTTACGTCTTTTTTTTCACACTTCTTATAATACCAGGTATGATGTTTATTTCCGGCATAACAAGCCAGTTTGTAGACAACGACGTGGCAGAGCTCCTTTCTGGTTTTGCAAGCGCCGGGCACCCTTGGTGGCTGATGATGCTTGCAATTGCCGTTACCCCCGGTATTGTAGAGGAAGTGGTGTTCCGTGGGTATATACAGTCTGCAAGTAGTGGGAAAATTGCTAAAATTGCTGTGCTAAACGGCTTCCTGTTTGGTATAATGCATTTCAACCTTCACCAATTTGCGTATACATTTATTTTAGGGGTTGTTTTTGCCTATATTCTGTACTTTACAAGAAATATTTGGGCGGCAATTTTTTCCCATTTTATAATAAACGGCAGCCAGGTTTCGTTTATGTATTGGGTCATGCGATCTTACGAATATGGCGAAGAAATTGCAGACATAAGCTTGGCCCAAGCTATGTACAATTCGCTGGCAGATACAGACCCTGATATGGCTCAACGCATGTACGATCTTTTTTACGGTATAAACGAAGAGCTGTTTGCCGTTGCAATTATAGGCGTTATTGCCATTGGTACAACCATAGGCGCAGTATTTTTGTTCCGAATGTTTATAGCACACAACCTCAAAAGAAATGCAGAGTTTGACACAAAAAATATAACTCAGGAACCGGAAATAAATGAATTCCCCTCAATGGAAATTGAAGAAAACAAACTCCCATTACATGCAAAAATAGACTGGTGCTTGGTGTCTGTAGTGGGGATATATATTACTATCACATTAATTTTGCCTAGGATGGTGTAGGATATGATTTATAAAATATTTTTATCAACTATTTTGCTAGTAATTTTAATGTCCGGCGTTGCTGTAAAGGCGGCGGATGTTACATATGTACCCGAGAGCATTCAAGAAATGGACTGGATAAGACTTTTGAAATACGTCCCACGCCCAACACCACCTGCTGAAACAACACCACCTATAGACCCGTCAAGGCCAATGATAGCCCTTACATTTGACGATGGTCCGTCTCGCTATACATTGCAGATTTTGGACGTGTTGGTAGAAAACAATTCAAGTGCAACATTTTTTGCAGTAGGAAACAGAGTTAACATGTACCCGCAAATAGTGGAGCGAATCCACAACCAGGGCTCGGAAGTGGCCGGGCATTCGTGGGACCATTCACGCCTTACTCGGCTGCCACAAGATGAAATACGAAGGCAAATTTTGCAAACACATAGTGCAATAGAAGCTATTACAGGACCTATGACAAAATTTTTCCGGGCGCCGTTTGGGAGCTATAACGGAACTGTAACGCAAGTAGCAGAAGAGCTAGGTTTCTCTTTAATACAATGGTCTGTAGACCCAAGAGACTGGGAGACAAGAAATGCAGATGCCATATTTAATGCAGTGTACGAGAGAGTAAAAGACGGAGATATTGTAGTTTTGCACGATTTACTGCCTACCACTGCAAACGCTATGGAACGGCTGATACCAAGCCTAATAGCCCGCGGTTTTCAGTTGGTTACAGTGTCTGATTTGCTTTATTTCAGAGGGCTTGAGATGATGCCCGGCGGGGTTTATTACAGCGTATAAAAGTGTATGAAAAGGAAGACCCGACCTCTGGGGGGAGAGATCGGGTTTTGAGGGGGGATATTTAGTTGTTCCTTAAACGGAGTTTAAGGTCACAACAACAATATCGCCGTATTTTATGTAGTTTATACATTAAAACAAAAAATTATTTTCGCCGCAGCATTTCCACGTCTTCTGTGGTAATGCTGTCGTCTTCATTATTATACCGTGCAACATTGTATAACGAAAACAGCGCATCTTCCAATTCGTTGTTTTTTTCTTGCAGTTTTACATACAGTTCATTAGGGGTATCGGCAAGGCTTATTGGTGCGCCGGCCTTTATTTGCTTTTTCAAAAATGCAATATAAATAAACCTTATACGATCTCGGTTAGTTTCTAGGTTGCGCCATTTCATTTTTCTTAACCTATTGCCAAGGCGGTTTTTCTCGTTTTTTATATATGTCATTTCGTCGTTATAGCGGCGCAGAAGCGGTCCGTTGCCACGGGATATAAGCTTGCCGAAAATGTTTTTTGCCCTTTCGTTTATGGTGTTGGTTATTTTTGCAAATGCGCCAAATAAGGCGGAAAACAAATTTGCTACCCTAAGCATGGCTTTTTTAATTTTGTTTGAAGGCTTGATTTTAATATATTTTGCCAAAACTTTTGCCAAATTTTTTAGTTGGATGAAAAAATTTATTAGTGACAAGATTTGTAATATGAATAAGGAAAAACTAGTGCCGCCTACGGTAAAAAATACGATATTTGCAACTATGGCCAGCAAAAAAGATATGATGAAAATAATAAAAACTTTTTTATTTTCACGAAAAATTTTCATAACATATCCTCCTCTAAGGCAAGAACTGTGACATGGTTCCCTCTGCTTGTATATATATCCGCAACCTCGTCTAACGGTTGGGACGCATTTGTAGTCATAATATAAATATCTACATTCCAAAGTATATCCAAATCCTGTTTCAACAACCACATAAACGAGCAGCCTTCCATCATGCGAATGGCAGCCATCTCTCGCAAAACCTCCATGTAATGGCTATGCCCACGCCCCATGGGAAAGCGTGAATAATTGCGCCCTAAAGTGCGGCAATTGGCCGCAAACCCCACACTAAACCCCTGCTGAATAGAACTCCAGACCATATCTGCAGAATAGGACAATGCACGCTCCATTAAACTAGTGTACACCTCTGTAGTTAGCGGGTGAGGGTAGCTTTGGGCAAAGTCGATATAAACCATAATGTTGCGGCTGGAAAAAAAATCTCGGTTATTAACTTTAAGCGTACCTGTTTTTGCTGTAGCCTTGTAGTTTATACTACGGAAGGCATCCCCATGGCGGTAATCCCGTATGCCGGAAAAGCTAAATGGGTCTTGGAACAACCGCCTGTCTGTTTGGGCGGTATTTTGCATTTCATTTTCCATTGGGCTGCTTCCCCCGTAGGGTAGGGCTTGAGGGTATACATACAGCTCCGCATTCGCATTAAGCGGAATGCCACAGATATTTACAGACTCTAGCCTATAATACCCCCGTTTAGCGCATGTCAGCCGGATAGAACGCTTTACCTGCATAAAAGACGGCAAATAAAAGCGGCTTATAAACTGCTGCATCCCCCCACTTGCAGAGCGGTATCCGGCTACTTGCAAGTCGTTGCTAATGCAAACATCTACATCCACCATTATAAGCGGAAGAAAAAAACGGTTGCTAATTTCCTCTACAAGCAACACAGTTTCCCCTTCAAAAACCCCTTCTTCGGAGAAATAGCGACGATATTCAACCCGCCCAAGGCCTATTCGCCTAAGAACTAAGTAGGCAACCACCAATGGCACTAAGACTAATAAAATTATGAGAATATTCATTTTCTATTCGCCGTTTGTCATAAATTCCGTTGGTGTGGTGGTATTGTTTAAAATTTCTTGCACAATTTCCTCTGCGGCGTTTTTCCTTACACGTTCCGCCCCTTTTAATATAAGCCTATGCGCCATAACCGGAATAGAGCCTTCCTTTACATCGTCCGGAATTACGTAGTTGCGGCCGTTTGTTGCGGCTATAGCTTGCGCTACACGCATTAACACCAACGCACCTCTGGCACTTACCCCAAGTAACACACCAGGGGCTGTGCGTGTGGCTTCTACTAAAGTTACAATGTAACCCATAATGTCGTCGTGGACAAATATATCAGGTATTAGAGCTTGGGCAGCAGTAATTTCTTCCTGCGTAACTACAGGCGAAGGAGGGGCCTGTTCTGTTTTATGCCTGCGTAAAATTTCCACAGTGGCATCGTGTTCTGTATAGTGCATTGGGATTTTGAACGTAAACCTGTCCAGCTGAGCTTCCGGCAATGGGAAGACCCCTTGTGTATCTACAGGGTTTTGGGTTGCAATAACCATAAACGGCGGCGGCAGCGGGCGTGTGACGGTGTCTATTGTAACTTGACGTTCTTCCATGCATTCCAGCAGACCGGCTTGGGTTTTTGGGGTGGCTCGGTTAATTTCGTCTGCTAACACAATATTAGTGAACACCGGACCCGGCATAAATTCGAATTCAGATGTTTTCATATTTAGAAAATTTATGCCTGTAATGTCTGAAGGCAGCAAGTCTGGGGTGAATTGGATACGCTTGAAACCGCAATGGACGGATGCTGCTAAGGATTTAGCAAGCAGGGTTTTGCCTGAGCCAGGCACGTCTTCTAGTAATACGTGTCCTTTGGCAAGTAGGGCTATTACCGCTAGTTTAATGGAGGATTCCCGGCCTATAACTACGGTGGATACGTTTTGAGTTATTTTTTCGAATATTGATTTTACCTGAAGCATATGCGCACGACCTTTCATGAGTTGTTAAAAATGTTCCCCCAGCCCGGCTTTCTTGAGCACTTCATTTGCTGAGTGACGACTCTTAATTTTGCTAAAAAACTCCTTCATACATATTTTACGATAGAAACATTCTTATACAAGCTGTCGCCATCATCACTGGTTATATACCATGTGTTATCTTCATGCTCGATAATAGAAATATTGCACGAACAGTAACTCATGTCTTTCTTCCTTTCCGGTTTTAGGTTATACTTCTCATATATCAAGGATGTACTGTTACACTGGATTAGACACTAGTATGACATACATTATCTTTTTTGTCATCGACGAATTTTAATTCAAATGGTTACTGAGAGTAACCATTTGAAATTTATCAATCTACAACCCGGAGGTCCGAATGAAAATTGGAATAGGTATAGACACAGGCGGCACATATACCGACGCAGTAGTTTACGACTTAACAAACAAAAAAGTCCTTGGCACAGCCAAGGCACTAACTACAAAACAAGACCTGTCAATCGGAATTTTACAAGCATTAGACGCATTGCCAGCAGAGCCGCTAAAAAAAGCAGAAATTGTCTCCCTCTCTACAACTCTGGCAACCAACGCCTGCGTGGAAGACAGGGGCGGTAACGCAAAACTAATTTTCCTGGGTGGTGATGCAAATGTAATTAACAAAAACGGAAAAACATACGGCCTTCCCCCTTCGCATGAAATGTATATTCAAGAAAGTTACACAAAATTTTCGGGCGAAATTGAACGGGAACCGGACTGGGAAATGTTTTGCACTAACATAGAAAGCGACTTCCAAGGCCTAGACGGTGTTGGAATTATTGAAATGAACGCCATGCGCAACGGTGCCGTTGTGGAAAAAAAGGCGAAGGAATTATTTTTGCAAAAGCATGACATCCCCGTAATATGCTCTCATGAACTATTTAACGAATTAAATTGCCTGCAACGTGGGGCAAGTGCACTGCTAAACGCCCGCCTTGTTCCTGTAATACGAGAGTTTTTGGCCGCAATAAAAGAGGCCATGACCCTACGTGGCATTAAGGCAGAGCTAATAATCGTCCGTAGCGACGGCAGCTTAATGTCTGAAGAATTCGCCCACATCCGCCCCGTGGAAACCCTACTTTGCGGCCCGGCTGCCAGTGTTTTGGGCAGTGCTTATTTAGCACAAGAAAGCGGCTCTGCCGCTTTTTCTCCGACAGACGAAATTGCAATGCAATTTCATAATAACGAATGTAACAGCATTATAGTAGACATGGGTGGCACAACCACAGACATTGCCCTTATAAAAAATGGCGAACCTGTAACGGTAACTGATGGCGTACGCATAGGCAAGTGGAAGACTTTCGTTAACGGCCTATACATTAACACTTTTGGCCTAGGGGGCGACACCGCAATCCACTACAAAGACGCACAACTGTTTCTGGAAGATTTCAGA
>Ga0131853_10011101_pt1 | contig 16463 bp, 15 predicted proteins | sample TergutLab28metaG_FD_92764 | JGI IMG/M metagenome (GOLD analysis project Ga0131853, IMG submission 92764) | Labiotermes labralis P1 segment gut microbial communities from Petit-Saut dam, French Guiana - Lab288 P1 (version 2) (version 2) | ecosystem: Host-associated > Arthropoda: Insects >...
AACGGTGAGACACTTACAGATATGGTGACGAGAGTCAACTCCTTCTTGGGGGATTGCCTCACCCATAACAAGGTCTTCGTGCTGACTCATGCATACACAATGCGCGTATTCCACGCGTGCATAACAGGAAAAGACAATGATGCCACAACATCCGAAATCGTAAATGCAATAGCCCAAGCCCCAAAATTTAATAACTGCGATATTGCTCATTTTAAGCTAGAAGATGATGAGTGGCGATTAGTCAGCATAACCCCGATTAATCACTCATCAGAAAATACAGAATACATTGCCGCATCCTCTCACGAAAAATTCACACTCGAAACCGATATTTCTGTCGCGCCAACTATTGGGTTATTTGCGTTTATAACAGCATTAATATACACCGTAAGCTTTACAGGAGTGCGGGTATATCCGCAGCTTTCATTTTTTGTATTCTGCGGGGCAACTCTCATTTTGCTATATGTGCTACTCAGGCGACTTGGATGGCTGGCGCATCCCAGAGCATTTTTATGGGCAGCCCCTCTTATGATACTGGCTGGGTACAACCTGGTATTTGGTCTATCGGCTTTTACCTATATTAATGTCGTTGCGGTATGGGTGCTGTTTGCCTTTATTATCTATGGCGCAATCCATGGGGCGAAATATCCCTTTGGGGTTCTTTCATTTTGGGTTACTACCGCCAAGGTAATCCGAGGGCATATTACAGCCGGAATTTACATTATTTTTGATACCTCCAAGAATTATAGGCTTACAAAAAATCACCCTGCCATGCGCTTTTTGCTCGGTCTTGCCATTGCTCTTCCACTCCTTGCCATACTTATCGCATTGATGGTTAGCGCGGATCAGGTTTTTGCCGCGATTCTCAGAGACTTTTTCTCCGGAGATGGAGAGCTTAATCTTGCCCGAATTTTTGGGCATATTATCACGGCAATAATTGCTACGGTTTTTGCTGCCGGATATGTGTATAAAGCTAAATTTCTCGCAAAAAGCGAGGCAAGCTTTAAGCCGTTTAATCTGGATAAAATCGTAGCACTTGCATTTTTGCTGGCTGTTAATCTGCTATTTGCATTTTTCTGCTATATCCAACTTGCCTATCTTTTTATGGGCGGCATGGGCACTTTGCCCGGGAACATTGTATTTGCGGACTATGCCCGCCAGGGGTTCTTTCAATTATTATTCATTGTTGTCATTAACTTCTCAGTGATTATTATCTTTTTGCAGGTCTTTAGTCATCATGCCAGAACCGGTATCGTTCGGCTGATGCTTACGCTACTTACTTTGTTTACCGGCGTGCTGATTGCCTCTTCGTTTTACCGGATGAATATGTACATGCGGGTCTTCGGATTTACGCCTCTTAGGATGTCAGTTATTACGTTTTTGGTAATGTCAGTGCTGCTGTGCATCGGAACTCTGATTGCACTTTTTAAGGATAAATTCGATGTAATGCGCAGCTTTTTGATTATCGGGATGATTTTCTTGATGCTTGCCAATGTGACTGGGTCGGGATTTGTATCCGGTAGGCTCAATGCTACATTATATCAGACAAACAGCAGTTTTCATTTCACAAAACGAGATCATTTTTGGGACGCGGACAATGCGAGCAGCCTGATAGAAATCTATAATTTTACTGACAACGGAGATTTGCAAGCGGATATCCGTAGGCGGCTTGCTCGCTACTATTGGCGATATATAGACGAGCCATGGCAAAACCGCAGCATTATCAAAAGAATAAATCTGCGACAAATTGAAGATTTTTTTGGATCAAGATCTGCTTTAATGCGTTGGCGATAAAAACAACTAAAAGGAGAGATTATGAAAAAACGAGCATTGATTAGTGTATCAGACAAAACCGGTGTTGAGGTTTTCGCAAAGGGTCTGATTGAAAACGGCTACGAAATCATCTCAACCGGCGGCACATATGACCGACTAAAACCACATGGGGCAATTCAAATCTCAGATATTACCGGCTTCCCGGAGGCACTGGATGGCAGAGTAAAAACACTGCATCCTGCTATTCACGGCGGTATCCTGGCGATGCGAGACAATCCTGCGCATATGGAAACACTAGTGACGTTAGACATAAACACAATAGACATCGTGGTTGTAAATCTATATCCCTTCAAAGCCACAATACAAAAACCCAATACAACCTATGCCCAAGCGGTCGAAAACATAGATATAGGCGGCCCCGCAATGATTCGTTCCGCCGCAAAAAACCATGCCGATGTAGCGGTTGTCGTTGACCCGGAAGACTACGAAAAAATCCTGGAAGAACTAGCCGCAGGCAATATAACTCTCGACACAAAAAAATCCCTAATGGCAAAAGCCTTCCGCCACACGGCAGCCTATGATGCCCTGATAGCAAGCTATTTCACAAAAGACCCTCACCCAGAAAACCTGACCCTCACATACGAAAAAAAGCAAACCCTACGCTATGGGGAAAACCCTCACCAAAAGGCCACTCTTTACAGCGACCCAATCCCAGTAAGTTCAGTAGTCACAGCCAAAAAACTCCATGGCAAAGAGCTTTCCTATATAAACATAGGCGATGCAGACGCTGCGCTGTCACTAGTGTGGGAGTTCGACACCCCTGCGGTAGTAGCGGTAAAGCACTACTGCCCCTGCGGAGTCGGCATAGGAGATACCATACGTGAAGCCTACGACCGAGCCTATGAAGCCGACCCTGTTTCGATTTTCGGCGGGGTTGTAGCCTTTAATCGTGAAGTAGATGAATATTGCGCGGCAAAAATGAATGAAATTTTCCTAGAAATAATATTAGCTCCAAGCTTCTCAGACGAAGCTCTAAAAATCCTCATGAAAAAGAAAAACCTACGTATATTGCAGGTTGCCGCTCCCACGAAAAACGACAACCACATTGTCTCAGTAACAGGCGGCTTGCTAATCCAAGAAGAAGATCACTATAACTTCGAAAATGCCAATCTCACATTCCCGACTAAAGCAAAGCCATCCCCTGCCGACCTAGAAGCCGCAAAATTCGCATGGACAGTAGTCAAATATATTAAATCCAACGGAATACTAATCGCAAAAGATAATATGACCCTAGGCATAGGCCCCGGTCAAACCAATCGGGTAGGTGCTGCAAAGATTGCCCTTTCCGGTGCAGGAGAACGAGCCAAAGGCGCGGTCCTAGCCTCTGACGCAATGTTCCCAATGCCCGACACAGTAGAAGAAGCCGCAAAAGCCGGTATCTCCACAATCATCCAAACCGGAGGCAGCCTACGCGACCAAGATTCCATTGATGCATGTGACAAACATGGCATTGCTATGATTTTCACCGGAGTAAGACACTTCAAGCACTAAGGAGGCAGCATATGCCCAAAATATTAGTAGTAGGCGCAGGAGCTCGCGAGCACGCCATAGCGTGGAAACTGGCTCAGTCTGGTCATAATGTATATGTCGCTCCAGGTAATGCTGGGATGGAAACCGTGGCAACGAGAGTAACGATAAACCAAATGGACTTTACTGCTCTAGCTGCCTTCGCAAAATCCGAAAATATAGCCCTGACAATCCCGGGGCCGGAAGCAATACTAGCCGCCGGGATAGTAGACCACTTCCAAAAAGAGGGTTTAGCCGTTTTTGGTCCGACCAAAGCCGCTTCAATAATCGAAGGCAGCAAATCCTTCGCAAAAGACCTAATGGAAAAATACGAAATCCCCACAGCCGCTTATGCAATATTCACAGATTACCCAAGCGCGAGCAACTACATCCGGTCAATAAAACCGCCCTATGTACTAAAAGCCGACGGCTTAGCCGAGGGCAAAGGAGTTATTATAACCGAGTCATTAGAAGAAGCCGAAGCTGCACTTAAAGACATGCTACAAAACGCTCGCTTCGGCGAAGCCGGTAAAACCGTAGTCATCGAAGAATTCCTAGAAGGCGAAGAATTTTCCTATATGGCATTCGTAAAAGGCGAAAAAGTCTACTCAATGGCAATCGCCCAAGACCACAAGCGCGCCTACGACAATGACACAGGTCCCAACACAGGCGGCATGGGAGCCTACAGCCCTGTCCCACAAATCGGTGAAGAAATGTTAGCAACAGCACAACGCGATATATTATTAAAAGCTGCCGCTGCCATGGCACAAGAAGGTCGTCCATTCACAGGGATTCTATATGCCGGGTTAATTGCTACAACCGACGGTCCCAAGGTAATTGAGTTCAACGCCCGATTCGGCGACCCGGAAACAGAAGTGGTTTTGCCGCTTTTGGGCTCAGACCTTTTCGCAGTAATAACAGACATCCTAGCCGACAAAACCCCAAGCATTGCCTGGAGTAAAGACCACATTATCGGCGTGGTACTTGCGTCCAAGGGCTATCCCGGAAAATACGAAACTGGTTTTCCCATTCGCGGTTTAGAAAGCCTAGACCCAGAGACCCTAGTATTTCACTTTGCCACAAATCATAGTGAAGGCAACCTGGTTACAAACGGTGGACGAGTACTCCTGATTGCGAGAAAAGCAAATGCCCCCCAAGCAGCGCGGGAGGCACTTTACGAAGAAATAAGTAAAATAAAATGCGATAATTTATTTTGCCGTAAGGATATAGGAAACCGGCGAACAATCTCTTAGGATTATTATCAAGAGGAACTTTTTAAGACAGGAAAAGGCCCCATAAACTAAGGCTTGTAAATGCCTTATTTATGGGGCTTACTGTTCATAATCTTGATTATCACACTGTAGGGCTTTTTGATTCGTAACGCGGTAGTTTACTTAATAGGTACGCTCTACCCGTCGTTCTAATGCTATTCCTTTTTCTTTACTTTGCCGTAAATCGCTTGAGCTATTGTCCATCCCGCAAAAGTTAAAATACCGGCAATCGCATACCTTAACCATTCACTTTCCAACCCCAAGGCATCCATTGCCAGCCACGCTATAATGGCAAATATGACGGCACCCAAAACACCAAATAGAAATTTCATCATACCCCTCCTTTCCCGAATATAAATTCGTTACACGATTAACCTCTAAACCTCGACACGGCATTATGCTAATTTGATGTATAGGTTACTGTCTATCATTGCTTTTCTTCAAATCGGAAATTGACATGAATAAAAAAAATCCAGTAAAAATTAGCCATGCAATCGGATGACTTATTATTTCAGTAATTGTTAATTCTGGTAAAAAAGGATTGTCGCCAACAATTAATACGACAAGTGCAATTAAACTTGCAATAAACCCAAGACCACTTAAAACAATTCCAACGCTACTAATTATTTTCATTTATTATCCTCCCAAAATACAAAATCGCCGCGCCGTCAAATTCACACATGAACAATGCCCAAAACAAAAATAAAGCACTATCCATCGTCCCACTGTATTGTAATGGGGCAACAATACAGTTTTTGCACTGACCAGATACTATGATGGTTCGCTTATACTTTCTTCCGCTTACCTTGCCAAAGACAGGTTGACCCTTCATCGCGCGTATTATATCATTTTATTGAACTGTTTATAAGGGGATTGATTATAGTTTCCATGTGCATCTCCTTATCTTAGTCAACAAAATCCGCACAACGTCTATTCGTAACCCTTGGGCGTACTACCGTGGTTGCTACCCTGACATGCTCCGGATGACTTATATAACCTGCGAGAGCGTCGTTGCTTTCAAAGACACTGTACAAAACAATGTCCGCATTGCTGCTGTCCAGTAGGTTTGAGTAAATGATCATTTCTGTGAGCCCTGGAATAATACCTTTCAAACCTTCCAGCTCAGATTGTATAAGTGCTGCGTTTTCAAACTTTTCCTCATTTGTTAGCCCATCAATGTGGTCATAAAATACTATATGTTTTACCATCTTTATATCTCCTCCTGATATTAAAAAAGGGCACAAAAGATTTTCTCTCGCGCCCTTTACAAATTCATTTATAAATCATCCGCATCCTGTACCGGCTTACCCGATGCATCTAATGCATCCATACCGGCATATGAGCCTTGTGGGTCGTACTGTCTCGAGGTTTTCTTAAAAGCCTCAACTACTTCTTGTGTTTTTTTGCTTTTTATAGTAGTTCACCTCAAATTCACGTTTTCGGATAGAAAAATCAGCTTGCTTCTTCGATTGCTACTGCTACTGCTACACTCATGCCTACCATTGGATTGTTTCCTGCACCTAGGAGCCCCATCATTTCAACATGTGCTGGCACACTTGAGGAACCTGCGAACTGAGCATCGCCATGCATACGTCCCATTGAGTCTGTTAAGCCATATGAAGCGGGACCTGCTGCCATATTATCCGGGTGCATTGTTCTGCCTGTGCCGCCGCCAGATGCTACTGAGAAGTATGCTTTGCCATTCTCCATTGACCACTTTTTATACGTTCCCGCAACTAGATGCTGGAAGCGTGCTGGGTTGGTGGAGTTGCCGGTTATAGATAAATCGACTGCTTCCTTTTTCATGATGGCTACACCTTCTAGGACTTCGTTGGCTCCGTAGCAGCGGATTTTTGAACGCTCTGAGCTTGAGAATGATTTTTCTTCCACAATATTGACTTCGTTATTTAAGAAGTCGTATTCAGTTTTCACATAAGTGAATCCATTTATGCGGCTGATTATATATGCGGCATCTTTTCCAAGTCCATTGAGCATGATTCTTAAGGGAGTTTTTCGCACTCTGTTTGCCGAGCGCACAATACCGATAGCACCTTCTGCTGCTGCAAAGGATTCATGCCCTGCTAAGAAGCAGAAGCATTTTGCATCTTCTGATAGAAGTCTGGAAGCCAGATTTCCGTGGCCTATACCAACAAGCCGGGAATCGGCAACACTACCTGGGATACAGAAAGCCTGAATGCCTTCGCCTATGCATACTGCTGCTTCGGCGGCTCTTTTTACGCCTCTTTTAATGGCTATAGCTGCACCTAGCGTATATGCCCATGTTGCGTTTTCAAATGCAATGGCTTGTACGCCTTTTACTATTTTTTCTACATCAATGCCTTTGTCTAGGCATATTTTTTGGGCCGCAGCCAGGGACTCAATTCCGTTTTTTGCTAAACAGGCTTCGATCCCCTTAATCCTGCGTTCATACCCTTCGAATTTTCTCATATAGGTAATCTCCTTTTATTTTCGTTTTGCCCGCTTTTACTCATGACGGGGATCAATATATCTTGCGGCTTCGTCATATCTTCCATATACTCCAACGTTTTTGTCGTAAGCTTCTTTTGGGTCGGTGCCTTTTTTTATGGCTTCGAGCATGGGACCGACGCGTAGATATTTATAGCCGATTATTTCGTCATCGGCATCAATTGCCATGTCAATGATATAACCTTCGGTAATTTCCAGGTAACGCGCACCTTTTGCCTTTGAGCCGAACATGGTGCCGACCTGGCTTCTCATCCCTTTGCCTAAGTCCTCGAGAGATGCACCAATTGGAAGCCCGCCTTCGGAAAAGGCTGTTTGGGTACGACCGTATGCGTATTGCAGGAAAATCTCGCGCATTGCTACATTGACTGCATCGCATACCAAGTCCGTATTAAGTGCTTCAAGAATTGTTTTGCCAGGCAGAATCTCTGCTGCCATTGCCGCTGAATGGGTCATACCGGTGCAGCCTAGTGTTTCCACTAATGCCTCCTCGATGATGCCATTCTTGACGTTCAAAGTCAGCTTACAAGCTCCTTGCTGCGGAGCACACCAGCCAACACTGTTGGACAGCCCCGAAATATCGCTTACTTGTGTTGACTTAACCCATTTACCCTCTTCAGGTATAGGCGAGGGACCATGGTTGCATCCTTGCTTCAGTACACACATTTGTTCAACTTCATGTGAATAAATCATAAAGCCACATCCTCCTATTATTTTTTTCATAAAACCCAGTAAAATCGTGGCAAATCTATCATAGCGGGTATAGCTTGTCAAGAAAACGAGCCAGTATATAATATATGAAAAACGCGACCGGAGGCTTTAATGACCCTAATCTATCAAGGCAAAACAAAGGATGTATACGAAAATGCAGATGGCACCTATACACTCAAGCTCAAGGACACTGCAACGGGCAAAGATGGGGTTTTTGACCCAGGGGAAAATGCCGTAGGTTTAAATATTGAAGGGCTTGGACGAGAATCCCTCAGGCTCTCTAGATATTTTTTTGAAAAGATTAATAGCGCGGGTATTCCCAACCATTACATTGACAGCAATATCCAAGCTGCTACAATGACCGTAAAACCAGCAAAGCACTTTGGTAATGGTGTAGAATTTATCTGCCGACTAAGAGCAGATGGCAGTTTTGTACGCAGATACGGAGCATATATACAGCATGGAGATGAGCTTGATTATTTTGTAGAGGTAACAATAAAAGATGATGAGCGAAAAGACCCGCCGATTGATAAAGACGCATTAATAATGCTTGGAATCATGACAGAATGCGATTATGAAACCTGTATAGCCTATACAAAAAAAACAACCAAGCTCATAGCAGAAATCTTGGTCGAAAAGGGTTTGGATTTATATGATATTAAATTTGAGTTTGGTAAATCTAGTGGTGAAGTTATCTTGATAGATGAATTTTCCGCAGGGGTTATGCGAACATATAAAAATAATAAACCAGTGCCGCCAATGGAGTTGGCGGGGTTTATATTATAATGAAAAGAGGATGATTCAAATGAAAAAATGTTTAGCAAAATTTCTAGCTGCTGTGTTGGTGCTTACTCTATGCGTAGGATTTATCATTCCTATTGCAGCCCAAGAAAATGGGATATACGAAGGATGGAATTATCGCTTCACAAATTTTGTTGCCAGTTATGATTTTGATTTTGACTCAATATGGGGAAGTGTCACCTTTACAGATGCCCCTACTACTATTACGACATTACGAGATATAATTGTCGGTGAAGAAGATGGACAGTTTGTTGGTATTACAGGTGCTTTTTATTTATGGGTGTATCATATACCGGAAAGTATGGATATTTGGGAATATCTCTATTTGCTTGACAGTGATCCAGGCAATTTTAGAGATCATGGTTATGGAAGAGGAGAGCAGCTTTTTTTAACTGATGACTTTACAATTGTGGATTTTTATGGCTATGATTCATATGCTGTGCCTACTGGTTCATCTATAGTTTTGCAAGAGGGAATTTATGTATTTGGTTTGACTGATTTTTCAAAATTTCTGAGTTTTGTAGTTGTAGGAGGTGATGCTTCGCCTCCACCACCGGATTCTACCCCCGCCAACGCTCCAGAGCCAACCCCTCCACCCCAAGCCCCTAATATGAATACCGCAAGTAGCTGGGCAAGGGAATATATAGCCAAGGCATATATAGTGGGTATAATCCCATCAGGACTGCAAAATAATTATCGTAATAATATTACCCGTGCAGAGTTCACCTCCATTGCGGTTCTTATTTATGAAACCATAACCGGTGAAGAAATCACAGGTCGGGTTACCTTCGATGATACGGACAATATTAATGTCCAAAAGGCGGCGTATATTGGCATTGTTACAGGAACCGGGGATAATAACTTCTCTCCAAATATGCAGTTTAATCGCGAGCAAGCGGCAGTAATTATATCTCGACTGGCTGAAGCCATAGGTCAACCACTACCGCTGTCAACGGCAACTTTTGCTGACAATGTTGAAATTTCGTCCTGGGCAAGGCAGCAATCGGGGCAGGTGCAAGCTGCGGGTATAATGGAAGGGATTGGAGGTAATAGGTTTAATCCACGCGGTAATTTTACCCGGGAAGCATCAATTATTACTATGTTGAGGCTGTTTAACGCTCTTGTGTAAATTTTGATTCGCATAAAAAATTGAAAATCGGCGACGCGCGAAAACGCGTCGCTTTTTTATTGCCATTAATTAAAACGATAAAATTCATTCAGGCTGGCATACTAGATTTAGAAAACCATGACCTATAGATTGCTTTGTTTACGCTCGCAATTACAGTGAGAGGTCTGTTTTGGGGTGGGAAAATCATGAAATTATCTGACAAGCTTATTAACCGTGATGAAAAAATAGCAATTATAGGGTTGGGTTATGTTGGCATACCCCTTGCTGTCGCTTTTTCAAAGAAAATCGAAACCATAGGTTTTGATGTTGATAAGGAAAAAATACAAGCCTACAGGCAGGGTCATGATCCAACCAAGGAGGTAGGCGATGATAAAATCCGCAATTGTTCTGTCGATTTTACATCAGACGCTGCACGGCTTGTGGAAGCAAAGTTTCATATTATTGCTGTACCAACGCCTATTTCCAGCGACAACTCACCGGATTTATCCTATGTAATTGCTGCAAGCAAGTTACTTGGTCCGCAGATTTCTAAGAGTTCTATTGTTGTGTATGAATCTACGGTTTATCCCGGGGTTACAGAAGATATTTGTATCCCGATATTGGAAGTAGAATCGGGGCTACGAGCAGGTTTAGATTTTAAGGTTGGCTATTCTCCTGAGCGAATCAACCCAGGTGATAGGGTCAACCGATTGGATACGATAGTAAAAATAGTCGCTGGAATGGATGTAGAAAGCATTGAGGAAATCGCAAAAGTCTACGAGCTTATAATCCATGCAGACATACACAGGGTAAGTTCTATAAAAGTCGCCGAAGCCGTTAAGGTAGTAGAAAATTCCCAACGGGATGTAAATATTGCATTTATGAACGAGCTTGCAATGGTTTTTGACAAAATGGGCATTGATACCCATGAGGCACTCGAGGCAATGAATACCAAGTGGAATGCTCTGGGCTTTTACCCAGGTCTGGTTGGAGGGCACTGTATTAGTGTTGATCCTCATTATTTCATTTATGCGGCGGAAAAACTGGGGCATCATAGTCAATTGATACATTCCAGTAGGCGGATTAACGAGGATATGAGTACCTTTGTAGTGGATGCAATTATTAAGCAGTTAGTCCTTGCGGGTAAAGTGGTTAAAAATGCAAAGGTCGCAATCCTTGGGGTAACATATAAGGAAAACTGCCCAGATATTCGCAATTCGAAGGTAATAAAGCTGATCCAGCAGCTAAAGGATTACGGAATCGAAGCATCGGCAACCGACCCGCAGGCTATCGCAAATGAAGTCATGGATGAATACGGGGTTGAGCTCGTACCATTTAATAGTCTACGTGGAATGGATTGCGTAGTCTTTGCGATAGCGCATGATGAATACAAGAACATGCCCATAGAAAAGCTGGACGCGATGTTTGCCGACTGCACAAACAATGAAAGGGTCATAGTCGATGTAAAAAGCGCGCTTAATAAAGATGAAATAATCAAAAAAGGCTATCGCTTCTGGCGGTTATAAACCGAAGTTGGGATGGGGGGAGATAACATGCTTCACGAAGAATACAAAGGAAATCGCACGAGAATAAATATAAATGAAGTAAAGAAAATGAACCGAGCCTTTACGATTTTGGGGAAGTTCACATCGGCAGCGTTTATGGCTCTATGTATACTTGCAATATGGTATTTTACAGCAAGAAGTGCGCAAATGCGCTTTCTTGGTGGGATGATGTTCTTCTATTTGCTGCTTAAAGAGTTTCTCGCGCTTATGTACTGGCCATGTAAAAAAAAGCTAACTCGCGATTACAAGGTTACGGCACTCATCACCTGCTACAATGAAGACCCCAGCTCTGTGCTTGCCATATTGGAGAATATTCTAGCACTTGATTACCCTGTCCATGAGATATTATTTCTTGACGATGGTAGCCCAGACCCGCTTGCATACAATGTCGCGAGGTCATTTGCCGATGCTAATCAAACCAATGCTCCGGTTTTTCATATCGTTCGATTTGAAAAAAACCGGGGTAAGCGTGCGGTTATGGTTGATGGTTTTCAAATGGCTACAGGCGATTATATTTTGCTGCTGGACTCGGATAGCGAAGTACTACCCAATGCCCTTACCGAACTACTGCGCCCCTTCGAAGACGGCAAAACCACCTCATGTGTAGGGCATATTGGAATACTTAATAAAAATGAAAACTTCCTTACAAGGCTGCAAGCGATTACGTATTATTGTGCGTTTCAGTCTGGGCGGTCTGCTCAGTCAACTACTGGTAATGTTGTGGTCTGTAGCGGGGCATTTAGCATTCATAAGAAGGATTTTATTTTGGCAAATCTCAAAGATTTTGTGAGCGATAGGATTTATGGGCTAAATCTCTCCGCAGGTGACGACCGCGCGCTTACTTCCTTTTCTAAGATGTGCGGCGGCAAGACCCGTTATCAAAATACTGCATACTGCGAAACACTTGTCCCAAACACATGGAAGAAGTTCCTATCACAGCGCAGGCGATGGCAGCGGTCGGCTTATATCGGCGCACTCAAAACTATGAGAGATTTATTCCCAAAGAAGATATTTTTTCTCTTTTGGGTATTTGCAGAAGCGTATCTATGGCTGATTGCTACGATTATTTTTGTGATTATTGTTATTACTCGCGGGTTTTATGTTGACGTTGTAGATATGGTGGCTTATTACTGGATTGTAATGTATAAATACAATACTTTTTATATGTTGTACCGACCCTTTACGTTTTTGTTTATGCCGTTTTATACATTGATTTATGGTATTTCACTTATTTATACGCGGATACATGCTGCGGTTACTATTAGGGATGATGGATGGGGGACGCGGGTTACTCATAATACTTCATCCCAAGTTGAGTCCGGTTAGCGACTCCTAGTTTTTCCATTATTACCACTATATTATTACGTACTGTGCCCTCGCTCAGGAATAGCTTTGCGGCAATTTCTTTGTTAGGCAGCCCTTGTGCTACCAGGCGGGCGATGTCTTGTTCCCTGGGAGTGAGGGTTTTTAGTGCAGGATTCTCGTTTTGGGTTATTTTTTTAAGTACATCTGCGTCCAATACTCCTGTGCCGTCTAGCAAAAGCCGCAACTTATTGGCTATCATAGATATTTTATCGGTTTTTATCAGATATCCGTCTGCCCCTGCCGCTAGGGCTTGCTGTATGTTGGGTCTGTCATCGAATGTCGTTAGCATCATGATTTTGATTGTGGGGGTTTGTTTTTTTATCAGACGGGTTGCTGCTATACCATCAGTGCCTGGCATGTGTATGTCCATGAGTACTACATCTGGTGGGGTTTGTTTACATATTTCTATGGCTTCGGAGCCGTCTTTTGCTAGCCCGATTATTGTGATGTCGGGTTCCTTTGAAAGACTTATTTCTAGGCTTTTTCTTATTAGTTGATCGTCGTCGGTTATGAGCAATTTCATTTATGCACCTCCACATTCATAAAACCGAAACGCGAGGGAGCAGCTGTGCAATTCCCTCATGCGGTTTTGATTATTAGATTGGAATTACACACACAACCCGGAATTTTTCACCGCGGTCTATTGTTAAACTACCACCTACAGATGCTGCTCTATATCGTAGATTTCTTAAACCTGTACCGATGGTTTTCGTTTTCACACAGATTGCGTCATTTTCTACGCATAGGCGTACTAGCTTGGGCGTTGCGTCTAGGTTTACGTTGATAAGCTTGGGTTTTGCGTGGCGGATTGCATTTGTTAGGGTTTCGTTGATACAGGCTTCTAGCACACCCCAAATATGTACCGGTACATGGTTGGTATCACCATACGTCTTGAAATCAACCTTCGTCTTTGGAAAGGATTCGCAAATGCTTTTTAGTGCTTCGATCCCTAAAGTCATAACCGGTGCTAGGTTGTGAACTGCTTCGCGGATTTTTTCCGCGCCTTTTTCTAAACGCAGTAGAGCAGCATCATATAATTCCAGCGCACTTGCATCCGCTCCTTCTAACCCATCCCGCGCGACTTGTAATGACATATATGCCGCAATGATTTCATGACCGGCATTATCATGGATTTCTCGGGCAATACGAGCGCGTTCACTTACTACTGTCATGCGTTCAACTTGAGCGGTGGCGGTTTGTAGATCGGCTTGCAGGTTTTCTAGTTCGTAATACCGCTCAGCTTGGGTATCTCTCCCTTTGTGTCCATGCTCACGGGCTTTTTCCCATTGCCCGAGAAAAAAACCAACCAACCCCGTAAGGAATACAATGGCTCCCATATATAAATCCCCATAAAAAACTACAAGAGCTAATGCTGTCCAGTATTTGCGATAGTACATTGCTGAAAACATTGCCAGCCCCAAACCAAGAGGGAAGAAAACCGCACAGGCGATAACATCAAGTGCAATGGTATCGCTAAGCCGTGGATTGAGCCACCGCAGAAGCACCATGCAAACCATAAAAAGCATAAGAAAAAAGCCTATTGACTCGCCGGTAATAATCCAGCGAGCAATCAATAGGCCAAATCCTATATATTTGCATGATATAAAACAAATTTGAGAAAGGGTTAAATCCCTCATATCAATCTCCGTTTGCCTCCGTAAAGCAAAAACGCTACGGTGAATAAAAACATGGCAAGAATCCCTAGCCAGAATATCCCGTTCATGCCGTATTCCACAAGGGCATCCAATGCACGATTTGCCCACTGAGCAGGAAAAATCGCACCGAAATATTGCAAGAAACGAGGCAGCATGGTCAGTGGAATCATCAACCCACTAAGTGAAGCAACTGCCGTAAGAAGTACCGCAAACACAGCAGAGCTTGCTTCCTTGTCCTTAAAAATGCAGCTCCATACAAAGCTCAGCCCAATGGAAGTTGCCGCAAGGAAAATATAACATATCGCAAGCCCTACGGCAAAGTATAATTCCCAATTATGGAGGATAAGCCCCAATACTCCAATAAAAATTGATAATACAGTCATAGGAATCATAGCGGAAAGGAAATTTTGCACAAGATAGCTACGCATGGTAACCGGCCCTGCAAGGATGCGGATAATTGTACCGTCCATTTTGTCAATCTGGATGCTCCTGGCAATGTAGAACCCGCCGAAAATTATTAGCAACGCTACGAGAAATGGCATTCTATATTGTTCTGCTGCGGTAGGGCCAAAACCAAGTGACGGATTAAGAATGACAAGTAAAAGGGGGAGAGCCATGTTTAGAATAAGTGACGCGGGGCTTCTCATTCCCCGCATGAATGCGTATTTGAAAACGGTCAAAATGGTCGCCTCCTCGCTATTAAGGTCACGATAACTGCCATAACCACAACGTAGATGCCTATGAATCCGGTATAAGTCATTGCCTGGCTGATATTGTTTTCGACTATTAGGTTAAACAGGGCATTGGTTGCAAGTGCATTTGGAGTAGCGCGTTGAAATACGAAATTGAGCGCGGCTCCTAAGTTGATAGAACCAAACATATTACCCATCAAAATCGTTGTGCTCCAAACGATTGCATGTGTTGCCGCTTCCGCTGTGCCTTTTTTGGGAATCAAAAGGAATATCAGCATACCAGTAAGCTGCACAAAAAGGGTGAAGACAAAAACAACCACTGTTAGAACCCACAGATTGGGTACATTCGCACCATAAATCAGAACATTGGCAACGAAAATAAGCGCGCTAGAAATCAGCGAAACAATAGTGCTAGCCACAGCATTGGAATAAATAAACGTGCCCAAGGATTTAGGAGCGACCAGTAGTCGCCAGCGACGCGCAGATTTAAAGTCATCATAGAGCAGGTCATATATCAGGGATAGCCCAAAAAAGGCAAACATAATCATGATGATTGCGGTAACAATGGCGTATTGTTCTCCCATATCAACAAAGCCTTCTACACCCGCGTCAATTATCACATTCAGTAATACAGAATTATTAATAACAGAAATCCCTACCGGTAAAAGAATAAAAACCAGCAAATTGATAGGGTGAAAAGCTATGCGCTTAAAATAATGTTTTATTGTAGTCATAGTTTATTCCTCCCCATCTCGCAGGCTGCGCCCTGTAAGTGTTAGGAACACATCCTCCAAAGTAGCCTTGTCGGCGGAAACATTGCCAACTCCACCATGGCGCATCGCGATTTCCATGATTCTATTAAGATTGCCGCTGTCTGCCCCTGAAACTATTATATATGTGTTGCCGTTTACAGTAACATTTTTCACACCAGAAATTGCACGGATTTCATCTGTTAGGGTCTCGGAAGGGGCAAGTGCTGTCAAACGTATGGTATCCTCATGTTGGATTTTTCCTACAAGCTCTTCAAGGCTGCCTTCGGTTATAACCCTGCCTGTATCCATGATGGCTATTCGGCTACAAATAGCTTGGACTTCTTCCATGTAGTGAGTTGTGTAGACAACTGTAGTGCCTTCTTCTGCAATTTTTTTCACAGATTCCAAGATATGATTTCTGGATTGTGGGTCTATGCCTACGGTTGGTTCATCCATAATTAGCAGTTTAGGTCGATGTACCAATGCGCAACCGATGTTGAGCCTACGCTGCATCCCGCCTGAGAATTTCTTAGGACGTTTTTTTGCGTGTTCGGTAAGCCCAACGAATGCAAGTACCCGGTCAACATTGCTTTCAAGGTCTGCACCGCTAAGCCCATATAGCTGCCCGAAATAGCGTAGATTTTCACGAGCGGACAGATCATTGAAAACGGTGATTTCCTGCGTGACCAAACCCATTTCTTTTTTTACATCAATGTTGTTGAT
>Ga0131853_10011102_pt1 | contig 16463 bp, 7 predicted proteins | sample TergutLab28metaG_FD_92764 | JGI IMG/M metagenome (GOLD analysis project Ga0131853, IMG submission 92764) | Labiotermes labralis P1 segment gut microbial communities from Petit-Saut dam, French Guiana - Lab288 P1 (version 2) (version 2) | ecosystem: Host-associated > Arthropoda: Insects >...
GTAACCCTGCAGAATGAAAACTGTACACGTGAAAGCACTTTTAAAGTGAACATGCAATGGTATATGAATTTTGTGTACAGAATTCTTCAGATTGTTGAAATTAATGTAGAACAATTACTGCCACACTGCACCCTGTTAAACCAATCATAATTTGTGTTGTAAATTATGTTGTTAATTACACACAGGCAATGATGTTGCCTCATGCTCTCTGAAATACATGTGTGGAAATAGGTGGCGGTGTGGTCAGCATGCGACATCATATTCCACCACACGTTTCCATAAGTTAAGATTTAAAACACTTCTGATCCATGGTGGAAGTGATCTTTGAGATTAATCTTTATTAATTGAGTGTGTAATTTTGTTATTGCACATTGGTAACAAATTGAATTAATTAGGAATTTCTTAAGGTCTTTAGCCAAACTATAAAGTAGATGAAAAATCCACTGCATCTTGAAATCCTTGTGTTTCTTGGGCGGGAAGTCCTCTTAAATGAGAAATGTGCTAAAAGAGTAACATGTATGTAGATTTTAGTACTAAATTATTCTGACTTCTTAGGCAAGGACGTTTTCGAAGCAGAGGTTCTCACTTTTGTTAGAACAGTTGATATAGCCCCAGGCACAAATGTGCACAAGGAGTGATGCCACCAGAGCCTAAACTGTAGTTTAGAGAGGGGAAGAAAGTCAAGGAAGCTATGGCGTTGTAGCTTGAAAGCTAAGTTTTGCTGTTTTTCAGGTGTTGTCTTGTATCATTTGAATGTGAAGAGGCATGGGGATTGCTCACAATACAACTACTAGTTTTGCAGTGTAGAATGATCAGGTTGAAGCTTAAATTGCTACCATTGTTATCAGAGCCTTCACAAATAGAAGTTTACACTTTGTTAAGTTCTGCCTGTTCTCTTGAATTTCCCCACACTCAATATGTTGTTTACAGATTACATGTTTATTTTACAGGATCTTAATGCTATACAGTGGTCAGTCCTGTTTTACAGGTCATTAGAACAAAACAATTTACAATAAATTATGGGTTATTCCAGCTCCATTATCAGGTTATGTGCTAACTTGTTGAAGGACTGAACAAAAAAGAGAAATTTTTAACATACCTTTTCATCATTTTAAACATTTACAGATATGTTTTTAAGTTCCAACATTAGTGCAAAGTGTGTTTGAAATGCCCACCATTAGACTGTGTGCATACTGCCACACATTGTGCCATTGACTGTTGACTCAGCATGCATCCCAGTCTGTTTCTGTTACCTACAGCAGATTCATTTATGGTCTCTAGTAAGTGATTGCTTCTGTTTGGTTTACCACCATGATACACTCTTAACTTCATGCAAACCCACAGAAATAAATCCAGTGGGTTCAAATTGGGTGATTGAGAATGCGATGCCAGTCCTCTCCACCTTCCTTCATAGTCAGAAATTCTCTTCTCTCTGCTGGAATGTGGAGGTGCTCTGTCATGATGTAGCACATTTACCCTTATGTTGCAAGGGGTACATCCTGTAAATACAGTGGTAATTCATTTTCCAGAATATTCCTGTAATATGGAGCTGCAGAACGTCCCTTGATATCATGTGGTCTTGTGAGGTTATTGCCTGATATTCCTCAGCACAGATGAAATGAAATCAGTGTCGAAAGTGATATTGTGCTACCTCATGTGGATTTTCCTGTGCCTAAGAGTGCAAATTCCTTATGTTGGTAATACCATCCTGGGTAAATTGAGCCTCATCCATGGACAGTATGTGAAGCAGAATTCATAGCTGTGGTTGCAGCCCTTTACAAATTAGTACTTGGCTGGCCTAACATTCTGTGCACTTTAAAGGTATTATTGGCTCTTCTTGGATTAATTTATCGTGAAGTGAGACACAAATAAAGGATAACACAACCATTTAATTCACAGTAAAATAGCCTTCACAGCAGCAAACCAGTTATTATATAGGTTTGGTCTGATACCATCTTGCCACTTTTTCTTGAATGTTCTGAATATTGTTTATGTTGACTTCATGCTCGGTATTGGTTTGTTAGTCTTTTATTTCTAATATATGGCAATAAGTTAAATTTCACTGAAGTTTATGCAATATTATGTGGCATAATGTATTTTAGTCGAACATTAGTAGCCTGCTGAACCACCCGCTGTGTTACGGATTCCTCTCCCTCAACCCTCTTGCTTTTACCCATGTTCCTCCAGATGTGACAACTCAATATTTGGAAATTCTGGGTGGCATTGTGTCAGAATTTATGGTTTTATTTTGGTGAAGAAATTGGCGGCTTTAGGTTATGTTGTGGGCATATTGTCCCATGGAAATTTCAGCTTATTTTCTGAGAACTTTAAATTGGTCAGCCAATGAAAGTAAAACCCTTTCATTGTCCTTCCAATCACTAGAGGGTAGGTGCTGGAGGTGTCACCCTGGGGGGTGAGGGATAGAAGTGCAGAGGGGATGATTTGGGGAGAAGGAGTGTGGTGATAAGAGAGATAGAAGTAGGCAGTGCCAAGACTGAAGTGTGTGAGGTAGTGATATCAATAAATCAGCTAAAATTACAAGGTGCTTGTGAAGGTCTTATGCTACCGAACATCTAGCCGGCTGCAATTTGTCAGTGTGGTCATTTGTTTGAATTGTATACATTAATTATTTGTATTGTACATAATGGCTTTCAGCATCTTGTTTCATTTGAGTAATATTCAGAATAATGTTTACTGAAATAGCATTTAACACCTAAAATTTGATCTTTGTTGATAATTTTGTAAGAACTGTGTGCTTCGTATATATTTGTTTACACCATCTTGTTTTCTTGTTGTTGAAGCTTCTCTTGTTGAAATACAGTCACGCTCTGATTCCCTGTTTCTTGATTATGTATGTGGTTGCACTATACAAGCCAGATGTGTATATGTGCTTTAGAAACTTATTATCATTTAATTCCTTCTGGTAAGGCTGCTTCTTTCCCCTCACATTGGGAAGAAATGAGTTACAATGACTAATGAAACTTTCTTATTGCATCGTGACCACATTACTATTTCTTATCCAACTTTTCAAGAAAATTTATTGATCTGAAGTATGGTTTAGTGTATGATTTAGACCCACAGATAATCATTTAATTTGGCTTGCACCTTCTGATTTTTGGTCTTGGCCTTGAACTGTTACCAGACTTCTACAGCTGTTACTCATCTTGCCATCACACTCAGGCAATTGAACTTTTTTTAGTGGTTATTCTTTGTAGTAGAAAGCTCCAAAAATGGGGCAGGAAGAACCAAACTTTTATGTATAACTATATACGTATCATTTAGGAAGCCATCATTCCTAAACATGTACCCTGCCTTCACCTCCAGTTGCTTAAGACTGAATGTGTTACAAGAGATTGTCATAGACAGTAGAGTAATTTAAATGCTCTTCACTAACAGAGTGTATGATGTTACATACAGAAGTACACTGAGAATCTTGAAGGAATGTAGGCCTTAGCTTCAGTAGTCAAGTAGGAGAAGACTGCCAGAATCAAGATTGGTGACAACCTTTCTGGACTGTTAGGGTGTGCAGTTTATTACGGCAACTAAGTGCACAGTCTTATTTAATACAGTATTAAAGTAATGTGTCCAGTATGTTTCAGAGAACAAAATATACCAGTTTTAAAAACCATTTGCCTCTGGGAAGCTGTTATTTATAAGGTTCTTCAGTCTGCAGCAGCTTTGTTGTTGACGTTAAGTATAAAAGGTACAATGGTAGAGATTTATAAAACTTACGTTTAAAATATGGTTAAAACATTTATTATATCATTAAATATGATACATATACAGTCAAAGTTATTAATGTTGCATTTAGCTGTGGTTGCTTCTCTTCATGTGGTACTATATATTCAGTTCTGAAGTGTGTATCTCAGTCCAAAGTGGTTTAGGTCATGTAAACATATGGTATTTGCAAATAAGAAATAGTGAGATTTTGAGTCATAAAGACGTGAAAGACGTTAGATGATGAAGGTGGGTTATAAGAATAGCAGACTCACCCTGTATTTTTTATGTGTCTTGTATCGAAGCCAGTAAGATACTGGTTTGTTTGTAGTAGTAAGCCTTTGTCGTGTGCTGTGCTTGTGTTGTATCAATAAAGGTTCTGTAGCATTGTGAATAGTGGATTAAGGTCAGGGGTCTCACATTTGGGTATATGCAGTATGTGTTTTTTAGTGTCTGATATTGTTTGAGGGTGCGCATACGCATACACCACTACAAGCGAGGTCCATAGCCACATTATTGATGAGTCACATTTTTTTTTCTTTGCATATAATGATTTCAGAAATGGTGTTTGGCAATTTCACACAAAGTGTGCGAAGTGCATGATATTTCCACAGTTTTAAAATTAATCTACATTGTTCCATCTGTTTTAATGGTGTAATTTTGGTAAGTGTGGAATTTCCTGTGATTCCCTGTTATAAACATGGCATTTGTTATCTTATTAGGTTCTGTTGTTCTGTCAGCATTCTGTTCAGACCATTTTGAATTAGACAAGACAAATGCAATATTTCATGTAATTGTATCTTGTGTAGATCAGTTGTTATGTGACTTTGTGTTTGATATCATGACACTTTCATCAGCCTGGTTATGCAGAGTAATTAGCGTTGTGGTCATGCAGTATGTGATTATGTGTAGCGTTGTACACAGAGGTAAAGCTTTGTGTTTCTCTAATTATTAAGCACCACAGAAATTATGTCTAGGAGAGTGGAGGTGTACATCCTGTCTTTTGTAACATTCGGCACTAGACGGAAGTGAGTGGTGAGCAATATGCTCTGTCTGTTTTACTGCCAGGGAAAGAGCTTCTGTGCCCATTGGAGAGGAGGTTGGGTGCACATCAGAAGCCACCTGGTCACAGTGGCTAAGAGGAAATTTCCACCTGCCAGTAACTGATTTACATTTCTCTGATCATCAAGCCTTGCAATTTTTTGTGCTGACAAGCTACTGAATGCCTTCTGTTCCGGTAGACAAGTGCCATTTTTTCAGAGGAACCTGTTGCCTCTAATATGCAGGGTAAGTTAACGTGGATGAAGCAGGTTTGTCCGAAACATTGGCTTGTTTCTGTCAGACTGCACATCGTCACATTCTGGATTTCCATCTTTAAATAGTCACCACCATGAAAACTTTAAATAACAGCTGCATAAAGAAGTTGGTATGGTGAAGTAATTTTCTGAGGATAGTGGTGCAGAGCTGTATGGTGGAGTTGAGGGATTCCTGTTAATGTTATGTAAAGTGTTAGTGGACAGTGATATTAATTTCTCATGTAAATAAAATGTTAAAGAACAGTTATACAATATTTATACAGGGTAGAAGTTAGCACCTCATGAACTTTGTTTTCCACATTGTTATTAACTTGTTACTGTGTGTATGTTTGACACCTATTTTACTCAATTAGCCAGTTTTAATAAAGAGTATGTTGGCATAAATTACATAACACTTGTTGTTTAGCACTGCTGTAACTGCTGTTGTGTATCAGTGTCACCTGTTGTGGACAAGATCAAGAATAGTTTTTAAACAGCTCTTTTTATAATGACTGGAGTTCAAATTTACATTTATGTAGAGGGCAGATGGTGAGTTGGGCCCTTGTTAATTAGCACCATACTGTGAAAATGTATTTAGGAGTTGTGGAATAATGCCACATATTTTTAACCTATGCAGCAGGAGAACCACTTTAGACCTGGGAAGACACCCTGGTATGCTTCAAATAGAAGACTGGGAGGGCCTGGGAACTAGTCTGGACACATCTGTGTAGAGAAAATTACTTCCCCACTGGGAATTGTATCTGATTGGTCCCTGTTACTAGTCACAATACAGACTGAGCTGTGCCAACTTCTATGTGAATGTTAAGGGGTATTAAAAAAAAAATTACTTTGTATGCCAGAAAAGCAGCCTCCACAATTGTGTGTGTGTGTTTGGAGGGAGACCTGAATTGTGTAACTTCTTAAGTCATTATTCCGCTTCGTGATTCTTTAACCTGCAACTGCTTCATACTGTCTGCTTTATAGTGTTGTAGACAGCATTTTAGTTTTCTCTCTATTGAGCCACTGCTACACAGGATGCAGTGCCTGGTTCGGAGACATGTTTCTTGTGTAATGGTTAGTAGTTTGTCATACAGAATTCAGGTCACAGGCATAAAATGCATTAAGATAATATAATGGAATGCCCTTAATCTGTAAGCTGATACTTCAGCAGTTGGGGTCAGAAGTTTTGGCATCAGTAACATCCAGTGTGCATAGTGATTCTATAATTTTGTCTTGTGTTATCTAGAATTCATTGGGCCCATCAGGCTATTATGACGGCTTCTGAAGATTGCAGGATGAGTAAACAAGGTGCTGCTGTCAGGCAGAAGCATGTAACATTAATGATTCCTGAAAAACTTTAAATAACAAGGAGCCTTAAAGGTGGCAAAATCTGCAGAATAATTATGGTGGCATGCAACATGCATTGTGAACTACCTGTGACATAAAGAAAGAGAAGGACCATTTATGATGCTCTATCGTACCATTTGATGATATGGTATATTTGATAATCTGGTGTCTGTCTGGTCCTGTGGGTTTTGGATTAAAGAAATTGTACTGTAGTAGGAGGTAGCTTTCTCTATGTTTGAACTTCAACATGCATGCAGGTTTTAGGCAGCATTTTCTGAGAAGTTATGTCTTACACTCAAACAAATAGATACATCATTATTTTGAGTATTTTTCCACAAAAATAAAGACAACCATCAGCTCTAATAACATATATTCAGTAATTTTCACGTTTATTTGTATTCTGTCGCTTTGGTATACATTGATGTATATGATCATGCTTTGTGTAATAAGAATGTTAGAAATTTTCTTAACTGAATGTGGCCAGCTGTGGATCAAAGATGAAAGTCCAAGTTGAAGCTTTGACATTGTGCTTGCTGGTAGACCTATTGATTGCCTTGGGGTGCATGGTAAATGAGTATGGTTGATTAATGAATAGTAATTGGCAGGTTAAATTTAAGTACGTAGGCAAAAACCATCCATACTGCCACTTTGTGTGTCACATATTTGCACCTAGACTGTAATGGTCTCATTGTTTTGTTAGTAAACCTTGTGAGAAGGCTATAGAACTCTGAAAGTTAAGAGGTAGGGTAACTGATTTGGGGTAATTTTCATTCAGTACCTGATAGTTCACACACTTGTTACACGGTGTTGCCAAAATTTACCCTTGCTGATTTAATAGCATACTGTCTGTACCCTATATCAAAAATGATTCAGGTATTTTTATCAAGTTTTGTATGTTTTGTTGCTGTGTAACTTCTGCGGTTGATTTGTAAATTGAGCTTTCACAGTAACTGCAGTGAAGTATTGTAGAGCAATCAGCTGCTTCAGGCTAGACTGGATTGTCACTGTATTGAATATGAAACTATCTTCGTCATTAAGGATTGATGTGGTAAGCGGTGCCATCATGGTTGTAAGTATAGAGGCAGTTTGTTCATTAGGGCCAGTGTTTTTGTCCAACACAGTTGTCATTCAGGTGGTAAAATTGTATTAAACTGGGATACAAATACGAAATCCCATGTAACAATGAACATGTATAGTGAAGGTGAGAAATTGGCAACATGAGAGGACATGAATAATGAATCCCAAATAATACTGCTAATTCTGTATCTTCATCCCCTCCTACATAATGTAACATTCAGGAAGATGTTTGTGAATAAATAGAATTGAGGGTATTAATGTACTGAAACAATTGTAGTGCTCTGTTCCAGATTTTTATGTGTGTGATTCGATTTTCACATGTTTTGGGGACCGCATAACTAAGATCATTGTAATTTTATGGCCAGCCCAGATGTTGTATCTTCCACTTGACATTACAGATGGCGGTGTATAATTTGATGTTCAGACAACAGATGAACTGCAAATGATAGTCTTACTCTAATAATCAAGTACACATACTTGCAACGGCTAGAATTGTGTCCTGTTGTACAAAGTTCCTTACAAAGAAATACAAAACAATACAGTATACTGTAGGTTGCTATGCATCCTTTTGTATAAAGTTGCCGTATAATATCTGTAATAATAGCCAGGCAGCCATCCGTCCACCCTGTTCATTTTCGTCCAAACAACATGTTGCAGAGAAAATTGTAAATTCAAAAACAGTTTCTCTTGAAAATACAATGCAGGAAAAAAAATAGTTTTTTATGTTTTAAAAAATGGGCACATAACATCCATAAAACTCAAGTGGAGGAGTATTCAGAAGTCCCATACTCACTGCTAGGACCAACAAGTAGAAACAGCAGCAGTTCTCCACCCTCATAACTTGCCTGCTTTGACCCCTTCTTGTTTTGAAGAATAAAGCCGCAGGTATGGGAGCATCGTTTCTACAATGTCCCAGAAATTCAGGAGCTATTGATGACTCTTCTATGCATGATTCCAAAATGCAGTTGCATTGATGCTTCCATCAGTGGAAGAAATACTTAATGCAATGCATACACTGACAAGTTAATTACTTTGAAGTGAACAGCAGCAGGAAGTAATAACTAAGGTAAGCATATATTTTGTTACTGATGCATTCTGGAAAGTTTTGGATATGCCTTTGTATATCAAAGCCATGAACTACATCATTTCTCCCATATGATACTACAAAAACTCCTTTTTGAGATGTAATTGGAAAAGGGAATGACTTTTGTTTGTCAGTAAAAGCATGTGTTACCAGGAGTGATTAATAAGACACAATTGTTGCTGTACATGATAGCCAGTTCCTGTCATGGATCTCCTGAATTACCAGAGCAGGTGAACGAAGGGTTCTGGAACTCTAAGGGATACTTTGTGACCAATGTAGGTAAACCCATGGGTCATGTTCTTTTATGCTTGTATTTGGGTCTGAATTCATGTTACAGGGCTGAACAACTGATATTTCAAGTGAATTACGGCCTACACAACTTCTCCATTGTCCCCTTAGAATCTTTCAATACTGCTCCTTACAGGCCTCACAAGGTAGTGTACCAGTGCCAGAAACACTGTTCTACATGGCACCCTGTCAAATGCTGAATTTTCTGACAGACTGAGCGATGGAAGATGTACAAAGCAGGAAACTAATGACACTGATACAAGAAAAGCATTTATGGGCAGTTGGAGGGGAACTTACACCCATTTTACACCTTATCACCAGAGAAGGTGAGAGGTCAACTTCCTGCTCCAGCCACATCATTGCCATGGGAATTACAGGGTGGGTGATGAATTGATCTCAGAGTACTTGGAGGGGTAGGATCTTGCCCTTTTTGGGAGTCAAACCCCTTCATCCAGCATTTTGACTGTCACTCTCTTGAGTCAGTTATCATGAGTAATTAATACATAAGCATGACAACGAATCTGTCAGCTTCTGTCTGACTAGTGATAAATCAAGGTAGACACAGTACAAATCATTTGAATTTATTTGTTCGTATTCTGTCCCCATTGCTGACCCAGCATTGACCTTTGTTTCACAGATGGGTCAGGAATTAACAAATGTTTTGGTGCAGTTGTTTATGGACTAAGGGATAACCACAGGGGAAATTCCTATGGGTAGCCTCTGTACACTGTTCCTAGCTGCAGTGATAGCAACCCTGAGGTGCACAGAACTCCTTTTGTCCAAGAATGTGATGAGAAGAAGAATTATCTATCTGCTATGACAACAGGGCAGCAATACTAGTGCTTGCTAAAACCACCAATATATTGACATCCATATGGGAATGTATGCAAGTGCTAGAACAACTAAGTGTACCTGATAAAAGTCACTGTAGTGTGGATACCTGGACATGATGGGATACTTGGCCAAGGAACAGACTAACAAAGTTCCTTTTCATCAAACTACTGGCATTCCCTCCTGCTGTGGACAAAGAAGTCATCAGGAGTCATTTGAGATGGGAGCACCTGAACATTTTGAAGGCCTGTAATGGTTGCCGCAGTCCAAGATGCTGATGATTGAACCTCTGCCAAGTAGAAAAAAAAAGCTCCAGGCAATGAGTAGACCGAAGCTTAAAGCAGTTGTGGGACTAATAACAGGCCACACAAACCTTAGAGCTCATATGTTTAAACTCGGACTTGCAAAGTGGCAGGATTGGCAACTGTGTAGGGATAAAAAAAGAAGACAATGTGCATATTGTATGTCATTGGAAATGGCATGCAACAGACAGAACCTTGGGTTGTGTGTTTTTGAAACAAAGGATCTAGAAACATGGGGGTGAATGGCCTTATAAGCCTAGTGGCTAATGCAAGGCTTGGCATAGCTCCTTAGCCCCATTCAAAGAGGGAGGAGATACAAAGAAACTATTAAGATTAACATATCGTTAGGGTCCATAATGAAACCACTCGCTTTTCTTTACTACTACTACCTACTATTAGTACTACTTCAACTGGTGCTACTGCTACTGCTACTGCTATTCTGTCGTAACTTTGTTGGTTTCTCGACAGTTGTTGGCAATAAATAATGCCTTTTTCAGGTGTTGCATAATGCAGGGTGTCCACTGTATTGTGTTCCTGAACATGGCAGCTTTATTGCATAGAAACCCTACATCTGCTGGGACATCCTACAACCCCTGCCATGCAAAGGGACACCATAACATGGATGTTATGTATAAGTAACTTTATACAAGTCCGTATGTGGGCGATGGTGAGCAGGCTGCCGCAGAGCAATTACAATGACATGGGTAAGCAGTTTCTGTTGTGGAGAAATGTCAGGCAAGTAAAATTTATACCTCACAGGTGAAGAACCAACATTTATTGACCAACTATTTTAAGTAACTGTTTTAAAACTCATCCACAGATATTTAGTCTTCCCAAATTAAATTTGCATGTGTGCTGGTGGAGGCAGTCTGGGTCAGAGCATCCAGCAAATGTAATGCAGTTTACTTCCAGGACCCAGAACTGAGTGAGTGTAGTTTCAATTAGGGGCTTACTGGGGGGGGGCGGGGGGGTTTATTTACCCTGGGTGGTGGAGTCAAATATTTGAAATGAGAAAAATCATTTGACTGTCAACAGATTTTAAATTACTGATCCAAACAAAAGGAAATGCAATATATGTGATTTTTTAAAATTAAATTTCTGTTAGGGGCTGTCCATGTTATGTGCCTCATATGCCACGAAATGTATTTATGCCACACATTTTAATATCATACCTGGTGTAATATTATGATCTGATGTTCAAATGGCTCATTAGTGAAAGGTACTTCGTGCATGTAATAAATATGTAAAAACTAAGCAGTTAAGCTATTTATCATGTCAAAAAGATATGCTGCAGTTGCACAAACAATAAAACAGTACACATGAGTATCACAGTTGGTACAGACATTACATGAAGGGATGTGGGAGATCTGCTTCCACTTGCATAGCTGTCAACTATGTGGATCTTCCAGCCCATATTGGCATGTGTGAAACTGTTATAGTAGACAACATCAGGCCATGTGGTATTGGGAGTGACTTCCAAGATGCCTGGTTCTCCTGCAAAAAAAAAATGTCATACATATTTGGTTTTCAAACTCTTGCTTGTTACTGAATACTTTGCTTTTCCCCAATCACTGTACTTCATTATAACAAACTTCCATTAAAACTCTCATGATGAATCTTACCGTATGTTATGTATTCAATGGAATGTTCCTGGGCAGACAGCCACATCAAGATATGAATGTTTTCCACCATTGTAGAGACTGATTTCATCCTCATCTTCAGGGTGTTGCTGGTGGCTTGGTAGAACCAAAACTGACAAATAGGTGTCATACTCTGTGTTGTGTATGTCTCTGTTTAGCCTGGGTGTGGGATAGAACACGACTTCTTTGGTTAGTGGGAGGAGTCAAGGGGTCGTTGCACTTGGCTGGGGCTGTCTGTTGCTGGTTGTGTAGAGCATTTCAGTAAACCAATTACTGGCGGCCATGTATGATTAATGAAGTCTGCCTTCCTGAAACGCTCTACATGACCAGCAACAGACAGCCCAGGCCAAGTGCAACAACCTCTTGACTCCTCCCACTAACCAGTGGGGTTGCATTCCATCCCATGCCCAGGCTGAACAGAGGTATGTACAACACAGGGTAGGACACTTAGTTTATCAGTTTAGGTTCTACCAAGGTACCAGCACCACCTTGAAGATGGGGATGGAGTCAGTCCCTGAAATAATGGAACACCTTCACATCTTGACACAGTTGTCTGCCCAGAACATTTCATTGAATTTTGTTGCCGCAAAAGCTTCAAAACTTTTGTCATGTATTGTTTACCATGACCAAAGTCTCTGAATATTGTTTGGATTCAAATGATTCAGGATAGGACTGAACAGTGAAATTTTGTTAACACAGAAATGAAAGTTCAGTTTCTATAATAGTTGGGAATTTGTTTACTACCATGGATTTTGTAGTTCTTAGTACTGTGCACCTATTCAATAATACAATTCTTGTTGCCCACTGGATTTTATTGTACACGTAACAAGTACTCTCGATATTTGCATTTTTACCCTCAGAAGATCATAGTAAGCACTGGTAGTGAAACTGAAAATGACCTTCTATGGCTCAAAATGGATGTCAGAAACTAGTTCCTGTTAGATGTGCAGTAGGAGCTAGTTGGTACTGAGAATTATATTACAAAAAAACATGGAATTGGTTCTTAGATTAATCCTGACAAATACTGCTCTTATATTTTCATATTTGCCACTTAATAATTTTACTACATTTCCTGTAATGCATTTACTGTTGTTCTCAGTAAAGTGAGGAAAGCAGTGGAGTCATTATGATAGTATACCTTTATCACATGAGAACACTAGGGAACGATTGAATTTCTTAAAAGTTGGAAAGTCGTCATCCAGTCTTCTGTCTCTTCCATTGTGACGGGCAATGCACAGAGGTCCCGCTGAAAGATGACATCATAACTCATAAGTCACTCAATTTTGTGGTAATCCACAAAGCTGTGCTTCTTATCCTTCAACATAGCAGCTCTGTATTAAAATCACAAATTACCAATGAATTTTTTTATTTGTAACACACAGACTATCAAAAATTTCAAGTTAATGCTCAAGCAAATGAGCTTCACTCCTATCAATAATGGCTTATTATCAGATGTCATCCAGTTCCCACAAATCTGCACTGATCAGTAGTATGAACTTCAGGGAAAAAGAATATGTACTTAGGTACAGATATGTTTGAGAGAAGTAGTTCTTCCAATCAACAAAGCTTGAAGCAGGCTCTTTACCTTATAATGACATGGCTTGCAGATTCAGGGTGCCAGTAAACCCTTTCAAACTCAATGTTTTGATTACAGAATATTTTATTGCAGCCCATTATAACAAAAAATATTTTATTCCTTTGTTTTGCCTTTACCTACCTGCAGTAGGGCGTGGCTGCCCTCTTCTTGTGAACTCAACACCTGCCAGGACTCTCACTTTTTTCTGGGCCTCTTCACTTAGCCTGTCAAATCCTCCATGAGGCTCATCAGTTACAATGAATGGGTGATAAGTGTCAGCACTATGAGGGTTATTACCTCCATATACTTTGAAAGCATAGGTCAACCCTCTACGCAGCCACAATTCAGGGGTCAGGTAACCATTGATGTACCATGCCAGTCCAGTGGATGTCATACCTACAAATTATACATGTTGGTGATCATGTAATGCAACTTCAATGTACCCAAGAGATATATACTTTTTTTGATACACTGTATCCATCCGTCTATCTGATACTGATGCCACAGTTTCTGGTTACAGACATGTGCTGTACCCACTTTATCACAAATGACTTACCATAAGTGAATATTTGCTGGGGAATATGAAGCCACTAATTGTACACTGAATGGCCACAAGGTGTAATTTTACGAATAATTACAGTGCCTTGGGTTTACTTGATTTGTACAACAAAGTTCTTGTAGTGACTTGTACCATCAGTCACTGAATCATTACAATCATGTAAATAAGAGTGCTGCAAAAGTGCGTAACTGTATATATACACATATTTATGCTCCTTTTGGAGACTGGAATCTTTACTAAAACAAATGTGAGGAACTCAAGCCTTGCCAGTCAGAGGTACATACCGGTAATGCCTTGGTAGCCTCGCTTTCCCCCTGATGGTCCTAGAGTGGCTGTGAATGTACGAATTGTTCGATCAAAAATCTGGCTCTTTTCCCAGGGTTTCCTGGAACATAACATTATGCAGAGATGAACTGTATTTCAGTAGTCTTTTAAGGAAAATGTACTTTTAAAATCTTTTTACTGCTGCATTCCTTAGCAACAACTGACAAACTCTTATATTTGTTTTTACTGTTCAGTTTTCTTATCAATAACTGTCAAAATGTTGTATCTGTGTTTCTGTTCTGTTCCATTGCAGTAACTGAAACACAGTTGTATTTAATCATATTAAATACAGTTAACTTCAGAATAACATGATAAACACATTTACAAACTTTATAAAAAATTCTTGTATGCTGAAAAAAATTTGAGGCTATGACAGTAGTCAGTTACTGGGAATTTGTACTATACTGAGGGCACAAAAAGAAGTACCATGGATGGTGACCATGACTGTGCTTGAGGCTTCCCTTGTCTGTCTGTTGCTGCATTTCCTTCTGTGGCCTGATCACAAGAGAATTGAAGCTCTTAAGCTAGATCACAAGGGTATATGAATATGCACTTATGGTTTATGGTGGCTTATTAGTATGGACCAAAATATTTAAGTATGCTCCACAAAATTATCTTGGGTGTGCCTGTTCCAACAACTCCTACACAGTGTGCCTTTAGGCTGTCACAGCATGTTCCAGCAAACATAGTTTTTCTGTGGGATATAGCTGCCATGCTCAGTACAGTGATAGAAGGAAGATTTTGTATAAGATGCATGTGATTCCTTTAGTACCTGAAACTCTCCTGGGTATGGGTGAAAGCAAAGCAATTGCTTTCTCTCTCCTTCCGATTAAGTTCAAGTTTTATGTTTCCCTTGGGGTAAATGTCATGGAACATGGGTTCTTTGTTGTGATTCAGCCGTCCAATAGCCCAGACAACATAAGATGATCCTTCTGTGGGATACTCCTTATCTCCAGGATCAGCTGTAGGCACACACGTATTTATAATGCTAGAAGGGTTCTAATAAATTTGTGATTGCCTGCACAAACCTTTTGAGAACAGTGGAGATGTGCAAGTTTAAAATATGCTACTTACATATGAATTAATTCCAAATATTTCTGACAGTGGTGTGTTGCAGTCTGTCATTTTGGACATTGTCCATCATCTTGGATTTTCTGATGGACACAGTTTTTTTAAACTGGATGCTTCCATCTCAAATTGTAAAGGAAGGGAACGTTCTTAAACAGTGGGGCCTGTTGGTAATAATAAGAAGAGATCCAGTTTCCAAAATGTTGTGTTCTGAACACATTGAAGACACTGGGCAGTGTTAAATAATGTTCATGTTTATAGTCATCTGTGTCCACTTAATTGGCCATGCAGTGTCAATATGTCTGGGTTTCACATTATGGGTTTCTTGATTATGACACTGTACAAATTTATTGGTGGATACCAAAGTTTCAGAGGAGCATGCTACCCCCTTCTTCAAGGCTGAATTGAGTAGAATAAATATGCTGTTAGGATGCTACATGAAACAAGTCACCCTCCTGGGGAAGGAAAGAGAAGATGAAGCCCAGTCCAGATCAGTAGGAAGATTGTGCAAGGTACTGCAGAAAAATGGCCCTTTCATTTTGAGTGGTATACATACAAACTGATCATTATTTCAAGAAGACTGGAAGTTTTCCAAGTACAGCAGTATTCCTTTAATGCAGTGTCCAGTCACCTGGAAATCCTGATAATCCTATGCTTGAGGAGAGCAGTTGCAAGGCAAGAAATTTTGCTTTTTACCGCCCCCCCCCAATGCTAAATCATTGAAACAGGCAGATCTCTGGGACATGTTCAAACAGGCCTCCAAGACTGTCTGTACATTAACTACTGTATTGTCTCCTGACTCCTTGTATCCTACTCCATCACCTTCTTCAGCTATGGGGGCACTGATGACCCTGAATAAGCAGATAAAATATGTATCCAATTGGAATGCTCCTCTGATTGGTTGTACAGCCCAAATATAGGAGCCGTAACAAGACTTTACCTGTAAGAACTTAGGTCAGTATAGGTACCGTCTGATAATTCAGAATGTTCGATAATTTTGCACATCTCCAGTCCTGTGCAAGTTGGATTAACAGAATTTTGCTGTATGTTCTTTGCTATTTTTATCTCATTATCTCTTAAATTTATTAATTGCACATAAAGTCTATTGCTGTACAAGTAGTTGTCCAGAGGCATATTCATTTTTTTACTGCACTGAATTTTTCTTCACTTAAAATTTTTATGATTTAATATATACAGGGTGTCCCACGAGGAATGTGCCAGACTTCGGGAGAGTGTTCCTTATGTTAAAGTATACCGATATAACCCAAAACACCTATGTCTAAAGTTGAACGGTTACGGAGATAATGGCCAGAGAAGTTTGAAACTTTGACAGCTGTTACACACTTATTGATTAC
>Ga0131853_10011104_pt1 | contig 16463 bp, 13 predicted proteins | sample TergutLab28metaG_FD_92764 | JGI IMG/M metagenome (GOLD analysis project Ga0131853, IMG submission 92764) | Labiotermes labralis P1 segment gut microbial communities from Petit-Saut dam, French Guiana - Lab288 P1 (version 2) (version 2) | ecosystem: Host-associated > Arthropoda: Insects >...
GAGTTCGACGAAGTCGAACCAGCCGCGTAAGCGGCTGAAAATGCGAAGCATTTTTCAGGTTATCCGCACAATTTGCGGCGCTTTCCCGTAAATTGTGCGGATATGATCGAAGTTCGATGAACGATTTTTGTTCATCGAACTCACGTTAATAACTATTCCTTGCTCATAGTCGGATGATGAATTAGAGAAGAGCAAGACTGATTGCCGGAATAAATGTAACCAGCAGCAATACGATAACAAGCAGTATAAGGAATGGAGTGGTATGCTTAGCGATCTTTAGCACAGGGACTCCGCTAATTGAGCTTGCGACAAAGAGACTCATTCCTACAGGCGGCGTTACAAACCCAAGCGACAAATTGAGTATCATTATTGCTCCGAAATGTATCGGATTTATTCCGATAGCGGTAACAATGGGGAGGAAGATCGGAGTAAATATCAATACCGCCGATAGGGGTTCCATAAACAGGCCGAATATTATAAGCACGACGAGTATAACCAATATGATCGCGACCTCTGATTGGAACATACCCATAAGAGTCGCTGAAATCTGCTGAGGCGCCTGCATAAGAGTCAGCACGCGGGCAAACACGCTGGCTGTGGATATAATTACAAATATGAGGGCGGTCGTCGAGGCGCTTTTCTTCATAATGGCCGGAATATCCGTTATCTTGAGAGTCTTGTATAAGAATACGCTTATTAACAAGGCATAGACAACAGAAATATTTGCGGCTTCAGTAGGAGTTACAATACCGCCGAAAATACCGCCCAGGATAATGACCGGGGCTAACAGCGCAAATATACTGTCTCTGAAAAGCTGCAGCAAGCCTTTTTCACGCAGGTTGTTGAAATTCTCCATGAGCTTTTCTCTGTCTTCGCCGCCGCGTATCTTAAAGTATAGGAACACATATACCATCAGTATGAGCCCAACGAGAACGCCAGGTATAATACCGGCCACAAACAAGTCGCCTATTGACGCTCCGGCGGTTATGCCGTATACGACAAGGGGAACGCTTGGGGGCAGGATAATTCCGAGGCTTCCCGCAACCGTTACCATTGCGACGACGAAATTTTTATCGTAGCCGTAACTAACCAGCAGCGGTATGGCCATGGCGCCCATCGCGGCTACCGTCGCCGGAGCCGATCCGGTAAACGCGGAGTAAAAAAAGGTGGTGACAATTACCGCTATCGGCATTCCGCCGGTTTTATCGCCAAAAAAGTATGCAAAAAGGTCAAACAGCTTTTTCGATATACCGCCGCTTGCCATTATGTTTCCAGAGAAAATAAAAAGCGGAATTGCGAGAAAAGGGGTAGAGTCTATTACGATAACCATGTTTCTGAAAATAAACTCAGGAGACGCCGGAAGCATGGGGACTAAGAACGACGCTGAAAGAGCCGCTATGCCGATGGAGATGCTAATGGGAATTCCGAGAGCAAGCGTAACAAAAAACACCGCAAATACAACAAGTAATAAATCCGCACCCATAACTATATCATCCTCTGCTTTCTCTCGTCGCGAAGTTTTTTAAATTGCAGCAAGTATTTCGCGTATTTTTCAGCCATACGTACGAGACCCAGGACAAGACCGATAGCTAAAGGCATATACACAATGAAAAATGGTATTTCCATAGCCGGGCTTACTTGCCCGCTCCTCCAAATTGTCTCAATGCTCGTGAAAGCCGGGCGCAGCATATATGTAAAGAACGCGACAACAAATATATCTCCGATATATTCCAGGGGCTTTTTCAGTTTTGGATACAGGTTCTCGAATATGTCTATACGAAGATGTGACATGGTGCGGACGCCGTAACTTAAACCCATGAAAGCCAGGCAGATTAAAAAGTACCGGGAAAGCTCCTCAGTCCAAACCAAGGACGACCTAAAGACATACCGGCTAACTACCTGCGCAAACATGGCTACAGTAATTCCACCCAAACTTATAACCATGAATGTTTCTTCAAAATGATCTATAAACCAGCGGATTTTTTTCATTCGATTTCTCCCTCTAAGGTCTGTTGAAAAATGATGATACGCCGCAAAACTGCGTTAATCAACAGGCCTTCCAAATAGGAACTAATATGTTTTGTTCTCATATAGCAATTTGATTTTGCGTTGTCCGAAAACAAGACCGAAATGCGCGGCTTCAGGCGCATTCTCGGGCGAAGTTTGAGGCTACGCAAAACCAAATTGCTATAACCCATACTCACTTGCGCGTCTCGAAACATTGGCTTTTCCCCGTAATAAGCGGGGAAAAGCCAATGGGGCTATTGCTTTATATTGCCCGATAGTAACGAAGATATCACAAGGTAATATACTTTAACTCTGTGATCTTTCTACGGCAGTCATGAACGCGTTAAACACATCCGGGCTGACCTGCTCTTCAACGAGATCCCAAACGGGAACTGCCAGAACTCTGAATTGCTCGACCTCTTCTGGCGTAAGAGTAATGAATTGGACGCCTTGCGATACCATGTAGTCTATTTGTCTCTGCTCTTCGTCCAGGAGGAACTGCCTTGCGCCTTGGATCGAATTGAATGCGGCCTGATCTATAACGGCTTGAAGGTCTGCCGGCAAGCTGTCATAGAAAACGGGATCCATTACATAACCATTGATTTGATAGAAGTGATTGACTTCCATCGCATAACGTTGATGCTCGTAGAATCTTTGAGCGTAATTGAGTTCAATGGGGTTTTCCTGACCATCGACCACGCCCTGTTGAAGCGCTACATAAACCTCGGTGATTGCCAAAGGTGTGGGATTGGCTCCGATAGCGTCCCAAGTAGCTATGTGGATGGGGTTCGCGCTGGCGCGAATAGTAAACCCTTGCATATCCGCCGGAGTGCGAATAGGCATGTTTGCGGTTATATACCTGAAGCCCGAATCGGCAAAGCCTAGCAGATGGAAGCCGGCTCCCCTATAAACCCCTTGAGCCGCGGCGAAGAAATCCGGGTCGTCAAGCGCCGCGCGAGCGGTTTCTATGTCTGGATGCATGAACATCATATCAAATATCGCCAGGTCGGGCATAAACGCCAAGTGGGCAACGGTAGCGGAAGCCATCATAGTAATGTCGCCTGCCTGAACGCCTTCAAGCAGCTCACGGTCGCCGCCAAGCTGCGCGTTAGGGAAGATATTCATTACTATACGCCCGTTAGATTCTCTTTGGATTTCCTCCTGGAAGGCAAGCATCATATGCTGATAAGCTGTGGCTTCCGAAAAGGAATGGGCGGCTGTAATGATAAACTGTTCTCCAGGATCCGCGGGGGCTTCAGGGGCGGCGGCCTCGGGGGCGGCAGGATCCGCGGGAGCGGCAGGGGCTGCGGGAGCCGCCGGAGCCGCACAAGCCGAAAGCATCATAAAAGCCATAACGGCAGCGCCAATTGCGATAATACGCTTTTTCATTAGAATTGAACCACCTTTGCGTAATAGTTTTAAAGACAAACATGTTGTGTGGGCTTTGCGAAGTGTGCTTCCTCGCGAAGTTCTTACTTGTTCTCTTGAAGAGATTTTCTCTTGACTTCCGGCAGAGGGCTGAATGTTACAACCATGCGGGCGGTTTCATCGCCTGTCACATACATTTCGTGTTCGGCGCCGCGGGGGACAAAAATACAGTCGTTGGGCCCGAAGTCGAAGCGTTCGCCGTCAACTATCTGGTAGCCATACCCCGAGGTATAGTAGAAGACATGATCCGCGTCGGGGTGAACAGCTTTCAAAGCCGCGCCCCCAGGACGGATTTCGGTGATGTAGAACGCGATGTCTTCGTTTATAACAAGTTCCCAGGAATTGCTGTTCTCGTGAAGAGGAGCCACACCAGACTTTACATCTTTTGTGCATACCTTAAATGCTTTTTTCTTTTCCATTTCTAATTTCCTCCTTATAAATAAGTGTTTGATATTATTTGATTACGACGGACTGACATTACTGACTTGTCTTTACTGCGGACACCTCCTCAACATGTTCATGCGTCAACACTCTCGGGAATTGTAACATCCCTCAAACAACACTTCTCTTGCCAAAAAACATATATTATTACATTATAAGTATACTAGCAATTTTCATGCCAGCTCTCTCAATGCGTGATTGATATAATATTAACGTAACATTTTTGGATGATTAAGTGTCCATGGTTCTACTCTGGACATGTGTCATGTGTCAGATGCCATGTATCATTTTGAGATATTCTCTATTATTGTAGCGACCCCCTGTCCGCCGCCAATACAAAGAGTTGCCAGGCCATAGCGTGAACCGCGCCTTTGCATTTCGTGTATAAGAGTAACCAGAACTCTCGCTCCGCTTGCTCCGATAGGATGTCCAAGGGCTATCGCACCGCCGTTCACGTTTACGATCTCGGGGTTAAGCCCAAGTTCACTGACGACACAGTGAGCTTGTACGGCAAACGCTTCGTTAGCCTCTACGAGGTCAAGATCGGAAATTTTAAGACCGGCTTTTTGCAGCGCCTTTTGCGTCGCCGGGATCGGGCCTGTTCCCATAATTTCAGGGGCAACCCCGGCGCTTGCCGAAGCCACAAGGCGCGCCAGCGGCTTGAGCCCAAGGCTATCGGCCTTGCTCCTGCTCATCAGCACAAGAGCGGCCGCGCCGTCATTTATTCCCGAAGCGTTTCCGGCCGTGACGACGCCTTCCTTATCAAACGCGGAGCGCAGCTTGGTCAGGCTGTCAATAGTAGCGCCGACACGCGGGTATTCGTCGACGTCAACCACGATTGGATCGCCTTTCTTTTGCGTGATCGTCACAGGTACGATCTCATCCTTGAACTTGCCTTCCTTTGTGGCGCTCTCGCACTTATGCTGGCTGGAGAGTGCGACGGCGTCCGCCTGCTCTCTTGATATGCCATACTTCTTGGCTATATTTTCGGCGGTGATCCCCATGTGATAGTTGTTGAAAGCGTCTGTGAGACCATCGCATATCATCGAGTCTACAAGCTTGCCGTCGCCCATTCTTTGGCCATAACGCGCCTCCTTGAGTAGGTATGGGGCTTGGCTCATGTTTTCCGTGCCGCCCGCTACAACGACATCAACGTCCCCGGCTGCGATAGCCTGCGCGCCGAGCTGCACAGCCTTGAGACCCGAGCCGCAAACCTTGTTTACAATGAATGACGGAACCTCCAGAGGTATGCCCGCGCCGATTGAAACTTGCCGCGCAACATTTTGGCCAAGTCCGGCCTGCAACACATTTCCTAAAATAACCTCCTGCACCTCGCCGGCGTCCAAGCCTATCTTCTCGAGCGCGCCTTTTACGGCGGCTACGCCAAGAGCCGCCGCGGAAACATCCTTGAACGCGCCTCCAAATGAACCGATAGCGGTTCGCACTGCTGATACTACTACAACTTCAACCATAAAAATCTCCCTTCATGACTTTATTAGACCTGTCAGGCTGCTCTGCAACGCCGTCTATGCGGTCAAATTTTCCGCAATGCATCGTCGTTCCTAGCCTTGCGAAAAATTGCCGCGCAAATCCGGCGTTGCCAAATTTCCGAAGAGGTCTATTATTAATTTTGAGCTGTACGGTAATAACTTGTGGGTATTCGCAGCTGCTCTCTGTACTTGGCGACGGTGCGCCGTGACAGTTTTATTCCTTGCCTTTCAAGTACATTGGCAATTTTTTGATCGCTCAGCGGTTCCGACTTGTTTTCTCTATCAATCAAGGATTTAATCTCATGCTTAATCTCATGTGAACTGACGTCGCTGCCGTTTGACGATTCTACTCCTTGCACAAAGAAATATTTCAGTGGGAAGATGCCGTGAGTACACTCGATATACTTATTCTTCACTGCTCTGCTGACGCTTGATTCGTGAAGGTCGAGCGCCAGGGCGATTTCACTCATCCTAAGTACGCACATATACTGGGAGCCGTCGCTGAAAAATCTTTGCTGGCGTTGAACAATCTCCTTCGCTACTTTAAGCAGGGTTATGGCGCGGCTTGTTATGCATTTTTTGATCCATTGCGCCTGTTTCATTTTTTTGTCGATATATTCAATCACATCTTTTTCGTCTGTTTTTCGCATTGAGTCTATGTACGGCGTATTAAGGCTGAAAGCCGAGATCGAGTGCGTATGCTGCAATACATGAAATTCGTTGTTTAAACTTGCCACAATTATGTCCGGCGTTATGTAGGGGGTCATGTTATTGCTGCCAAATCCGCTTCCGGGCTTGGGGTTAAGACGGCGGATCCGCTCCGCGGCATGAATCGCTTCTTCTTCCGAAACACCAAGTTTCTTAGATAATTGGCGAAGTTTCCCTTTTGCCAAACAATCCAAGTACTTCGACACAATTCGCCGTGCGACATGGTCGTTATTGTCGAGCTGCAGCAGTAAACACTCGGAAAGATTCCGCGCCCCTACTCCGGCGGGCTCCAGTCCCTGAATATAGGATATGGCCTGATCTATCGCGGTCTGAGGATATGCTCCGTATTCCGACATTTCCTTGGCGGATACGCGAAAATAGCCGTCTTCGTCCAAAAAACCCGCAGCATAAACTGCCGCCGGCCTCAACTCTTTTGGGCATCCCAGTGAAACTTGCTCAACAATACATTCCTCAAGCGTATTGAAGCTTGGCGACGCAATTCTGTTGAAAAAATCATTGTCCGAAGATTCGTAATATAACACGTTTTGTCTGTCGCTTTTTGCAAGCGCCGCAAGTCGATCAAGCTTTCTTTCCCGCTGTTCCTCGACGTGAGTCTGAACAGGACCGGCGTCTATATCTATGGTGGGGTTTTCCAGCGCGATACTTTGTATATATTCGTTTAATTCCAAGCAGTTCATTTCGAGAATTTTAATGGACAGCTCCATTTGCGGAGTCATAGTAAGCATTTGGGTCGTTCTGTTTTGAAGTTCCAGCTTCATTACACACGCCTCCATCAAAATGAAGAAATAGGGCTGACTCAGCTAACTCGGCCAGCCCTATGGTTAGAACCTGCGGTCAATAGCGCTCAACGCCGTCTGGAAGGCCGAACTCCACCCCACGAAGCCAGAAGCGGGGCTTCGTGGGGGCCCCGGTTTTCCACCACAGTCCACCCCATAAAGCCAAAACTGGGCTTCGCGGGGACCCCGGGCGTCGCCGCTTCCTAGATTGGCGAAAAATCGCCACGTCCAGCCAGCATTTCGGTTATTGACCGCTGGTTCTTAACATTGACTATTGCTACATTCCCGACATCTCTTCGACAAACTTTACAAGGTACGAGAAGTCCTTTTCAGCATTGCCTTTTGCGATGCTTGACTCAAACATCTGTTTGGTGAGTGCGGTGGCTGGTACGAATACGCCAAGCTGCTTGCCGGTGGAAAGCGCCAAGTCTAAGTCCTTTGCCATAAGACGTGTCGAGAACGCGGGGTCGTACTTGGACTCTTTGAGCGGCGGGATTTTGTAGGAAATAAGCGGGGAGGCAAGCACACTGCCGCCGATGACGTCAAGAGCTACGCTGCGTTCGATTCCTGCTTTTTCGCAAAGAGTCAGAGATTCCGCCAGCATTTGCAGGCTTGTCGCGATCATCATGTTCAGCCCCAGCTTCATAGCGCGCGCGCCGTCGCCGTCGCCCAGGTAGAATTGTTTTGCCGAAAGCTTTTCAAACAACGGAAGAGTTTTGTCATACGCGGTTTGGGGACCGGAGCAGAGCACGGTAAGCGTGCCTGCTTTTGCCAGAACTGTGCTGCCGCTGCATGGTGCGCGCAGGAACTCGCCGCCGTTCGCGTTGATCCCGTCGTTGCATTCCTTGCTGGATTCAATAGAGACAGTACTCATATCGATGACGACCTGGCCGGGCGACATTACCGAGCAGACGCCGCCTTCCCCAAGGATAACGTCTATGAGCGCCTGGGAATCCGCGACCATCGTAAATACAAAGTCCGCGCCTTTTGCGGCTTCGGCGATGCTGGACGCCTGCACGCAACCTTCCGCTACCGCGGGGTCGCACTTGGAAGCGGTTCGGTTCCATACGGAAACGCTGTGACCCGCTTTTGCAAGGTTGATCGACATAGGAACGCCCATGTTGCCCATGCCGATCCATGCTACTTTTGCCATAAGAATCACTCCAAGCTGTTATTATTTATAAGAACATGCATCCCGGCAAGCCGCAGGATGTTATTTCTTCTGATGGGAACTTTGTTATAACTTCGCAGCCGTTCTTTGTGACCACAACTTCTTCCTCGATGCGTGCGCTGCCTGTTCCGTCCTCTGAGGCGCACCATGTCTCAATAGCGAATACCATGCCCTCCTTGAGCTCAAAGGGCCTCTCAATCGAGAACAAGCGCGAGATTACGGGTTTTTCCCACAAGCCCAAGCCGATACCGTGCGCGAATTGCAGCAGGAAAGCCTCTTCTTCGCCTTTGAAGCCAAGCTCTGTCGCGGCGGGCCATGCCTTGGCCACATCGGCGGAGGTGTTCCCCGGCTTTATTTGCGCTATGGAATCGAACAGCCACTTGTAAGCTCTTTCGTAGGCTTTTCTTTGGGCCGGAGTAGGCTTGCCGCAGGAGAATGTGCGGTAGTAGCATGTTTTGTAGCCGTTGTATGTGTTTCCGATATCAAAGTACACAAGCTCGCCGGGACGGATCATGCGGTTGGATGTGGTGTGGCTGTGCGGGTTGCCGCGCATACCGGAAATACAGTTGACAAATTCCACCGACTCGGCGCCCCACTTGAACAACTGCCCCTGAATTATGCCCGCGAGTTCGTTTTCAAACGAGCCCGGACGAAGGGCTTTCGCGACGTCGTAATAAGCGGCGTCAACCATTGCGGCGGAACATTGCAGCAGCTCGATTTCGTCGTCGGACTTAACTATTCTTGCGTCAACCATCGCGCATTGCCCGTCGACGACTTCGACGCCGCTTGCTTCCAGTTGGCGCAGCAGCGGTATGTCGACCAGATCCATGCCCAGCTTTTTCTTGTCCGCGCCGTATTCCTTCAAATAGTGTACAATCTCCGCCGCTTCTTTCTCAACCATGCAGGCGTCTTTCTGTATCGCGCCGCGCATGGAGCCGACGGCCGGCAGGATATGATCCGGGGAAATCCAGGGTACGCGCTTTCTCTTGGAAGGAGCCGCCGGGTCAAACAGAAACGGCTGCTCTACCCCGTCAATCAGCAGGCAGTGGCGGTTCATCTTGTTGCGGCACCACTCGCCGATATGCGTTCCGGTTATGTAGCGGATGTTGTCAAAGTCGTAGCAAAGTAGCGCGCCAAGGCCATACGCCTTCATAAATTCCTTCGCCCTGCCAAGACGGTATTCGCGAAGTCTGTTGAAGTCTATATTGACTTCCCAATCGACCCCATTAAATCCTGATCTCATAATACTAACTCCTTTTCATGATGATAGATATAAAATCAATGACTGCGATCATTGATTAAATATTAGATAGGATACAAACTTATTCTCTGAGCGTCCCAAAGTCTATGTTGTACTTTTTTATTTTCCGATACAGCGTAGCCCGGCTTAACCCTAAGCCGTCGGAGACTTTGCGGATATTTCCCTTGTACGCCGCGAGAGCGTTGCGGATTAACTCTTCTTCCTGCATCGACGCGGTCTGTATGACCGGAGTCGATACATGCGGTTCTTTTCGGCCGCTTTTATCGGCGAAGTTTGCGGGTAAGTCCGCCGGTGTTATGTATTGCTTCTGGGTGACAAGGATGCTGCGCTCAACGATGTTTTCCAGTTCGCGGACATTTCCGGGCCAGTTGTATTTTTCCAACATTCGATATGCTTCCTCTGTGAATCCCAGTATGCTTTTGCCGAAGCTACTGCTGTACTTCATTAGCATATAATCGCACAGCAGGCGAACATCCCCTGTCCTTTCGCGCAATGACGGAATATGGATGGAAAACACGTTGAGACGGTAGTACAGGTCCTGACGGAACGTGTTGTTGCTTATTCCTTCCGATAAATTTCTGTTTGTAGCTGCAATAATGCGCACGTCTACGGGAATGGACTTTTTGCCGCCTATGCGGACGACCTCGCGGGTTTGCAGCACCCGCAGCAAGTTTACCTGTACGTCAAAGGGCATGTCGCCTATTTCATCCAGGAAAATCGAGCCGCCGTTGGCAAGCTCGAATTTGCCGGCTTGTCCGTCCTTCTTGGAGCCGGTAAACGTACCGCCTTCGTACCCGAACAGCTCCGCTTCTATCAGGCTGCGCGGAAGAGCCCCGCAGTTCAAGGCCACAAACGGCGCGTTGGCGCGCGGGCTTGCGTTGTGTATCGCCTGGGCGAACAACTCCTTGCCCGTTCCGCTTTCCCCGACCAACAGGACATTGCTCATATACGGGGCGGAAACTCTGGCAAGCTTCTTGGCTTCCTCGATGCAGTCCGCCCGGCCGATTATGTCGTCCATCATGAAGTGAGCGCTGGAGCCGACAATGCGGTTGACCATTTTGTACACATGCTCTGTCTTGCGGATTGTCACAACAACTTCGGTAGTTCTGGCGCTTTCGCCCGTAAGCAGAAACGCCGCGCACTGTAAGGATCCGAAGAAAACGTTAAACTCAACCTCTCCAGCCTGGTTATCGGTAAGCAATTTTTGAAAGTCAAGCTGCTCCTCGGGAATATAGTTATTAATGTTTGTGCCTATGATCCTGTCCTTTTCGAGATTTCTTATGTTCAGCAGCATTATCGCGAACGAGTTGATCTGGGTAATCTCGCCGGTTTTTTTTGCGATAATTACGCCGTAGTTCATAAGCTCCACCACATGGCTCAGCTTGCCGTTTGCAAGCGCCAGCCGGTCAAAAGATTCCTGCAGCGCTACTTGCTTGGAAATCGCCTCGGTCGCGGCGACGACAAGCCCGGGGGTGTGATACGTCGCTCTGTCCCAAAACGCGCTTAGACACAACACGCCCACCAATTGCTTGTCTGAATTGAAAATCGGTGAAGCGGCGCACATCCATGTATTATGTGGTTTGTAATAGTGCTCGTTTGCGTTTACCACAAAGAACTTTTTCAGATAGATACATGTGCCGATTGCGTTTGTACCTATGCTCTGTTCACTTCTGCAAGCGCCTTCAAGCAAGAGATTTTGTCTGGCCGCCATGAGAGCTTGCTTTTCGCCGATAACCCGCAGAACGTAACCTTCCGCGTCGCAAAGCATCGACAAAAAGCCTGAACCTTTCTCAAAAGAATGCAGATCATCCATAATTGGAACGGCAATATCATAGAGGATACGGCTGTTTTTAATTCTCTGCTCAAGAGCGTCAGGGCTCAGCACATTTTTTTCCATATGATAGGGGTCGATGCCGAATTGCTTGGAGCGTTTCCACGATTCGAGTATTTCTTCCCGGATGTCGTAAGGAATACCGCTGTCAGGGCTATTCCAAAACTGATCCCACGCGGCGCCAACTTGCAGTTGTTTTTCTTCCACGTCGCACGCACCTCCTTGTAGAAATTATAACATGCCTACGTGGTCGATGTAAACACAGGGGAATATATAGAAACAATTGTTGCCATAAAATGACAAACTACTTGAAGTGGATAGCCTTGCCATAAGAGGCCATAAACGCTTCGGGTATGGACTCGCTTACTGTGGGATGCGGGTGTATTGTGGCAATAATCTCATCAATTGTGGCTTCAAGATTCATTGCTAATGAAATTTCTGAAATCATCTCGGTCACGTGGTTTCCGCAGATGTGGACGCCCAGGATTTCACCCAACCGGCCGTCAACGACTACCTTGACCATGCCGTCGGTATCCCCGGCGGTCAGAGATTTTCCGTTTGCCGCCATGGGAAACTTTCCGACTTTGACATCGCCGTACCGTTCCCTTGCCTGCTTTTCGGTCATGCCTATGCATGAAACTTCGGGTTCGATATAGATGCATGACGGAATTTTGTTGTAATCGACCTTTACGCTTCCCCCATAAATATTCTCGACGGCCGCTATGCCCTCGTGAGAAGCGGTATGAGCCAGCATTACCTTGCCGTTGACGTCGCCTACGGCGTAGATGTTCTTAATATTGGTACGCAGCAGTTCGTCGACGGCGATAGCGTTTTTGTTAAACTCGACGCCGGCCTTTTCGGCGTCCAGCCCTTCGGTGTTCGGTACGCGGCCAACCGCCATAATCACGGCATCCGCCGATGCGGAATGCTCTGTGCCGTCGTATTCGTAAAACACATTGTTATCCGATACTTTCTTGACCCTTGCCCCTGTGCGTATTGTTACGCCGTCTTTCTCCAACCGCTTGCGGGCGATTGAGGATACCTCCTCGTCAACCATCGGCAAAATGTTGTCCATAAGCTCTATCACTATAACCTTGCCGCCAAGCGTGTTCAAAAGATACGCAAACTCGATTCCGATAACGCCCCCGCCGATGATGACGGTGGTTTTGGGAATTTCCTCGAGCAGCAGGGCTTCCTTGCTTGTGAGGACATTGTTCTTGCCCTCAAGGGCGATGAAGGGAGGAATAAGTACATTTGAGCCTGTGGCGACGATAAAGTATTCGGAGGTAATGCTTTTGTCGCCGGCAGCAACGGTATGGGCGTCGGTGAAGCGGGCGCTTGCCTCAACAACGGTAACTTTGTTTGCTTTAAGCAGACCCTTGACGCCGCCCACAAGCCGGTCGATCACCGTTTTCCGGCGCTGCTGCAGCTTGGGCATGGATACCTTGACACCGGAGAGGTTTACGCCTTCCACGCCGAAGTCGGCAGAATGAAGTATATCCCGGTAGACGCCCGCCGATTTGAGTAATGTCTTTGTCGGTATGCAGCCCTCGTTAAGGCATACGCCGCCAACGTTGGCGCGCTCTATGAGGCATACCTTCTTGCCCTCCTGAGCCGCCCTTATAGCTGCTACATAACCGCCCGGGCCGCCGCCCAAGACCGTAATATCGTAATCGAAGCCCATACTTCACCTCAAACCAGAATTTTTAGCGGACTTTCCAGAAGCGCCTTGAAGTACGCGACAAACTGCGCCGCAAGCAAGCCGTCTATTAAGCGGTGGTCGACGGTAAGCTGGATATTCATCATTGGTCTGATCGCTATCGCGTCTTCGCCGTGTTCATCCGTGACGACCACAGGCTTCTTGCGTACGGAACTGACTGCAATGATTGCCGATTCGGGCGGATTTATAATGGCGGTGAAGTTTTCGATGCCGAACATCCCAAGGTTGGAGATTGTAAATGTTCCTCCGTTATACTCTTCCGGCGTGAGCCTTCCTTCCTTTGCCCGTTCAACAAGGTCGCGGGTTTCCTTTGCCACTGCCGACAGGCTCTTTTGCTGGACATTCTTGACTACCGGCACGATAAGGCCGTTGTTTCCGGCTACGGCCATACCGACATTGACGCTTTCATATGTGACGATCTGATCGTCTACAAGCGACGCGTTTACGCCGGGATATTTCTGCAGCGCCCTGCATGCCGCCATGACCATCAAATCTGATACGGCAACCTTGGCGTCGCCGCTTTCGTTAAGTTTCTTCCTGAAAGCGTTGAACTCGGTCATGTCAATGCTGTCCGTAAAGTAGAGGTGCGGCGCTGTGCGCTTGCTAAGGGAGAGGCGGTCGCCTATAATCTTGCGCACACCCTTGTACGGCGCTGCGGACAGCACCAACTTTTCGCCGCTGCCCACGCGTGCCGCCTGTTTGTTGGCCGCCGCGTCTACGTCATCTTTCATTACTTTGCCGCCTATGCCGCTTCCTGAAACGCCGGCCAGATCTATGCCGTCCCGTGCCGCGGCTTTCCTTGCCAGTGGAGACGCCTTTATGTCCTTGGCGGTAATTCCGCCCCTAAAGCCTGTCCCCTGAATTTCGGCGACGCTTGCCGGGTCGATGTCCTCTTCGCCTATCAGCTTCCTTGCCTTTGGGGTAAGTTGCAGTTTTTCAAGCGATGTGTCTTTCGCGGCATTGGGAATTACAGTCCCTGCGCTTTCGACCGGTTTTTCAGCAGGAGCCGCTGCGCCGGCCGCGCCTGCTTTAGCCAGTTCGGCGTCGGCGTCTTCGCCAGGGTCGCCGACGACTGCCATCGGCGTAAATACCGGAACAAGGTCGCCTTCGGCAATAACTGTTTTGAGCAGAACCCCATCTCTTGTGGCTTCGACCGACATGACGGTCTTGTCCGTTTCTATCTCGAACAGAGCATCTCCCTTTTTCACGCTGTCGCCGGGCGCGACGCACCATTTTAACAGCTTGCCCTCGTCCATGTTGAACCCAAGCTTGGGCATTATTATAATGTCTGCCATAACACTCTACCTCCGCGCCTAAGGTCTGACCATTTCTCTGATCTTGGCGGCTATCTTCTTTTCGTCCGGGATCAGCGGGAGCTCCAGCGCCGGGCTGAACGGTAGCGGGACGTCGCTTGTACCGAGGCGCTCCATAGGAGCTTCCAGGTCATAAAAAACTTCCGGCATGATTCTGAGTCCGATTTCGCCGCTTATGCCAAAGCTTATATGCCCCTCGTCAACGATCAGAAGCTTTCCTGTCTTTTTGACCGACTTGATGATTGTTCCGGTATCAAGGGGCACAATGGTGCGCAGATCGATAATTTCAACGGATATGCCATCTTTTCTGAGTTCGTTCGCGGCTTTTTCGGCTTTTATTGTCATAATTGAGTTGGTTACGACAGTGATGTCGTCGCCCTCGGTGACAACGCGAGCCTTGCCGAACGGTATGCAGAAATCTTCATCCGCGCCGGCTACGTCGTCAAACTTTACGGTATAGAGCATCTTGTGCTCGAAAAACAAAACCGGATTGTTGTCGCGTATCGCTGTTTTCAGCAAGCCCTTCGCTTCGCGCGCGGTTGACGGCAGCACAACCTTTATTCCGGGGATGTGGGCTATCCACGCGTGAAGGCTCTGTGAGTGTTGCGCCGCCGACGAACGGCCGCCGCCCAGAGGTGTGCGTATAACCATCGGTACGCGTACCTGTCCGCCGGACATATACGTAATCTTGGCGGCCTGGTTGCATATCTGATCCATTGCCATCATAAGGAAGTCGCAGAACATAAGCTCGACTACCGGGCGCATCCCGACCAGTGCCGCGCCGACGCCCATTCCCACTATACCGGCTTCTGAAATAGGCGTATCTTTGCAGCGCAGGTCGCCGTATTTATCACGCAAACCGACGGTAGTCTTGAAATTGCCGCCAATAATACCGACATCTTCTCCCATTATAAAAACCGATTCGTCTCGCGCCATTTCCTCGTCCAACGCTTCGCATATCGCGTCGCGGTACATGACTTGTCTCATATCGTAAATTCCCCCATATCAAAGTTAGTCGACAAATACATCTGTGATTGCCTCCGAAATGTCGGCGTAGGGGCTTTCTTCCGCAAACTTGCAAGCCTCGCGTATCTGCGCCTCTACCGATTCTTTTACGTCCTTTATATCACCTTTGCTTAACAGCTTCATCGCTTCCAGTACGCTTATCGGGTCTTTGTCTTTCCACTCTTTGAGCTCTTCCTCCGGCCGGTATACGGCCGGGTCGCCGACATGATGCCCCTGCCAGCGGTAGGTCAGACATTCGATAAGCGTGGGGCCTTCACCTTTGCGGGCGCGGCCGACAGCCTTTTGGACTTCCTCATAAACGGTAAATACGTTGTTGCCGTCGATTGTTACCCCGGGGATGCCGTAACCGGCCGCTCTCTTGGAAAGTCTGGGTTCCTTGGTGACGCGGCGGATATCCACGGATATGCCGTATAGATTGTTCTCAATTATATAGATGATGGGCAAGTCCCACGCGGCCGCCATGTTGAGGCTTTCGTGAAATGTTCCCTCGTTGCAGGCGCCGTCGCCGAAGAACGCTATTGTCACCGTGTCGTCGCCGCGCAGCTTGGATGCATACGCCGTTCCGGTCGCAATGGGGATCTCCCCGGCAACGATGCCGTTTGCGCCCAAGATTCCCTTGTCCATCGCCATAATGTGCATCGAGCCGCCCTTGCCCTTGGAATATCCTGCCGCTTTGCCCAAAATCTCCGCCATCATTCGGTTTAGGTCGGCCCCTCGGGATACCAGGTGCCCGTGACCCCGGTGAGTGCTGCCTATAAAATCCGTTTCGCGCAAGGCGGCGCACGCTCCGGCGGAAATTGCTTCTTGCCCAAGGTACAAATGCGCAAGCCCGGGCATCAGGCCGCGCTTATAAAACTCAAACACCTCTTCTTCAAACCTGCGTGTGCGGTACATATCCGTGTAGAAGTGTTTTGCCAAACTCTTTTTGTCATAGCTTTCAATACTCATGATTCACGCTCCTGACGTGTAGTGCGGTTCATATATATCACAGCAGCAATTTTTGTGCCAAGTCTATATAATGCCGCTTGAAATGGTCAACAATTATTCGAGTGGATTTCATCTTTCAACGTAAATAGTGAACATGTATCAAAATGATATATTGACACATGTTCACTCATAAGGATTAGCTATTGCGATAAAATTATGTTAAGAACCAGCGGTCAATAACCGAAATGCTGGCTAGAAGCGGCGATTTTTCGCCAATCTAGGAAGCGGCGACGCCGCGTACCCATAGCGGTACGCAAGGAGCCGCTGACGACGAGTGGCGGAA
>Ga0131853_10011106_pt1 | contig 16462 bp, 10 predicted proteins | sample TergutLab28metaG_FD_92764 | JGI IMG/M metagenome (GOLD analysis project Ga0131853, IMG submission 92764) | Labiotermes labralis P1 segment gut microbial communities from Petit-Saut dam, French Guiana - Lab288 P1 (version 2) (version 2) | ecosystem: Host-associated > Arthropoda: Insects >...
CTAACATTAAATTTATAGCTATAAGTACTACATATTCTGAGTGTCTGCCTGTAGCCTAACTAACTAACATTAAATTTATAGCTATAAGTACTACATATTCTGAGTGTCTGCCTGTAGCCTAACCAACTAACATTAAATTTATAGCTCGTCAAGATAGTTCCATTAATCTCTATAAGAACGTGAGATCCAAGCTACTAAAATGTTGTGCCAAGTATACTTCCTATTGTAAGCGTCTGAGATCCCAGGAATGCACTATGAATATTGTCAACATTGGATCTGTACTTTAAGAGGGCCTGAAGATGACTCAAAAAGAGTCGAAACATGTCGCCCTAAAATAATGTTATATGTAATAAAACTGTTGTGGTTGACTGACACGTTGTACTGTCTATGTAATCAGAAAGCTGTTTATGCTCAAGCAATAAGCTACAAAATGCACTGTAAGTGTAATATAGACATGCCATTGCTTATAATACGATTTCGCGTTCAATCTTTTCACACCACGATACTTCACACACACACACACACACACACACACACACACACACACACACACACACACACACACCATACACACACACACACCATACACACACACAAACATCAGGTTTGCCAACATACGTCTGTCACAGATATTCAAGTCGCTGTATCCAAGATGTATGACTAAACCACAAACATATAATACACCAGAGTTACACAGGAATGTAGATTTTCGTGATAAACGGTGGGATTTGTGCTTTGTTTTTAGTGAAAATAGTTCATGTGATATTGCAGGTTGTCACAATGATTTTTATGTTTATGGCTCCGTGCATCGCTGATCCATATTAATAACTGTCCAACGAGATGCAACACAAAGCAGTCTATTTATTATTCTGCAAGTTCACTCTACATGTTTCTGGTGTTGACCACACCCATCATCAGGAATACACAGAACTGTAACTACAGCCTCCGGTTCTGGTCATATTACCTTCCTCCAACGTGGCCACACTATCTTGGCCACGTTGGAGGGAGGTAGCTGCACAGTACCGGAGGCTGTAGTTACAGTTTTGTGTACTCCTGATGATGGGTGTCGTCGACACTCGAAACATGTAGAGTAAACTTGCAGTATAATAAATAGATTGCTTTGTGTTGCATCTCGTTGGACAATTATTAATATACGTCACAATTATGTTTATTAATCTCATGCTTTCAGTTTTCACTGGCTGTGTCAAACTACACTACAACGAATATTCTATATTTATTGGTCACAAAGGCCGGTGTCTGAAGCTGCGTTTTATTGACAGACGAGGAGGCAAGGCTGAGGTTAAATGGTGCATTTTAAAGGTCAGGGTTAGAGGTTACATTTTGGTGACACATCTTTCACGAAGGTAAAATTAGTGTCTGAAGTTGCACAGTGTTTAGGAACATCCAGGGAAGCAAGGTTTTCATTCTTTAACTAATCAGCACAGGTTTTCCAATAATCACCTAGGATAACACGAAATTGGTAGCAAACTTCGTGAAACAAAACCCAGTTTTGCCACAACCACATTGTAGCGTAGCGTAGCTCAGTCGGTATAGCGATTGGATACGAGCTGGACGGTCCGGGGATCGAATCCCGGTGGAGGCGACATTTTCCGCACCTGTCCAGACCGGACCTGGGGCCCACCCAGCCTCCTGTACAATGGGTACCGGGTCTTTCCCGGGGGTAAAGAGCGGCCGGGGCGTGACGCTGACCCCTCACTCCCTTCTAGTACCGTGGTCAAGAAAGAGCAGAGCCATACCTCTACTCCCCCTATGTGCCGTACGGCCTGAACAGAGTCTCAGTGCCTGTACAAGCGTGCACTGTACCTTACCTTACATTAACGTTAAATTTTCCAGATGTTTAAAAAACCCACCAAAGTCAGCCATGAATTCGACACGTAACGAAGCTTTCTTCATGATTCGAAGACCCAGACATGCCATGACCCTAGAAGACAAGTCCTGATCTTGCAACTGGCTTCACACAAATCACTACGTGTTCAATACCTGTCGCCGGTAACAGTATTTATTTCATACTAACCATGTAGTAACCGTGACCAGATTCTTTTGGGTAAGGTGCTTCTTAAGAGAAGCGTAAAATTGCACACATTTTGGGGGCGTTCGCAAAATTGCGGAAAGCGAATATTAGCTTCGTCATGTCTCTGCCCGTCCTCACGAAACAACCGAGTTTGATTAAAATCTGACAAGAATAACGGCCACTTTAAAGCGAAATGTCTTGCGAGGCAACGTCAGACGGGGACTGTCTGTAACGAAAGTACACCCAAACAAGTACGATTAATAACGGTAGAAAAGAGTTTTCTTTTAGTTTCAATTTGCAATTCAAGCCCTTCGGATTGCACTCTCCAAACAGACACACGGTAGAGGCCAGTCGAAATGTGATGGCACACGCGCAGAAACCAGATTTCGTCTTTCGGCGAAACGGACGAGTCAATTTAAACCGGCGGGGGCGTCAGTTCAGTCGACTACTGGCAGCCGAGTTGTGCGCACCAGCGGTAGTAATGCTGGATACACCACGTTCCGAGGTAGTGTGAAGGGTACTGGCTACCCACTCCATTGGCCAGTTTCCCCTTCACTCCCCCACCCGTGCATCACCGTGTGCCATCACATTTCGACTGCAGTCTACCCTCACTGGTGTCTCCACCTTGTCGAAGGTTTATTCAGCAGGGTGTGGGACCTTGCGTGCACCAGAAAAGTGTAAAGCCATTCCGGCGACATCCCTAGCTACCGGTAGGGCCACCCATGCCGGACAGATTTCGAGCGAGGTGCCGGGCAAAGACAGACACACTGGCCCTTCAGGTTGGGAGTTGGTCGTCGGGCTGTCATCCTCACATCGTAAAATCAGAACTGTCTCGAAACCCGAGCGACGGGAAGGCCATGGCCTGAAAACGATCCGTAGCGCCAAAGATGAAGAAGAAAAGGAAGAAGAGGATGAGGAGAGGGCGCACACACGGGCATGCAAACAAGAATAGGGACACTATAATATTCTACAGTGAAATTTGCACTTTCAATCCAACTCATTGCAACACGCAGATACAACAAAGCTTTAAATTCCCCACTGACAGCGTTATCGCATTTGAAGACGCATTTTTGGCTTCTGGAATTAAACAAAACCAAAATCAACAAGCCTCAGCTGTCGTCTCTGTTATGAAAGGCACCACTGTTACAGTACTGCGGACCTATACGAACTTGAACTCCCGCAGTAAATAGAAGCACGAACGTATGCGGATCTCAGCAGAAAATTAAAATCTTACCACCGATTCAATAGTTCGGGTAGCTCAGTCGGTATAGCGACTGACTAAGGGCTGGACGGTCCAGGATCGAATCCCGGTGGGGACGAGATTTTCCGCCCGTCCAGACCGGCCCTGGGGCTCATCCAGCCTCCTGTACAATGGGTACCGGCTCTTTCCCGGCAGTAGAGGCGGGGGACTGACCCCCCCACCCCCATCTAGTGCCGAAGGTCCTAGAAAACGGTAGAGCTATACCTCTACTCAACCTAAGGGCCTGCGTGGTCTATAAAAAGGGTGAAAACCTACCTACCACCGATTAATTTCTGTATCGAAGCACTTCCAGTGTCCTCTTGGATTATAAAGTAGAGGCCAGTTGAAATGTGATGGCACACGGGCAGAAACCAGATTTCGTCTTTCGGCGAAACGGACGAGTCCATTTAAATCGGCGGGAGGGGGGGGGGGTCAGTTCATTCGACTACTGGCAGCCGAGGGGGGCGCATCAGCGGTAGTAATGCTGGATACACCATGTTCCGAGGTAGTGTGAAGGGTACTGGTTACCCACTCCATTCGGCAGTTTCCCCTTCACTACCCGTCCCGTTCGTCACCGTGTGCCATCACATTTCAACTGGAGTCTAACATGCACAGAAATCACACTCCGCTGCAGTGTAGCCGAGCAGTGCACATATGGCTGTAGACTACGCCTTTTCAACTTTACCACTGACGCTACTGTAGAGCCCAGCGGTCCGCATTCTGTGGCCCTCAACAATTTCGTGAGTGGCTTGTGCAGACTTTAATTCCTTGAGATTCCAATGAGCATCAGCCCCATACACATTCCATCGAAAACATAAACGAATCAGTATCACTTCAGAGAATCGACACAGTTCATCGTAAACTAATTCAGAAATGATCAAAACGAATACATTTCGATGTTTAAATATATTAATAGTATGTTTTAAAAACCTTTGTAGGCGTTTCGCCAGATCAATCTGTCGCAGTGACTCGCGTTTAAAAACGTTGTGCACAGTCGGTAAAAAGACACTGATAAGACAGAAGTAACTAGAGTCGGGGTCGTTTATAACGTCACGGAAGGGATCGCATATTTTGTGTCGTTATAAACGAGCGTTGTTATAACCGAGGAGCATAATGCTATGGTTAACAGTGAGTAATTAATGGGTACCAAAGAATATCTAACGTTATATACGAGGTGTAGCATAAACAAATGTTATAACCGGGGTCTACTGTATTAATGGCTGATGACGGATATGGCGCTTAACGCTTCCACCTGTCTGCCTACTGCTGTTGCTGCTACTGATGATGATGATGATGGCGAAGATGAATGATGACGATAAGGTCCACAGCGATTTTATAATACACTTTAATGTTTTTACTCAGCTGTCTTTCTCCAGACATATCCTGATCACAGAATCACTTAGACTTGCTCCTTGTCCTATAATCATCACTTCCAGTCCATACGACTCATAAAGCGCCGCAATGAACAAGATTCCACAACGCCAGACACCCTTCACTTTCGTCAAACCGCAGGATTGCCCTCCAAGAAGAAGGTTAGATGCAGTCCTCTTATCATATCTTCGGCCCTGCAAGGTATGCTACTTATACAGTGACGTCACGAAAGACTGACCGTGACACGTGACTTTGCGTACGAAACAAGAGTCCAGGTGAAATGTGACGGCGCACGGTGACGCAAGGGAGGGGAAGTGAAGGGGAAACTGGCGAATGGAGTGGGTAGCCAGTACTCTTCACACTACCTCGGAACATGGTGTATCCAGCATTACTAACGCTGATGCGCACAACTCGGCTGCCAGTAGTCGACTGAACAGACGCCACCGCCGATTTAAATGGACTCGTCCGTTTCGCCGAAAGACGAAATCTGGTTTCTGCGCGTGTGCCATCACATTTCAAACGCAGTCTACTCTTCACTCTGGAAAAATAAATTCTCGCCGCAGTTCCGTGCCTAAAGTCGTTCCGAATGATTTTAGGCGCGTTCGCATAGTCGCGAAAAGCGCGTCTTAGCTTCGTCATTTCCATCCATCCGTCCGTCCGAATGTATCAGCGCGGCTCCCACTGGACGGATGTCCGTTAAATTTGTTGAGGACTTCACGAAAATCTGTCCAGCGACTCTAATTTGGGTTAAAATCGGGCAAAAATACCGGGCACTGTACATAAAAAACCTAAGTACGTTTTATTGTTGCCGGTAGCATTAATTCGCCATGAAAACGCTCTCTTCGGGTGAAACGATGTCAGGCTGTTGGGCTGTCCGAAGAGGTATAAACGTTACGCGAACGCGCTACAATGTTACCTTAAACGTAAACTGCCTACGTTGTTAATATCCGAATTATAAAAGATACATTTATTATGAGCGGACCGCGGTAGCACAGTGGTTAAGGGGCTGTGCTACAAATCCGAAGGTCGCTGGTTCGATCCCAGCTGGTGTCATTGGAATTTTTCATTGACATAAAATCCTTCCGATCGCACTATGGGCCTGGGCTCGACTCAGCCTTTAACAGAAATGAGTACCAGGAGCATTTCCTGGGGGTAAAGGCGGCCGGTGCGTAAGGCTGACAAACATACCACCATCCTGTGGCGTTGTCATGAAATCTGGGAGAACCTTAATTTCCTGGAACCCTGTGGGCCACTCCAGGCCTGTAACGGGATTGTTTTTTTTACATTTAATATGTACAGCACTAAAAAGATACCTGAATCATCCCATGGGATAAGCACCGGATATTTCCGACGTGAACAGCACAGTAACACAAATTCCACACGATTGTTCCCACAACCTTGTCCTGGAGAAACGGAGAAAAACAAACGGACGGAAGGACATGGTCGGCGCCCTTCAGTTAGATACAAGTCGGATAATATGGCCGCGCCACTTTACAGGATGGCATAATAAAACTACGCTTATATAAACTAATACCTAACAAAGCGAACAATAATATGACATTTGCGCATTGCGTGTCGACGACGAAGAGCCTTGGTTGTCACAATGCTGACCACCTGTAGAGTAGAAATGGGATCTTCACTGAATGTGCAGGCAGTGTATTCTTCAAACGCTGGAATTCATCTACCAGATTAACGGTGTGATACCTCAGAAGGCCATAAGATTAAAGCGCTCAGTGTTTCTTATACGAGGTCCGGACCATTCAGTTACTGACTTATTTAATTACTAGTTTATAAATACAGGATGATTCAAAAAGATGGAATCAATTTCGTTTGTCCGTTACCGTTCAATTGAGTCTATCTTTTTGAATCACCCCGTACATTCCCTTATTCATTCACTAGTTTATTTAATTTCTAATTTATTAATTAAGCTATTCACTACTTAATTTACTTATTACGTTACTTAAATGTATTAATTTATTACTTAAGAGCCTCCCATAAATCCAACCCCTTGTTCGTACGTCACGGTTATGTGGAAATCCGTACTCTGGGCCATGTGGGAGGCGGTGACAGGTGTGGAGGGTACAACTTGGAGAGGGTTACTAGGACACACGCTGGCTAACCGGGACCTGGTCAACCCAAGCTAAGGTGGCAGGTTTCGTGCTAATGGCTGAATGGCACTGGCGTAGTAGAGCCCAGCTGAAATGTGATGGCACACGCGCAGAAACCAGACTTCGTCTTTCGGCGAAACGGACGAGTCCATTTAAATCAGAGGAGGCGTCGGTTCATTAGACTACTGGCAGCCGAGGTTTGTACATCAGCGGTAGTAATGCTGGATACACCATGTTACGAGGTAGTGTGAAGGGTACTGGCCACCCACTCCATTCGCCAGTTTCCCCTTCACTTCCCCTCCCGTGCGTCACCGTGTGCCATCACGTTTCAATTGCAGTCTAACAGCAGTGTCGTCAACGATCGCCTTGGGAAATCAGGCGACACCCAACGTATGTCGGCCTTCCGTCCGTTTGGGGTTCCGTGGACGGTGACCACAGTTTTCCTCGTTTCGTGGGACAGCTCCTTAATCCGGGAGGTATATAAAAGAAGGCTCTGGAAAGAGGAATCTCTCTCCAGAGGGACCCCGTTGGAGGGCTCGTTTACAGGGGATTCTGAAAGACATATGAAGGAAGGCTCTGAAAACCGGACGTCTCTCTCTATGGGAGCTCTGCGAGGGGAAACTGGAGGGAGGCTCCTTTACTGGGAACTGTGAAAGATATGTAAGACATGTCAAGGAAGGCTTTGGAAATGCAGCAATTCTTTATTTATTTATTACGTACCTGATTCAAATGATTATTAACTAACAATTTCCATGGGTTCATTTATTCATTTATCAATTTATGAATCTATTAATTTATTCAGTTAATTATTAATTTATTGATTAATAATTTATTTTTTATCAGTCAATTTATTTGTTAATTAATGAGATAATTAATAACACAATGATTCATTTATGCATTAATTACGTTATTAATTCGTTTATTTATTTACACTAATACTAATAATAAACAGTGCTGTCGAACTATGCCATATCTCAGCTGTAACCGGCATCACCAGCATTCAAAAGCAAGCCATGTCCTTACCACTACTCATTTTACGAAGAATGTAACAATATGAATCAGCACATTAAATTCAGACACCTAGCAACATCGGACCAGAACGCAGGACAAAATCACAACATAAAGACAGGTAACAAATCCTTTGAAACGGTGGAAAAGTTCAAATATTTGGGAACAATCCTAACATATCAAAATTCCGCTCATGAAGAAATTAGGAGCAGGCTGAAGTCAGGCAATGCTAAGCTATCATTCGGTGCAGAATCTTTTGTCTTCCAGTTTGCTACCCAAAGAAATAAATATTAACATATGAAGAATTACAATTCTGTCTTTTGTTTTGTATGGGTGTAAAACTTGGTCTCTCACATTGATGGAGGAACATAGGCTAAGGGTGTTCGAAAATAGGGTGCTGAGGAAGATGCTCGGGCCCAAGGGGGCGAGTTAACAGTGAAGTGGAGAGGACTACATAACGAGGAGCTTTATGATATGTACTCACCTAATATTATTTGGGTGGTCAAATAAACAACAATGTGATAGGCGGAGCATGTGGCACGCATTAGAGCCAGGATAGGTGGTGTATATAGGGTTCAGCGGGGGGACTGAAGGAAAGGGACCACTTGGAATTCCTAGGCGTATACGGGATGATAATATTAAAATGGATCGTCAAGAAGCAGGATGTGGAGGCACGGGCTGGTTTGATCTGGCTCAGGACAGGATCAGGTGGCGGGCGCTTGTGAATGTGGTAATGTACCTTCGGGTTCCATAAAACGCGGGGAATTTCTTGACTAGATGAGGACCTGTTTACTTCTTAGGAAGAGCTGTGCTCCATGGAATTAGTTAATAGTTTAGTGTGGCAGTCAGTACGTAGCATTGGCGCTAAGCCAAGTTACTGACATCAAACGGCGTTTGTCGTAGGCTCAGTCGAAAGATACTTTTACTCGGCACATTTAACGACAATGAAACACGTCACGTCACGTCACCAACAGTTCACACCTCCATGGAAGTCCCTAGCAGCAGTCACGTTCCATTCGCTAACAACAAAGATTATCAGGTCACTGCAAACAGCTACGTTACAGACGGACGGATCACACTGTTTCGGAAGATCCACATTGAATGTTATTTATTTATGACTCACCTAACGCCAATCCGAGTACCTGATACAGCACGTTCATTGTCAGTATGCACCGCAAGCCAGCGGCCTAGCCTACTTCAACAAGCAATACGAGCAGCACAGATTTTGTGCACAGATCAAGGGAAAACTTCAGAAAGAACGGTCGGGCTGGGGCCGGTATATGAACCCGGGACCTCGAACCAACGACAGTACCCCAAATGATCTAGATTTGCAATAAAGACAACGAGAAAGGTGAAAATTCCTCCGAGCTTCTACGCTTCTTAGCGGTGTAGTTGAGGCCTTGGTTCGTCTGTGCTGTGGCGCAGCGCTATTGGGCAATATTCTCCAGCCATTTCGACATTACATAATAGTATCTTCTTCAACGTTCAAATTTATACATAATGAGTCAAAATTTAATCCCGATATATATATATATATATATATATATAGATCCGGGATAGCTCAGTCGGTATAGCGACTCGCTGCGAGCTGGACGGTACGGGGATCGAATCCCTGTGGGGGGGCGAGATTTTCCGCACCCCTCCAGACCGGCCCCGGGGCCCACCCAGCCTCCTATACAAGGGGTACCGGGTCTTTCCCTGGGGTAAAGCGGCAGGGACGTGGCGTTGACCACCCACTCCGTCTAGCGCCGAGGTTAAAGAAAGAGTATAGCTATACCTCTACTCTCCCTCTGGGCCTTTGTGGCCTGTTCTAGGGTGAACTTTACCTTACCTTTATATATATATATATATATATATATATGTATATATATTACCACTTAAGTGTACACAGCTTGACCATTTCACTTACAAGACAAAGTCAATACAATCATTACTGCACAGTGAAACCTGTCTTAAACGGAACCTGGGCATAGAGGAAGTCTGTCTTTAGCGGAAAAATTTTCAAGTCTCGAGGATGTGGAATCCGGAGGATCCAAAGTTACAGCACCTGTATCAAACGGAACCTTCCTGGAACGAACAAAGGATTCGGTCACTTGCGGTTCTGTTACAGTCTGGCTTCACTGTATTCGATTTATGGTTTATTTAACTACCCTGTCAATAGCTGGGACCTCTTCGTCGTAGTGTTTTAGTGGAAGTACCGGTCTACTTAATGGCCATTTACTCGTGTAACCGACATTTTCTTGTTCCTTTTTACCGTAGCCCCTCCGGGCAAACGCTGGGAACATTAAGAAGCATTAAGTGAATTAAGTACAGTTAGATTGCACTCTTCTGGGACATTATGAAGCGTACAGGGCAGACGTCGGTAAGGAATTACCACTCTACGCTGCGTATAATATCCAAGAAGAGTGCGGAAGCCTGAAATCCACGCTAAGTAAAGTTAGGATTTCTCGTAAAATCGGTAGTGTATCTTCGCGAACACTCAACGGCGTAAAGCAGTGACCCCCGTATCTAAGAGGCCTTCCACCGCTAACTCGAACAAGAACAAATCATTCATCGAGCAGAAGACAAATTATGGTCACAACGAAACGTCCGGACTTGCACTACTTTGCATCATGAGCGCGTAAGCAAGCTTTAGCCCAGCCGTTTCTGAAAGCTGCCCAGAATCGCGTACAGATGGAGGCGATATACAAGCATCAGATTAAGCTACATTGCATAACACTGCCTGAAGCTTTTGGTTACCAGTTGCCATGTCGCAAATATGACGTCCGAGTTACATAACCAACTGAATGGACAGCGTCCTTCAGAAGCTGACAGGCCTTCAGCTAGCCAAGAAGGCCTTCGAATTTTATGGGACCAGGAGGTTCATCACTGCGTTCACAAAACACTGCCACCTATCCGTATCTCGGAGCCATATCAAACCAGTACCCATCCCACTTCTTCAAGATACAGTTTAATATTATCCTCCCATCTACGAACAGGTCTTTCAAGTGGTCTCTTTCCCTCAGACCTCCTCACCAAACCCTGGCTGCACCTCTCCTTTCTCCCATACGCGCTAAATATCCCGCCCATCTCATTCGTCTTGATTTGATCACCCGAACAATATTTGGTGAGAAGTACAGATCATAAAGCTCCTATCATGTAGTTATCTCCACTCCGTAGTTACCTCGACCCACTTAGGCCCAAATATCTCCCTCAGCACTCTGTTCTCGAACACACCAAGCCTATGTCCGCGTTACATAAACGTAACGATACATATCACCAGACATGATGCATTCAGTGATTCCGAAGGACTGCACGGCGGTAAATACTGAGATCAGTCTTCTATAATGTGACGTCGCGCAATATAGTAGAGAGATATAACCGTTTCGGACGAACCTGCTACCTCCATGCCCAGGGTAGGAGGGCCACTCTTCTACCCTAACGACGCGGGTAACAATTTAGTGATCTAGTGGACAACAAGGCATAATGTGCCAGAATTGCACCACCTTTCATCCACATCCCAAGCGACAATATACGGTTCTCTCCGAAACGTCCACACCGGCTCTGGGGCCCCACACAGCCTCTTGCTGTATGGATACCAAGATTATTTCCAGGGAATAATACGGCAGGGGCTTGGCGCTGACCATTCGCTTCAATCTAGTGCCAAGATTAAGAATGAGTGGAGATGTACCTTTACTCCCCCTATACGCCTTCATGGTGTGGACAGGAACAAATCTGCGTTCTTTTAAACCTACACAAAGTGTTCTCTTGTGAACGAACATGACACTGCATAAAATAACAAATCTATTTCACTCGCATCTCACTCCCATAACCTGTGTTCGCTAGAATCCTTAAAGCCATCCCATGGAAGAGATTTTTCGCACCAAAATTATGTACGAATTTCTTATTTCTCTCATCCTACGAAACACACCGAATCGTACATCGTTAATATTCGATAAATGTATTTAGTTGGCGCAGCGGGCGGGCTACTGCACGTCATGGCATTCATAGTTGTCTTCAGTACGGAGCCCCTTCCCACCCTCCGTAATAACAGACAATCACCACACGCACTACTCATTCCAAGAGCTGCAGCTGTTAACAACAACATCGATAAACTGTCCAAAAGCCAGTCAATTTTATCAAGATAAACAGGCTCAGAACCCAGTTCCACCACCAATTTTGGCGAAACAATAAAATGGGGCCCACAAAGGAGATTGACAGTTTATTATTTCTCTCACAGGCTGCAAAAGCTCTGCTCGGTTGGGAAGTAGACCACTGGTCAGCTGAAACGTGACGCTCTGTTAATCACGCTTCTAAGTGTTGCTAATGTGGCAGCTGACGGAGGCCAGTGATTCCGTGTGTCAGGAAAATGACATAACTAAACGGGGTCATGCTGGCAGCCTATTTCAACGGATTTATACCTTGGATAAAGAAATACAACTGAAGTGAAAATCTTAGCCTTTCTCAGCGGCGCAGTTGAGGGCTTCGTTTCTACGAGGCGACAGTCACTAGGTGAGTGGTACCAGTCACTAGGTGAACGGTACCCGACGTTAGTGACAGCGCAGACGTCTCATTTTCACCCCAAGACGTGGCGCCACTTTCCAGAACAACTAAGACCAGAACTTAAGCACCACTGTACAGAACACAAGAAGGAAGTATGTATGTACGTACATATGTATGTATGTACGTATGTATACACATACTATATAAAAAAAAAGGCAAAGTTCAACCCTGAACAGGCCACGAAGGTCCAGAGGGGGAACAGAGGTATAACTCTACCCTTTCTTTAACCTCGGCACTAGATAGGTGTGGGTGGTCAACGCCACTCCCCGGCCGCTTTACCCCCGGGAAGAAGGCCCGGTACCCATTGTATAGGAGGCTGCGTGGGCCCCAGGGCCGGTCTGGACGGGTGCGGTAAATCTCGCCTCCACCGGTATTCGATCCCCGGACCTTCAGGTCCGTAGCGCGTCGCTGTCTACGCTATATATATATATATATATATATATATATATATACACACACACACACACACACACACATAAAACGGCCGCGGTGGTTCTCACAGCGGTGACTTAAGAATACTGTCTTATGGGCTGTGACAACGTGCAGTCTGGCACAAATCTGCCACAGTTTCGAGGGAGATTGCTGGCCCCATCTTCAGAGATAAAGAATAAGCCACGCCAACCTGTCCAGCAGTCCGAAGCAACTAGTGGTTGGTTCCAGCAGCACCTCAATGAATCTTGGGATTCCATAGAGACGGGGAATTCTTAACGAGCTGAGCAACTATAAGGTAAGGAGACCTGCGGTTCTCACGACGGCGTTGTTAAAGATTCAAGTCTCCAGTTTACGTGTCTCTCTGTAGTTGGTATTTCCAGACATTTCGAAAGATCATAGTACATTCGTCTTCAAGGCCAAGCAATCCAAGTCATTCATCTTGGATCGCTCGAACCAGAAGATGAAGGTACTACGATATTTCGAAACGTCGGGACCCACACGTGAAAACACACGTCGCATCCCAGGAGACTTCAATCTTCAGCGACATCGCTGTGAGAGGTTCAAATATCGGAAACAAGGAATCAACCAAACAGACGACTAATGTTTCAGATTAATTAAACTATTCCCGAGTATAAACGCACAGTTGAGATGTGACAACTGTCTATTAACCTTTTGGCGCCGGAATTATTTTTTAATTTTAGCACACCCTGTATATAAAATGTGAATAATACAGGAACCAAATACGTTAGAATTATGAAACAAACTGCATTTTGAAAAAAAAACCGAGAGTATGTACCATGTTTAAAATATTCAGCACCTATATTTGTTGAAGAAATATATAAAATGCAACTTTAAAGGTTAGCGGTGCGGTACGACCACTATAGTTGACATTAGGCGCCAAAAGGTTAAACTAACATTGACTAGGCTTCTGTCGACAGGATTGGTTGTCCTGGCCGATGGCCTTGACATAGCCATACCAAGGGCTGGTGTCGCTAGTAGGAGGTTATCACTTAATTAGCCCATTCAAACGTTTTCTTCTCCTATGTCAGGGCTGGCGAACTTTTTTGAGGGCGCCTGCCCAAATTGTCTATAAATTTCGATGAAACTCAAATATCAAATTTCATGAAAATCCGTCCGGTGAGAGCCGAATTCAATGCGAACAGACAGACGGATGGATAGACATGACGAAGCTAACAGTAACTTTTCCGTAATTTTGCGAACGCGCTCAAAAATCAAATTGATATCTCACAGAAAACACACTGCGTCTCCATTACACAGAACAACTACTTAGGGGAATAATCGCTGCTGACCATGAGAATCGATAGCAACACAAAAATACAGATTGTGGCAAAACGGAATTTCCTTTAGTGTCAAATCAGGTGGTGCAGATACTGAAATAACCAGTGTGCTTGTTACGTTTCGGTGCCGAACGCAGTAATGTAGACATTATCATACTTGATATTCCAGTCTCAACCCGGAGACGGTCGTGGCTTAACATGATCCTTCGGAGCCTTGCCGTTTCTCTGAGCGTTCTGCCCAGTTCGCCGTCTGGAGCCATCGCAATGACTTGTTTGGTCTTTACTCACAGGTTTTCTGACGTTCTGGAATGGGAGGTTGCTCTGTAGACCTTGACCATGCCAAGGACTTCACGTACGAAGTAGGCAGTATTGCATAAACTGTTGTTTGACTTTTTGCTTCAAGGTCAGTAATCACTACGAGTTACGATAATTGTGCGACGTTTCGTAATCGAGCGCCATCGGCAAACAAGTCGGCTTCGAAAGTAAACACGGAACGCGTGAATGGCACGCGTTACGACCCGCCAAAACCCAACCAACCAACGAACGAACCAACAAACGAATCAACGAACCAACCAACGAATCAACGAACCAACCAAACAACCAACCAACCAACCAACCAACGAATCAACCAAGCAACCAACGAACGAACGAACCAACCAAGCAACCAACCAACGAACCAACAAACGTATCAACGAACCAACCAAAGAATAAACGAACCAACCAAGCAACCAACGAACCAACCAATCAACCAAACAACCAACGAACCAACAATGTAACCAACCAACCAACCAACGAATCAACGACCAACCAAGCAACTAACGAATGAACGAACGAACGAACGAACGAACGAACCAACCAAACAAGCAACGAACCAACGAGCCAACCAACTACTTGGAGCAGAGTTATTTTTGAGAAGCTAACATTTCCTCAGACAGTCAGAAAACTCCTGGCATGTTACAGCAATCAGAAGGTTCATTTCCGCATTCACAACAGCCCACCGTCGTTTGAAGAGATGTCCAGTCCGAGGCTCTCCACTCCATTTCGCAGTATGTCAACTCTCTACGACGGGACGTTGTTATCCCCTTGCCCAAACCCCAAGCTGGAGGACCACCCCCCATCGGATTTCCGCCACTGTTTTATTCAATATATTCGCAGCTACCCTTCAAATCTGCAGGCCGCCTCCTCGATCCTGCACGACGCTGTGACGTTGGGGGTTATTTCACGACGTTTCGAAGCATCGTAGGGCTTTCATCTTCAAGATCATATGCCAGAAGACTTAAATATTCACTTGCATGTACTTCTTCACATTTGTTTGTGGTTTCAAGAAAAACAACGGGTTTAGTTACAGTACAGTCGTACACTACGTGAAATATTACTATGCCAATTTATGTATGGACGATCGGCGGTAAAAATTAAATGTGTGTGATACGGGCCTAGCGAAATACGAAAATTCCTTAAGTTCGTAGACTGAGGACATGAATGAGAAGTCCGTTTCAGTGGGCGGGCAAACGATCGCTGAAAAGTGTTTAGCCACTAAGAAAATTGTCAGAAATTGAATTTCGTACGTGTACCAGAACTGAGGGTCAAAGGAAGGAACTTAAAGCCAGTGTCGGTTGGCTCAGCACTTTAATACTTAGTGCATTAAAAGTACGTATATTGTTTTCCTGTGGCGCTACGGCCCAGTGCGGGTCATAGCCTCCTCATTGTTGAGGTTTCTAGATCACACATAACTACACATCACAGCCGGTAAGATTCCTCTGGCTTAGTGATCAGCTCATCGCAGAGACCTCTACCTCACAACACACAATACTTACAATAGAGAAACATCCATGCCCCCGGCCGCAAACCTACGCCTTAGACCGCACGGCCACTGGGACCGGCAAACTACGAGTGTGTGTGTGTGTGTGTGTGTGTGTATATATATATATATTCTAATACACTTCGATTGATTTTACCTGTTTAAGGGAGGGGAATGGGAGGGTTTAATGGGGGTGTTTTAATTAAACGCGGTGTTGGGTATATGCGTAATACTTGAGAAAAAATGGGAGCACAATGAAGAAGTTCATCAGCTTATGATTCACTTAGGAGGGAGGTCTTATGCAAGATTCTCATTGAGTTTGGTATCCCTAAGAAACTTGTAAAGTTAATAAAGATGAGTCTGATTGAAACATATAGCAGAGTCCGGGTAGGCAAGAATGTATCTGACAGGTTCCCTATTAGCAACAGTCTGAGACAAGGAGAGGCTCTATCACCACTGCTTTTCAACTTTGCACTAGAGTACGCCATTAGGAGGGTTCAGGTAAAACAGGGATGGCTTGAAACTAAATGGTACACATCAGCTGCTGGCTTATGCCGATGATGTTAATATACTGGGAGGAGGTATACATACTTTAAAGGAAAATGCAGAAGCTTTAGTAGCTGCTACTAGGGA
>Ga0131853_10011108_pt1 | contig 16459 bp, 14 predicted proteins | sample TergutLab28metaG_FD_92764 | JGI IMG/M metagenome (GOLD analysis project Ga0131853, IMG submission 92764) | Labiotermes labralis P1 segment gut microbial communities from Petit-Saut dam, French Guiana - Lab288 P1 (version 2) (version 2) | ecosystem: Host-associated > Arthropoda: Insects >...
GAAACCACATATTCCTGCCAGTTTTAATATGTATTTGGTAATCAATAAGTGTGTAACAGCTGTCAAAGTTTCAAACTTCTCTGGCCATTATCTCCGTAACCGTTCAACTTTGGACATAGGTGTGTTGGGTTATATCGGTATACTTTAATATAAGGAATACCCTCCCGAAGTCTGGCACATTCCTCCTGGGACACCCTGTATAGAGGAGAAGAGAAATGCATACAGGTTTTTGGTGGGGAAATCTGAAGGAAAGAGGCCACTTGGAAGACTTAGGATGAAATAGAAGGATAATATTAAAATGAATCCTGAAGAAATAGGATGGGATGTTGTGGACTAGATGACTCTGACTTGGGATAAGGACAAGTGGTGGACTGTTGTGAATATGGTAATGAGCCTTTGCGTACCATAAAATATAGGGAATTTCTTGACTAACTGGTGAACTCTTACCTTCTCAAGAAGGACTTTGCTGGTTGGGGTTGGTTCCTTGTTCCCTGCATGAGTCATTCGATCAGGCGTGATAGCTGAATCAGTGCAGTAACCAACAGGTTCTGATGTCTGGCCTACAAGTCGTATCTGCCACTTGGATGTTTCTCTTCTCCGCATTGGTGCATAATACAAACCTGTGCCCGTTCTGGTGGGTAATGGGGAGTCTGGAGTGTGAAGTGAAATAAATGACCGTCCCCTTTGTACACATTGCGATCCATAAGTTTTAGGGCTGGTTTTTATATATATATATATATATAACAGAACTAGAGTGGTCTATTGGCCAACCCACTAACAAAGTACTATCAACCAACATCCATTCACACATCAAGTTTCGTTTGTTTATCTTTGACAGTGTACGAGTTATAACTTGAATTGTACAGTCAGTTTTCCTTATTCTTTGTGGATGGCGGAAATGAACAGAGAGTTGCCATAACATATTGTTTCAAAGCGGGTGTAATGCAACAGAAACACTAGTATTGGTGCTAAAGGCTTATGGGAATGAGGCTCTGAACCAGTCAAACGATTTTAGACAGCATTCTCGATTTTGAGACAGAAGGGAGCTGGTAGAAGATGAGAGAGGTGATCATCCAAAATTGACTCGAACAGAGGTAAACATTGCTGCTGTTGCTGATCTGGTCAAAAATGATGGTCGAATCGCATCAAGAATGATAGCAGAATCTTTGAACATCCCCAAGACTGTAGTTCTTCAGATTCTGAGAGAGGATTTGGGAAAGAGAAAGTTGTGTGACACCTGAGCAAAGGGAAGATCAAGTCACATCTTGCCAAGACATTATCACAATGGCCGATGCAGACAAAAATTTTTTTAACAAAATTATTACTGGAAATGAGACCTGGTGTTTTGCCTGTGACCCCGAAACAAAGCGACAGAGTTCTGAATGGGTTGGTGAGACACCCCCTCAGCCGAAGAAACTGAAATTTCAAAGGTCCCGCATCAAGACCATGTTGATAATTTTTTTTTTACTCTTAAGGTGTAGTGCACAAAGAATTCGTACCAGAGGAAAAAAAATAAATGCAGAATTTTATAATGGAGTAATGGATCGCCTCCTGGAGCGCATTCAGCGGCTTCGTCCAGCTGCATTCTGCTCTCAATATTTTTTCTTGTTGCACGATAATGTGCCCGCCCACAAAGCTGCATGTGTTTGCCAATTTTTGACGCAAAAAATGGTACAACCCTTTATCCCCCCCTGTACTCTCCAGATTTATCTCTGCCCGACTATTTTCTGTTCCCCAAGTTGAAAATGAAGTTAAAAGGACTTCACTTTGCGGATGTTGCTGAGATCCAAGAAGCTGTAACTAATGAGTTAAAGAAGGCCCAAAAAGAGGAATTTTTGGCAGCTTTTCAGAAACTGTACAACCACACAAAAGCCCATATATATGCCACTGGAGCTTATTTTGAATAAAAAAAAAAAAAGGCATGTGTCTTCAATTTATAAAAAAATCATTCTTAAAACTTTTGGACCGCACTGTATATATCTGCGATGTCTAACTTCATGCAGAAAAAATGTGAACTACCTCACTCAACAATGAATAAACACCTCTCTCCTTACATTGCCCATACTTGCTATCCTGGGCTGCCACTGAACTGAATAGAATTGATTTTCATTCCATTATCCAAAACCGGTTAGTACCCTTAGATACAGGACAAGTCATAATAAATTACTACATTCAGTAATGTGTTAATACTATACAGTTATTAGCTTCAAATTAATAAAATATCAAATCTAACATTCTCTATTTACATTAAGATATTTGTCTACACATTGGAAGAAATGAGTAAGTAGCTAATTTTGTAATGTAGATTTCAATTGTTTAATATTATCAATCAGAACTTTAATACTTGGTAGGAGATTGTGAAACACCTTACGACAAAAGAGTAAATTCCTTTCTGGTATGGTGATAAATTTTATAAAGGTTAGTGCAAACTAAATTTTTGCCCAGTATTTATGTTATAAACATTGGAATTTGTTTCGAATTTACTGTTCTTGTTAGCTACAAATAAAAGTAGAGCAAATACATATTATGATGGAAGATGAGATTTTTAAGGCCCTAAACAAATCTGTACGTGAGTTTCTACTGCTGCGTATGGTTATAATTCCAATTATTTTGGTATTTGACAAACTTTGTGCCCGTCAGTCACTGTGCTACCAGCTGGGTTAGTTTGGTTACATAATGTCAATAATCCTTTAGTAGCGACTCAGATTACTTGCCAATTCTTGGTGTGAGGGTGATGAGGCAAACTGGTAAGACAAGAAGCACTGCACATGCCCCACCATCCATTTTCTGTCTGCTTAAAACACATCCACAGTGGTTGAAGCCAAGTAAATGTAAATGCTTTTGACAGGTGTATAATGAATGCTCTGGTAATTCCAAGGGGAGCCTAGCAGTGACCACAGCAGCTATGTGCAGTGATAACAAGCAGGCTGGTCACTGCTTGTAGGGTGTTTAGGTACTAGAATAACTCTGATGGTTGAGGTAGTTTTAAAATGCTGTCTTCTAGGATGAGATTGCAGAACCTATAGAATTCATTTTTTGATGAAGTTTGCTTTTACAGGCAAGAATCGTATTTACCCAAATATAAGATAGCCCCCCTCTATGATTAATTATCAGGTAAATAACTATGCAGAACATGTTTGACTGTGTGTGTGATTATAAGAGGAATTTGCATATTTCAGATGAAGAATTAGGAAAAAATTTCTTGTCTTGAATGGAGGTTAATGCAGAATTTTGCCTGTGAGTACAGATTGTTTTCTGAGTAAATTTTATGCTGCCAATTCAGTATTGTTGTTACTGTTTCTTGCTGAAATCTCAATAGGCTGTCTTTGTGGTCATTCCTTATAGAAGCTGAATATTCTGTCCTCTTTTCTTGCAGCCTGATCCCTGTACATCATTGTCACCTGGTTATCATCAACGTTTATCCAAATAATGTAGAATCACAAGTGACAGGCCATCCTCCAAGAGATGTAAGTATGTGACATTAAACATTGTTTCAGTTGGAAGTTGGGGGACGTTGCACTGAAGGTGGTGTGATAGTCTGTTACATGGTAACTGGTCCATTGGTCATACCCAGTAGGGGGCTGCAATATATCATATTCTCCCAAATATAAAACAAGAATTTATTCCTAATTATTTGTCTGTAAAATAGAAGGTAGGGGTGTCACCTTATAATTGCATGAAAATTGCAGATTGCAAGCATAAAACCTGACAGTTTGTGGGAGCAGTAGTACAGTGTTACTTGTTGTTAACCTCTGCACCAGATAGAGGTGAGTGGTCAATTGGAAGCCCTTGCCTCTTTATCTGTGTAGAAAGAAGCTAATGTACTTATCAGACAGGAGGCTGCGTGTGCCCCAGAACTGGTCTGACTGTTGCAGAGAAGGGAGAAATGTCCGTCACCGACAGGAGTCAAAACCTGGTTCCTTTTTGTCCAATCTGTGGCTTAGTCACTCTTCTTGCTAAGATGTTGTGTGTTCCCATTGAGATTAAATTATGAAACTTATGCTGTTCCTCTGTTCAGTGTCAGGATGTGGAACACATGGAGTTTGGGTGCCATGTAATGTGACGTATGCTGTCCTGTTTTTGTTTTTTTCCTCCATTTTCAGCCCCCCCCCCCCACGCCTATTTTACAACCTCCGGGGGGCCTTTTCCCGGGTTAATTCCCTTTTTTTTTTTCCTCCCTTTTCTCCCCCCCCCCCCCCCCAGCTCATGATACAGACTACAGGGTGGCCTTTCCAGGGTTAAATTCACTTTTTCTTCTCCTCCTCCTCCTTCTCCTCCTCTTCTTCTACTACTACTACCACTACTATAACCTGTACAAGGTTCTGGCATGCTCAACTACTTTCTTCCAATTGCGTACGTTCGTGCTCTTTATATCTTCCAAAATGTAATTTTCCCAACATGTTTTAGGTCTTCCAATTGCTCTTTTAGACATGGGTTTCCATCTCTTGATCTCCTGCACATCATTATCCATGCATTCGACATGGCCTAACCAGTTTAATCTTTGTTTTTTAATAAACCCAATTATATGTTGTCCTTTTAATATTTTATTGATTTCTTGATTAATTTTAATCCTTCAGTAACCATCATCTGTTCTTGTAGGACCAAATATTTTCCTCATGATCCTTCTTTCAAAAATTTTATTTATCGTATTTTCCTTAAGTACCCATGTTGGTTAAATTCACAGCTTGGGCAAAAGTTTGTGCTCTCCAAACAGCAAAACTGGCTCTGGGGCCCACTGAGCCTCCTATTGATTGGGTAAGGGAGAGTCATTCACTGGTGATAAAGCAGCTGGAATGTAAAGTTGACAGCGCAACTACATCTCGTGCTGTAATTAAGGATGAGTGGAACTGTATGTCTCCTGCCAGCATATGTCTTTGTGGCAGGGACAGGTTCAACATTACTTTTACCTCTTTACTCATGATGCAGGCACAAAAGTGGTAACTGCATTCAAATTGCTGTCGTACTATGCATTAACTGCAGCCCATATTTGCAGTTTATACCCAACTTCATATGGATGGCTGGTGTAGTGACAATGCTGTGGTCTGAACATCTGCAGAACTATTCAAATCCCAGCAGGTGCAAGAGATTTGTTTCTTCTCCAAATCAACCAGGTGACCTTATGGCCTATGCTTTATCCCATTCATTGGATAACAGGGGCTTTTTCCTTAGGGTAAAGTGTCTGGGAACCTCTCCTTGGCACCTGGTGCTGAAGTTAAGAATGAGTGAATGTATAATTCACTTCTGTATATACTCTGTCACTGCAGAGAAGCAAGTTTCATCCCAGGCCAGTCCACATGGGACTTACAGTGGACAAAGTGGCACTGTGACAGGATTTTGTCACAGTACTTCAGTTTACTCCTGTCAGTATCATGCCACCATTGCTACTCATTGACTCATTGATGGTCAGTGCTATGTAACTGCAATAACTGGCAGCATTATTAAATAACACTTCATGAAAGCTGATAGGCCTTTCCCTACTTCTGGCTTCTTCATATAGCTATTTGGTTCCACCATTCAAAGTCAGGGATGCTGTGTTTGAAGTTTGTGGTTCTCATTGTGGTGAGTAATAGTGACACAGATGGGTACCAGCTGCCTCCATCTTCAGAGTCAAATAATCTTCATACCTTGGTATCAATTCATCAGTCTGAATGGCATTATGTCACAGAAGATGCAGTACAGAACCACAAGAAGTGTCTGCCTGTCATGTCCCTTTGAAGACTGTACTGCACACTGTCTGGGTTAGATAAACAGTTCACATAATGTTGCATAGGGAAATAATTACTTTTGTTATGAGATCCATACAGAGCACATAAATACAGTGAGTAGGCAGAACGTAGAATTGTTGAACGTTAAACCTGGCGATATGTAAAGTAGCCAGTGGGCCTTAAATGGTTAAGGCCATATATGCACAATACAGGAAGAAATTAATGGTAGATATTGTACAGGGTGGCCAAGAGGTTACTCTACCCTTGTTTGCTGACCATATGTACATGCCTGGTGCTCAGTACACTGCACAGAGCACAAGGCATGTGCATAATTATTCACATCTTAAGTCTGGTATGGATACAGTGACTTCTCAGCCACACTGTAACCTTGTGAGTCTAACCAGAATGAAGTTCATTATTGGTATTGCAGAGAATGAAGGAAGCGACGTCTGATATCGACAGAGTGTTAGTCAGTGTCATTCTTTTCAGTGCTTATCCCTGTCTTAAAATGCTTCAAAATATTCAACACAAAGCAATACTAATTGTAGCCTTGTTGGTGGTGGTGGGGGTGAGGGTGGGTGTTTTGTACTGTGCAGTAAAGGTTCCAGCATTGTGGAGGAATATACTGCCTCCTTCTTCACTGTGAATGAATGTGGTTCAGGTGTTTTGTATAGTAACTGGGAGGAACAGATGTGTCAGTTACGTGGGAAGGTTGCTGGGATTTGTGGCCAATCAGAGCTATGGAAGAGGGAAGTGGGGAGAGGTTAGTAGCAAGCCAATCAGTATTGAGAGTTTTCCAGAGACAGACATTTTCACTGCTAGCATTGATTGATGACCAGGTGGATGGATGTTGGTCATGGACATTGTTGTTATAGTGATGTGACATTTCCCATGAAGAATGACACCAAAGTAGTCTTGTTTGTTACAGCTGTCAGCTATCTTAACTACAGAAGTTCACTCGGTGAAGGCTGGCGGTCAGATTGCATCAAAACTATCAAATTTAATCCTAACTCACTATGACCTCGGCTCAACTACAGTTACTGGAATCCCAATGAAAGAGGAACAAAATGCCAGTTCGTCTGCCAACTATGATGTCGAAATATTTCATGCTGCAGCTGCACACACATCTATACTGAAAGGTATGGAACCCTAAGCCACTCCTGCAGTTTCATTTGCTTTTTGCTCTTTAAGGACTGTATTTGCATCTGTACATTGCTGATACAGGGACAGTCCTTTCTGTGAAAAGTCCCATTATATTGTGTCATGCCACAGATCAGAGTTACTGGTTTCTCACCATGGAGTTTTCAGTCACTCCCTCTGCACGCAATATGGTATTTGTGGTAGATGAAGCACCAGTGCAGCAGGTTTTCCCCATGCTAGGTATCTCTCCACCATTGCTCTATACTCCTTGTCATCAAGGGCTTGTACACTATGTCAAACAAAAATTCATCAGCCTGAAATTTTCTAAGTCCTGAAGTGGAAGTCACGCGACATACAGTTGCCGTCATAATTTGAGTCGTTTTACTTTCCCCATATTTGTGCATTCGCTGTGTGATTGACTGTACTGAATTGAAGACAGTCACACCATGTATATATTAATCGAAGACAACAATACATTTGCTTAATTTGAAATTAAAACATTCATTTAACTTCATTAACTTTCCCAGGCGCGAGGCTAGCTAGCTAGCTTTGCTGCTAGGATTGGATGAATCGATTGGACCGTTCCGTTCTTACTGTCGGCAGACATAGTCCAGGCAGTTGAACGCGTACTAGCAGTAGCCTTTGGAAACAAACTATGTTGGTTCGAGTCCCACTATCGGCATATTTCTTTATGTAGCCCAGGCAGTTGAACGTGTGCTAACAGTAGCCTTCGGAAACAAAGTATGTTGGTTCGAGTCCCACTATAGGCATATGTCTTTATGTAGCCCAGGCAGTTGAACGCGTGCTAGCAGTAGCCTTTGGAAACAAACTATGTTGGTTCGAGTCCCACTATCGGCATATTTCTTTATGTAGGCCAGGCAGTTGAACGCCTGCTAGCAGTAGCCTTCGGAAACAAACTACGTTGGTTCAAGTCTCACTATCAGCATATTTCTTAATGTAGCCCTGGCAGTTGAACGCATGCTAGCAGTAGCCTTCAGAACACACAACAGTCACAAAGACAGACATCCATGCCCCCGGTGGGATTCGAACCCACAATCTCAGCAGGCGAGGGGCCATAGACCGCCCAGTCACTGGGACCGGCGAAGTATCGCATCTACGCATAGAAAATGAAAATTAATACTTTAGCCCTTAAAAGGGCTGTTTCCAGAAATTGACTTCTTTAATAAGAAGTCCAGAACCCTTCTGCTTCAACCTCTGATTTCATTCGTCGTGTCATGGACTCAATCATTGATCGAATGTAACGCGTAGATGACGCAACTTCATCCCACGCGTCTGACACAAGGTCCCATAGCTCATCGCTGTTTCTGGGAGGGAGGACAGGCCAGGTTTGCTGCATTGTCCTTTTCACCTCACTCCACATTTTCTCGATGGGGTTCATATCAGGCGATCGCAGTGGTCAGTCAAGGAGTTCGACGTCAGCCTGCCACGATAGTCATTCTTGAACCACATGAGAATCATGAAGGAGGAGGAGTGGTCTTACTGTAAATGGAGGGACTATTATGTTCTGCAAAATGTGCTGATAATGCAGGCTGTCCAGGTGACCGTCTATACGATGGAGAACTCCAGCCCGTTCATGGGAGATCCAGCCCCAACAGTGGACACACACATGACCAATGCATTTGCTGGTATAATGCAGGTTGTAACGCTCTCCCTGAGATCTGTAAACTAAATCTGGCCTATCATTTGCTTTCACTTTCAGTTTTATGACAGTATTCGTCTTGTCTGCCTGGGCTACATAAAGAAATATGCCGATAGTGGGGCTCGAACCAACATAGTTTGTTTCCGAAGGCTACTGCTACCACGCGTTCAACTGCCTGGGCTACATAAAGAAATATGCCGATAGTGGGTTTCGAACCAATGTAGTTTGTTTCTGAAGGCTACTGCTAGCACGCGTTCAGCTGCCTGGACTACATCTGCCGACAGTAAGAACAGAACAGTCCGATCGACTCATCCATCCCTAGCAGCAAAGCTAGCTACCTAGCCTCGCACCTTGGAAAGTTAATGAAGTTAAATTAATGTTTTAGTTTCAAATAAAGCAAATGTATTGTTGTCTTCGGTTAATATATACATGGTGTGATTGATTGTAATGAATTGAAGACAGAGAAATGCCACAAATGCACAAATATGGGGAAAGTAAAAGACTCGAATTATGATGGCAACTGTACCGCACGTCACTGCCTGAGCGGGACGTACAAAACATCAGGCCGATGGATTTTTGTTCAACAGAGTGTACAGCAGGCTACAGTACCAGGGACTGAATCTCAACTTACTGCTACAGCTGGTATAACAAACTGCAGTACCAGGGACTCAGTCTCACCTCACTGCTATAGTTGGTACGAGGTGTGATCTTTCAGCACCCCAATGCAACCCACACAGCATATGTTAGACACGCAAACTGGTGCAGTGATTTCACTGGGAATTTCTGGGCCATCTGTCTTCTTGTTAGGGCTGCTGAAGGAAGATTTGCAACATTGCTGATTTCAAAACAATGATGAAGTAGAAATGGATCTGTGTGAATGGTTGCAAATATAGAGCCCAGTTTCTTCTGTGATGGAATTCTTAAACTTGTGTGAAGACAGGACAGACTTATCGATGTGCTCGCATATTTTATTGGAAAATAAGGATACTTCAGTAAAATAAATGAGCTACATTTAATGCTGTAATGACTCATTTGATTTTGTTGCATAGGAAACCTTACTTTATTGGACATTCTTCATAAATTGTATCTTATAATGTTTATTTATCATATTGCCAGCATAACAGTCCATACCAAAATGTATTCAGAAGTAGTATGAGTTTCTGTTCCTTTAAGCTTGCATTGAATCTAACATTGATGTATACATGTGTTATTAGGTAATGCAGCAGATTCTGCTTTGATCAGGACGCAGCGTGAGGGTGCTGATTATGAGACAGTGACACTTAAATGGTGCACTCCGAGGGGCTGCAGTGCATCGGAGATGCAGAACTGTACTGCCATGCACCGTATCACTCCTGTCGATGTGAACAGGTATTTATGTAAATTAAGAATTAAGTAATGTAAGAATGTGAGCTTTCATGGTGGAATAATGCATTAAAATCTAATGAGGCAATTGGCTGAATCAGGATTAAGTATGTATCCAAAGCTGCAAGGGTTGAGTTCTCACAACATTATTACTGAGGATTTTATGATATGTCATGGAACAAATGGTTCCTGAAATTTCAAAGGCTTATAGTGCTTTCAGAACACTGGGAACCCCCTTGTATTGTGAGACAGCACCACAACCCACAAGACCACAGTCCTCATATCCAGACCTGCTGTCTTCCAGGTCATACTGAAGTTGCCTTTCCACCCCCACCCCCTCCATTGTTTTCACTTGAGTCTGTGCTCTGCTTGCATTCTTTTGTTGTTTCTTCCTCTGTTTGTTTTAGGGATGTTTTAAAAGTGATAAGAACTACATTGGAGTGATAGTTGAATACAATACACAAATTAACAGATGACCTGATAAACAATGAAAAGTCAAACCAATATTTTTAGAGTCAGAAAATTACAATTTTTTTTTTTTTTAATACTACAGCAGAAATTGGGTTATAGACATGTGAAACTTCTGTTTATGTAGCTACAAAGTGACTTACTTATGGAATGAAATGAAATGTGTGTCAGGGACTGAAGTCATTGCTCTATTACACAGATTCTATTTTGGGGCACTTCGTATCGTTCATTGTACAATTATAAAAATTTTGTGCAGCATTTGAGGTTCTCACAGCACTGTCAATGAGGGTTAGTGTCTTCTGAGATGTGACAATGTGTCAGTGGTTAAGTGTGTCCCAGCATTTCATATAATTTTGTCACCTTCGTCACTGAGGGTTGTTAGTCCATGGAGAACAGACGTTCCAGAAGACTCATATCCTCACTAAGAAATGTAATTTTGAATATGGCTTTGCTTTCTTAGAACAAACTGTAGAGAAACATGATGCAGTTAACATTGCATGTTTTAATGACATTTGTTTCAAGTCGCCCATCATCATGCTTGATCAACTTCCTACTTAACGGACGCTCAGTGATGCTGGAGATGCCTCGTAAGGCAGGCGGCAAGATCATATCACACATGCTGGCTGCACACGGTGGTGAGATATTTGTTCACACACTTGTCACAGCAAGAAGTGTGCTGGAGGACCCTCCATCCATCAGCGAAGGCTGCGGTGGCAGAGTCACAGACTACAGAATCACGGTAACACAATACAGCTGCTAAATACAGGACCTTCATTCTTGTTCATGAAGCAAGTTTGTTCTATGCTACAGTGGATCGTATTTGCTGCTGGATAGTTTTTAGCATCAAGAGTCGAGCCTTCTGGGATGTGACACTTTGTTGTCGGGTGAGTATTTCATGACATTTTGAAGGATCATAGTGTCTTCATCTTCAGGGTCAAGCACTGAAAATGAAGACATCTCATTCCTTTGAAACATCAAAGAATACCAACCCAACCATAGGATATACATCCCACATGTCTTGATATTCAGTTATACCACTGTGATAACCTGCAATTTCTCACATTTAGTCACATTCACATCTTTGGGGTGTGTCTCTTAAGTTCATTTAGTGCCTTTGTCCATCTGTCTGTCTAGACATGTAAATAAATTTCACTGCTGAATGGATTACCATTACATTTGATAGTGGGAAGTAGTATGAAAATATGTTGACACATTCAAATGTTGGTTAAAGCCAGACTTAGCAGACACTTTACATGAAGAGTTACATGCAGGTCTATGCGCACTTCAAGCATAATGCCTGAAATAATTATCGGAACAAAAAATACTTTGAGGAAAACTTTACGGAAAAATGAAACACATTTTTTGTGTTCGTACACTTGTCCATTAGTTTTTGTGGTTGCCCAGAGAATTAGACAAGAATTGGCAACGTTATATATACATTTTGAAACTTGTTTATTCAATGATCATGATCAGTTCTTTTGCAAACATGCAAAGCTTACAAAAGTCTCCTATTCTCAATCAGTAATTAAACATGCCTTCCACATGTCTACGTGTATGTATACAGTTATGTGTGTCATTGAAATATAATTTTACATAAGAGCATAGACACTTCCTTGGGCTTAACTGAATACATACTTATAATACTTGAGCTTGTTGCAAGAAATTCTTACCATTCATGCTGGCATGTCATAATTCTGCTGCTCAATGTGCCTATCAAGCTTGCCCAATTTTTACAATCTTATTTTGCATTGTAGTGATGCCTGGTATCCTCAGCTGTCCTCAAATGTGGTCATTGCATTTATGATCTGCCTCTCTGTATCCTGCAACTGCCCTATGAAAGTGCATTTCTTCTGTCACAGTTCAGACATCTGATGAAAGAAAACTGGTTGTAAGCATAATCAGTCTTGTGATGTTTGAGGTTCAGACAGAGGTTCCTGCTGAAGCTGAAATTCTTCTGGCATGTGTTGATATGCCATTGAGTGAGCGGTTCCTGGAGTTTTGAAGGCATATTATTGACCGCTTGACCCTGAAGATAAGAGCACTGCGGTCATTCAAACTGCAGGGAATTCTTGTCCAACAACACAGTGTCACATTCCAGAAGAATGGAATCTTCAGCACCAGTGTTGTGGAACCTCAAATCTTGCAGGGCATTATGTAGTTTGGTAGAGATGTAGTAACATTTGTAACCCCCTGTCTCCACCTTCGTGGCACCCAGAGGAATGTAATCATTTTACTCAGTCATACAAGAATCCCAAATCTTATGTATTTAAATGTATTATTGTTTCCTGTGAAGGACTTCGGTATGTTGATGCAGAACAACAAGTTGGTACCTCTGAAACGAAAGTTTGATGATGCAGATGCCGAGATGCCACTGAGCAGAATGAGGTCAAGATTAGATCGACACACAAGATACTGGCCCATCACCATATCGTCTACTTTCATATTCAACTTAAAAAATGTAAGTTTGTAAGTATTTTGTATTTGTTACATTGATCAGATTAGGACATGCATACAACAGTGAAAGCAACTGAACTACCAAAATGACATGAAATGTATCCATTATGTAACCCACTGACTATATGAAGGCCATGGAAAGAAGTCCATGGAGTAGCTCCCTCCACATCTGTCCAGAGCTGTCTCTGCCCCCCTCCCCCCACAGCATAATATGCTCGACTCAAGAGTCTCGATATTTGGGATTCGATCGTTCATGATCTTATATTTTAATACCACCGTTCAGCCTTTTGCCACTAGTTCTGACACTCCAGGTCAACTGCCGCCGCTGTCATACTGTTGTGCAGACCACTCTCAGCTCAGTCAAGTTCTGTCATTAAGTGAGGCTGATTTCTGTGTGGAATGAGACTCTTCTTCATGCATTTAATGTAATATATGCTTCCAGAACATGTTTGTTTTTTATTAACAATACATTCTTGTCTCCCTTGTAGGGTTATTTGATATTTTTATTGTCAGTATTTTATCATCTTCACTATCTTTCAGCAGCCACAGTATAACAACTTATGTGGAGAAACTGACTGTTCTGAGCCAAAGAAAGAATTCTATGCTTTGTATGGAACATGACATTTGGGAGGAGCCCATGTTTTGCTTCAGTACATAACATAAAGACGGCAGGAGTGGATACTGTGAGCTGACAGTGGCTGTGGGTGTATCTGTAATACCATATTTGCCCTATTGTAAAACAAGAAATAGTTTTCCCTAAGTCTTCGTCTGAAAAAGGGGTAAAGGGAGGGGGGAGCATTTCCTAGTAAGTGTGCACAAAGCTCAACACTTTCTTTTTAGGTATTTTCATGAGAATTAGAAATTGTGAAGGATATGTTTGGGTAATTGGAGTATTTTGATATTCCTTAAATTTTTTGTCTTGCATGACTTTATTTGTCAGGGATTACGGGGATGTTTGTTGGTCGCAGGTATTTACATTTGTGTATATTTTTGGTTCTTTATATCAATCTAATGTTGGAGGGTGCAGTGACACACATGTTGCAGACATAGATAAGATGAGAAATTAGTCAGGAAATCTGAAAAGAAGAGAACTTATGACACCTATACATAAATCTTAAGATAATATTAAAATTGATTTTAAAAGAAACACAATGTGAGAGTAGTTAGTGAGATATTGTTCGAATTACATTTTGCCTTTTATATATTCACACACACACACACACATAAACAGAATGGTCATATTGTGTCTCTTTGGTACTAATGATGTTGCAGTGTTCCTTTTTGAGGATGCCTAGAATGAGGTGAGCAGTTTCTTATTAAGTGCAGAATAATGTGATACCTGCAACAGTGTCCCCCCCCCCCCCAATTCATGTCAGTTTTGTGGTGGACAATGTGGCACTGGGAAAGGTTTTGTTCTGTCAGTGTCATTCCATCAATGCTGTGTCATATTTCTGTCACTGATGTTCTGTACTCCCAGCAATTGACAGCATTGTTAGCTAACATAATAAAAAAAGTGTTTCTTTCTCTGTTACACAGTACATTGATCCTCTACCAGCACTTCTAGTGAAAGAGGAAATGACTGATGAAGAGGTGGTCCAGTGTAAGCAAGTCATATACAGTCTTATTAGCTTGGAAACAAAACATGAGCCCCTGCAGATGCCAAATATGGGTCAAAGAGGCAAGGGACCCAAACGGTGCGTCTTCTTTGTTTCTACAAGGGATGTTCAATTAATGAAGTTACCCGTCTCTCAGAAATGAAATGAGAAGTCATTACATTAAATGTAGCTCATTTATTCCATTGAAGTATAATTATTTTCAACATAATCCCCAAGCACAGTGATGAATTTGTCTAAATGTGGTATATTGCACAGACATGAGGAAGTGGAAGTGGCTGTTCATGAATAGTTGTGAAGGCAAAAGCCCAGTTTGTTTCATGATGGAATCTTTAGACTTGAGCCAAGGTGGTACATACGCATCATTGTGCTCAGGGATTGTATTTAAGAATATAGACACTTCAGTGGAATAAATGAGTTAAAGTTAATGTTGAAGGGACTTACCATTTAATATCTAAGACCTGTGGAATGTCATATATTGAACATCCTTCATAAATTGTAATAAAATTATTCTGAGACCCTTTACAAACAATAGGTGTACATGTAATTGTGTGGATTTGCATGGTTTGGTAGTAAAAGCAACTGGCTTGCTTGTTACCCACATGCCTAGCGTCATTCATTGGCCATCAGGATTTGTTTATTGTCATATAACTTTTGGTATGGTCGATAGATACAAAGTTATCTCCTAATATATGATGTATTCAGATGATCAACAGTTTGTATCTTTACCTGTTAGGGAGGAGCAGTATCGCATAATGTGGACTGAGCTTGAAACATTCCTGCGTGCTAACTGCCGTACTGATCAGCACAATCGAGTACTGAATTGTCTGCTGGAGTGTCGGAACAAGACTGACGATGAGAAGAAGGATGATAAAGTGGAACTAGACCAGGCACTACGCGAGTTGGACCAGTAAGGCTGTGCCTGTATCATATGCGTTATATTCTGTCTGGCTGTGTCATATCATCATGTGTGAATCGTCTGTAGCTGAACCAGTAGGCTGTTCCATATTACCGTACTGCATCCTGCTAAAAATTAACTGAATTTGCATCAAGGGGGATTAATGATATACTTGAACACACTTCCCTCTTTGTCTGTACCACGTATATTCTTGGGAGCTGGGATAGCACAGTCAGTGCAGTGCAGTGTGGGCTGAACAGTCCAGGGGTCAACGTTTGGCAGGAGTAAGAAATTTTCTGGTATCCACCACAACAAGACTGCCTCTGGAGCCCACTCAAACTCCTTAATAGTGGGTACCAGGAGGTCTTTCCGAAGGAGTAAAGCTGTCAGGGCATGAAGCTGACCACATACCTCCACTGAGTTCTAAGGTTAAGAATGGTTGTAGCTATACCTGTACTGCTGTGTGTCTTAATGGCATGAATAGGGATAACCTCCCTGTGACTGTTACATCTTGGCAGTCTGCATCATTTTATGTAAGCTCACAGCTCTGTGATCAGTAAGAAGCAGTTTTAGATGGGGATATCATGCTCTGAAATCAGTTTATAATGCAGTCATCGGGTTGAGGTGAGAAGGGATGTGGCACTGTGTGATTAAGTAGATGCATACCAAAGTTTCTGAGTACCCTGCTGTCTCTTTTGAGAGATGTCTACCCTTAAAAGATGGAGGCAGTAAATGCCTCAGACATTACTAATGTACCAGCTGCACATTGTCACATCACAAAGGCTATGTTGACCAACAAGTAATGTAATGTAACCAACAGATGCAATATAACACACTGTTGTGGCTGTTGCATGGCACACAGCAATCTTAGAGACTGTAGTAGTACATGACAATCACAGTACAATAGAGGCTCAATGTTCTTGATTAACCTTTATCCGACAAATGCAGTACGGCATTTAATTTAGTTTTCGTGCCTATGGTATGGTGTTTATATTAGACAGCCCTTTAAATCGTTGCGCATGGTTGACTATAAACATTTACAAATTATGAACCGAAGATGATGAAACAATTAATAATCTGCACTGTTGCAAATAAATCAGAGATATTTCAGTTCAAGAAAAGTTTCAGTACAGTGACGTACCGGGGGGGGGGTTCAAAC
>Ga0131853_10011111_pt1 | contig 16457 bp, 15 predicted proteins | sample TergutLab28metaG_FD_92764 | JGI IMG/M metagenome (GOLD analysis project Ga0131853, IMG submission 92764) | Labiotermes labralis P1 segment gut microbial communities from Petit-Saut dam, French Guiana - Lab288 P1 (version 2) (version 2) | ecosystem: Host-associated > Arthropoda: Insects >...
CACCGAGCGCATCGGCCACCAGCAGCGGGTCCACAGACCCGGCGCTGGACTGGTAGCGGATCGTGGTCGTCTCCTTGCCGCCGGCGCCGGCGGCCTCGCTGCTGGCGCACGCCGTGGCACTCCCGACCAGGGCGAGGGAGGCGAGCAGGGCGGCTCCCCGGCTGACGCGGGCTCGGGTGGTGCGGGTCATCGGTACTCCTGGGGTCGTGGACCAACTGATGTTAGTCACTCTTGTCTAGTGTTTTAGTAGACTTTAATGGCAGGTGGATGCCGCGCTCGACCATCTCGGCCCTCGGACACCCGGAGGTCGAGACGATGCCCGGCGACCCGTCAGATCACGCCGCGACCGTCGCGTCGGCCGGCGTGTAGTGGCTGGCGTCGCCCTTGATGATCGAGGAGCGCTCCCCCGAGACCGAGACCGGCACCGTGCCCGACACCGTCACCCGGGAGAGCTTGCGCGGGGCGTTGTCGTAGTTGTCGATCGCGTAGTGTTGGGTGATCCGGTTGTCGAAGGCGACCAGCTGACCGGGCTCCCAGCGCACCCGCAGGATGTGCTCCGGCCGGACGACGTGCGCCTGCAGGATCCGGAGGAGGTCGCGGGAGTCGTTGCTGTTCAGGCTCTCGATCCGGCGCGCGAAGCCACCGATGAACAGGCCCTTCTCCCCCGACTCCGGGTGCACCCGTACGACCGGGTGGCGGGTCTCGAACTCCAGCGACTGGAAGACCTCGCGGTAGCTCTGCGCCTTCTCCGACAGGTCGCGGTCGGCGGCGATGTCGGCGTAGTCGTACTGGTTGGAGTGGATCGCCCAGAGGGTGTCGGCGAGGGCGCGCAGGGGGTGCGGCAGGCTGCGGTACGCGGCCGCGGTGTCGGCGATCAGGGTCTCGCCACCGTACGGCGGCAGGGTGATCGCGCGCAGCGTGGTGATCGACGGCGGGTTGTGCACGAAGGTGACGTCGGTGTGCCACTCGTTGGCCTTGCTGGACATCGAGTCGACATCGAGGATGTTGATCGTCGGGTCGCCCGGCACGGTCGGGTGCGAGGTGGTGACCGCGCCGAACCGACCGGCGAAGCGCTCCTGGCCCTCGGCGCTCAGCCCGGGCGCGTCGAAGACCAGGGCCTTGTGCTCGACCAGGCCGGCACGGAGCTCCTGGAGCTCGGCGTCGGAGAAGTCGCCGGCGATGTCGATGCCCGAGACGCGCGCGCCGATGGTGGCGGTCAGCTTGGCGAAGGAGAGGGACATGGGTGGATCACTCGTTTCAGGTCGGGTCCGTCAACAGCGCCGCACCCGCGCAGTGTTGATAAAGACGATTGATTTACTCGACTTTCATCACGCTCCCATGACCGATCCCCCGTCGTCAAGCGCCACGCCGGAATGCGATCAGCCCGCCGGCGGGGCCGACGGGCTGATGCGGACGATGCGGATGTGGCTCAGATCGGGTAGCCCTGCACGAACTCCGCGAGCTTCTTGAGCTGGTCGGGGTCGGTCGACGGGATCACGCCGTGGCCCAGGTTGAAGATGTGGCCCTTGGCCCTCTTGCCCGCCTCGATGATGTCGCCGGCGCGCTGGAGCATCACGCCGGTGGGCGCGAAGACCAGCGTCGGGTCGAGGTTGCCCTGGACGCCGCGCTCGGGGCCGATCTTCTCGATGCCGTACTCCAGCGGGGTGCGCCAGTCGACGCCGACCACGTCGGCTCCGGCCTCGCCCATCTGATCGAGCAGCATCGCGCTGTTGACGCCGAAGTGGATCCGCGGCACGCCCAGCGCGCCCGCGCGCTCCAGCACCGCGGCGGAGTACGGACGCACGTACGTCCGGTAGTCGGCGGGGTTGACCGCGCCCGCCCAGGAGTCGAAGAGCTGGATCGCCGAGGCGCCGGCCGCGACCTGCACCTCGAGGAAGGCGGCCGAGATCCCGGCGACCTTGCGCATCAGCGCGTCCCACACGTCCGGGGCACCGAACATCAGCGCCTTGGTCTTGGCGTACTCCTTCGACGGGCCGCCCTCGACCAGATAGGAGGAGACCGTGAACGGCGCACCGGCGAAGCCGATCAGCGGCGTACCGCCCAGTTCGGCGACCAGGTTCCGCACCGCCTGGGTGATGTACGGGACCTGGTCCGGCGTCAGGTCCGGGATGCGCTCGACGTCGGCCATCGTGCGGATCGGATCCGCGACGACCGGCCCGACGCCGGGCTTGATGTCGATGTCCATGCCGACCGACTTGAGCGGCAGCACGATGTCGGAGAAGAAGATCGCCGCGTCGACGCCGTAGCGGCGGACCGGCTGCAGGGTGATCTCGGTGATCAGGTCGGCGTTCATGCAGGAGTCGAGCATCGCGACGCCCGCCCGCGCCCGGTGGTACTCCGGCAGCGCCCGCCCGGCCTGGCGCATGAACCACACCGGGGTGTGCTGCGGCGTCTCCCCACGGGCCGCCTTGAGGAAGGCGGAGTCGGCCAGGCGGGGGTCTGCAGCATGGGTCACCCTGCGATCGTCGCACCTGGTCCGGCGTGTTCGCACATCCGTACGAGTCACCCCGACTTACCCTGGACGCATGGTCGTTCGGGAGGAAGCACGCCCGGGCACGGGTTCCGCTGTGCCTGAGGTGTTTCGTGCCGCCGTGGCGTCGATGCACGCCGCGGTCCTGCGACCGGAGATCTTCTGCGAGGAGATGCCCGCGCCGCAGCGGATCGCCCCGTACGCCAGCGCCCTCTCCGCCGACGTCACCGTCCCCGACGGTGCGGACGGCGGGGACGACGTCGGCACCGGCCGGCTGATCCTGCTGCACGACCCCGAGGGCAACGAGGCCTGGGCGGGCGGCACCTTCCGCTGCGTCCTCTACGTCCGCGCCGAGGTCGAGGTCGACCTGGTCAGCGACCCGATGCTGGGCGCGGTCGGCTGGTCGTGGCTGACCGACGCGCTGACCTCGCACGAGGCCGGCTACCAGGCCGCCTCCGGGTCGGTGACGCGGGTGGCGACGGAGAGCTTCGGCGGGATGGCCGAGGAGGAGGGCTCCGCCCAGGTCGAGATCCGGGCGTCCTGGACGCCGATGGCCGACGAGAGCGGGTACGTCGATGTTCGCCCCCACGTCGAGGCGTGGGCAGAGCTGATGTGCACGGCCGTGGGCCTGCCGCCGGTTCCCGAGGGGGTCGCTGTGCTCCCCTCCCGGCGTGGGCAGCGAGGAACTGCGTGACCGACGAGACGGCGGAGACGCCGGACAGCATCACCCCTGACACGCAGCCGGACCAGCAGGTGGAGGCTCCGCCCTCCCCCTTGCTCACCCTGCGCGACGGCCTGCCCGGGGTGACCGACACCGACGCCGGCCTGCGCGAGGCGGCGGCCGCGCTGGCGGCCGGCACCGGGCCGGTCGGCGTCGACGCCGAGCGGGCGTCGGGCTACCGGTACAGCAACCGCGCGTACCTCATCCAGCTGCGTCGCGCCGGCTCCGGCACCTGGCTGATCGACCCGATCGGGCTGAGCAGCGTCACCCCGCTGATCGAGGCGCTGGACGGCGTGGACTGGATCCTGCACGCCGCCACCCAGGATCTGCCCTGCCTGGCCGAGGTGGGCATGCGCCCCAGCGCCGGACTGTTCGACACCGAGCTCGCCGGCCGACTGCTGGGCTACCCACGGGTCGGCCTGGCCACCCTGGTGGAGACGGTGCTCGGCTTCCACATGAAGAAGGAGCACTCCGCCGCCGACTGGTCGACCCGGCCACTGCCGGAGTCCTGGCTGGAGTACGCCGCCCTCGACGTCGAGGTGCTGGTCGAGCTGCGGGACGCGCTCACCGAGCAGCTGACCGCGGCAGGGAAGGCGGAGTGGGCCCGACAGGAGTTCGAGGCCGAGCGCGGCTTCGAGCTGACGCCGCGCACCGACGCCTGGCGCCGTACCTCCGGCATGCACCGGGTCCGCAGCCGACGCGAGCTGGCCGTGGTCAAGGCGCTGTGGGAGACCCGCGACGAGATCGCCCAGCAGCGTGACGTCACGCCGGGCCGGATCATCCCCGACGCCGCGATCGTGGTGGCCGCGGCGGCGATGCCGACCGAGCGGGCCGCGCTGCTCGGGCTCAAGGGGTTCCACGGCCGCGGCGCCGAGCGCTACGCCAGCCGCTGGATCGCCGCGATCAAGGGCGTGCTCGCACTCGAGGAGAGCGCGCTGCCGCCGCGGAACCCGAGAGGCGAGGCCGGTCCGCCGCCGCCGCGCGCCTGGGCCGAGAAGGACCCGGTCGCGGCCCGCCGCCTCACCCTCGCCCGTGACGCGATCACCGTCCTCGCCGAGGAGCGCTCCGTCCCGCTGGAGAACCTGCTCACCCCCGACTACCTTCGCCGGGCGATGTGGACGCCGCCGGCCTCCCGCGAGCCGGGCACCCTGCTCGACGAGGTGGCCACCCAGCTCTCCACGTACGGTGCCCGCGGCTGGCAGATCGCCCTCACCGCTCCCCTGCTCGTCGACGCGATCCTCGGCGCCGAGGCCTGACAGCTGAGCGCCGACGGCGCTTTACTATCATCCCGAAGATGCCGACCCCGAGGCCGCCGCGATCGCAGCAGAAGGCCAGCACCGACGTGCTCGCCCGGGTCAACCGCACGATGATCGTGGAGGTGCTGCGTGCGGGCGGAGCCATGTCACGCCAGCAGATCATCGAGGCCACCGGCCTGAGCTCGGCGACCGTGATCCGGCTGACCACCGCCCTGCTCAACGAGCAGGCCATCCAGCTGGCCGGCAACATCCCCTCGACCGGCGGGCGCCCCTCGCTGCTCTACCGCTATGCCGGCAACGCGCGTACCGCAGCGGTCGCGCAGATCCATGCGGACGGCGTCACCGGCGCCCTGGTCGACTTCGACGGCCAGGTCGTGCATCGCGTCGCCCAGCCGCTCCCACCCAGGACGACGGCGAACCCCGCGGAGGAGTGGGCCGGCCAGTGGGAGGCGCTGAGGGACGTGCTCGATCGGCTGATCGCGACCGGCCTCGATCGCGGTACGCCGACCGCTGCGCTCGGCGTGGCCGTTCCCGGAACGGTCACCTCCGGAGGCGTCGTCCAGCCGATGGCGCAGATCGGCTGGGTCGGCATGCCGCTCGGCGATCTGCTCGCGGGCGCGTACGACCTGCCGGCTGTCGTCGAGAACGACGCCAACGCCCTGGCCCTGGGCGAGTACGCCCGCGGCTCCCAGGCCGAGAACCTCGTCGCGATCCTGATCCAGGAGGGTGTCGGCGCCGGGATCCTGATCGACGGACGGGTGCACCGCGGGTCGCGCGCCGAGGCGGGCGAGATCGGCTACCTCCTGGTCGGCCGCGGCGCGTTCGGCAGCTTCTTCGAGGGCGTCGGGGCGCTGGAGCGCCGGCTGAGCAGCGCGTCGCTGCAGCGCGAGCTGGAGCGACGGCTGGGTCCGCTCCCCGCGGAGGCGACACCGAGCGTCGGCTGGGTGCTCCAACGTGCCGCCGACGGCGACGAGGCGATCCTGGACCTTGCCACGGAGATCCTCGACGTGCTCGCCATGGGCGTCGCCGCGCTCGTCACGGTGCTCGATCCCGAGACGGTCGTCCTCGGCGACGGCTTCGGTCCGGTCGAGCTCGTCGTCGAACAGCTCACCAGCCGCCTGCACAACCGGATCATCCACGTACCGCCGATCCTGCCCGCCGCGCTCGGCGCCGATGCGGTCGTGGTCGGGGTCGCGGAGCTCGCCGCCCTCAGCGCCAACGGCTTCGCCTACTTCGAAGGCAGCTGATCCGGCCCGCTCGCGCGCCACGCGGCGCGCGGGATCAGGGACATTTCCAGGCCTACCCGCCAGTAGGTCGGCTGTGATCGGTGCCACATCTAGGTCTTGACACGCCCGCGCCCGCGTCCTTAGGGTTCAGAAAAATTATCAGTCTGACAAGAAAGTCGGTAGGGCGTGCTGATCGGGATCGACGTGGGCGGCACCAAGACGCATATCCGTGCGTTCGCGGCCACAGCCGAAGAGGTGCGAGGCACCCGGATCCTGGACGTCGTGGTGCCCACGACGCAGTGGCGCCTCGGCGGTCTTCTCGAGGATGCGGGCAACGCCCGGCGCCTGATCGAGCTCGTGCACGCGGGCCTGAGCGAGGTCGGAGCCGGCGAGCCGGCGATGCTCGCCGGATCGGCCCTGGCCGTGGGCGCGCACGGCCTCGACAGCGACCAGCAGATCCTCGAGTTCGCGCCCGGCCTGGCCGCCGCCCACCCCGGTCCGACACTCGCGGTGAACGACACCGAGCTGCTGGTCCCGGCCTCCGGCCTCGACCGCGGCATCGCCCTGGTCGTCGGCACCGGCTCCAAGGTCGTCGGTCACGACGTGCACGGCTCCTCGATCGCGATCGGCGGCCACGGCTTCCTCGCCGGCGATCCGGGCAGCGCGCCACAGCTGGTCCTCGCGGCCGTGAAGGCCGCCCTCATCGCCTACGACGAGCGTCGTCTCGACGACCCGATGCTCGGCATGCTCGGCAGCTTCTACGACTGCGCCACGCCGGTCGATCTGGCCGATCACTTCAACCGACAGGCCGACCTGCTGGGTTGGGCCGGCGCCGCTCCCGTGGTCTTCGCCGCGGCCGACGCCGGCAGCACCGTCGCGACGGCCGTGATCGAGGATGCGGCCGATCAGCTGGCCGCCGACATCGCCCGCGCCGTCCATCGTGGCGCAGCAGGCGAGCACGTCGTCTGTGCCGGCGGCGTCATCACGCACCAGCCGCGCCTGGTCGCGGCGTTCGAGCAGGCCCTCCTCGCACGGGGTCTCCAGCACCGTGTCCTGCTGCTCTCCGCGCCTCCGGTCGACGGAGCCGTCGTCCTTGCCGGCGCGCTGGCAGCGGGCCTCGCGGGCAACGATGCCGACGGCAGCCTGATCCTCACCGCGCCTACGGCGTGACCCCACCTTTCACAGACCTCGGGCACCACCATCAAAGGAGAGAAGATGAAGATCGCGCAGCGCTCTGCGCTTCGTACGGGCGGCGCCACAGCTCTTGCCCTCGCCACCGTCACGTCCCTGGCGGCGTGCAGCGTCACCGGCGGCGGCTCGGACAGCGGTGCGGCCGGCTCCAACTCGGGCACGATCAACGTCCTGATGATGAAGCAGGCCGGCTACGACGAGAGTGACGTCTCCAAGATCATCGCGGGCTTCGAGAAGAAGTACCCCGACATCAAGGTCAAGACCACGTGGGTCCCGTACGAGGCTCTCCACGACAAGATCGTCACCTCGGCTCCCGCCGGCACGTACGACGCTGTCCTGACCGACGTCATCTGGACCTCCGAGTTCGCCAAGAAGGGCCTGATCAAGGACGTCAGCAGCGAGATCCCGTCGGACTGGAAGACGGACATGCTCGGCGGCGCGCTCTCGACCGCCGAGGTCGACGGCGCGTTCTACGGTGCTCCGTGGGCGCCCTCGACCAAGCTGTTCTTCTACAACAAGGACATGCTCGCCAAGGTCGGCGCGACCCCCGACGACATGAAGACCTGGGCCGGGGTGCTGGCCGTCGCCAAGAAGCTCAAGCAGGCCGGCGTGGTGAAGTACCCGCTGTCCTGGAGCTGGTCCCAGGCGGAGGCCTTGATCTGCGACTACGCCGACGTCCTGGGCTCCTTCGGCGGCAGCTTCACCGATGCCTCCGGCAAGCTCACGCTCAACTCCCCCGAGGCCGTCCAGGCTCTGACCTGGATGCGCCAGACGATCACCGACGGTCTCACCGACCCGGCCTCGCTGACCTATCTCGAGGACGACACCGACAAGTCGATGGCATCGGGCAAGACCGCGATGGAGCTCAACTGGGAGTCGACCTTCGCCGATCTGAACGACGCCTCCACCTCCAGCATCGTCAACCAGGCCGCCGTCACGGTGCCGCCGGCCGGTCCGTCCGGCAAGAACCCCGGCGTCAACGGCTCGATGGTCTGGTCGATCCCGATCGGCTCGAAGCATCAGACCGCGGCATGGACCTTCCTGCAGTACTACACCAGCCAGGACATCCAGAACGAGTTCATCGCCCGGCAGATGTCCGACTGGAAGTCGAGCTACTCCGACCCCGCTGTCATCGCCTCCAACCCCGAGGAGATGAAGGCCGCCGGTGCCGCGTACGACAACCTCATCTCGCGCCCGATGGTCGAGAACTACAACTCGGTCTCCCAGGTCCTCCAGGTCCAGCTGCAGAAGGCGCTGATGGGCAAGGAGTCGCCGCAGCAGGCACTGGACGAGGCGCAGCAGCAGGCGCTGGCCGCAAGCTGATGCCGTACGACGAAGGACTGAAGAAGTGACGATCGCCAACGCTCGAGTGAGGACCTCGAGCCTCGCCCGACGCCTCGTCGATCGGCAGGGCTGGCTCGCCTTCTGGCTGCTGCTGCCTGCCGCTCTCGCCGTCTTCGGCGTCGTGCTCTATCCGATCCTGCGAACCATCGTGGTCTCGATGTTCCAGGTCAACTCGGCGTTGGCGACCGACACTCCCTTCGTCGGCCTGCGGAACTACAGCCACGTCCTCTCGGACCCCAACTTCTGGACGGCCTTCCGCAACACCATGTACTTCACGGTGGTCTCCACCGCGATCGAGCTGGTGATGGGCCTGGCCATCGCCGGTCTGCTCAACGCCAAGCTGAAGGGCCGCTGGCTCTTCCGGACCGTGATGGTCATCCCGTGGGCGATCCCGACCATCGTCAACGCGGCGTTGTGGAAGGGCATCTTCAACGCCCAGTACGGTCCGCTGAACGGGATCCTGTCCCAGCTCGGCCTCATCCACGAGTATCACGCCTGGCTCGGCGACCCCAGCACCGCGCTGAACTTCGTCATCCTCGCCGACGCCTGGAAGACGACCCCCGTCGTCGCGTTCTTCCTGCTCGCCGGCCTCGCGTCGATCCCACCGGAGCTCTACGAGGCGGCACAGATGGACCGGGCGAGCTGGCCGCGGATCTTCCGCTCGATCGTGCTGCCCATGCTCGTACCGTCGATCTCGGTCGTCCTGGTGCTGCGCACGGTGGAGGCGTTCAAGGCCTTCGACATCATCTACGCGATGACCCGTGGCGGTCCGGCCAACTCGACCTCGACGGTCTCCTACTTCGCCTACGAGCAGGCCTTCTCCAACCAGGCCTTCGGCGTCGGCTCGGCGCTCTCCCTCGTCATCCTGGGCGCGATCCTGCTGCTGACGGTGATCTACCTGCGCCTGTTGCGGCGTTCCGAGATGAGCATCCTGTGAACTACACGTCACGACGCCGGCGCAACGCGATCCTGGTGCACGCCGCCGCCCTCTTCATCGGCGTCTGCACGATCCTGCCCGTGCTCTACATGGTGTACGCGAGCATCACGCCGCAGCGCGATCTGATCGCCGTGCCGATGCGCTGGGTCCCGCACACGCTGGACTTCAGCCGCTATCGCACCATCCTGTCGGGCGGCTCGGACTCGGTCGGCCAGACCTTCCGAGCAGCGTTCATGAACTCGCTGATCGTCGCCCTCGTCACCGTCTCGCTCTCGATGATCGTCGGGGTCCTCGGCGCGTACGCCTTCGCCAGGCTCCGCTTCCGCTTCCGCCGGGCGGTTCTCTTCCTCTTCCTCGGCACGTACATGCTGCCGCAGATCGCCCTGCTGATCCCGCTGTACCTGATCATGTCCGCGCTCGGGCTGCTGGACTCGAAGGTGGGACTGATCATCGTCGACATGTCGCTGGTCGTCCCGTTCGTGCTCTGGATGCTCAGCAACTACTTCGCCACCATCCCCGAGGAGCTCGAGGAGGCCGCCCGCGTGGACGGCACGACCCGGATCGGTGCGCTCTTCCGTGTCATCCTGCCCGCCGCGATGCCGGGCCTCTTCTCCACCGCCATGTTCGCGCTTCTGCTGGCGTGGGACGAGTTCATGTACGCGCTGATCTTCACCTCGTCGGACAGGTCCAAGACGCTGCCGGTCGCGATCAGCGAGTTCGCGGGCAAGTACACCACCGACTTCGGGCTCGTGGCCGCCGGCGGCCTGATCGCGGCCATCCCGCCCGTGCTCGTCGCCGTCGCCTTCCAGCGCTACGTCGTCAGCGGCCTGTCGGCCGGGTCCGTCAAGTAACCTCCCCTCCCTGAAAGAGACCATGTCTTCCCTCCCCTTCCTCGAGGCCATGCGCTCCCAGCCCGAGCAGCTTGAGGCGAGCATCGCCGCCGTCCGCGACGCGCTGGCGGGCGCGGAGTTGCCGGCTTTCGAGCGGTCGATGACGCTCGGCGTGCTGGCCATGGGCGCCTCCCGCAACTCCTCGTACGCGCTGGCGTCGGTGCTCGCCGCGGCGGGCGTACGCACCGCGACCCCTCCGGCATCCGAGCTGGCCCACGCCGCCGAAGGCTTCAGCGTGGGCGACTATCTCCTGGTCGTCACCGAGTCCGGTCGCAGCCCGGAGCCGATCGCGGCGGCCCGGCGCGCCGGGCACACGGTCCCGCGGATCGGCCTCACCAACTGCCCCCAAGCCCAGATCGGGTCTGTCGTCGACACGGCGATCGGCCTGGGTGGCTTCGCCGACTCCGACGTGTACACGGTGGGCTACACCGCCACGCTGCTGGCGTACCCGCAGCTGCTCGCCGCGCTCGGCCTCGGCGTCCTCCCCGACGACCTGGGCCAGGCGCCGGCACTCGTACGGAGCGCATTGTCCGACCTCCAGCCGGACGCGGCAGCGGTGGCGTCCTGGGTCGCGGAGGCGACGTCGGTCGACGTGGTCGGCCAGGGCGTCTCCTTCGCCGCGGTCGCCGAGCTCGGCCTGATGCTGCGCGAGGGCCCGCATGTGCCCAGCGGCGTGTACGAGACCTACGAGTACCTGCACGGTCCGAACGAGGCGGTCTCCGCGGACTCCGTCGTGATCCTGTTCGGCGACGAGCGCGAGACCGAGATCCTTCGCCCCTTCCTCGACGCCGGCACCCGGGTCGTCCTCGTCACGGCCTCGACGGCAACCATCGACGGCGAGGGCCACGATCTTGCCCAGGTCGTCCGCCTACCGCAGGGGCACAGTCCCTTCGTACGCGCTGTGCTCGAGATCGTCTTCGCTCAGCTCGTGATCGCCGAGTCGGCCAGACTGCGCGGCGTGGTCCTCGAAGGGTTCCGGTTCGAGGGCCTCGGCACGAAGCTCGACGCCTGACGCACACCGTCGCCAACGGTGAGCCGTACGGCTGCTCAGTTCGCGGTCGGAGACGCCGTCGGCGAGGGGTGCAGCTCGGCGTTGAGCGCGGCCAGCACCGGCTGGCTGACGCTGTCGATCTGGGCGGTCAGGGTCGGGACGTCCGCGCCCGGGCGGAAGAGGTCCGCGAACAGGCCGCCGGCCCGGTTGTCGAGGGCGGCCAGGGTGGTCGTGGGGAGCGGCAGCACCCGCATCGAGCGGGCGGCGCTGACGAAGACGGTGGCGTGCGCCGGGCGCTGGGTCGACTGCAGGAAGTCGTCCGACATGGCCACCTCGGTGCTGGCCGGCACGATGTAGCCGGCCTGGGCGACCAGGGCGACCGCCGGCCGGGAGACCAGGTAGGCGAGCAGGTCGGCCGACGCCTGGGTCTCCTTGGTGCCCGCGCTCAGGCACAGCCCGGTGTAGTCGCCGATCGTGGTCGAGCCGGAGACCGACGGCAGCGCCATCACGTCCCAGTGCAGACCGGGCTGCTCGCGCAGCTGCGGCACCAGCGAGCGGTCGCCGACGAGCATCGCGAGCTTGCCGCGCTCGAACCACTGCAGCGGCGTACGCTGCCGCAGCTGCTGCGGGGTCAGCGCGTACCCTGGCGCGCCGAAGACCGGCAGCAGCCGGTCCCAGATGCCCTGGTTGGCCGGGTCGGAGAAGGCCAGCGTGGTCGGCATGCTCTCGTCGTCGACGACTTTGCCGCCACCGGAGTAGAGGTACGGGGCCAGCCCCTCGACGCTGTTCGGCAGCGCGAAGGCACGGACGCCGGCTGCCGGCCGCACGGCCCAGGTCGCGGCCGCGGAGAAGAGCGACAGGCTCCACTTCCCGGTGTCCGGGTTGCCCGGGACCTGCTCACCGGCAGCCTGCATCGCCGGGAAGTCGACCAGGTCGGAGTTGTAGTAGAGCACCTGCGGGGTCGAGGCGTACGGCATGCAGGTCAGGTGCCGGTCGGCGGAGAACGCCTCCAGCGCCTCTCGCGAGTACGCGTCGCCGAGGTCGACGTTGCGGGCCGCGAGCAGGTCGTCGACAGGCTGGATCAGCTTGCCCTCCTGCAGGACGCCCAGGTCGCCACGGTCGGCGAGGAAGACGTCGGGTGCCGGCTTGCCCGCAGCCAGGTCGTCCATCATCGCGGCCGCGGACGGCCAGGTCACGAGCTTGAGCGTGACGGTCTGGTTGGCCGCGTCGTAGTTGTCGACGGCCTGCCGGTAGGCGGCGATCTCGTCCTGGGTGCCGTAGAAGCCGACGGTCAGCGAGACCGCCTTCGGCGCGACCGTGACCGTGGCCGTGGGGCGCGGCCGACCGGCGTCGGCGCCGCTGCAGGCGGCCAGCGCCAGCGGGCCTGCCACGGTGAGTGCGAGTGCTGTCGCGACCGTCCGAACCGACCTCAACCCAGCGCCCTTCCGCTCACGGCCCGATCGGCCACTCAAGACAAGGAACACGCCGGACCGGGAGCGCCTCACGGCGCGTGGCCGCTCGTAGCGGCTTATTTTGGGACCCGGGGCTGCCACGGCCCGACGTGCTCGCGTCCCATGCTAGTGGTCAGCCCAAGCGTCCGGCGAGTTCCGCGTGGCCCGCCGCCTCAAGCTGCTCGGCCAGCACCAGGGTGTGCCGGACCTCGACCGGATCGTGCTCCAGTGCGGCCCGCCCGGTGGCCACCACCCGCGCGAACGCGGCGGCCCGCAGCAGGACATCGGCCAGGTCGCTGCCGGCGATCCCGCGCAGCACCTGGTCGACCAGCGCCTTCAGCTCCTCGGGCCCGGGCGGCTCGGCCACGCCGGCGACCACCCGCGCCACCGGTGCGCCGCGGCGGCCGGCCTCGAACTGCCGGGCCAGCTCGTACGGGTCGGCATAGACCCAGCTGCGCAGCAGGAACAGCCGCCACAGACTGCCGGCGAGCGAGTCGGCGGGCGCGCCGGCCCACACCTCGGCGATCGTCTCGATGCCCTCGGTGTCGGCGAGGTGGAGCAGCCGCTCGGCCACCGCCGGGTCGTCGCTCTCCTGCGCTCCGCGGACCAGCAGGGTCGCGGCCCGGTCGGCCGCCTCGCGTACCTCGATCGGGTCCACTCCCCCGGCGACCTCCTCCAGGAAGCGGTCACCGGGCTGCATCGGCCGGTGGTGTTGGCGAGTCATCTCAGCGGCCCGCTCAGCGATGCGCGTTCCGGCCACGGCGGCTGGCGATCACGCCGGTTGCGCCGACACCGATCAGGGCCAGCGCCGCGATGATCCAGCCCACGCTCGGACCGCCGGTGTGCGGCAACGAGGTGGTGGGAGACGACGGACCCGAGCCCTTCGAGGAGGGCGGCTCCGCACTCGGTGAGGGCGTCGGGGAGGCGGCCGGTGAGCTGGGCGGCGCGGTGACGGTGAAGCCGAGGTTACCGGCGGGACTCGGCGACGCCAGAGCGCCGAGGGCCGCGCTCGGCAGCAACAACGCCAGCGCGGCGATCAGGGCGATCGAGACGAGAGACCATCCACGCCGTCGCGACGTAGGAGAGGTGTCAGTCATGGATGACCTTTCCGTGTCGTCGTCGAGACAGGTATCGGGACCGATAGAGCACACCTCCGAGCGCGAGGACGGTGAGAGCACCGCCTCCGGCGAGCAAGGTCGTACGAGAGAACCGGCCTCCTCCGGATGCTATCGACATCGAGGACGCGGCCCCGATCGTGATGTGTCCGCTGACAGTGTGCGAGATCGTGCCACTGCGCAGCGTGAGATCGGCTTTCCAAGCACCGGGCGGGAGCGCCTGCTTCACGGTGAAGGTCGGGGTGCCGCTGCCGCCGGGAGCGAGTGTCAGCACACTGTCTTGGGAGTACGGCCCGGCGTGGATCGTCCCGTCCGCCGAGGTCAGCGACACCGACCCGGAGAGGTCCATCGCCCGCTGGCCGGTGTCGGTCACCGCCGCGCTGATCACGGTCGTGCCACCGGGCGCCGGGCTGCCGGTCACTGTGTCGATGCGGAAGTCGGAGCGCGGCATCCCGTGCGAGACGTCGAGGTAGATCCGGACGCCGACCTGCTCAACCTGGGCGACGGGTTGGGACGCGCTCGCCGGCACCGTGACCTTGGCCCAGACCGTCGCGTACCGCTCGCCGTTGGTGGCATCGGCAGGGACGGTGATCGTCACCGTCGCCGTCTGCGAGGATCCCGGGGACAGGCTGACGGTCCCCGGTGCGACCTGCGTCCAGCCGCTCAGCTCATCGGGAGCAGCCGGGACGAAGTGGTCCTGCACGATCGCCGCCCCGCCCGCGTAGAGCGTGATGGCCTGGGTCGCTGCGGTCGTGTTGCTGACCACGACACGGCGCGTGATCGTCGCGCCTGGCTGGACCGCATCGACGATGTACGCCCGCGCTCGCGGATCATTCAGAGCATTCGTCGGTACGTCGAGGAGCCGGATGCCGATCCCGCCGGCCCGCGCCTCGCGACTCGGGCTCACCGCAGCCGTGGCCGGCGCTGCTCCCAGTGCTACACCGAGGATGGTGAGCAGGACCCCGAGCGCGCCCGAGCGGGCACGCATCAGGAGACGGACTGAGTGAGCGTCCCGGTGTATGCGCCCGCGACCGCCGATGCCGGGACGTGCAGCGTCACCGTCGGATTCCAGCTAGCGGTGTTGTTGCCGACGCCGCTAGAGCCCGTGAGAACCACCGAGGGGCTGTTGCCGAGGGTGATGCTGGTCTGCGTCACCGTGATGGTGCCGGTCGTGGTCACCGAGCCCGGAGCGTAGTCAGCAGCCGAGGCCGGCATCGTGCTCGCGCCGCTGATGAAGTCGGACTCGCTGGCGGTGACGGTCCAGCTCGCCGCCAGCAGCGCGCGGTCATCGGTGACCGTCGCCGGGCCGAGGGGGCCAGAGATGGAGGTGCCGGGCGCACCCGCACCCAGGTTGGCCGAAGCTGGGACGCTGATCGAGAGCGCCCCGCTGGTGACATCCGCGGTGATCGTGGTGGAGACGGCCTGCGCACCGGTCGGGACAGCGATGATCATCATCGATCCAAGCGCACCGGCCACCGCGGCGTGAGCGATTCCTTGACGCATGAGCGGCCCTCCCGTGGCGTTCAGTCGGCGCACACACTAGTGACGGGTGAACACCTTGTCCACGCTTCTAGCCAAGGACCTTACGGATCCGCTGGTCGCTGACGGTCTGGGCGGTGCCGAGGTGCTGGGCCCAGAGCTGGATGCGGTACTCCTCCAGCATCCAGCGCGCCTGCCGCAGCCGGTCGCCGGGCGGCCGGCCGGGCGGGAGCGCGGCGACCTGATGGAGGTAGTGCTCCTGCAGGTCGGCGATCCGGTCCTGGGTCTGGCGGTCGACATGGACGTTGGCGTCGAGCTTGCGTCGGCGCTCGACGATCGCGGCGAGGTACGTCGGGTAGCGACGCAGCTGGGTTGCCCCAGCCTCCCGGATGAAGCCCCTCGCCATCAGCCGGGCGAGCTGGTCCTTCATGTCGGTCAACGCCGGCAACTGGTACATGTCCGCGCGGCCGCTGAGCGCCTTGTCGACCTCGCGCCAGCCAGCCAGCGCCCGGAGCGCGTCGGCGAGCACCGCGGCGACCGCGGCCTGATGGTCGGCGGGCGTGCCGAGGGCGGTGCGGAGGTCGTCGTACGCGGCCTGCGTCATCGCCCGCGGCCGGGCATCGACGACCTGCTGCACCACCGCGGCCCGACAGTCCTCCACCAGGGCGGCGGTGGTGGCGTACGGCGTCGAGGCGAGCGCGAGCTTGTCCTGCATCGAGAGCCCGTCGATCACCTGCTTGACCGGGCTCGGCGTGGCCAGCAGCAGGAGCCGCGCGACGCCGAGCCGGTGCCGGGCCTCAGCCTCCTCGAGGCCGCCGCAGACGACCACCCCGGCGGACACGCCTTCGTCGTCGAGGGCCGGGTAGACCGTGACCTCGTGGCCGGCACGCTTCTCGGTGACGGTGGCCGGCAGGTCGCCGATCGACCACGCGGTCAGGCCCGTACGGGCGAGGCCGGCGTCGGTGGCGACCTCGGCGATCGCCTTGCGGAACTCCCCGGCCAGCGGCGCCTTCAGCGCGGCCAGGTCCTTGCCGCGCGCCCGCTCCTTGCCGGACTCGTCGACGACGCGGTAGGTCGGCCGCAGGTGCTCGGGGATCTTGCTCTGGTCCCACGCCTCGCGCGGGATGTGCACGCCCGCGGTCGCGCGGCCCCACCGCTCCAGCGCGTCCAGCAGCGGCTCCTCGCCGGCCGGCGTCTCGGCGAGGAATCGCCTGGCCTGGTCGGGAGCCGGTACGAAGCTGGTCCGCAGGCTCTTCGGCAGGGAGCGGATCAGCGCGGTGACCAGCTCCTCGCGCAGGCCGGGGACGTTCCAGGAGAAGTCGTCGTCGCCGACCCGGTTGAGGGTCGCGACCGGGACGTCGATGG
>Ga0131853_10011112_pt1 | contig 16457 bp, 6 predicted proteins | sample TergutLab28metaG_FD_92764 | JGI IMG/M metagenome (GOLD analysis project Ga0131853, IMG submission 92764) | Labiotermes labralis P1 segment gut microbial communities from Petit-Saut dam, French Guiana - Lab288 P1 (version 2) (version 2) | ecosystem: Host-associated > Arthropoda: Insects >...
GCTTGTGAGTGCAGTAATGAACCTTCGGGTTCCGTGAAATGCGGGGAATTTCTTGACTAGCTGCAAACCAGTTAGCTTCTCAAGAAGGACTCTGCACCATGGAGTAAGTAAGTAAGTAAGTAATTCTCCGTTGATTTCTCGCTGTACAGCAGGTAACCTCTGAAGCTGCCGAAGCCAAGTAAGACCACCAAGGACACAAACAGTACTTTTACTGTCTGTGGGCTGCTCAACCAGGCCCCGCTTGTGTTTAGTGGGGTAATTATTTTTCAAAATAAACGGTACCCGTTTATATGTGTTTCCGTTTGTTGTCGGATGCGAGCACAAATTACGTAACTGTAGCGGCGCTGTGTGTGTGTCGCCGTGCGGTCGGTAGGCTGGTTAGATCTGTCTGCATATCACGATAGGCCGCGCAGTGGGGTATGCTGATTACGAAGTGGGCAGGTACCGCCTAAACATCCATACACTTCTAACACAGCACATGGCGCAGCGTCCAAGACGGAAACAGTCTTCATGGTCAACGCAGTGAGAACTGCAAAGCACACTGAAATTAACGTGAGAAACTATTTTTTTGGGGGGGGGGATATATTTATTCAGTGCAGTGAAACCTTTATAACACAATAAAGAAATTTATCATCGGAAATGCGAATGATCATTCAAAGTTACGTAATTTTAAACGCGTATGATTCAGCGCTAATGAATAGCCTACAGATAAGTCAAAACAGCAGTTTTGGAATTCGCCGACCTCACGGAACTCGGCTGGTTCCTGTAATTTGATACGTTCGATTTTGGACAGTGATAAGTTCTCTTTAAACATAAGCGATTTTTGTGTGTGTGTGTGTGAACCAGCCATGTGACGGAGAAAACAAACTAGTTTTTGTGCACCCGGCTCGATGTGTAACGCACCTGTAGCTCCAAGTAATGACCTCCTTACCATGACCCACTGCGTCTTGGAATTCCATCCAACTAGGAACGTTCTTCTACAAATGAAGGAGAGACAGTGGGGAGGTTACCATGGGCGGCTGGTGTGGAACTCATTCAAGAAAAGTTGATGATCATTTGTTGTAGGCACTTACACATCCTTAGTTTGTGGAGAGCTGTGCTCTCAAGGTCACATGATGATGGTGGTGGCTGCTGTTCTGATGACGGTACTGTAGTTGTGTCCGACTGATGTAACACTTAATCAAATAGCAGAGCACACTGCGGAAAAATACGGGATGATTTTTGTTATCATCGCATTTCCTTAGTCTCCGAAGAGCTGTACGGAGGACACTGATTATTATTATTATTTTTTATATTTGTGTGACCGTGCATCATTGATAACAATAATATAAACAACCAACCAGATGCAACAATAACAGTTTATTAATAATTTCAGTCATCTCAGCATGTTTTGGGCGTTAATTTCGCCAATCCTCAGGAGCACTAGACTGTGTTTACAGCTTGTGATATAATGCACCAACGATGCTGCCAGCAGGCACCATTGTTGGTGTGTTATACCACAAGCTGTAAACACACTCTAGTGCTCCTGAGAATGGGTGAAGTTAACGCCCAAAACATATTGAGCTGATGGAAATTATTAATAAACTGTTATCGTTGCATCTAGTTGGTTGTTTAGATTAATAATAATAATAATAATAATAATAATGTCAGTATGTGTTGTCGACGTGACAGTTTGTTAGCGTCAAAGCTTGTAAACACTACAAAGACAAACGTAGTATTTGAGTTAGGCGCTAGAAATAGAAATGTATGAAGCTTGAAAGAGACCATTGTTGCAAGATATTATTGTCAAGAACAAGAATGCCTCATAATTCATAACTGATTTAACCAACGATGATTCCTAAATCTTTCCTCCGTTTGTAGAGCATATTCCAGGCTTAGAAGTGGACAAAATAATTCCGGTAAAGAGAAGTCTGTTCCGCAGCCTATGTACAGTGTTAAACTGTGTGTGGATTGTGAATAGAACAATACTTTGCCGTATTTTGGTTACAGCCTTCCATATATGCACGAAAGGAGAGTGTAGAACAAATAAATGGAGACAACGGACGCTGTGATGATAATTAGGGTGGGATCTGTTCTGACTTTTGTCGACTGCCAGGGATAATGCTTTTTATTTTACTGATTCAAATTAATATAGACTTGTTTTGAACAAAGCAGTGTGACTAAAACGTAATTATATTTTATAGAGGTTTTAGCTTTGATCCTGACAGATTTTACCGAAAAATGAGATTACTTTCCCAGCATTCGCCTGAGAAGGCAGAAAACGAAGTGAGGTGAGAACATCCGGTCCTCGCATGGAGATTGCAACCAGGCACGCCAGCGCCGCTAATGGATGCCAAATGTTGCAACAGCTATCACACCAATTGTCCAGTACGTTGCGCTGTGCGAATAGTGTGCGATTAGGAACAAATATGATAATAAATGTTTGTAACACTATCTCAGCCCTTGATTTTAAAAAGACACAAAAGGGACTCAGCCACGTCACCTGTCTTTGGAAATCGACCCCAGTAGAACTCAGACACACATTTTTGCATAATTATATTTGATAACCAACAAGATGCAACTATTCTGATTTATTTACTTCTAATCAGCTCTACATGTTTCGGGCGATGTTTTCGCCCATCACCAGGAGCATATCACTGTAACTGCATCTTCTGGTAATGTCCACCAATACTGCTACCTGCTGCTAGACTGGCCGGCTAGCAGCAGGTAGCAGTATTGGTCTGACAAATACCTGACGCTGTATGTGCAGTTTTGAGCTCCTGATGATGGACGGAAAAACCGTCTGAAACATGTAGAGCGTCTTACAAAAATAAATAAATTGAAAAAATTCGCATCTTGTTTGTTGTGCTCTGAGAATATTTTAGCAATGCACGGACATACGAATGTTAAATTGCTTGGAATAGCGTCGGTGATTCGAATTAAATGGGAGGATTTACAAACTGTCAGTAGTAAGCTTCTGATAGGAGATATTCTTGTCGTATTTGAGTGTACCATCTTATCATTGTAATGGTAACAAGGAATCGTAATAGCCGTACCGGGTAACACGGCAGGCTGTGACATCAAAACATTGCCTCTCGACCGAAGTTGTAATGGTGGATTACCCTTACCCTGTAACCAGATAAGTGGTGAGGCACAGAGAAACTACCAGCTGCAGAACCGAGGAAGTGGTTAGTGGTCATATCCAGTGAACACCCCAGGGACTGTGGTGCAGGAGAGTGTAGCAGTGGTGGTATGACTGTTGGCAGGGGAAAACAGGGGGATCTGAGACAGAGAAATTGCCACAATGTTAGGACCACGTGGTCCACTACGAATCTAATACGAAATCAAGTGGGAATGATCTTGAGAGTCCGAGGTTGGAAGCTAGGGCATAGTCGCTTCTGCCGTGACACGACCTTAAATTACGAGACCGACAGCTGACTGATTGAACTAAATTACCTGCATGTGGCAGAGCCATGCTAGAGACACCGGTAGTTACTCAGCTGTTCAAATATTCCCATCGTTTTACGGAAACCGAAGTTCCGTCACCGAGTTCCCAAGATCCCGCCTCTTTTCCCCATCCGTGGCCAGATGAATCCATTTCACGTGCCCTTCCATCTAACTTATTTAAAATCCATCTTAATATTATCCTCCCATTTGTGCATGGGTGGTCTCCTTTCAGCTTTCACCATCAAAACGAATTTATTTTCTTCCCCATGTGTACTACGTGCACAGCTCAGCTTATCTCCATAGCTTTATCAACCTAACTATGTTTGATGAAGAGTGGAAAATAGTGAAACTATTCATTATGCTGTTTCCTCCATCTTCCATTTCTTCACCTTCAGTCCACGCATCTTGCTCAGCACCATACTCTCGAATACCTGCTCGGCTTGTGTAGTGCCTACATTAATGTGAGAGACCCAGTCGTATATTCACATAAAACGGCCATAATTATCTTAGCTGACATCGTCACGTTGCATATTTCTTATCGTTAAAGTTTTATGTTAACCGTCAAACACTACCGTACAGATTTTGACGTTTTGCTGACCGTGCATCTCAGTATATTTATCTACGTAATTAACCAACTTGATGCACAAAATTTTTGTTTTACAATAAGTGTGATGATAACAGAGGCCGTGTAATGCAATTTTGACCTCCTGATGATGAGCACATGTGCTCGAAACATGTAGAGGAATGAAATAAACTTATTGTAAAACAAAAATTTTGTGCATCAAGTTGGTTAATTACTGAGATAAACTACCGTACAGATCTAATACATTAGATCTACACGAGCCATCAGGGACCGCGGTAGCACAGTGGTTAAGGTGCTGGTGTCAGTGGATTTTTCATTGACATAACATCCTTCCGACCGCCATATGACCCTTGAGTCGACTCAGCCTGTAACAGAAATGAGTACCAGGAATATTTCCTGGGGGTAAAGGCGGCCGGTGCGTAAGGCTGACAACCTACCACCATCCTGTACCGTTGTCACGACGTCTGGGAACCTTAACTTCCTGGAACCCTCTGGGTCCCTCCGGTCCTGTAACGGGACTGCTTTACCTTTTTTTACATGGGCCATCATCAGGAAGGCATCGGTTCACAAAAAGAATGAAAAAGGAGAGGCTGATGTAGCAGTGCTGAATAAATAACCGGTATATTATACCCATATAGTTGTGTTTAACGATTAGTGTAAAGCTTGAATGAAACCAACGTTACGTTTCTATATATATTGTAATACTTGTGTGTTCTGATATAGCAAATAGTAAAGAAAAAGTTTCTGGACGGAATGTTTGTAGAAACTTCTCTTCACAGCAATTCGATACACACATGAAGCCCAAGCTGTGTGAACTGAGCGGCAGAGGAAAGCTGACGCGCAGTTGCTGTTTTGAGACAATATACGCAGCACTTTCTGAAGAATGCAAACATCTGCGTGCTGTGTATGCTGCCGCTGATTGTTCAGCTCCACTCCACCCCTCCCCACCCCCCCCCCAAGATAACTAGTCCTTTTCATCTAATGGATAGAGGCTGAATTAATGTGGCTGGAACGTGAAGCTGATCACTCGCATCGTGCGTGGAGATGTATTTGAACGTCCGCTGCTTGGTCACATGTCAACCCTTTTTCTTGTTCATTCAAGTAGAATTATTTGGCACGAGAGATGTTAATCTGTAATATGTGAATATACGTTTCTCACCGCATAATTTGGTTAGTGAAATGAGAAATTGGATCAAAGAAACGTCTATCGTTCAATATTTCGGAGTAGATGTTGAAGTGACACACACAAATCGTATACGTATGAAGTCAGTAGTTTCCGGTATTTTGAGGCTCTGAAAACCGAATTAGCACAGTTTCAGAACTGAAACAGCGCTGCAAGCAGATAGCAAACAGAGAACTGTCAACTTCTTAGAGGTCCGGTTCTTATCTTCCGTTAGAAACCGCACTGAGTTATTCGAAATACTCAAATATATTTAACAGACGGGTAAATATTTGTTCTTCGTGTGATAGAAAAATGTAGGTATTGCATTTTCAAACAGTGTGGTGTAGCAGTTAGCACTGATTCATATTTCGGTGGCCCCGGAAGGCAGGTGTGCTGAATCAAGTTACCGTTCTTTTTCGTCAGCCTCTCCGGACAAAAGACACCGCAGTACCACGTCGTCTTGTTGTCATTCCCTTTCCAGTGCACAATTATCGGCCATTAGACGCTGGATCCATACATGGTGGTTCATATGTCGTTAGTATGACTCCAGTCAACCGACGAAATTGGATCAAACAATATTAGCTATGTTCCAGGTTCGAACCTCGGTCAGGACATAGACGGTTTTCGTGGCTTTCCTCAGTCCCTCCAGGAAAATTGTGGAATAATGCCTTAAATTAATCAATCCTGTATTTCCTTCGTCAACAATTCATAATTTACTCTCATCCTATCATTGCACGTAGCGTTGACTTAGCTACTTGTAGCGTCGCTAAATAAGCTACAGATGTATGTATGTATACATCTGTGTACGTAGATAGATAGATAGAGAGATAGATAGACAGATAGATAGATAGATAGATAGATAGATAGATAGATAGATAGATAGATAGATAGATAGGTAGGTAGATAGATAGATAGACAGACAGACAGACAGATAGATAGATAGATAGATAGATAGACAGACAGATAGATAGACAGACAGATAGATAGATAGACAGACAGACAGACAGATAAGTTCAAAGTAAATAGTGAAAGGTCCATGAAATCGCAGAAAGGATAGAACCAGCTCGTTACGCGGCCTTACTAGCCACCACTGTTGGAGAGGAGAGAGGAGAGAGTTGTGAATGTAGAGAGTTGGTCAAGTCTTAGTCGCTCTGGCGACTTCACGTGTTTCGGTGGTGTTCTAACATGAGTGTCATCAAGAAACAGTTCACTTGGAAACTCGGATGTCCACGTTTCCAGAAGAAGTTTAAGTTAAATGTTGAGGTAAGAAACGGCAAAATACATAAATGCTAATTAGCCTGCAGGTAACACGTGACATTGTGTCAGTGCACAATATTGTCATTACACCTTCCCTGTACTTTAATCAACTTACAGCTCATCACTTTCATTAGCACTGAATTACTTAATATTACTATTTACGTGTCTAGTTCAGATTTCAGTGGTTACATTTTAATATTATCAAGGCGTGGTAGTGTGGTGATAATTGCACATCCCGTCTATTAGAATGGTAACGTGTTCGGTTCCAAGCTTCGCCACTAATATAAAAAAGGACTATGTGAAGAACAAGTGATTGTAGTATTAATTTTGCCTGTGACACGAATGGTTTAGTATTAAGGACGTTTATTAAGTCATTAATTACCCAGTTCTCAGTGTATGGTTTGTTTGTTAGTGATCTGCTAAATTTGTTTACAAAAAAAAATATGTTTTGCCAGAATATTGCACTGAATTGTATAATATCCAGGTTATTTATGTGAAATTTAATTTGCGATATCGAACTAGTAACCAAGATTTAAGTTCGTGATGATTAACGGTAAATGTTAAGGATGGGAGGAGGGAGAACTCTTGAGGCATTTCAATGCGTTTTGCAGCACGGATCCGAAAGGACAGAAGAACGTTGTGGAAAATTTTAATTTCTTATCCATCTCCTTGGCTGCGATTCGAAAAGCTATGAAGGTGACATTTAAGACAGGACTTTTTGAAGGTAAAATCCGCTTGCTAACTCGAAACTCCGCGATTGGATACGATTCTTGATCCACTTCCAACTATATAGTATCATACCCAACTTCCTTAACCCTCCAAGGACGAAATTCACCCAAATTTTGTTTAAATATTCAGCTCGTACCACGCAGTAAGCACTCTTCGTCTCGGTTATAAAATGAATCGATATAAATATACAGAAAAATAATCTCTGTTGTTTCTGAGAGCCATGCGAATCTGAAACAACACATACGTTTAATCCGCTGGCAGAATGTAAATTTGCAAGTGCTAAACCTGGTGGTACATAGAGTAATTACTAAGATGTAGAAGATTAACATATTGTCCTCTTAATTCCCTGCCGATACTCAAAAGTGGATGTCTCCAAAAAGACGCCCTCAGTGAAATTCTGTGTGCATTTGTCTCGTCCATTCACCTGTCTGCATCTTACACATATATGGTGCGCCCACAATCCGAAGATAAATTTGTCACTGTGCGCGACATGAATGGGGTATGGGGCATTGGACGAACAGAAACTCCCTTTATTTGCTTCAGCAGTGTATAGAGCGAATTGTCAGTTTCGCACTGCAGTTGCTCTTGCCCCAGGGACAAGAGCTACCGGTACGTACTGAACAGTAGTCTGAATGGGCCCCAGAGCTGGTTTGGATGCTTTGAGTAAGAGACAGTTTGTTGTCAGTGTTGGAGTTGACCTCGGGTTAAAACTAAAAAAAAGTTAAAATAAACTACATATACCAGTAGTAGATTCTTGGTCTATACCACGTTAATTTAATGACTACTGACGGGCTGCAATTGAACTTAGGTAGTGAGTAGAATTCCCGGACGTATTAAAAGGACTCGCACAGAAGAAATAGAGAAAGGTCTGACACTCAAAGTATCAGGTTGAAACTACTGCAGCAGTTCTAAGTGGCTGATGCAAGCAAAACTTCCCGAAGACTGATTCTCACAACACGGAACAAACAGGAAGCGGTCTATACATTTCAAAGGAACGTATGTAACCAAATACCTGACCTCACAGTGCAGCCTTCCTTGACAATGTGTAGCTACTCAGCTGTTAGACATTTCCTACTTTTAGGAAACCCGCCGGTCTGTCATCGCTTTCATCACGGCTCGCCATTTTGCCCTTTAGTTCTCAATGCAGTTTATATTTTACATACTTCATTCAGGTCCGCTTTAATATTATTCTCCCATACACACCTAATTCTCTTCAGTGTCCTCTTCTTTTCCGATTTTGCTATCAAACTGTTTTTGTATTTTTCATTGCCACCTATTTCGCATAAATAATTTACGTCTATCTAATCACCTTTACAAATTCCAGTGAAGGAAAACCGTGCAACGTGTTATCAAACATTTTTTTTCTGCCTATCGTGTACACATCTCTTCAAAATATCTGTATCTGTTTGCTATCAAAGTATGTCACTCTCCTTAACTTAGAGCGTGAGTCCAAGTTTCACGTTCATGAAATACCAGAGATATAAAGTAGCTGATTTATCTTAATTCTATTTTCTTTAGATCTTTGTGTTTGGCGTAGGGATATATAATATTTTATGCCATTGCAGAAACGAATTATCGGATTTAGTCTGCACGAAATAGCAGTATCAAATCTGTTGTCACGCAACTGAACGTTATGTATTTTCGAAGGATCTTCACTGCCCTTATACGACAGCGTTCTTCTTTCTGATGACGCAACACCCAGGCCTTTGTGCAGAAAGGGTAACTGTATCTTTCTTGTAAAAAAGGCAAGGTTATCCCTGTCAGCGCCACGAAGACGTGAGGGGGAGTAGACATACAGCTCCACTCATTCTTAACCTCAACGTTAGACGGAGGTGAGTGATCAACATCAAGCCTCGGCCAATTTAACCCCTTGAAAGAATCTCGGTATTCATTGAGTGGGCCGCAGAGCCGGTCTGGACGTTCAGGAGAAGACGAGATTCTCTTGCGGCTACTGCGTTAATATTACTTATAAATCGACACCGATAACCAGGTGGAATGACACGACACGTGTACATAACGGCTACCATCTTGAATAGTTACGTAACATTAACCCAGGAATGACCGGAATGCGAGAGCAGCTTCACCAGACGTCGACCTACTTAATTTTAGCGCAATCCGCAACTCTCACCTGGATGACAAGGTCGTTGAACTACCCGCAGAAATGTTGATCTCAGAAGAAAGCTTTCATATGAATGAGCCACGTAGCCACTCACACGCAATAACGTAGTGTATCTCATTGCAGTAACTCTGCGGGCCCTAAACTTCGCCTACGTGGGCTCCAAAGGCCATCACTCTAACCTGTTGATAATCAGCTGAAACTATCCGTTATTAAATAAATCTGTGCCAGGCCAGGGTCTTGGTCAGCGAAGTGAACTTTCGCCTGGTTTCCTAACTTTTCTGTCCTTCATACACTTTGCAGATAGGTATTTTCGTAGTAATAACGCTGTCTAAACCTGTATTCGCGCGATACACAGTTCGAATCACGCCAGGATTCCTGGCTGTCCTGTCCCAGATTCTGTATGATTTTAGCCAGTCTGTACGTGAATGTTGCCACTGTGCCATCAATTCGGCCACAGTCCCTGCCTACCAAAACCTTGCCCACTGACACTCGGTGATCGTTTCCCTATACTATTCTGCTATGTATTTCCACTGCAGTTGAAACCGTCTCGTCGAAAATAAAAGGAACAATCACGCATAGATTTCTAACACACCTTAACAGCTTATATAGTACTAACGACAGAAATCCACCTAAAGGCAACATTTATCACTTTCCGTAATTTGAAACAACAGTCCTGTTGATCTTTTCGTACCACCTGTGAACATTTTATGCCAACCATTTGTCTTTTTAATACAGATTTAAATTATATAGCGTCATTGGGGCTTGGCCTATAAAAAATTTTATTGCAAGATGCTAGAGATTTTACGAGACAAAAAATACGTGGGAAGCGATGCTGCTTAAGATGCCCTCGTTTAATGGGTCGGTGAACACTTAATATTCCGTAGCAACCGAACGATTTAAAAAAAAGTTGGCGATTGTGCACTGGGCTAAACTTGAGAGAATCCTTCTAAATACAAGGCCCAGTGTGACAGTTCTTGTTGGGATTAGGGGTTATTGCTAGCGAGATGGAAGCATGAAGCATGTTCTTTAAGCTAGTGTTTCTCAACCTTTGTGAGACCGCGGCCCGGTAAATTCTTTTTTCATAGGACGAGGGCCCGGTTCCAACAGATTTACCCGTCAGTACCTTTCCAATTTTTTTTTAAGTTCATACATTAAACTAACATAAGTATTAATAATCAATTGTGGCATAATCATAAAGAGTATTAGTACAATTATGTGTACGATGTGGCATGTTGACAAATATAAAATTACATTTAAATTAGTTATCAATTCCAGGAAAATCTCTCGCGGTCCGGTATAATTGATGCCAGGGCCCGGCCGTTGAAAAACACTGCTTTAAGCATCCACCTTCTCATACCTCTAAGCCCCCTGTGTCATCCGCAGTCCCATAACGTGCCGTTTCATTATAACGTTTGTTTTCTTCCAAGGAGTAGAAGAATCGTCTGTCTCATTTTGTTTCGTTGACACCTTATTTCGGTTAATTACACCGGCTTCTTGATATCTGTTAAAAACTGAAGGACATAATTAATGACTGTTCAAAAAGACCTAATTCTTGTTAGATTTATTTCGAGTAAGATCCGAAACGACGGTTATTACAAATCAACTCGGCATCATATTTCAGAAGACGTGAGCCTTCAAAACAATGCTAGCTACGTGCACAGGACATCAGCAATACCGCTTTATTATTTTAGGATATTCATCTGGACGGTTGACAGTACCTGACGTAACACAGTGCTCTGTAGTTACTTGCATCGGAGTTTCAGCTGTTAAGAAATACATCTAATCAATAAATTGGACGCATTCGCGAAAGCTATTAGCTTCGACATCTGTCTACCCATCCGCACGGAACAACTCGGCTATCACTGGAAGGCTTTTCATGAAAGTTGATATTTGCATATTTTTCGAAAATCTGCCGAGAAATTTCAAGTTTCAATAAAACCTCACAAGAATAACGTTAGGGTTCTTTAAGTGAAGCACCATATACAATTTTGATCATATCTCGCTCATTTCTTCTTAGAATGACAGATGTTTCAGAATAAGTTGTAGAGTAAATCAAAATACACATTTTCCATTCAGTAACCCCCCTCCTCCCCGCCCGAAAATTGTGCCGTTTATGAGATAACGTGGAAAAATACAGTAGAGCCAGACGGGCCAGATGACGACTAAGACAAGAATACAGACACAGATACTTATTGCTTATTCACTCCAACCATGGTTACGCGAACGCGCCTCATTGTACCGTTATACATACATTGCCTCTCTGGTCTAAATGCATCTGAGTATCATTCCTGTATTTGTGGAGCATATTCCTATTTCTTAAAGCCGAATTACGTGTGGCAGTTACATCTTAATAAAGCAGCTTGGTGTATACCTATATTCGGAAGGTGCTTGGTTCGAACACAGGCTTGAACACCGGGTATATTATCTGATATCTCCTTCATTTTCTTCACCTCAGGGCAAATATCATGACGGTATTTCTGTCAGGTCACGACCGCTTACTACCAAATGCCTTCCAATTCATTGTTTTCCTACCAGTACAAAATGTAACGCTATGTCTTGTACTTATTTCACTGTTGTACGATAGGCCACAATTAACAGCTTTCAAATATCTAGTGTTATTGAAATTCCGTGTATACAGACAACATAGTCTGCTGCATGGTGTATAATATGGACGAAGACACCATGCAACACTGCTACTCTTCTGCTAGAAAACGGCCAGAAAGTGTATTTATAGTGCATACATTTTGGGTTCTTTGTCGTTTAAAACAATTGTACTTCTGTTCAGCTACTTCTTCCACTTAGACCTCGCCACAACTGGAACATTTATTGTCCTGCGGAGTTTGAAGTGGTCTGTTCTTCGTACATGACAGTTCGAGCCCTGAGGTATCAGCCGTTGTGTCCAGCTGTTCTACCTCGAGATCTTCTTTCAATTTGTCTCCTCTATATTCGCTTACAGCCCTGAAACTATTACTCGCCTGCTATAAACAGAGCCATTGCAAAATTAACAGTTGTGAAATTACAAGCCATTTAAATTTATTTTCTTACAGGCAATCTTATAAATTATAATTAGCTTTTTGTAGTCGTACGCATTAGGTCGGACTTTGAGCATCTTCGATTTACTGATATCCCTCACGCATACTATTCAACGGATGTTTTAGAAAGTATGTCATAATGCTTTAATGGAGTGACCTAGAAACTTGAGGAATATACATATCTGAAACTGATGGATTCGCTGAGGCATACTTGATGAACATAATTAAGAAGAACTGGTATTTCCTTACCTTAGTCGAAAGTGGTACACCGTTTTTCTAGCAAGATGGACGGATGCATTCGTCTTGTCAGTTCATCTTTACGGGCTGAACCTGAACAATCATAGTTATAATGGCCGCTATTTTATTTTGGGATATGAATGGGACAACATTTTTTAAAAAGCCATCTGGAGTGTGTTAATTTATGCTGTATAAAGGGGAAATATTATCTAGTACAGTGTTTCTCAACGTTTGTGAGACCGCGGCCCAGTAAATTCTTTTTTTTATAAGACGAGTGCCCGGTCCCAACAGATTTACTCGTCAGTATCTTTCCAATTTTTTTTTAAGTTCATACATTAAACTAACATAAGCATTAATAATTAATTATGGCATAATCATAAAGAGTATTAGTGCAATTATTTGTACGATGTGGCATGTTGACAAATATAAAATTACATTTAAGTTAGTTATCAATTCCAGGAGAATCTCTCGCGGCCCGGTATAATTGATGCCAGGGCCTGGAACCGGGCCGCGGCCCGGCGGTTGAGAAACACTGATCTAGTGTATCACAGTGAGATATTACAGGTGTTAGAACTGAATACCAATATTGTGTTACACGTAACGGGATGAAGTTTTCCTTTTAGTGCTGGTAACTCTACTGACATGGTCAGTGCCAGGTGATTCTTAGTGTTATGTGCTGAAGTTTATTGTTTCCATCCCTTAGATACTTCATGCTTCCTGTAGAGTCAAAAGAAATTGCCTTTGAATTAGCGAAACCGCTTTTACGTCTCAAGTAAAACGTGCTGACGCCGGGCGCTGGGTAAATGGCCAACTTGATGCACAATTACGTTCATTATTATTATTATTATTTATTATAATATATTATATATTATTATAACCCTCTACATGTTTCGAGCAACTCTGTGCTCATCATCAGGAGGTCAAATTGTGTTAATGCAGCATCTGGTGTAATATTCTCTGTAAGTGACCGTCCGGTGTGCAGGTTCAGAAGGAGTTCCTTCTCAAGCCTTTTTACTTTCAAAATGTCAGGAGGTTTCACAACGCACACGTAAATGTAATTTCATTAATACGAGAATTACGACCTCCACCGAGCAGATCTTCACGAAGTTCACAAATTCTCAACTACATTGTGGGAGCATCTCTAAGGAGTTCCTTCTCAACCTGCACACCGGACGGTCACTTACAGAGAATACTGTATCAGATGCTGTGTTAATACAATTCGACGTCCTGATGATGAGCACACAGTTGCTTGAAACATGTAGAGGGTTATAATAATAAATGTATTATATAATGTTATTGTGCAACTCCTTCTCAACCTGCACACCGGACGGCAGATGCTGTGTTAATACGATTCGACCTCCTGATGATGAGCACAGAGTTGCTCGAAACATGTAGAGGATTATAATAATAAACGTATTATATAACATAATTGTGCATCAAGTTGGTCATTTGCCCAGAGTCGTACCAGGATGCACGGTCAGCAAAACATAAAATTCAGTGCTGTACACCGGGCGCTGGGTTCCTGCATTTTCACACAGATATGTGTCCTTGCATGGCACCTAACTTTATTTGTCATTTAACTAACACACGCATAAACGAGTATGTTATGAGCTACATCACATTATTTCGAAGAAATTTCTTACAGGTGGAGAAAGTTGCTTCCTCTGAAAGTAGCAAGTATTTTGTAAAGACAGTCTATACCATCTGCAACAAAATGTCACAATCCAGGCCAAGAAAACCCTTTCAAGTCTGCAGCAGAACATGCACAGGGACAACATGAATTAGTCGGCTCAACATTGCGCTTCGTTCAAAGCTTTAGCTTTCAAGTCACGTGTCCTATACCTTTCGTACATATTTTCACTTACAGCAGGCTTATAATGAAATAAGTACACGATTATATTTTGTGTTACAATGCCGCATTTCTCTAGAAGAAATTTAGTAACTTGTAGGGACATTTCATTTCTCTGGAAGTTTTAGGTATTGTATAAATACTGCTGAAAATATCGTGCAGAAACAAGAAGTCACAGTCGAGTTAAGTTTTCTGATGTAGTAAATTTGATGACTGTCATCCCATTTTGTTTATATATCAGTATAAACCCATATATAGATATCCGTCCAACACGCCACGTTTATTGCAACACAGCTACATGTTTCGGTCCACTACAGAATTATCATCAAGGTGTCAAATAAAAACATTTTTAAAAAGGTAAACATAAGTATGAAGAATATATACTTCATGTTTTTTTGTGAGATCTCAAAAATCGCGAAAAATTAGTTAATCCTTTCAGGATGGAAAGTAGTCTGTGTTATATAAAGACCAATATCGTACGGCGCCAGCAAACACTCTCCGTCTTCGTTGTAAAATCCTGTCTTTTAGTGTTCGTTTGCGAGCCATACAAAATACAAAAGTACGCCGTGCCTTTAAACCAGGTGGGATATAAGGTAAACAGTAGACTTCAAAACGTTAATACGTTCCCTTAGCTTGTCAGTTAGTAGTTATGATTTATGTGGAAAAACTACCTTACTTTAAAAACATTTTGTATAAATTTGACCTAAATAGGGCCGTGCATAGTAATATTATTTCTATAGTAAAACCAACTAGATGCATCAGTGTATCAAATTTATTTTATTTTGGAAATGACACTCTACATGTTTCGGACGGTCTTTCCGTCCATCATCAGGAGTTCAAGACTGTACATACAACAACCAAACAGATACTGCTGTCTGCTTGCTGGCAAGCAGACAGCAGTATCTGTTTGGTTTGATAAGCACGTCACAATAGATAATACACTATGATATTGTAGTAACATGAATGTTGTTGATGGGAAAACATATTTTCTGGACATATCAGTGATAATATTGGTATGCATAATAATAATAATAATAATAATAATAATAACGAAGTTGGTTTTCATAATTCTGAGTGATACGATAAGGCCAGACCTCACGAAAAATATTTCTTATATTATGAAGTGAAAGAAAGAGTGATAATAATAATTATGGTAATAATAATTTCATCTTATAATTCTGTACGAGTAATGTAATCCTATTATTTAACAACAACAAAATCCCGTTACTTATAATTAAGCCAATAAATCAGGAACAAAATCGATTATTTCCCGACTGTACCACTATCTATACAGATAGTAGTAGCAACAGGCGAGCATTTAGCGAGCAGTACAAATCCTGAAACTGCTCATTGTGCAATATTTGCAGCCTCCTTGTGCTTCCTCCGTATTAGACCCAAATATCTTACTCAGCACCCTAAATGGTGATTAATTCTGTTAAAAACAGATTCTTGTCCTCAATACGTTAACGTTAACACCACTGAGAAAAGCCAAATGGCGAGGAACATGTGAGATACGTGTACTCGGAGCTCTTATATATTGGTACATTGGCACTGGTTTTGTGACAGTTTTTATCAGTATGTGCTGCTTAAGAACCGATCCCGGTGGCCACGTTGTCTAAGGCGTGGGTCTGCGGCCGCTCGATTACTGGGGTTTCGGGGTCGAATCCCGTGGGGGGCATGGATGCCTGATTCTTGTGAGTGTGTTGTGTTGTTAGGTGGAGGTCTCTGCTTCGGGCTGATCACTCGTCCAGAGGAGTCATACCGCGCGCGTATGTGTGTGTGTGTGTGTTTCAGTGTGACTGTGAAACCTAGATAATGAGGAGTCCTTGGCCCTGTAGGGGCTTTAGCGCCATGGGGGAAAAAGGGTGCTACTTTAGTGATACATGCTTTAAGACAGCTCTGAGTTCATTGTATATTATGATTTGTAATTTTGTTTTCTTTTAAAGATCAAGATATATAGAACTATAATCTTGCCGGTTGTTTTGTATGGGTGTGAAGCTTGGTCGCTGACATTGAGGGAGGAAAGGAAGCTGAGGGTGTTTGAGAATATGGTGTTGAGGAGA
>Ga0131853_10011113_pt1 | contig 16457 bp, 10 predicted proteins | sample TergutLab28metaG_FD_92764 | JGI IMG/M metagenome (GOLD analysis project Ga0131853, IMG submission 92764) | Labiotermes labralis P1 segment gut microbial communities from Petit-Saut dam, French Guiana - Lab288 P1 (version 2) (version 2) | ecosystem: Host-associated > Arthropoda: Insects >...
GCTTCTCTTCCGAATCTGATTCACTTGCACTTATTTCACTGTAGGAATCTGACACTTCTTGGGACTCGGGGTCGCTTTCATCCCAGCTCAAACTATCTTCAATATCGACCTCATGTTCACTATTGACGTCACTTGACACATCTAAACACGGCAGAACGTCATCGCACGACAATCCCCATCGTCTTGCCATGATCCCTTTGCCACCGAACGCTTTCTAAACACGTTGCGCAGTGAGACCGAACGACTTGTAAAGTCATCGCAAACAGTGAGTCGATGGTGGGAGGAATTTTGTTCACTCCTATGCGATACCACTGCATAGGTTTCTTATGCTGCAGGACCATTGAAGGTCAGTATTCTCCTCTGTGTACCCAGAATGATCCCCCTCTACCCCCTAAACCCCTCACAATACCGTGATCTATATGTCTTACGCAGAGCAACTGCAAATTTTTCCCCAGCTGATTAATGCGTTCTAGCTTTGTTTTTAACTCTAAATGGTAGACTGTTTTTACGGCCAGAACATGACACGTGACATATTTTTACCCATACTGGGTTTTCTGCATTTTGCAGACAATTATCTATATTACATAGAAGGTATTATGGGGTCCATTAGTCCCCAAGCGGAAATAAACATAAATAAAAAATAAACGGAAAGACACAAAACCACCGAATGTGTGTGATATTGTTAGGAAGGCCTTACGAAAAAATACGTAAAAGGCGATGTCAGTATTCGTGACAGTTTAAAAGAAAGTGAGTCAAAGAGGACTGGGGTCACATAGACCCCATGGTACCAGAGCAGGGTTAAACACTTTATTATCCAACTAATGCACAATATATAAAGTGTAGATACAATTAAAATTATAAAATATTTAAAAGTGCTCCAACATGTTTCGTATCACGGAGGATCCAGCATCAGGGAGCCTTGTACAGTGCGTGGTTAAAAATTACAAGAATGATTCTATCGTGTCCATTGACATGGACAAGGTCAGTATTATGGCAGCATATTCTGACCCGTTTTGGGTGTGTGTAGTTCACTGTATATGAAGGCGCTACACACACGCACAACGGGTCACAATATGCTGCCATAACACCATCCTTGCCCGTGTCAACGGACACGATAGAATCATTCTTGTAATTTTTAGCCAAGCACTGTACAAGGCTCCCTGATGATGGATCCTCTGTGATCCAAAACATGTTGGAGCACTTTTAAATATTTTATAATTTTAATCGTATCTACATATTATATATTGTGCATCAGTTAGATAATAAAGTGTTTAATGTAGAGTGTTGTTCCAAAATAAAGTAAATTTGAAATGTTGTGTATCTGGTTGGTTTTAGTATAGAAATATATTATGATGCACGGTCCTACAAACGTCATATTTCTAAATCTGAGTGTTAAGTTGCATTTTCTGCCTCTGTCTAATGGCAAAGATTATTTTCTGTTTTAGGTGCTGTTTTGTTCTACTGTATGTTTATACAGGGTGTCCCACTCGCTACCGAACCCGGCATTTCTTTAATAATTCTAACACCAATGAAGATATTGCAACGAAATTTGAACAGGAGTACGTTCGTTATGTGAGAAATGAAGAGGAATGTGTCTGTAGTCCGCTTCAAATTTTGTTACAATATCCTCATTAGTGGTAAAATTATTAAAGAGATACCGGGTTCGGTAGCGTGTGGGACACACTGTATCTCCTGTCAAGTTTAACTAAAAGTTAAAATAGTCATTGTAATAATTCATGTAAAACCCCATTATATCATACAGGTACTGTCAGCATTATGTTATCACGCGCCATTTATGTGTGTGATGAAACCGCATCAAACCGTAGCTGGGAGCAGACTTTTTTTTTTCAGTTTTCCATATCTGTCCCGGTCCATGACAGGTATGCATGTTAAAATATGCTACTGCACTTGATGCATTGTTAAACAACATAATTGCCATCTGCTGTGAATGAAATACAGTGTTTGTGCCATAGTTCTATTGCAGTCCATGATGTGTATTTGGGGGGAGGGGGGGGAACTTGATGTATGGGCTGTACTCATTTCACACTCCATATTGTACTAAATGAGATTAACCAGTTCAGATTATTGCTTCTCCATTGGTTTAGAATTAAGGTACAAATTCATGAGTTTGTCATTACTTTTATATGTTCATTCTTTCATTCATTCATTCCATTGGCATGTGCAGAATGTGACAATTCCTTGCCTGTCTCAGGAGCTTCTTCCATTCCTCTCTGTTATGTACTTTTTCCTGCCACCCTTCTCCACCAACTATTCATCCATCCTCTCTCACCTCATCTTGCCACCTATTTCTTGGTCTACCTCTCAATTTTGTTGTTCCCAAATTCATATATTCCCTTTTGGGAATTCCATTCTCTGTACTTGCCCAAACCAATGTAATCTGTTTAACCTTATTGTCTCTATTATAGTAGGTTTTTAACACTTGCATAAATTTCTTTATTGGTTAATATCCTCCAGTTTTCTTTTTCATTCCCATATAATGGGCCTATAATTCTTCTATACACTTTCCTTTAAAAAATGTTCAGTTGCTCTCTATCTCTCTTTGTTAGTGTCCCAGTTTCTTATGCATATGTTAACGTTTTGTCTGTTGTTGTATTCTTTAGTCTTAATTTGAGTTTCTTTGATATGCTTTTATTTTTAAAAACTTTTGTATGTTGGGTTTTATTATAACATTCCATTCAAATCTTCCGTTACTGCAGTAACTACAAAGTATTTTAGTAAAAGACAAGTTTGACATTAGTTTATTCATGTCACCTGATCCCCTCTGTGTGGGTTTTAAATTCTGTGCTCTTTAATTGCTATTTCAATCTTTTCTTCTTCCCCACCCACATTTGTTGTCACATTTTGAAACTGTAGTTCCTTTTTTTAGACACACCACACATGTCTTTGGAGGTGTGCTTCTCTTCATTGGTCGTATCCTTCCCTCTCCAGAAGTAACATTGAAACTGTAATACCTTTTTTTAGACACACTGCACACGTCTTTGGAGAAGCGCTTCTTTTCATTGGTCGTATCCTTCCCTCCTCAGAAGTAACCTTGAAACTGTAATACCTTTTTTTAGACACACCGCACACGTCTTTGGAGAAGCGCTTCTTTTCATTGGTCGTATCCTTCCCTCTCCAGAAGTAACATTGAAACTGTAATACCTTTTTTAGTCACACCGCACACGTCTTTGGAGACGCGCTTCTTTTCATTGGTCATATCCTTGCCTCTCCAGAAGTAACATTGAAACTGTAATACCTTTTTTTAGACACATTGCACACGTCTTTGGAGAAGCGCTTCTTTTCATTGATCATATCCTTCCCTCTCCAGAAGTAACCTTGAAACTGTAATACCTTTTTTAGACACACGGCACACGTCTTTGGAGAAGCGCTTCTTTTCATTGGTCGTATCTTTCCCTCTCCAGAAGTAACATTGCAACTGTAATACCTTTTTTAGACACACCGCACACGTCTTTGGAGAAGCGCTTCTTTTCATTGGTTGTATCTTTCCCTCTCCAGAAGTTACATTGAAACTGTAATACTTTTTTTAGTCACGCTGCACACGTCTTTGGAGACGCGCTTCTTTTCATTGGTCATATCCTTGCCTCTCCAGAACAAACATTCTGCTAGACATAATTGGTTCATTAGAAGGAAAACTTGCTGGGTACACCAGGCTTGTGCTCTTTTGTATGTCCTTTTTGACCAGAATTTGCAGGGACCATCAGCTTCTAGAGACTGGTTTATTATTACGCTGCAGATGGTTACCCCTTTGAATAATTGTACACATTGTCTGGCACGTCACTTTAAATGCTCCAGATACATTTTTAATGACAAATCTTTTCAATCTACCCCATGCAAGTAGTCTCAAACAACAGCAGGCTTCATCGTCACCTTGTCCGTGTTTACTGAGAAACACGTCTGATCTGTGAGGTATGTAAACATCATGGTAACTGTTCCAGAACTGCTGTATCTGCCAGCTGTTGACCACAATCCTGTCACTCCCATTGTTTTCTTTCACTAATAGGCCCACATTTACAAATTTCTTTGGTATTTTCATTTAATTAGCACACCAACTAACGCACATACATAAAATTTTTTTGCATTAAAACATTTAAAATCGCTCCAACATGTTTCAATCCTAAGATCATCTTCAGGGAGCTACACTGTTCCTTGCTAAAGTCACATTTTTAAAATACACTCACTTATTGATTTTCTTATATTAATTTAGTGTTGTAGCAGCATGTCATATTGTGTAAGTCATATGCCACTGAGAGTACGCCTGGCTATGTGTGTCATGTGTTGTGCAACTTGAAGATGGTCTTAGGATCAAAACATGTTGGAGCGATTTTAAATGTTTTAATGTAAAAAATTTTATGTATGTGCATTAGTTGGTGCGCTGATTAATGATTCTATGAAATTTACAGTGCAACGATGAAGATTCTTTGGTATTTGTTTTGCTTTAACACTTTAAATGCCGAGTTAAATCCCATCTGCCATTTGCTGGCATTATTAGGAGCTCACCATATTCTCCACGTTAGCAGGATAAGGGTTAAGAAATCACACTAGCTGCAAAAGTTATTGAAATTTTCTAGTTATGGACAGTATTAGAGAAGTTAGGATTTATATCTGTAATGTAACTGTCAATAGCATTACTGTATTTTTCATACAACTGATGAACTTGTTGTCAAGCTTCAAATATGGAAGTGCAGACATAACCCATGTTGCTACACTTAGCAGCTTCAGACAGTTGTATTACTTGAAAAATAAGCAGACTTCCCATAATGTCCAAACCTTGTCTGGTATCCAGATTTTTAAGATAATTGTTTTTAAATAAATTTTCATTGTGTAGAATAATTGGCTTGTTGTGCAGCTTCACACTTGCAATGAAAAGCTTCACCAGCCAGGATAGCACAGTGAGTATAGCAACTAGCTTTGGGCTGGATAGTCTGGATTTCAAATCCCAGCAGGAGCAAGAGATTTCCTCTTCTCCAAAACTTTTCTGCGAGCCCATGCTTCCTCCTGTTCAATGGGTACAGGGGTTCTGTCTTGGGAGTAAATTGGCCGGGCCATGAAGTTGACCACTCAGTAAGCATCTAGTGCATAAGTAGGAATGAGGGGAGCTATAGCTCTGCTTCCCTGTACGCCTTTGTGGTGTGGACAGGGACAACTTTACTTTTCACCCTTACCACCTTTCGAATCATCGGGAAACTGCCACCCCCATGACGGTGCCATCTCTTTTGATATGTTGGCTGTGGAATTGTTATTGAATCGAATGTGTTCATTCATGAGACTTACAAGCAGTGAAGAATGTGAAGATTAAAACTCTGTATTACCAAGCAATGGCAGAGCATCGACAACTCAATATTCTGACCAGTAAGTTAGAGGAAGTTTCACTGCTAAACTGCAAAATTGGAGCCAACTCAGAGGGTTTCGGCCATCTGGATCCCCTTGAGAATGCAACTCACTGCCCAGATTTCAAAGGAAATGCAAGTTGGTTCATTTTTCGAGCCGGTATACCATATTATCCAATAGCATCGTAACAGTACTTATCTCGAGGTTTTCTGTATAGCAGCAGTCTAAACAATTGCTGGTGCCCTTTCTTCGTATCTTTCTTACAAACCTATGTGCCACATGAGGAACACGGTCAGTTTTTGTAATGAAGGCAGAATATAAGGTGAAGAGAGAGAACCAACAAGATGCAACTAATTTGATGTTTATTATCAAACTTTCTATCACAACACGTTTTGTGCATCATTATGCTCATCATCAGGAGAATAAGACTGTGTCGTACTGCATGCAGTGTTCTGCCTGGGTGTGTAGGCTGTGGTTGGCTGTGGTCTTGTGGAGCTGTGTCGTGAGCTGTGTGCACCCAGCTCACGACGCAGCTCCACAAGACCACAGCCAACCACAGCCTACACACCCAGGCAGAACACTGCATGCAGTACGACACGGTCTTATTCTCCTGATGATGGGCATAATGATGCACAAAACGTGTTGTGATAGAAAGTTTGATAATAAACATCGAATTAGTTGCATCTTGTTGGTTCACTCTCTTCACTTATGTTCACGATGCATGGTAACAAGAACCTAAAACTTGCAGAATATAAGGTTGCTTCCAAGAAATCTTTGCAAGTGTGGCTCCAAGTATGGTACATAACAGTCTTACTGCATTCAGAAAGTTCCTTTGCTGCATTTACATGCTTCTAGAGAGATAACAAGGTGTAGCCAAACGTTTGTGATATATTTGTTTCTTAGGTTTGCTGGCGTCGGTTACAGACGGTTCATAGCCGTACTTGTGGGGTTTGATCTGTCAGCGTATATTCAGAACTGTAGGCGATAGGAGAGATTTAAATTGTGAAACAGTTGGGAGCAGATAATGGACGTTAGCAGTGCAGTGCAAAAGCATTCACATACGAGTGTGGTGTAAGTGGGAGTACAGAGAATTGACTTTGTCAGTTAACTAGAAATGATCTAGTTGTTTAACTGGATATAGCGCTCCATTATTTTATGTCAAGAATAAAATTAATAAATAAAACGTAAGTGAAAAAGAAAATCACTCAAACTAAATGTGATTCGGTGAACCACACCAGTCTGCCGGTAAGAGGATCACCTACCGGACTGAGCACGTTGGGACAACAAAGTTACAAATGGTGATCGTGTAGATAGGCTATCCTGCTGATGGACATTAAGCAGTTTTGTTACAGAGATTGAAAGTTTCAGGTTGTGTTGATGATCGTGCTCCTTTGAGGCCAATAAGGGTTAATGTATCCTTACAATGTAAGCATTGATGACTGCCATGTCTAGGATATTAGAAAATTGTGGGATTATCATCTTGTTAATACAGACTTCATAAACTTGGGGGATTTCACTGAGAACTGTGGATTGGCAGACAGCATTGTGGTGGGGAATTGTGCAAGAACTAATGATTATTTTATCATGTATTTAATATTATTTTTTAGTATCAGATGTACTTAGTTTAATTTAATATTGTCTACTGTCTGTGTGTGGGCCGGGTAGTGTAGTTGGTATAGCAACTGGCTACGGGCTGGACGGTCTGGGGATCGAATCCCGGTGGGGGCGAGATTTTCTGCGCCTGTCCAGACCAGCCCTGGATCCCACCCAGCCTCCTGTACAATGGGTACCGGGTCTTTCCCGGGGGTAAAGAGCGGCCGGGCTGTGACGCTGACCCCTCACCCCCTCCTAGTGCTGTGGTCAAGAAAGTGTAGAGCTATACCTCTACTCCCCCGATGGGCTGTACAGAGCCTCAATGCCTGTACAAGGGTGCACTTTACCTTACACTATATACGGTGTCTGTGTAACGAATGTACTTAATTAAAAGCTGTATAAATAGATAAGTGAAAACAGTGATTGACTCAAGTTGAGTAATTATATGTTCAGTTGTGGTAGCATAAGAGCCTGAGAGACATGTGAATTCATTTCCTATAACATTTGAAAAAAGAAACACTGATGGGTGTTACTGATACATTCTAATAATTCCTCACGATTGCCTTGCTGTCAAGTGAATGCGTTTATACAACATTTAATGTACTTCCATAAAGGTACTGGGCTTCTCTACATTTAGAGAATGTATGCTGTGTTCCTAAAAACTGGCCAGTAATTTGACGTACTGTATTTGTAACATTTCAGTAACATAACGTGACATTAAAATGTTTTAAAAAGCGAATTCGTTTTCTGAAGAATTCGGGACACCACCTCGTTATCACAGAGAAGTGAGGGTGTTTCTTCGAAATGGTCCATTGAAGTGATTACACAGCATGGCTGTCTTGGTCACCCAGACTGATATCTTTAAATTTCCATTAAGGAGGATACGTTCAAGGAAGTTCTATGAAGAATACTGTAGAGACACTGTCGATTAAATTGTGCTGTGTGCAGGTAAGATTACCTGTTCTGTTCTTAACTTGTAGACGGGACGCGTTATCTGTGAAAGCGATAATCAGACACTTGTGACAGTTAAGGGTACAGGCAGGTCCTGAGATATCTGTTACAGGTTTTTAGGCATGTTTGTAAAATTGCAAAAAAGATAATATTAACTTCATGATGTCTTTCTGTCTGTCTGTATGGAACAACTCTGCTGCTACTGGATGGATTTTCATGAAATTTGGTATTTCAGGATTTTCATAAATCTGTCAAAAAAAATTTCAAGTTTCATTAAAATCTGTCAAGAATAAAAGTACTTGACATGAAGACCTACTTACATTTGTGATAATAATTAGCTCAGTTTTTCTTAGAGTGAGAAATGTTTCAGACATCAACAGTTGTAGAGAATTATTTATATAACACACCAACAAATGCACATATATAGTCTTTTAACAATCTAAAAATTACATTAAAACGCTCCTAACATGTTTTGATCATACGATAATCCTCAGGGAGCATACTTTGTTCCCTGCTAAAGTTACAGTTTAACCCTTTAAACGCCGAGATAAATCCCATCTGCCATTTGCTAGCATTATTCGGAGCTCACCATATTCTCCACGTTAGCAGGTAAAGGGTTTAAAACACTCAGTTATTTACGAAAATGTTTTAATAACTTTGGCCTGGTGTTCTTATAGTTGTTGCTTCGTTTTGCTTGTTGGGCACTAACTGGTAAATAACTGAGTGTTTTTAAACTGTAAATTTAGCAAGGAATAAAGTAAGCTCCCTGAGGATTATCATATGATCGAAACATGTGGAGCATTTTTAAGTGTTTTAATGTAAATTTTAGATTATTAAAGACTATGTATGTGCATCTGTTTGTGTGTTACTTAAATAAACTACAAAATGCACGGTGCAACGATAAAGATAGTTGTAGAGAAAATCAAAACACACATTTCGTGTTCACTAAATTCACTAAATTTTTTTCCCCAAAAGTTGTGCCATTTATAAGATAATGTGGAAAAATATAGTATGGCAAGACAGGCCACATATGGCAATGTAATATGTTGCAGAAGGGAGACCGCGGTGGCACAGTGGTTAAGGTGCTGTGCTACAAATCGTAAAGTCGCCGTTTCGATCCCAGCTGGTGTCAGTGGAATTTTTCATCGACATAAAATCCTTCCGATCGCACTATGGCCCTGGGGTCGACTCCGCCTCTAACAGAAATGAGTACCAGGAGCATTTCCTGGGGATAAAGGCGGCCAGTGCATAAGACTGACAACCTTACAACCATCCTGTGCCATTGTCACGAAATCTGGGAACCTTAACTTCCTGGAACTGTCTGGGCCACTCCAGGCCTGTAACGGGACTGCTTTACCTTTCAATATGCTGTAGAAGAGGTCTGATTTGCATGCTGGACAATTAAGTCAAGAATACTGACAGACACTCATAATAGTTAATGCTTATTGCTTTTCCACTGCAATAATGGTTACGTGAACACACCTCAGTGTTACGTTATACATACTCCGCCTGTCTCGTTGCATTGTATGAACAAATGGCCATATCTATACTGTATATGCAGAAATTGTTTGTGGCTTGTATTACCCAAAACATCTATATACAAGGGGTCACCAGAAATTGAAAAATTGTTCACTTTCAGACACTGAATATGCGTGAGTTATGTGCAAGGTGACAGCTTTGTTTCAGAGAAGACAGACAAGAATGTGCAGCATGAGAGATGGTTCAATGCATGAATTTCTTTTCTAGTCTGTGAGACCAGTCATTTTTGTGTATGTGTGAAACTGTATACATGTTTGCAACAGTGCGGCAGTGATCTATACTGTTGGGAGTAATCTCCCAGTTCACTTACTCCATCATGAAATGTTTAAAAACTGCTTCTCATGTGAAACAACACTAATGGCTTTACTAAAAAGGGTTAAGTTGTATATGCTAGAATAAGGGAAATTTAAAACCTGAGTGCACTTTTGTCTCCTACTTCATTATTAGGCAGTATTTCCAACTGTGAGAAAAGTATCCTTATAATAAAACCAACTAGATTCACTAATTTCTCAAATTTATTTTTGGAATAAAATTCTACATGTTTCAGATAGTTTCTCTGTCCATCATCAGGAGTTTTTCACTGTACACACAGCATTGGTATATGTCAAACAGGTTTGCTGACAGCTTGCAAGCAGGATGAGGACAGAGTTCCATCCTGATCCTGCTCGCAAGCTGTCAGCAAACCTGTATGACATATACCATTGCTGTGTGTACAGTGAAAAACTCCTGATGATAGACAGAGGAACTGTCCAAAACATTTAGAATTTTATTCCAAAAATAAATTTGCGAAATTAGTGAATCTAGTTGGTTTTATTATAAGAGTTTATCACGATGCATGGTCACCTGAACGTCAAAATGTGAGAAAAGTGATTTATAATGTTTGGGTCCTAATCAATTTGCTACAGAGCATGTCAGATAAAAAGTTTTCTTTATTTCCACTCATTTCTCACAAACGTAAATGCTCCTGTACAGTGATGGGAAAATCATGTTGATTCATCTCATATATGGTCTGTAGTTTGTATTAATCCAGTAAACTATTGATCGTGCATTCGCCAAATACTTGAGAAAAATTGGGAATACAATGAGGAAGCTCAACAGCTCTTTATAGACTTCAAGAAAGCTTATGATTCAGTTAGGAGGGAGGTCTTATAGAAGATTCTCCTTTAGTTTGGTATCCCTAGGAAACTTGTAAGGTTAATAAATTGTCAGGTATTGATCAAATACCGGCAGAACTGATTGAAGCAGAGGGTAGAAAAATTTGCTTGGAGATTCATAAACTTATTCTATTTGGAAGAAGGAGAAACTGCCTGAAGAGTGGAAGGAGTTGATCATAGTATCTATTCATAAGAAGGTTGATAAAACAGATTGTAATAATTATAGGGGCATATCACTTTTGCCAACCACTTACAAAATTTTATCCAACATCCTGCTCTCAAGGTTAATTCCATATGTGAAGGAAATTATCGGGGATCATCGATGTGGCTTTCGACGCAACAGGTCGACTATTGATCATATATTCTGCATTCGCCCAATACTTGAGAAAAAATGGGAATACAATGAAGAAGTTCATCAGCTCTTTATAGACTTCAAGAAAGCTTATGATTCAGTTAGGAAGGAGGTCTTATATAAGATTCTCATTGAGTTTGGTATCCCTAGGAAACTTGTAGGGTTAATAAAGATGAGCCTGACTGAAACATATAGCAGAGTCCGGGTAGACAATGTGTCTGACAGGTTCCCTGTTAGGAATGGTTTGAAACAAGGAGACGCTCTATCACCACTGCTTTTCAACTTTGCTTTAGAGTACACCATTAGGAGGGTTCAGGTAAACCAGGATGGTTTGAAATTAAATGGTACACATCAGCTTCTGGCTTATACCGATGATGTTAATATACTGGGAGGAAGCATACATATTCTAAAGGAAAATGCAGAAGCTTTAGTGGCTGCTACTAGTTAGCTTCCCAAGGACTCTGCACAATGGAATAAGTAAGTAAGTTTGTATTAATCCCCTAATAATCCTACTGAACTTGAAGGTAAGATTTTTACAGTATTATGATGCTCAGAGTCAGGGATATATAGAATCTCCTTTTACTTACTACTTAATATATGATGACTAATGCAAGTGTACATCCTGAAATGTTTAGTTTCTAGAATTTAACTAGTAATGTTGCCTAATACTTAACAAAAAGGAGCATTTCTGCGATAGAAACCACTCACGAACTGATTAATGTAATGTACTCATGAAATTATAATCAGTAATGATAGCAATAATTAATCCTGTTCCCAGTGCAGTTATATAATGACTACTGATATATTTGTGATGAAAGACATTTTTAAAATGTAAAGTAGTTAATGTGTGCTTGGGCAGGTTGAGAAAATGAAATATTGTATGGTACCTGTAATGTTTCGTCTTTTCGTTCTCTTTGTAAGGGTCTCTGTAGATGTGGCAAATTACTGGAAGTTTTCTCTAGTACTTTTTACTTTTTAGGGATCTCTTAAGTACTCGTTTTTTTATGATCCTCTAAAGTTGTTGCATTTGTTTACCACTTGAAATACTGTTATGACAGGATGGTAATTAAAATTCTCAAGGCTGTGTATTTGTACCGTTAATATCAAAACATACTGTAATGGATAACTACATTAAAAATAAACATGAGGAATTAAATTTACTTTATGGTGCCCTTATGTAATTAACACAGTTGTCCCAGCTAACTATGAAACCCAAAGCCTCATCACCAACTGTATTCCTTAAGATATATTGTATCGTTACCCTTCTGTATGTATTCACGTTCTGGATGGCACTTCCGCCTTTCTTCCCGATAAGTTCTATGTCGTATCTCTCTTCCTACATCTTAATTGATGGTGACAGTGTAGTTGGTCACTGTGCACATTCCACCATGCAAATATGATCAGATGAACAACTAACCACTGATGTCCAGGAATAATATATGTATATATATACACACACACTGTGTTTGGAAAGTCGCTGTGCACTTAGGCTACGGTAGAGTCCAGTTAAACTGTGATAGCATACAGTGACGCACGGGAGAGGAAGTGAAGGGGAAACTGGGGAATGGAGTGGACATCACTTCCAACACCTTTTAGAAGTGCACAGCGACTTTACAAACTTCCCCTCCTGTGCATCACCGTGTGCCATCACATTTCAACTGGACTCTTCCATAGCCTAAGTGCACAGTGACTTTATGAACACACTGTATATATGCACATATTTTTACTAGTTTCCTCCTCTTCTCCTTCCCCGTTATATTTGAAATGCAGATTAGTCAAATTACAAAGGTATTTGCCAGAGTACAGCTGACCAGCCTTGATCACAGGCTTCCTAATTCACCGAAGAATATTCATAGCGACATTTGTAGCAACACGGCATAATACATCCCTCACTTGTTTGCGGTTATTGTGTGTAGGCACACAATTTAATGTGCAACGGCCCACATCTACCTGCCTCTCACACAGTATCTCCCTAGATATTGTGCAATACAGAGCATTGTTCTGCTGTATGTCTCACAGTTTTTGTAATTGACTGTTGCCTTCATGTTTTAATGCCTGAACAAGTATGATGTACATGCTGACAAAGGGCCTAAGGATAAAAGGAAAATTAAGTTCGAAGAAAGTGGAGATGTTGCATAAGCTGGCCTGAGGAATGCACACTGCTGCAGTTGCAAGAAGTCACAGGGTAACTGATCAATGATTCATTACATCAAGAGGAGTGGAAGCAAGACCTGGGGAAGTATTAGGGACAATGCTTCATCTGAACAGATGCTGGCAGCTTTGGTCCGAAGCAGTTAATGACTTCACCCCCCAACCAGCAGGACAAAATAAGGACATTCCTATATTATCCCATAAAGTTACAGGATTTCCAGATTGGGAAGAGGTCAATATCCAGAAAGTTCTTGACTACATGCTGTGGAATTAATGGAGGAGGACCTTAGAAAACTAACAGCACTCAAAAGAGGGAAAATTTTGTACTAAATTGGGAAAGGAAGGACTCAACAGGGGGCTATGGACAAGCCAACGAAAACATCCATCAAAATAAAGGGTGGAGTGGGGGGATTGATGCTGGAAGGGCAGAAGTACAAGTCAAGGAAAGTGGTGAGCAAGAAGTATTTAGGATAAAGAGGGGGTAAAAGAGAAAAGCAGAGTGGAGAGCTCAGGTACATACAAGAAAAAGGCTGAATGCTGGTACAGCATGGGTAGCATCTGAGGAAAAGAGGTGAGATGATTTGTTGATAGGGGGTTGAAGAAGAATAGTTTTCTTTGCCTGTTTCTCTGAATTCCTACCCACCCTCCACCAAAAGTATTTTCCTCTTCCCTGTACTTCTGTTTTTCTCCCTAGACCCTGTATATATGTGTTCCACCAGCAATTAGCCACTTTCTTACATTTGCCTTGAGTATTCCCTTCAACCCCTTCTTTCTTTATTCCATCTTCTCCTATTTCCCGCAGTTTCCACCCATGTTCTGCCAACAAGAAGAGCTCTCATTTCGCTACTGAAATGCCACACTGTCCTACTGGTTTGCCTGGTGTCCTGCCTTCCCTTATACCAGGGGTGGCCACAATGCAGTTCAAGCAATTTGCCAGAACAAAATATTTAGATACTTACATGCAAAAGGCTAACAATGAGCAGAATTCTAAAATACTGTTAAAGAAAAAGAGACTTAACTGAAACTTATTTTATCCAGATGAACAGAAATAACAAGTCATCAAATAAAAAAAAACATGGCTTTTGCCTAAGTTGCCTCATAAAAGTGTGGATCCTACAGTGTAGCTGGCCACCCCTGCTAAATACTAATCTCTTCCCCTCCCATGGCTTTATGTTGTACCCTGCAGACAGAATACACAAATATCACTCTTATCTGTCATACACTGTATAAATACAGGTGTACATAATTGTACCCTACGTTGTCAGATTTTGTTTCAGTTACGCAGCTAATAAGGGGGTACATGGTGGTGCAGTCGGTTGAGGCACTGCGCTACAAGCTGGAAGGCCACAGGTTTGATTCCTGGTGGTGTCATTAGAATTTTTCATTGACATAATCATTCTGGCCGCACTATGGCCCTGGGGTCGACTCAGCCTCTAACAGAAATGAGTACCAGGAATATTTCGTGGGGATAAAGGTGGTCAGTGCATAGGGCTGACAATCCTACCATCTTCATGTGCCAAATGTCTTGAAATCTGGAATCCTCAACCTCCTAGAAACCCTCAGGGCCTGTCCAGGCCTGTAATGGGATTGCTTTACTTATGCAGCTAATACATCCATTAAGTCATGGATATATAGGATTTGGATGATAATTCCTACATTAATTTTAAAAATGAGTAACTGCACAAAAAATGTGTCTGTCACTGTAACATTACTTTTAACCCTTTAAACGCCAAATTAAATCCCATCTGCCCTTTGCTAGCATTATTAGGAGCTCAACATATTCTCCACATTAGCAGGTAAAGGGTTAAAAGCACTTGGTTTCAATAAATAATACACATATCTGTGATCACAAACAAAAAGGTGCTATGTATGAATTTGTGTGTCAGATGCTTCACAATGCATCTATTGAAGTGATCAGTTTCTGCATGTAGTGACAGTGATTAAAGAAATGCAAAAAACTGTGAATTAGAAATTGATCAGACATAAATGAACTGTAAAACTTACGCAAGTAGTTACAATGAAGCATGCAATTAATTGTTAATTAAAAGCGTATCAAATATAGGTATGTACAAAAAAGTAATGAAGAGTGCAATAAATTTTAACTCAGAAATTGCCGCTGATCAATAGGCCACAGGACTCAATTCATCATTAAAGCATACTCCATTATACTGCTTGCATTCTCCCTCATGTTTATTCTTCTGTATTTTAAAACTGATTAAATAACAGCTGTAATAAGATTAGGTCATAATAATTCAAATTAGATGTGTTAAAAAGTTTTAATTTGTACATGTGGGTTTGTATTTCTACAGTAATACTGAATTATTGTGAAGACTGCTCACCTAGTTTAATTCTTGACAGTTTCATGCTTGTATGTTAATGGAGGTGACAGTCAGGAGAGACGGCCGTCACATCTCATTCAAAAAGACTACAAGTCAACACTCAGATCCAATATAAGGCTGAACAGTATTTACCATGTTGTGTCAGTATGTCACAAATGAAAGGCTGAATTTCAGATGTTAAAAACACATATTTTCTTGACAAATTAGATCCCACTTTTTCTCCCTTACAGTTTACTTCTAAATTATAACAATCTTTATCATGGGACAAGGGGTAGACAAATTTTAGTCCCTTGTTTATATTCCCCACTCAAAAATTATATTCTAAAACATATATTATTTATATTTATTCAGTGTTTGGGCTCTTAACACACACATAAAAAAAGGGAAAATAATTTTAAAATTTAGTCTAACCATGAGCTTAGGTTGCCATGTCTTTGAAAAGAAATCAGACCACCCTTACTAACATAATACGTATGCCTAAAGAAAATGAATACATGCATGTGTTCCACGTAATACTCCACTGATATCCCACGCTTACTGTTCTGCAATGTTGGAAGGAACGTCGGAAGGAATTGTGTGTCACATCAGGGCTTCCCAAGTCACAGCCTGCAGTTCAGATTCTGAAGTCCTTCTTCCATAAGAAAAAGTTAAAAGAGAATGGAACAGGATATATAAACATTAGGGTTGTTTGACCCTGCATCTTCCTCATGAAATAAAGTGAAATGCCAACTTGATGCAACTAGGTAATTTTATTGATGTATTCTTAGCTTGACATGTTTCGGGTACATACGCCCATCGTCAGGAGCATTTGATGTTGAGTTGCAACATATGGTTTTCTGCACCATGTTTTTGGAAGGGTGGTGGTCTCGAGAGCCGCTGACTTCCGCCCACAGTAGGGTTAATGGCTTGCTCTATGTATTGTTGGTGTTGATTGTTGTTGTTATATGTAATTTCAGTCTGTAAACGTGTAACACTGCCACCGGGTTTACACCCAATTGCAGTTAAATATATCATTCATTCATTCATTCA
>Ga0131853_10011114_pt1 | contig 16457 bp, 7 predicted proteins | sample TergutLab28metaG_FD_92764 | JGI IMG/M metagenome (GOLD analysis project Ga0131853, IMG submission 92764) | Labiotermes labralis P1 segment gut microbial communities from Petit-Saut dam, French Guiana - Lab288 P1 (version 2) (version 2) | ecosystem: Host-associated > Arthropoda: Insects >...
CTATAGCAAAACCAACTAGATTCACCGATGTATCATATTATTTTATTTTGGAATTACATTCTACATGTTTCGGACGAGCAAGCAGTCAGCAGCATCTGTTTGACAAATGCCTGTTGCTATATGTACAGTCTTGAACTCCTGATGATGGACGGAAAGACCGTCCGAAACATGTAGAGTGTCATTCCAAAATAAAAGTAATTTGATACATTGGTACATTTAGTTGGTTTTACTCTATAAAATTTATTACGATGCACGGCCCTGTGAACGTAAAATTTGGAACGTTGATCAGAAATACCTGGAAAGGTTTGAAATGTTGTGCTGGAGAAGGGTAGGGAAGATCAATCCATCAAGACTAATCGCGTGGGAAAGTATTACAGAGAGGCATGGAGGAAAGCTACATCGCACATGCAACAAAAAAAGGATAGCTAACTGGACTGTTCACTTCTGGCGTAGGAGCTGCATTCTAAAACACGTCAATGAAGGAAAATAGAAGGACGGATAGAAGTAACAGAAAGAGTAAGAAGAAGCCCTAAGTAGCTACTAGTTCACCTTAAGAAACGAGAGGGTACTGGAGATTGAAAGAGGAAGCACTGAATTGCATTTTGTGGAGAAAGTGTGCACATGAATATATTACGGAGCATTTGTGTTCCGAGGGCGACTACCAGGTTCTTCTTGACGATAGTGGTTGTGTTTACCGACGCCGTGAATTGCCAAGATTATACAGCGGCGGTCATGAATGAATGTTGTGCAGCGTTGATGGAAGGATGCTGTCGGAGGAAGACTGGAGTCCTCGGAGTAAAGCCAGTCCCGGTTCCAAACCCGGTCCTCCGCTGTCACAAGCAGGGAACTAACTGCCTGAGCCTTGGGGCGGCCGCCAACGGTTCTTGATTGAGGGGTTCTGTCCACAGATATTCAACCATTTAAAAGAAATTACGATTACTGTGCACTTCAGTGTCACTGAATCTTACAGCACATTACAATGACACTGCAAGTTGCTGTTTGTGCACTCCAAATAAACACACGCCCCACATAGGCCTGTGTTCCAGTTATTTGCTTCACTGTGTTTTACATTCCAACAAAAATGAAGTACCATACGAATGCACGAGCAAATAAACCCACCCTTTGAAGTTGTGTGAAACACAAGAGGAGAGAAATACGGAATTTAAAACAAGGAGGTAACACGCACTTACCTGCATCCAGACTGTACGAAGTGCATACCACTTGCTGTACGTTACCCCTACCTCCATTGAATACCTAGCATAAAGCCCATCGAATTTTCCACAGTAAAACTGCATTTTCCACTTCTAGCTAGGATTTCATCCGATAACTGTACCATTTAGACATTGAGGGATAGTATGAAATTTTTTTTGAATGTTTACGCCATGAACCTCAAAAGTTTCTTGAATGACAGCTTGAGAGAACCAGAACATACCGCTCTACCCTCCAACGTCGATACTGTGATACCGACCGAAGCATAGGCACCCCTCGAGCGCTTCATAACAGTGTTTAGGGAACCAGTCACGTGTCATGCATATCCATGACCATAATATTTGCAACATGGCAATAAAATAACGGAAATCCAAAGCTTTTTGTGTAGACGAAAACATTAACTTGTCCATTGCTGATCATGTTCTATTAATAACCCTGTCTCTCTTTACGCCATGTAGGTATAAGGGATTGTGGCCTTATAGCTCCAGCCATCCCTAACCTCGACACTTGTTTGGGCCAGTGACCAGCTTCACTCCGCGGTCGCTCTAACCTCTGAGGCAATTGTATGAGAAGCTGGTAGGGACCCAGAGCCTGCCAGGATGCTATTCTGCCCCTACCGGGAATAGAAGGCTTGTGCTTTCTTCCAGCCAGTAACTTATTTAAATACCCGCTGTGTGCTCCCGGCTTCTTGTGGCACTGTACTTAAGCAAACTGTACAGCCCAGTAAGTCATGCTTATTGTTATTGCCAAGTCACACAATCACATCCACAATTTTATTCTCGAGGGTAATTTTAAGCGACCCAGCAGTCACTTAAGAAGTCTATCATCTTCACCAAAACCACGGCCAATTTTAGTACTGGTCTGCTGTTAGCAGGGATTAAAATTTGTCTTCCAATAATTATTCCAAGTATATTTCTTCTCCAGCAGCTTTATTCTTCCATTCAAAAAAAGCTTGTCAGCTGTAACAGATGTTCACTGTTTCTGGCATTGTCTGGTATCTGCCCCTTTCATTTATAATCCAGTATGTCGACTGTGCAATCCAACATTTGTCTGCCTCTCCACTTTTCTGCTGTCGTTTCGTAAATGTTCAAAATTCGAATTCAAAAACTGCACGAACATGTGAATATTTGTTATTCTGCACAACTTTATACCATATTTGTCGGTTCCCTAACATTACGTTTTAACATTTAGATTATACAATTGAAGTGATCACCTCTTTATCCACTTCACGTTTGATCTACATTTAGTAGGTGCAACGTAAATATGCCAGTTGAGAGCTGCAAACATGAAGTTTCCCCCATATTAAAACCCCTTTGTGCATGTTCACTTAACTGGGGAGCTTCCTTTTCAGTTTGTCAGCAATCACTTCTCCCATACAAGAAAGTTACAAGTAGTCATAAGTTGAATTTAAAAGTGAACAGAGCAGAGTAATTGCACGAAGCGATGAACTGCATGATTCCCATGTCGCAACACCTTACTCACCCGCGGTATGTGGGAACAATAAAACACTTATTAGAAACACACGTCTATAGACTTGGTTTAATTGATCAATTAGACAGTAATCATCCTATTCACACAAAGCTATGTACAAATAAAATGTACACGTAATCAGTATTATCGTTACTGTTACAAGAAATTTGTTTTTTAAAAAACTGTATCTTATGTTAATTGTTATTAATCTTAAAAGTGCATTACGGAAAACTTTATACAACAACAACATAATATAATAATGCATTAATAATTATAAATGTAATACAATAAAAATAACAATGAAAGATGGAAATAGTTAAAAGCGTGTAGAAGATGTGAAGGGGTATGTAAGGATGGGAGAGGGCAGAGAGGTGACAACAAACAGTACAGGTGCTGCATTAAAGTATTGCCAGAGGAGGGGAAAACAGTTCTATCGATTAGAAAAATTCATTTGAGCAGATGTAATGAACATTTTGTAATTTTTAAATTCATTTATGTCATTGTTAAAAAAGAGAGGAAAGTGTTCTGTCCATGTCTTTTGATTTTATAAAATTCTACATACTGTTTAAACAAAACAAAAGAAAATTGGACACATATGTTTAACAAACTAAAACGGGTTTGAATCATTCACACAATCAACAATTTAACCTCACTCCAACATCATTATTTCGAATCTAGCTATTAGAGTCATCCTCTAAAGATTTTTTTTTTTTACTTAAGTCTTTTTACGCAACCACAATCGCCCAAAACTTCCAGCGGTTCATCGCCCATTAAACACGTCTAGACCGCGAGTGGGGGGAGGGTTCAGCTGTATTATTTTTGTTATCACAGATAAATAAATGCATTTTCACAAAACAATGTACAGCACTCCTTATCTTAATGTTCCAGTGGTTTAATCTCAGTGGTGAACTTCACGATTCAAAACTCGCCATCCGCACCCCATACTGCTTAACTAAGTAGACAAATAACATTCTTTTTCCGCTATACTTTAGAAATCAGTCCCGCTGAAATTAGATGAATCTGCATGTACTATTTTTCATAGGTAAAATTTTAATATATATATATATATGAACTCCGTTACTTATATGGGAAAATTTTCCGGCTTTCACGTAATAGCTTAACAAGAAGAAGACAGGCAGTGCACGTACAACCTAACATTGACGCGCTTTGGTGCAACCATTGTTGCAGCGGAAAAACAATAAGTATTACTAATTCAGCGATTGTGTTTGTAGCCTTAGGTATCCAGCATGCTATGCGCATGCGCTGTGGTATACTGTCATCTGTGGCTTGCCCGGTTTTACACTATTTTTCCACATTATCTCATAAACGGCACGACTTTCGAAAAAATATATTATTGAACATAAAATAAATATATTGATCTTATCACAAATTTTCTGAACCATATCTCATTCTAATAAGAATTTAACGAGATAGATACAAATTGCATACTGGTTTTAATGTAGGTAAAGTACCCGTTATTTTTCTCAGATTTTAATGAAACTTGAAATTTTTCCAACAGATTTTCGAAAAATCCTGAAATACGAAATTTCATGAAAATCTGTCCAATGGGATCCGAGTTATTCCACGCGGACCGGCGACAGACGGACGGATAGACACGACGAAGCTAGTAGCCGCTTTTCGCACTTTCGTGAATGCGCCTAAAATGGAGGCAGTAGGCTCCTTCAAAATGTTGCTAGGTTGATACCAGACCACTCGGCGTCACGTTCCGTAAAAAAGTATAAACTAAACTGTGACAGCCTGGAGAACATCAAGTCTCGCAAAAGAATTTGAAATGTGCTGAACTTACATTAACATCCCTTTATGTGACAGAAAAGCCGTGAGTAATCTTTACCCAAACCTTGATAAGGAGCAACCGGAGTCACACATCTTTCAGAGATCGTGACTTTGAAAGGGCTAGGCAAAACAGATTCCATCGTTCTGGACTTCACGTATGATTGAAACATTCGATCCTAATTACTTTTTTTTACCAAGAGAGAATAGTATGTAATTAATTTAAGACTGATAGAACTTATGCCCATATTCTTATTCCACGTACCACGAATCCCCCTTCTTGCACGTGAAAAATTAAAATGATACGTACCCAGGTATTAAAGTCTAAAGTTCATTGGCGAAGTTGTTCTCTTCAACTGACAACTATACTGGAATTTTGCGACTATTTCAACCTTCTGTTAAAACACATTTTTGCAGTAGTTGGCTCTGCTTCCATGATCCCAAACCAGTACCAAAATTAACAAATCGTCGTGATAAATTAAACTTACTTTATTTACCAATTACGGTGCCATACGTCACTACGTAGTCCGAAATATTAGCAGCGTCCTAAAATAAACCACATTTAAGGAAGAACACAAACTATATAACCAAATCCAGTCTTACCTCTGTTATGTATTAAACACATGTAATCAGGTTAGTCGAGGGGATTTTATGCACGCATATCAGAGGTAACTCTATCTCCTTCCACAGAAATATAGATATTTTATCTCCGTGTGGCCAGTTTAATCCTTTAAAGCCTAATGGTTTCTTTAAGTACCATCAGGTCTAACATACAAAATTATACGTTCTGCCCACACAGTGCGAGTCGGTGTTTTATACGTATACTATGAACACTAGCAATTACTTCTCTGTACACCATGCACTTTTTATAACAGCGACAAAGTGTGTTTTCTGTGTGGTACATACTGAATATTTAAATATCATTCAGATTAACGTTTCTCCCTAAGGGGTTAAGCAAATTTAACCGAGGTAAATTAATATTACAAACTGTTTAGTTTCACTAGATTGCCGGTTGTAGATTTTTTAATTTTACGGAAAGCCATCCAAAAATTGGGATGAGAATAGCTAAAAATGTGAACAGACACAGTTTTCGAAAGCTGTTAAATTTTTGTGTTATCGGTAACATTACGTGATGGACACAGCCCAAAAGCAAACAGTCCTAAAAGGAGGATTTCTTGACTAGTTAAGAGACTATCAGCTTCTCTCCAGGGAGAAGGAGTCGTTTGTTTTTTAATATGATGTTTGCTCCATGACGTTGCATGCCGTGAAACTGAAACCCAGTAAACAATAAATCTTTCCGTTATATGCACGATATAAATCTCCGTAGTTTAAGAACCAGGCCTATTAAAGATACAAAGAGTTTCCAGGAATTTATTTTGTCATTGACGTCACCAGCATCCATCGCAAAGAGTACCCGCTGATTTCTGATTAATACAAATATCTGCTAAATGCGCCGTATTTTAGAAAGTCAAGCGTGATAGGTTAGATCAGGCGTTTCCAATCCGCGGCCAGTAAGCCACGTTACGTTAATCGGCCCGCGCCCATAATTGTAAATTATGTGTAGTTTGTAAAAACTATACACTTAATCTTCGGAGTTGGGTATACCACTTATTTTGACTTACGACCCGTGATCCTACCAACAATTACGACTGTAACCCCGTACCAAAAAGTTTGGACACCCCCGGACTAGACAGGGGTGTACTTCGCAGTGTAATGTACAGCGTGCCAGATTGAACCTGATATATTCTACGGATGTAAAATAAAGTGTATGAAGGTAAATCTCATCGATTAGACGAATACCATAAAACCTTGCGAAATGCCAGAGTGGATCAGATCAATTAGACACACGTCAAAGAAAATATATAAAACTTAGGGTCGAGTGGGTAGATTGTCCATATCTGGTATGCCGGCTATTTTGTACTGAGCTACGCAACTGCACCTAATGGCGGAAACAGGAACTACCTGAGGAATGATACGGAAATAAATCCAGTTCTTCCCTGAATAATTTGAAGGTAAAACATTCAGTACAAATTCCCAAAGAAATGCTACAATAATTTGAAGACAAATGCTTCATTCGCTTCATTCTCTGAATGTAGGCAATAACAAAAGTTAATACAGTTCATACTGGACGTTGATACAGCGTGCGTTCACGTGGCGACTGTCCGGCGTGACCCGCAATAAGGTTTGTAAATGTCAACGAAATAAGCAGCTAAGGTGAGACATTATCAAGTGCGGGTAGTTCTGAGTCACACCAAGTTCAACCACATCGAATATAATTTTGTTAAATTTTCTCTTATACACTCAGGAAGTGAGTAATGAAGAACATCTAATTAATAATATGCACCAATTCTAATAAAATAGATCATTTTTACACATTAAGATTATCTGTGATAGAGACTGAGGTTTCTCTTTTTATATATATATATATATATCTACAACTAATATATTCTCAACGAACTCTTGTGTATGTGTTTTGCAAGTTGGTGTGAAACGTGAATTCACATGTGTTCTGAAATACATTAACAGACATTAATAACGGGTATAGAACTATGTATCCAAACATATTAATGGTATACGTTCCCATGAGAAGAGCTCAGTCCTGCATCAGGGATGTAGCACAGTGAAAATGTGTACGTACAGTTGCAGCAAACGTGTGCAGTCACGCTGGGAAAATCTGGACCCCTAGGGTTATATGAGAAATAAAGATATAGGAACACATAAAATACAAATAAAATATTACAGAGAGTTCGTGAGTAAATGCTGGAATATCAGATTTTAAACACGGTGTTGCACATCATTATTCAGGCATAAAAAACTTCCCGGTACACATCACATGGTCAAGTGGTCTTGAATATGGCTGGGTAACTGAACTTTGTGTTTTCCAAATTCCACCTGTGTGAAAGTCATCCCAGAACTAAGAACTGTGTAATTAATGACTTCTGGCTACAATAATTTCAGTTTTAATGATGACATATCAAGTTGCACTGCAGTGACAACATTTTAAGCCTGCTGGTTGCTTGACGCGGCAACAGTTTTACCGTTCAACAAGACAGGCAGTGTACAGTACATATGTACCTATAACACAACATTAAGGCGCCTTCGTGCAAACATTGCTGCAGTGGAAAAACAGTATTACATATTCTCAGTATGCATTTGTAGCATTGGGTATGCAGCATGCCATGCGCCATATAGTCATCTGTGGTCTGTTCGGCTCTACAATATTTTTCCACTTTATCTCATGAAGGGCACTATTTTAGAATAGCAGTTATTGAACATAAAATGTGTGTGTGTTGGTTTTGTCTACAAGATTTGTCTGACACATTCCTCATTCTAAGAAGAAATGAGCGAGATGTGATGAAAGATGTATATTGGTCTTCATGTGCGTGAAGTACCCGTCATTCTTGTCAATTTTAATGAAACTTCAATTTTCTCGACAGATTTTCGAAAAATTATGAAATATCATATTTCAAGAAAATCCGTCCAGTGGGAGACGAGTAGTTCCACGAGGATGGACGGACGGACGGACAGACAGACATGACGAAGTTAACAGTTGCTTTTCTCAGTTTTTGGAACGTGTCTAAAATTATACATTATGTCCACACCGTATTCGTGCGTTTTGTATTTATCTCAGGACAAACAGCGACTTATGTCCTACACAACAAACTGGTTTTCACAGCCGAGATGAAAATTGTTTACTGCGTAGTACGAACTGGGTTTTTGAATCCAACAATTTACGCTCCTTTTTTAAAGGGTTAAACGTGATAAAGTACGGCGCAATTCGCTAATAACATGATAAGCTATTCGAACAGGATTTGAATTTCAAAGAGGTCCTCGAGATAAGGACAGTACAGTTAAAAAATATATATATATATATATATATCATTGGTCGTTAACTGTGCATTTATCAGTTTAAACCTCGTGGACGTCATTTTTGTCGAAAAAGACGTTTTAGTTCTCTGGGCATGTTGGCAACAAGAATCTCTGAACCATTCCAGGGTGTGCGGAATTCCTGTTTGTTGTTGTCACACACTTTATGTTCAGTGTTTGATTTTACAGCATTTATTGTTAAACTCCACACGCGAGGACGCGACACAATTCATTATTATTTTCATACATATTTTTTGTTAAGTACAAAAGCTGTATAATTTGAACAAACATTTAACAATCTTAACCGCATAAAAGAAACTGCATCTGCGAAACAAACGCGCCTTGAGCAAGTCAGTTTACGCCTCACTGTTGAGTTGGTATCGAAGTCGAATGTTTCATCCTCAAGGGAAATGCGTGCTAAAATTATTTCTAATACTGAAGGAGATACAGGGTCCGTATTTTACAAGTGACTGTACACTGTTTTTGAATTAGGAATTAAAAGTGTATCTTACGAAAAGTCTTGCACGTGTTTTTCATTTCTTCGTCTTTTTTTTGTATTCGCTGTAATATACATTACTTTCACGTCTCTTGTGTGAAATGCTAATCCTCTTATTCTTCCCGTCGAAATGTTAACACATCTGGCCTAAATTAATCACTCTAGGGTACTTTGTACCCACTAATTCTTCTTCTTTCTTGCCATTATTCCTGATCCTTTCTATTCTATTCTCCCCTCACCAAGACATTATAATATTTTCTTCATATCCAATAGAAATAGCTACAACTTAATCTATTTTCTTGCACTTTGCCCCTCTGAAATTCAAATTCTCAATCAGACTTCGGTCTCTTTACATATTTTGCTTTTTGTCAGATTTAACGAGTTTTCTTTTACATACGATCCTCAGGTACTTTTTAACACAACTCTTACCAATGCATATATTTTTCGGCCCTATTAATATGCTGCGTTTCACTATTTCAACTTTTTCCACTGACTTCCTCAGATGTCATTTAGCTCTTCGTACTAAAGTTTTCTCTTTCTTCTTAAAAGCAATGTCGGGAACAGTCGAATTGTTCTGTCTGCAACAACACCATTTCTTCAAGAATACCGTTTAAACACTTCACTCTGTGCACAGTGGTCCAGTATCTTGTGCTACTTGTGTTTATAATGTTTCGTATACTGTACAGTCCTGAACAAATTCTATGGTTAAGGGCATCTCAGTCACGTGTCTAGGAATCCTTGCGCGAAACTGCATTCTCCTGAAAGAGACAAAACAAGAGAGAGCGTTACATTTGTTTTAATGCAGTCCGAAGTAGTCGTACAATGGATTGCACTGAGAGAAAATTCAAAGTTATTACTCAAATATATTTTGACTGCAAAAAGCTCACAAAATTAAGCTCCATATCTCTATAACACATACAATTCTGCACGATTAACAATATGTAACATATTTCGTCTGGGCAATACACATAAAAGGGAAGGAACTTTGTCAAAAGGACAGACTATCAAGCGCTGTGTATCTGATATGTGAAGACAGTGCTGCCATAGGCGTCATGGCATTGAATGAGGTGGTGGGATGTACGTAGGAACTCGCGACATGACTAAGAACAACTGCCCACAACGAAAATGGCAGATATAGAGGATTGGCCTCTTACTTTGGGGAGTAAAGTAAAGTTCGCCCCAGAACAGGCCATGAAGCCGCAGATGGGGAGTACAGATTTAACTCTACTCTTTCCTTAACCTCGTCGCTAGATGGGGGTGGGAGGGGGATTCTTGACTAAATTCATTTATGTTGCCTATTCGTATTATCCTTTCCTCCCTGTTTCATAAATGTCTAACATCATTTCCTGTGATTTGGACACACATAAAATATATTCATATAGAAGCCCATAATGACGTTAACTTATTTTCCTCTGTTTCTTCAAACATCCTCAATTTATGGGCGACACACCAAGTTTTGAATCAAAACACAAAATTCCAAAGGATTGTGTCTATTTTAATCATAATGAATTTAACTACAAGAAATGTACGTAGAAAGAATCATTCCATTTCTTTGCATTTCAGTTTAGTGCATATTTTTGTATAGCGCCCCCTGCGTGCCATATTTCTTCACAGCCAAGAACGACTGTGCTTTACGTCGTTGCTGCTCGCACTCTGTCCATCGCGCGTCTCATCGTGTCGTGACTGTAGGTGCTGAAACGGAGACAATACTCGATTACTGGACCTGACTCTCACTTTGTTCACCGTGTGAGACAAAATCATGGACATCTGTTCTACCAACACTGTATTTTTTCTTTCTTTTGTTGTTTCTTTCATTCGCTTCTGCCGGAGTGGGGAGAGCTCATTCAGCATAGTGACTATGCTACAGGCTGGATAACGGGGGAATCAGGGTTGGATTCCCAGCACCTACAGCGATTTCATTTCTCTCTACAGTGTCCAGGCCGGCTCTGGTTTTCATCTCACCCGTAACTGATGGGTAGGTAGGGTTCTATCCACAGGGTGAAGGGACATGGATCGTGAAGCCAGCTCTACACCTACCTCTATTATGTGCACGCCAGAAGAAGTAGAGCTGAATGGATGGGCCAGGAGGAAATTGACGCGACGCTCTTTCCCGAAAACATTGGTCGGCTTAGCTGCACTATACGGGGACACTTCTTCGTGTCATCACATCTACTCCGACGCAAAGGAAGGTAACAAACAGAGCTCCACTTAACAACAAAATGCTGTAGGTAGGAAGCTGCACGAACATAAGAGCACGGCGCTACGTCTGCGAGACAGAATGGGTATTCAGTTCGAGCGTGGCGCACAAGCACTTAGTAACTCTGCCGTCCCCGTCCGCCTACATGCTCTCCGCGCCAACTCGTGGCTTGCACATAATGGTGCCGAGATAAGAATACGTGGGGTTGTAGCTCTGCTCCGCCATACGTCTTCAAGGCCTGGTGCATAAACAAGCACGGAACCACTTTACATTTATCTTTCTTCCCGTCTCATCTACGTCTTCCGTATTTCCTACATTCACCTTCTTCCATCTCCCTCACTTGTCATAATCAAAATTCAGTTCTCAGTTCATTTCAGTTCTGGTTTTCAATTATGTGCTGACCCAACAACCTAACGTCCAATTTAAAACAAGAAATAAACAAAAAATAAACACACACATACATACACATATATATATATACTCAAACAAAAATTAATAAACATGGTTTAATTAAATAAGATAACAATAGTACTAATTAAAAGTATACATACACACTATAACGTTGTTCGTATGTAATTTTCTTCTTATCGCTCATACTATATTTCTCTTAATATCAATAATGATTGCCATTATATTCTCTAGTACTTTCAGCCTCAGAACACTGATTACCTCCTGTGAGGATTTTTGTAATTTTTCCAAGTCCCTTCAGCCAACACCAGGAACTTAAATTACGACAAGATCGTTTTTTTACCTGTAAGTATATTTGTATTTATTCATGCAGAAACTATTTGATACCGTTCTTTTATACTTCCTTATTCTGTACATATTTATTGGCAAATTTCGCAGAAATGTGTAACGGATAAACGGGTTTTCAAGAACCACGATAAGGGACAACGGTGACTAATAACAAATGAACAAAAATATAATTTCTTTGTGCACCGCAAGGAGGCAATGGAAGGTTGGAGGTAAAGCTCCATTTATTCTTAAATTTGACAATGGGCAGAGGTGACTGGCCAGCCTCAAATCCCGGCCGTTTTGTCCTGGGAAAATATCCACTGCATAGGCCTACATTGGCTAATAACATTGAAAGGGTGGCAGGAAGCAATATCGTCCGTGGGTATTATATTTACGAAGCAGTCAGGCTAGAAAGATGGGAAAGATTAGTTTGAGCGCGGGATTTTCATTAGTCTTTTTACCATCCAAATAATCGTTTAAAAACATTTTTATTGTCTGCCCCTCTTCAAATCAGCAGCAACAAAGAAAGTATTCTTGGGTACAAAAATATGGGAGGGGAATTTTCCCCTCTTGCACTCCCCACGTTACGCCTGTGATCTACTGAATAGGAGACTGGCTGGACTCCAGGGCCGATCTGGATACTTTTGAAAAGATAAGAATTCTTATCCCTGCAGGAAATTCGAGCCATGATTCCACGGTTTTTTCAGCCCCTAGCCTAGTTACTGTAGGATACCGACTGCGCTGTCCCGGCTAACAAACTAACATGAAATCATTAGATACCACAGCTGTTATGCCGACAATTACCTGCAAAAAATATACAAAAATATTTAGGTTCAAACAAGCTGCAACAGAAGCAGTAAAAGCATATACATGTACGCTGATAGAAGAACAAAATACTACTGGATGTAATCTCACACTTATCGCTAAGTTTACGAACTATTCTTATATGTGTAGAAACCTGTCTGAATCCACAATTTCGGTCACGGGACACTTAAACACAAATAGGGTGAACGGTGTTTTTCAGGCTTCTACGACAAGTGTTGTTTAACCTTTTGGCGCCGGAATAATTTTTTAAATTTTAGCACGCCCTGCATATAAAATGTGAATAGTACAGGAACCAAATATGTTAGAATTATGAAACAGACTGCATTTTGAAGAGAAAAAAAACGGAGAGCATACACCATGTTTAAAATATTCAGTACCTATATTTGTTGAATAAATATATAAAATGCAACTTTAGAGGTTAGCGGTGCGGTACGACCACTACAGTTGACATTAGGCATCAAAGGGTTAAATGGTAGACTTCTGGGTTATTACACAGTCGAGCATCATAAATTTTTCGACGCTTCGGAATATCGTGCAGTCTCCACTGTCAGAGAAACTGAATTAATTTCAGGTGGGTGCATCCACACAGACCTAATTCAGTCACCCAGAAGACATAAGCCGTAGTTTCAACCGTAACAATGGGACAGACACTGTAATAACTGAAGAGGCTATTCTTTGAAGTTCAACGTTATGGTTTCGGTAGCTATGTGAGGCTGACATAAATTGTGTAGCGGCCACGGATTAGAAGGTATTGCTTTTTTGTAGACTGGAATGACTTTATCTCTTTATATGTGGGTGGTTTTACGATTTGTGGCCACCCTGTAGGCCTACATTTAAAGTAGACGCAAGGCGAACCACCTCTGTAAGAGGATGGATGATACAACTTGGTGATAAAACTGGTCCCCTCTCTCTTTCTTAATCTCGATCTCAGTGACGAATAGTGGTCATGTTTTCACACGGCGCCAGTCCTACTGTTGAACTGGAGACCCAGGACGAATGTCCTTCCAATTAAGGGAGTCCCAGAGGCTTCGACTGTTTATTCTGCTTTAACGATATCATAATCGTAAGGCAGTCATCGAGTCAGTTACTCCAGTTGCTGCAATAGTCATATTATATTATATTATATTATGTACTCAAGAAAATGTTAATACTTTCGATGTTACATTCGAATGCTTTAAATTTTCTTCTTCTTTTTACAATATGTCAATAAGTTTTCAAACCCCTCCCCGACAATTTCGAAGATTATAAAAGTTTGTCCGAATTTTATTTACGTGCGTTGTATTTCAGCATAAAATAAATATTATTTATTTTATGCTGAAATAGTATTTATTTTATTTTATGCTGAGCTATATTGTGAACCTCGTGCGTGAACAATAATATGTTTTCTGTGCTGCAATCGGTGATATTCTGAATACAAAAAAATATAGAATACTCATGTCTAATCATATAGCTGATTTTATTTGGCCATTTAAGTAAAGCATTCACTCCGTGAGAGCATACAGAGTGCAATCTGGAGAAAAACACGAGATTGAAGTTTGTGGTTCACGTTTTCCCTCTGGGTAACCACAGGATGGGAGACTGTGTGGTGAGTGAATTCCAGTGTAGTCATAGTGACATCTGAGATCCTACATAATAGAACCAATGTTACTATAAAAAAATTAGAAATTTTCATATCATAAACTTTACTTGAACTGTCTGTACGAGTATATGTAACACCTGATTTAACATTAAAAATTCAACATTCTACCTTTTATATATGTCTTTTACGTATCTCAGAACAAACAGCGAATTTTCCTGTACACAAACTGATTGATTTTTATAACCACGATGGAGAGAGTTTACTGGCCTGTATCAACACGGCCTATAAACAAAAATTACGTTTCGTTTTAAAGAAAATAGAGGTTAAATTGTCAGAAGTAAGGCTAGCGAAATACAGTCGAAGTATGTTATAACGTTACGGAAGATGTTGAATAATGTGTGTCGTCACAAAAAGTGTCGAACCGAATAATATGGTGTTAGGGTAAAAGTAAAGGATAATCAATTCAAGTCATAACACAGACCTGTGGGAATATTACTTCAATTGTCATGCTTTGATTCACCGAAAAGTTTACAGTAAAAAAATAATTAATCATAATTAAAATTTAGGAAAATTAACAGCAACAGAATATCTGACGCTATAAACGAGATATCGCATGAGACGATGTCGTTATAACCGAGTTATACTGTACTGAATATTTACATACCAGAGTACGTTAGATATATTACGCTGACTTAAATCAGTACAATTGTTGGTGTTATCCGTACCACTGCGTTGTGTTATTTACACGGGTGTGGAGCTTCAGACCTTAATCTTTTAAGTTTAGAAAAAATGCTGGGGAGAACATTGCAGTCTTAACAAACGCGAAGCAACAGGATGATGCAGATAATGTCAGATGAGGATCTTCAGTACTACACGCTCTGAATTAGTATTGTTAAGGGCAAGTAAGTAAAGGTGGGTGAGATAAATTAGATGTTTAGCACGCATGGAACAATGAGAAATTCTTCAAAACAAAGCAATGTCTTGGGATACTTGTGCGTATGTAAGATGGCATAAAAAATGGAACTTGGAGAATACGAGTGGATTAAAATAGCTCATAACGGCGTCAAATTTTGAAACCTCGCTAAAATGCTGATGAAACTTCAGGTTCTAAAATTAATAACGGAAATTCTTGAGCACGTATTAACCCGTGAACCTAGTACGATATAGTGGAAACGTTGAGTTGGACTCAGGAAAATGCGTACTCTATGAGACTCATTGGTTTCGAAGTTATTTATGAATGGTTTTACGAAACGCAAGATTATGCAGCTTACACTCACTAATGCTCGTCCCGTTTCATGTTCATTCCACAAAATAACGCGAAGTTAAATCCGACAATAAGCGCATTTTTCACCGTTCGTGCGATGCTAAGAAAGGGATATTTTAATCAGTAACCGATCTCTTAGAGTGAGATTATCAGTAAAAAGAGTCTGCTCTACTTTCCTCCGATCTGCAGGCTAATTCATATATCTGCTTTTTCAAGTAAACTGAACGTTAAGTTAAAAAAAGAAGGTACTCAGATGAAAACCACTTAATGAAATGTTCAACGGATGTAAAAAAAAAAAAGAAGAAAGCCCGTTTCTCTTACGAGGCAATGAATTGAGTCAAAACTTTTGTTGGGGACTGTATCAACAGGGTCACTGAATTGAAAGGATGAGGGCGGAGATGTGACGATCTGACTTATTTTATGAGACAAAACACAAGCGATTGACAGTTAGAGATTGAGTTACATTTTTGAGTTCTGGAACCGGAGAGAAGTGTGTGGGTGTGTGGGGGGGGGGGGAGAACTGAAAAGAAGCCGGAATTTGAGGTTCGTCGTTGATTCTACTGATTGAAATCTTCCACATTCATCAGCGTTACCGAAGGTGCTGATAGAGATAAGGATGCGCTGTGGCCTTAACGCGTCCAATTCACTTACAAAACATACACGTACAGTATATTTCATATACTTTTAAATTGGACTGCGTGTGGTCATATCTGTACAAGATCGAGCAAGTCGGCTAAGCGGTTTCGCTTATGAATTACTTTCGGAAGGATTACGGCTCGAAACTGGACGGAACAGAGTATTATGCTGCAGTTTCAGTCTTGGTTCTTCCAGAAAAAAAAATCGATAGTATTTCCTCAAAATAGGCCACGACCACTTTCTCTCACTTCCAAATCTATCCTTCACTGATCACCGTACTATTTGGCTGTGCTACGCACTTCAAATTCCGAAAGTGTCGTTAAATGAACCACAACTACATTACACAACATTATATAAAGCAATACCAACACAATGCACAATATTATTA
>Ga0131853_10011116_pt1 | contig 16457 bp, 12 predicted proteins | sample TergutLab28metaG_FD_92764 | JGI IMG/M metagenome (GOLD analysis project Ga0131853, IMG submission 92764) | Labiotermes labralis P1 segment gut microbial communities from Petit-Saut dam, French Guiana - Lab288 P1 (version 2) (version 2) | ecosystem: Host-associated > Arthropoda: Insects >...
ACCGGTAGATCAGTCGGAGCATGAAGCTGGAAAAACTTCTAGTGTGGTGCTAAGAATGAGTGAAATCTCCCTAAATATATTGAGAGCGAAATATTTAAATGGCTGAGGCTGTGGCTGTCCTAGTGAATGGGACAGTCGAGCCTTAGGGAGTGTGGAGGTATTTAAATGCTGTCCTAAACGGTTGAACTCGAGCTGTAAAGGTTAAATAAGTTTCTGTGGACATTTTTTTCAGTGCTGGTGTATCTTGCCAGTCTTGAGATTTGTAGTCACAGAAGTTTGCCAGTAATGAAATATATTTATAAGATTTTGTTGTGCAGCATTTATGATTTTTGTCTTAGGATGATGGTCACAGTGACTGGGTGTCTTGTGTTCGTTTCTCTCCAAATCATTCAAATCCAATTATAGTGTCTGCTGGATGGGATAAAGTTGTAAAGGTGAGAACAAGTTTTTATGTTCTGGCTAAATTTGACAGTCACATGATTCTTTGTGTTTATGCATGTATGAGGGCAGTCCATAAAGAAACCGAGCTTTTTTTTTTTTTAAATTTATTGCTTTACTTACAACTTAATCACACTTGTCATCTTCAAAGTACTCCCCTCCACTCTTGATACACCACTCATAACGTTTTTTCCATTTCTGGAACATGTTTTGCGAGACGGCGTGAAGGTCCTGTATCAAATTTTCTTCCATCTCCTCTAAAGTTTGAAATCAGCGACCTTTCAGTGAGGATTTCCACTTTGGGAACAAGTCCACAGGGGCCAAATCTGGAGAGTAGGGCAGCTGGGGGACAACAGTCTCGTGCTTCGTCAAAAATTCATGGATAAAGGAGTGATGCGTCAGCAGACGCAGCACAAATTTTGCGGCAGCACAACACATCTTCCATTTTTCAGCCAAAGTTAGGTGGCACGAACTTTTTCCTACTTCTTCGGCACCTTCACGGACAGTTAGGCAATGATTTTGATGAATCACAGCAAGTACTTTCTCAATGTGATTGTCGTCCATTGACGTGGAAGGCCCCCTAGATTTGGGGTCATTTTCGATGGATGTTCCGCCCGATTTGAAACGCTGGTACCACTCATGACATTGCGTATGGCTGAAACAATCCTCTTCGTAACCCTGTTGCAACATCTGAAAAGTCTCCGTAAAAGTTTTTCCCTATTTGAAACAGAATTTGACACAAATGCGTTGCTCCTCAAGATCCTTCATTTACCAACTTGCAAAAATTCGCTGACAGTACTAAACATACACATTCATGTGCGTGTAACTCGATGATTAATTGACATGGCATAATGCTGCCATTGTCAGAATGAAGCTTAAAGTCCCCGCTACACAACGCCACCATTGCGAGTGTGCTGTGCGCGTTCGCTGGTGTGCTATTTCACAAGTTAGGTTTCTTAATGGACTGCCTATGTAGAGCCATTTCTTGTTTTAAACCAAGTCATTATATGAAAATATTTCCAGCATGTAAAATTTACTTTTTCCAAGTACATGATTTACAGCAGTTGTATTAACCCTTTAACGCCAAATGGCCACTAAAGTGGCCGTGCAGTGAGCCCTTTAAATAGCCGAATGGCCACTAAAGTGGCCGCAAACAGTGTATTGAAATTTGGAGGAATTTTGTTCACTCCTATTCGGTTAACTGCTGTGGATCGCTATGCATCTGGACTCTTGAAGGTCAGGCTTTCATTCAAGGGCTGGGATGTACCCCCTCCACCTCCTAAACCCCTCCCAAACACCGATATATATGTCACCACTTCCCATAACTGCGTCTTTTTCCCAGCTGACTAATGTGGTTCTGACACGCTCGCTTTCAATATCACTTGCTCTGGGGTTCACTGTGAGTTGAAATATCAACACTAGCCTTTGAAGCGAACACTGGTCGTTGACCAGAAAGGTTGTCAATGGCGTACTGTACCCATATAATTCAGACAAAACTAATGCTCAAAAATTGGAGATATCCACAAAACGTGATGTTTACAGCTACAGAAGGGCCCACACACACATGTCTCTTGTAGTGTTGGGGTAATCTGTAGGGGTTTGGGGGGTAGTAACATGCAACATACAGCCATCAATGTAGTAACATCATCTTGGGCACCCTCGAATAGATGGAAATTCATACGCAGTTACATCGTAGCTTTAGATCTGTTTTGTCGTCACTGTAGAAGACATTCATATGTAAGCTGCATCAGGTTCCTGAACTGTGCCAGACCTACAGAGGAATGTAAACAAAGTAGTCTGTTGTACGTGTGTATCACAATGGCCGGGAAAAAAATAACACTTCACGAGGAAGGTATCAGTGAAATTCTGGTTGCTGACACCGACTCTGAATCAGGTTCTGAATCTAGTGATTTTGAAAACAATTTTGAAGAAGAGGAAAGAGGATCAACACCACCGCCACCACCAACAACTACAACAACAGCAACAACAAGCCTCAGTAGATATCGAAACACAGGCTGCAATGAGTGGTGGATTACCAACCTGGGGACCGCCTCAAGGAAGGGACACAAATATTCATCCTTTTGTCAGTCCAGCAAAAGGTGTGAAAAAGAGTGAGGCTCCACACATCAACAAAGACAGCTCACCACTGTCTGTGTTGATGTTGTTTTTCACAGAAATTTTTCATCTCCTCGTTGAACAGACCAACGTGTACTACCAGCAACACTTAGACAGACAAGCCGGACCTAGCCGCCGACTGCCTGATATTACTGTGCCAGACATGATGACTTTCATTGCCTTAGCTCTGCAGATGGGACACAAAAGATACACTACATGACTACTGGTTGAGACTTAGACAGCTACACAACCCGTTTTACAGCGAGATCATGGCACGGGACAGATTTTTACACATACTGCCTTTTTGTGTATTTTGCAGACAATTCACAGAGATCTGATGAAGGCGAAAAATATGTCCAACTATGGAAAGTAAGGATTATCTTTGACAAGCTGAATGAGGCTTATGCTAAATTCTTTAACCCCTCGGAGCATTTGGCAGTGGACGAGGTAATTGTAAAATTCAAGGGAAGGGTTCTGTTCGGGCAGTACATTCCAAAGGAAAGAAAATGTTTCAGCATCAAAAGTTACAAAACTCTGCGATGAATCAGGGTGTATGTATGACGGAGTGTACTTGGGTAGAGACTCCCACTTCGCCACTGACGACATGACTGCAACACACACAACTGTTAGACATTTTACTAGCAGAGTTGAAGGCTTAGGACACAAAATATTTATGGACAATTTCTTTTTGTCCCCCAGACTTTTTGATGATTTGGACAGATGTAAGATAAATTCTTGCGGGACAGTGCGGCCCAACAGGAGACATGCCCAGTGACTTTGGACCAAAACAACTGAAATTGAAAAGGTGTGACGTAAGGGTGAGGACTAGGGGAGGTTTGACCACATTAGTTTGGAAGGACAGACGAGAAGTTTACATGCTGACTAACATGGACCCACCACCAGCATTTTTCCACCTTCTGGACCTAACACTACTCAACAGTTGGATACTGTTATCTTCGTGTGGGGCTAAATATACCCACCGAGATTTCAGGCTCCTACTGGTGAGGAATTTGATTGAGGAAGCTGGAAAGAGCCAAGATCGCCCCACCCAGATTGGTTGGAAGACCAAGTGCAGCCGCAACAAATGTTTTGCGACTCGAGAGTCATCATGATAAACACAGGCCAACGAAATCTTCCACATATCTCCGGTGCTGGCTGTGTTCTTGCGGCCAAAGAAAGCGAAGTCTATAAGTGTGCCAGATGTGACATGGACCTGTGCGTGGTGCCTTGTTTCGAGGAATATTACATAAACGTAAATTTGTAAATCAACCTCATTGTGAATAATGTGTGTCGTGATAAAACAGTGATCTAAGGTGCCACAGACCTTCTGCATCAACCAGAATTATGTGAGTAATGAACTATTTACACCACATTTTATATAATGCATGCGATTCACAGGCCTAAATTTATTTAAAAAAAAAAGGTGAAATTTTTTCCCACATTAACCAATTCATAAGCAGACAGCAAAATTTTATTTCGTTAAATTGGAAGGAAAAGTCTACGAGATGTGCTTTTTTATCTAAGAGTAAGCATAAAAATTTAAAATCCCCAGTAAAACATTCCAGCAGGCAGCTTTGCAGGGGGGCATTTAATTCCGGCATCAAAGGGTTAAAAAACTGCAGTCAGGTTTCTATGTTGTCTCCACTGTGTGTCTCAAAAGAAGTCCCCGAATTCCAGTCATTGTCATGACTACTTTTTTTGTTAGCCTGGGGTGGCATGAAAGGTGTTTTCCTCATTGGGGGGGGGGGGGCAGGGTCCGGCCTAGGTTGTTTTGGCTTTTTTACGGGTGATTTGTTTTTCTTTTTTTTTTGTTGGGGTGGGGTGGTGTTGGGTTGTTTTGCCTTGTGGGGGGGGGGGGGGGTAGCTGCTGCCAACGTTACTTCTGGTGTCTTGCAGCAGTTGTGTATTTTCCTTCTTTTCACACCCTCCTTTCAGTGTATCTTGACAGTGCAATCCAGCCTCATGCTTTGTCATCCTACTGGCATGCTTCTCATATTTTGTGTATTTTCGGTTTTCAGTTTACCTTCAGTTTAATGTAAGAAGTGTATTTTACGTTAAAATCCAACAAATACAGTTATATATGTTAATACTGCTTTATTTGCACTGGTACACTCCTCCATATTTAAGCCCTCAAGGAGGACTGATACATTTCGTGGGCAGGGTGACCAGAGCTGGACAAGTGCCACGTAATATACAACACGCTGCTCTCTAATCTCATATTTGCATCTGAACAAACATTCTGTTGACCCTGCTTATGCAGTGTATCAGTACTCCCTGAGGATAGCCCCTTGAGGCCTACAACATATAGGAGAGTGAAAAGGTAAAGCAGTCCCGTTAAAGGCCTGGAGTGGCCCAGAGGGTTCCAGGAAGTTAAGGTTCCCAGATTTCATGACAGCGGCACAGGATAGTGGTAAGGTTGTCAGTGTTATGCACCGGCCACTTCTTACCCCCAGGAAATACTCCTGGTACTCATTTCTGTTAGAGTCTGAGTCGACCCCAGGGCCATAGTGCGATCGGAAGGATTATGTCAATGAAAAATTCCAATGACACCATCTAGAATCGAACCAGCGACCTTCCAATTTGTAGCACAGCACCTTAACTACTGTGCCACTACGGTCCCCATGTAGGAGAGTAATAATGTGAATAAAGTAGTATTAACATATATTAGTGCATTAGTCTTATTTATATGTAAAATAGTGACATTAGCGCACTGATATGAAGAAGATAAAGTAAAAAGTGTACTTCTCCAAGCTCCTGGCATGAGGAAAAAAATTGTTTTGTTTATCAATTACAATTTTGTCAGTGGGCGTGGTCTGTATAGTGACTCACTACAGGCTGGACGGTCCAGCTGTCATACCAGTGGGCGGCCAGATTTTCCACATCTGTCCAGACCGATTGTGGGGCCCACCCAGCCTCCAGCACTATGGGTACTGGGGTCTTTCCCTAGGGCTAAACTGGCCAGAGTGTGACATTGACCATCCACCCCAGCTTCTTGCGTAGATCTTAAGGAAAGAGTAGAGCTCACCCTCTGGGCCTTCAGGCCTGCTCTTAAAATGAAATATACCGTTTCCTTTTTATTATAATTTTGTATCCTTGTATTGGTTTCTCACACAAAATATGTGTTGCTGAAGGTGTAAAATTGTTAATGCTCACTATCCTCTGTCTGTGTTCAAGCCATTTGGCGTGAGATTTATAACAGTCATAAATATGTGTTATTCTTATCACAAATATAGACAAGGTTTACAGTTGACTTCAAAGATTGTTTTCATTTTTTTTCCTCCCCCACCTTGTTGAGTTGGACAGAGGGGAGTTAAAAATGAGAATAACATTAAGTTGTCATTTTGCTTCATAAATTGCTGTATGTTGGACACACTTTTCAGGTGTGGAACCTGACAAATTGCAGGTTGAAGATCAACCACATTGGCCACACTGGCTATTTGAATACTGTTACTGTCTCGCCTGATGGCTCATTATGTGCTTCTGGTGGCAAGGTAAGAGTTAATTTTCCGACGTACTGTTATATTGAAATATTTTAGTGTCAGATTACTGTTAAGGAATCACTTTCATTCTGAATATATCATAGACCCCTTTAATTTGAACAGCTGCAAATATTTGATGAAATGGTACCTGAATGGTATGTATATTTTTGTCTTTGGGTCACATGAAATCTGTAATGCCAGCTGAAAGTAGAAACACAAGAAGCATTGCTTGCTCACATTTCATCTTCAACACTCATGTAAAGAACAGTCACCCAGATTGAAAATGGGTTAAGTACTCACCTCAAATCAAGGTAGTTATCTCTACTGTTCTCTTGGACAGCATCATTCATCTAAGCTTAAATATGAAATGTACAAAGTTGCATTCCAAAGCAGTCTGTACAAAAGTAATGTGAACAGACTGTGGGCTATCGTGTACTCCATCCATGCCCCACAACCATTTAAATCTAATGTTTCTGGCCCCAGAACACTGTTCAGGTTAAGTTTCATTGTGGGACATGCCCTTTGCAGATGAAGAGTAAATATGTTCAATGAGACTGTTTTCCCCTCCACCCATTAAATGTTAGAAACAGTCCTATGGTTCCCAAGGCTTTTGAAAGGAAACTACATACCAGTGAGAATCATCTCCAGTACATCTATCTTAAAACTGGTTTCCATAGATGTTAACGTTCACGTTTTGTCATTTGTTGTGCTGTTATATACCATTAAGACTCCATCCTCAAGGATGCCCCAGGACAGTCAATGTAGTTGAGTGAAAGTCTTCGTCAGCACCGTCCAGCTCATCCTTGCCAAACCTGGATAGTTCATTCAGTGACCTGTTTGGTGTCATATGTGTATGTTGCTTATATGAGCTGCTGGGGCTGTAAGGACTGCCTTGCATCAGTAGTGTAGCAGCATGTGGACAAGAATCACTGAAGATGATTTTTACTTGTGTTTACATTGTCCATACAGGACTGTGGGTCAGGTGATCTTTTGTATCTTAAAGACACACTTCGGATGTATTTTAATTGTTGGATGTTACAGGATTGCAAGGCAATGCTGTGGGACTTGAATGATGGTAAACATCTTCACACTTTGGACCACAATGATATCATCACTGCACTGTGTTTCTCACCAAACAGATATTGGCTATGTGCTGCATTTGGACCCTCCATCAAAATTTGGGTAATATGTTTTTCTCTGTGTGTGTGTGTATGTGTGTGTAAATTTCTTCAGAGTTTGGTAATCATAATCACAATAAATGACAAAATTTATTTTAGTGCCTTGTGTTCTGTAACTTCAAAGTTGCTTTGTTAGCAAATCCAGCATGTGACATGATGAAGTTATTAACATATTCATGAGAACCATGAGTGTATGCGGATATGGGACTGACTCCACCTGCTGGATAGTTTTGGTCTAGTGTTAAAAAAAAAAAGTAGCTCTTCGTGTCATGGGAGAAACAAAACAAAAAGAACTTGAATTTGAGTGGAAATCCCCACTTTTATTCATGTGTCTGACTTGAGTACTCTGGTTGTAGAGTGTTGTAAAGTCAACGCTGCCAACTTGACCCTGCCATAAGCCACTTGAATTTAAGAGCTGTTTGCCCACGTTCTATTTTAATACCATTCTATTCATCTTTTGGTGTCTGCTTCAAGAAGCATACCTGGAACTGATACGAGATGGTTTAAAAAATGACAGTTGTTGCTTGCATGGAGAGTTTAAGTAAGGTTGTGAAAGTATTCTGGCTCAGACAAGCTCATATTTCTTTGAGTAGTAGAATTCTTTTCTTTCCAGAAAGGTAAGCGAAGGAAATTAGATGGGTGTCTACCTTTTAAGGCTTGAGACTGTACCTGTACTCACACATTCTGCCTTCATTGGCATGCATGAAGTATCTGTGCTATGTTTGTGTGTTGGTTGCAGCAGGATATGGCTCGTTGATGGGCTGCCATGCATTGTAGTTGTACCTCAGGTTGCATAACTGTCAGAATTCTGGACTAGTTGAGCAACTGTCAGCTTTTCAGGAAGGGACTGTGTTCCATATAGTTGTGTGTTGTAATAACTTATGTTGCTTTAAGTAGTTCAATTTGCTGTACCATTGACATCTGCTGACATGTGACTCCAAGGCTACAGTTGTGCATTTCAGAAGGTTTTCAAGTTCTTAAAGGCTTTTAGAATAGTCTGTAGTTTCTCTTGATTTGTCCTAATCACCTCACCATTCTGTGTTAGGCTCATGTTTTTCCATGTCACACTCGAGAATCTCGGCAGCTTGCAACTTGCATTTGCTCTTGTGGATGTGTAGATTGTTCACATAGTGGATGTATTGGGATCAAGTATTCTGTCATGAAATTGAAAATGATTAGTCTATTTACCTAGTATTCTCTCACCTTTGCTGCAGTAGGTTTTAACTGTAAATTTTGTACTGTGCCAAAATTACCATGCAAAGTGGATTTATGTTTTTAGGATCTGGAGAGCAAGGATATGGTTGAGGAGTTGCGTCCTGAAGTTGTGTCCCAAACAGCAAAAGCTGAACCACCTCAGTGTTTGTCTCTGGCATGGTCTACTGATGGTCAGACATTGTTCGCCGGTTATTCTGACAACACCATCAGGGTCTGGCAGGTGTCTGTCTCTGCACGTTAACTTTTAACGTGAAACAACAGAAGGGGCATAGATGTTTTATTGGCTTGTATGTAAGAACTTTTTAAATGTATTTTTAAAACCATGAATAAACAGCCTCAATCTTAAATGTCTTTTTTTCTTCCCAGGGTGTTATACTGAAGGTGGGACATTTACGTAATTTTACAGGTGCTTCTCTGCCTGTGAACAAGTTGAGTTCCAGAGAAGTCTGTTCATAAATTAAATGTTACTCTTGATACCAAACATGCAAAGAAAGTAAGAGTGATGGACATTACACTTGTGGTGTGGTATAGTTGTACAACATACCTTTAGATTATGACTGCTAGGTCACAGGGGTTGGCTTTAAAAGTTTTGTAATCACCTTTAGAATAAGCATATGAACATATAGATAGGTTCATATCTTCAAAAGTTCATGACCTGAATGTAAGTGCAGGACTGTTCTGTACTGAAAAGGGTATTATTGGCTTGTAAAGATAATACCAGGAACATCACCCATATTTGTTATGATGCTTGGAAAATGACAATCCAGTTAGTATAGTGACTGTTTACAGCACTGGTTCCAAAACCTTTATGTGTATGACCCTAAAGTAGCAAATGGTACATCTGCAACCGTACCATGGGAAGCGTAATGGCCAGTGATATAGTATAAGAGAATTAATACTAATGTCTTTCCTTGAATGCTACATAACATTGCCACTTATTAAAAAAATATTACATTTTTAATGTTATGTGTCAAATCCAGTATTTTTGGAACAATATTAAATACATGAAACATAAAAGAAACAAATCTTTATTTAAAGTACTCTTACATATGCCGGTTAGACCAATCATTTGTTTCTAAATAAAAACTTGTGAATTTCATAATTATTGAGTTTTCTCCATTAAACACTCTTGCGACCCTATGTCAGACCCCCCACGACCCTGATAAGGGTCGTGACCTGTAGATGGGAAACACTGGACTACAGGCTGCATGATGGAAGAATTTGGTTTCATTTATTGGCAGGCAAAGACATCTTTTCAGATCATCCAGATTAGCTCTGGGGCCCACACATCCTCCTGTCCAGTGGGCAGTGGATTAAAATGGCCAGTACATAATGACAGTGCTCCACCTTACATCTTCGTGGTTGGTGCTGAAGCACAGGGACTATGATGTACATAAAACTCACATTAATTCAGGTATGTTGCGTAAGGTGAAAGCAAGATTACAAGTAATGGCTGGGAGAAGTATGTGATAGTATTATGGTTTGTTTTCATCATAGTATTATTAGTATGTTCAAAACACATGTAACTGTTATAAGGTGTCCCTCAGCACTGTTTCTCAGATGATGAATTCTTATCGTGTATTCAGGTAAATACAGTATAGTTGCACGCATTTATCAACAACACATCAGTGCAGAATTAAGGTTGTAAAAGCTTGGGTATCACTGAATAGATAATATGCAATGGGTGATACTAGTGGCAGATTATGGGAGAGGTAAGGTACAAGTCCCATTGTGCTATATATATATATATATGCTTGTAGGACCTTTTAGAATTTGTAGTGTAAAATTATGGTGAGGTTTTTGATTTCATGGTATAACTTACGTACCCCATGGAGCAGAGTTCTTGAGAAACTAAATGGCTCTCAGCTAGTCAAGAAATTCCCCACATTTTATGGAACCCGAAGGCTCATTATCATATTTACAAGTGCCCGCCACCTGCCCCTGTCGTGAGGGAGATCAATCCAATCCATGCCCTCGCATCCCATTTCCTGAAGTTCCATCTTAATATTATCCTCAAATATATGCCTGGGTCTTACAAGTGGTCCCTTTCCCTCAGGTTTCCCCACCAAAACCCTGTATACACCTCTCTCCCCCATATGTGCTACATGCCCTGCTCATCTCATCCTTCTCAGCTTGATCACCTGAACAATAATGGGTGTGGAATACTTGTCTGTGTAACTGTTGATAGAATGTGCATGATTGAGATGAAAAGTAAGCAAGATATTTATTGCTCAGTATTCTGACCATACAGTCTACATCGAGTATTATAGTTTCTGTAAAAATTCTTGTCATCTTCAGACTGCATCATAATATGGAGGTGGAGATACCTGGAAATATTAAGCAGTTAATAATTCAACTTACTATTTGTTATTTCAAAGTGTGGAAATGTGGGTAAAGGCAACATTTTTTGTATGTGAAAACAAATTGCAAAGTGTAACCTCTTTAACTGGAGGCCATTCAGGCATGAGTGATTTGGTGAAGTGCTACAAAGGGTTTCTAAATCACAATATTGATATCTTGAAGTGTTGTATGTTCTATGCATTTGTAATTCATTGTTTATTATTTACCCTGATGATGGTTTAGTTAGAACAAACAAGTTGGAGAATGCATGGTATAAAATAATAGGCATCTACATTAACTTGGTAAATGTATGTTGGTGTGCAAGAAACAGAATATTACTATATTGAAACATCACATATTAGATTACAATGAAATCTGTAGCTTTTTAAAGAAGTGGTAATGATTCATTTGTGCTTATTCCAGCTGGTTTCTGTATGGGGCTAATGCACATTTGAATTTCAAGGAAGTACAGGCTGCGCAGAACACTTGGAAAAGTTTGAGTGTCACATGTGGCCTGCTAATCGCAGGATGTCTGCCACTGGTTGTATGAAGCAAAGCATGCACTCTTACAAGGTTACATTTGCATCCTAAAATGAAGTGATGCTGGGCATCATAAAATTTGTTGACCATGTGTTTGTGGTTGGTGTATTCACATCTTACCTCATTGTGTTTAAAAAGGTAATAAAAAGCTATAGTTGGTATTAACTTCTTTGATGCACTAGAGCTGCACTGAATGCATAAATGTAAATTATAAAAGATTTAGGGGTCAGTAAACAGCTGTTTCAGTCATCCAGGTAACTTGAGCAAGATTTTATATTATCACAGGGATGTTAACCTTTTGGCGCCGGAATTATTTTTTTAATTTTAGCACACCTGTATATAAAATGTGAATAATATAGGAACCAAATACGTTAGAATTATGAAACAAACTGCATTTTGAAGAGAAACAAAACGGAGAGTTTATACCATGTTTAAAATATTCAGTATCTATATTTGTTGAGTAAATATATAAAATGCAACTTTAGAGGTTAGCAGTGCGGTATGGCCACTATAGTTGACATTATGCGTCAAAAGGTTAATGAAGGTTCAAGTCCTGGGGCAATACACAGTGTACAGTTAAGTAAATATGTTTCAGAGGAGCTGGCTGCCTCCATTTTCAGGAACAAATAGTCCATTGGCTGCTGCTGGACTGCTTAAACTCTGAAATGAGGCAGCAAACTTCTCTGAAAATAATGATAACCTTCACCATGACATCATATCCCAGCAGTAAATTGTGTTTTCATTTATTACCTTTAACAAATATGTACCAACCTAAGAAAATGCATTTTACTCACATGATGCTCTTACTGTGACTGATATATTCTCACTCAGTGCTGATTATTTCCCTAAACATTAACAGTTGGGAGAACTTAAGTTTTGTGTATAATTTTAGATGAATGCCAGGCCTTGAAGAGTTAACATCTTGATTATTATTTGAAAATTTGAATGATGAAATTCCTGTCTCTGTTAGACAAGGTAAAATAATGTGAAGCATGTGCAACCAAAACCCATTCAAGGATGCTCAGTGGTGAGGATGTTGCAAGATTTAGATCAAATTGCCACAGGCATTTAGACAGGAGTTGCATTGATGCACAATTTTTTGTATCCCATTGGCAAATATTCCTTGTGCTTTTGAGAACTTGCTTTAATGGCCAAAAGATGTGAAAGTTTCAGGGTGATAAGTTTGGGCTATATGCAGGATATTTGAGCACATCCCATCACCTGCATTAGTTGGTCCTGAAATGTGTGGGCCACTTGGGAGTGGGTGTTGTTGTGTAGCAAGATAATGTCATCATTGAAGTTATGCTGAGTTTGACAGTAACAGTTTACACTGCTTGTGTCATTACATGATTTCAAGCCCAGAATCAGGGGTCCCTCCATGCCAAAGACCACAGTCAACCTTTTCCTGGTGGATGGTGGTAACTTGGTTTCTTTGGTTGGGTGACATGCGGTGTCTTGCATGCCTACTTTTTTTTCTTGGCGCTTATAATGGTGACATCACTCCTTGTCACCTACCATAATCTGCCATTTAAATGGTATTATTCTCAGTGTGGTAACACTATATTATTCCAGCAATACTGCCTTGAGTTGCACTTAGTGTGTGCCTGCTAGAAGATGTGGGACCCACTGGGAACACACCTTGAATTATCTAATATCCCATGTGCTGATGTACACAGTCCAATTCCAGAAACAGGAAATTGGCTGTCTGATGTCTCCTCATGCACAGCATTATCAACCCATGCAGCATGTTCTTTCAGTTAGTGACGGTGTTTTGGCTTTAATACACAGACAGCACACACCCACACAGGAACTAGCAGGTTGACATCCTGCTCTGAGCAACTTCATTGCCACACTGGTGCTATTTTGATAGCTTCTGTACCTGGTACAACAGGACTAAGCTGAACTGTAATGCCATCTGTACTAGCTCCTCATGAAGTTAACAGTACCATTCTACACAAAATTGCCTGCCAGTTTTTTTACTGAGTAAGACACACAGCTGCACCATCTTCATTGCCACAGCAGTGCTGCAAACAACTTCCAGTAAATGCCTCACAAATTAGCAAGAAAACTATAGAGAGGTTTTAAAAGAACTTTAGTCTTACCATTTGATTTGCATTTACGGAATATGCTTGTGGTTGACCCTTGTGATACTCCATTAATGGATACTCATCAGTAGTTTGGTATGTTTGTACCACTGGGGCTGTAGAAAACAGTTGTATATAAGCATCATATCACATTTGACTTTTAGCACTTGAACAGCAGTGCCTTCTTATCTTTGCAGGTTCAGCATTTACCTGTAGGTAATATGTTTTGTGGTGCATTGCACTCATACCCTGGTAGAATTTTGTATTCTCTTATGTTGTTTCCTGATCTTCTGCGACCTTTGCAGCACAACAGAATTCCTGTTATAATCAGCATTAGCAGCATTATGCACAGCATTACTTGTAGCCCTGAAATGTAAGCACAGGTTTAGTGGTTTAGGTTGCATGGTTTTCGTGATTGTATAGTGTAGTTGCACCTGTTCCTGTTATATTTCTGTCCAATCTGGGGTATTTTTAAAGTTTTAGCTAATTTGTGAAAAGACTCCAAATATCTTTGCTCTGGTCATACTGCCTGAGGCTTTTTTTGTGGTTTTCCCTCTGTTCCTATATACAAATTCTGGGACAGTACATATTACTAGGCTACAACCACTGCTTTCTGCACCTCTTCCAGTCAATTACTTGATAAAGAATCCTGCAATTCATTACTACGTGGTCGTACAATAAAGTTCTAGTATCAATGCTGTCACACAAGTATGGTTCAGCACATGAATCAGTTGTAGGCAATTTATATTCAGGTTATGATCAGCAGGGACTTCATAAAAAGAAAGTTCTACCTCAGTTTATCATGGCAGCCCCTTATGGGGTTTTTTTTCGTTGCCATGGAGGGGGGATGAGCAAACATTACTTATTCTTTCAAATTCTGGAAAAATGGCCACAGAAACATACAGATTTCTTAAAATTGTTTGTGGAAATGGTGTATCTCATATGTGTGCGTGTCTTTGATGCAGTTAGGAGAAAGAGGGGAGGGTCATGACCTCACATTTAACTGAACTGGTGGCCAGAGATCATTAAAGCTATAATCTTATACGCGGTAGAGGATTAACAGTGCAATAACTGGGAGATGATTTACCAGATTCTTTATGAAGGTTTTTGAAAGAGGAAGTTGTGTGCAAAGTTTGTTCCACACAGTCTTGCAGGTGAACTCATTCTGCCACGATAGTGAAGTGCTTACTGGCAGTTCATGGTATTGTGATTATCCACCCACTTAAGCTGACCAGATCTTTTACCAGCCATCTTTTTTTTATTGTTATTAACTGCTACATCAAGAACTGTAAGTCAGAGGTCATTCTTCCTGGTGTGTCACTAGATCTGAATTTAAAGTAGAAGTTGGGGTGTTAAGTGACACTTGAAAGCATATAAAACCTGCATTTCTCCTTCCCTTAGAAGAGCACCTGGTAATATGTCCCAGACTACTGGCAGTCATTTGACCATGAGTTCTGTTGTTGACCCTTTCTCATTACTTTTATATATACCTGCACTACAAAGTTTTTCTTCAGAGTATCAAATGCTGTTAGTTTCTGCCCATTAGCCAGAATTAGAAGCTTCACAGTTATTTTTCAGTTTTTCATCTCCTGTTATTTTTGACTTACTTATGTAATTCTTTTGCATCAATTGTCATGGTGGTCAGCATATCAAAAAGACTGGGTTTTCATCTACATTACCTGTTTCTCCTATGAGGCAATCATGTTTTCAGCACAGATTAGTTATATGGTGCTGGTATGCAGTTAATTTTTTAATGTTGTCTGTGGGAAGATACACAGTTCTCTGATGAAGTGTCATCCCCTCATGATGCATGAGTCTCACTGCAAAACCATTACTGACTCTGGAATCTTACTGTGGGATCTTCAGAGATATAGTGACTTCCATTGCATACATTCATGTTACCTCTGGAAAACCATTTTCACATTTTTCTGGCACAAAAGCCAGTACTTTTTTTTATAAGGGGTATTGAAATGCCTGCAAGGGCCCATAAAATGCTTATGGGTGGAATTTTTTTTCTTTCATTATAGTTCTTTCTGTGTTTTTCAGCCTCATTCACTTTTCTTGGCACAGAATTTGTGTGTTGTGGCACAGTCATTGGTTTGTTCTATGGGTTTAACCCTTACCCTGCTAACGTGGAGAATATGGTGAGCTCCTAATAAAGCCAGCAGGTGGGAGATGGAATTTAATTCGGCTTTTAAAGGGTTAATTACCATTAGTTTGAACTAGTGTCATAACTGCAATGACTGATCTTTGCATTTTAGGTGCTGCTGTTCCTCTCCTTTCCTTTCACCACAAAGACCTTTGCTTTTGCAGAACTGGGTATTTAAAGTAATTTCTCATTTTAATAATCCGGCTTGAAATGAGCTGTCAGCACATCACTGATGAAATCAGAAGTATAAAATAACATGTTTCATTATTTTTAAAAACATGTAACTTGCTCTAGTTACCTGACTGGGGGAGGTACAAAAACATTCATGTACATGAATATACCATGAACATTAATTTTTGAGGTGATAAATTAGGAACAGTTTTTTGACTTATATTTGGGTCCATATGGTATCTTACAAATTTTAAGACACTGTGAACATCAGGAATGTAAATGTTAGAAAAAATGTAGTTCTTACACTGTTATATTATTTTAAATAACTGTAATACAAATCATGATAATTGTTATAATACGGGTGGTACTAATTGTGAGACTCTGCATAACATATTCACTCAGTTACAGTTTGAGGATTTTTGTAATGTGGTCTTACAGTGTCTGTTCAAGTGCCACTGCCGGTGGTTGTGATGATGTAGTGCACGGACTCTTTTCTCTCCATAACAGCAAATCTTGGCCACAAAGTTGCAGCAGTGCAATTCCCAGTCAGATCCACAGCATCCATCTCCTGTTGAGCAACATGTTGTAATGTCGTCTGCAGCCTACATAGTGAGAAAGTACTTTTCCAGATACACAATATAATAATCAGTAGTGTTATGTCACTGGGGGGGGGGGGGGGGGGGAAAAGAAAAATAACTGGTAGGAAAACAAAGTTTGTAGGGGAGAAAAAAAAAAAAAAAAAAAAAAA